>Ga0302279_10006497_pt1 | contig 12358 bp, 8 predicted proteins | sample III_Bog_N3_3_FD_194541 | JGI IMG/M metagenome (GOLD analysis project Ga0302279, IMG submission 194541) | Peat permafrost microbial communities from Stordalen Mire near Abisko, Sweden - III_Bog_N3_3 | ecosystem: Environmental > Terrestrial > Soil > Wetlands > Peat | place: Sweden: Abisko...
TTCAGTAAAAAACAACCTTTCGGCATGAATGCCCCCTCCCCCACCGGGCCTCTTACACGGGGGGGCCGGGGGGACACTTGTCCCCCCGGCGGAGCAGTCCAGAGGAGGCGGAGCCTCCTCTGGCGGGGTCCAGGGGCAGCGCCCCCGGTCTTGCTTGACAGATGCGCGGCGGTGCCGCAAAGCGGGTTGCAGTGAGGACATCATGGAGTACGCCGAAAAAATTTGGGCAAGCATCGAAACCATCCGGGCCACGTGTCCGTTTGTGTTGAACGTAACCAACAACGTGGTCACCAATCTGACGGCCAACGTCTTGTTGGCTCTCGGGGCTTCGCCGGCCATGACCCATGCCGCGCCCGACGCGGCCGAGCTGGCCGCCGTGGCCGGGGCGGTGGTGCTCAACATGGGCACGCCGCAGCAGGCTTACGTCGACAGCATGCTCGCCGCCGGCAAAGCGGCCAACGCTTCGGGCGCGCCGGTGATTTTCGATCCCGTGGCCGCCGGCGCGAGCGCCTATCGGTCCAAGGTGGCCTCGGATCTGCTGGCCGAGGTGAACATGGCGGTCGTGCGCGGCAACGCTTCCGAAATCCTGTTTTTGGCCGGGGCCAAGGCGAACGCCAAGGGCGTGGACGCCCAGGACGAAACGGCCGTGGCCTTGGACGGGGCCAGGCAGTTGGCCGCGAAACTGCGGTGCGTGGTCTGCGTGAGCGGGGCGGTGGATTACGTGACCGACGGGGGGAACGTTTTGGCCGTGGCCAACGGCGTTCCCATGATGACCAAAGTCACCGGGCTTGGCTGCGCGGCCACGGCCCTGATCGGGGCTTTCGCCGCGGCCGGCGGCGATCCGCTTGAGGCCGCCGCCTTTGCCATGGCCGCGATGGGCATTGCCGGGGAGCTCGCCGGAGCGGGGTCTCCCGGACCCGGCACGTTCGCGGTGCGTTTCCTGGACGCCCTGTACGGCCTGGACCGAACCGACATCGACGCCCGGTTGCGGCTGCGCGCCCAATGAGACCGTCGCCGCGCTTTGGCGTCTATCTGGTCACGGACCGGGGTTTGTGCCGTGGCCGGGACCTGCTCCAGGTGATCGGCGAAGCCGTGTCCGGCGGGGTAGGCATTGTCCAGCTTCGCGAGAAAAATCTGGGCACCCGCGCCTTTGTCGCGCTGGCCGTGGCCGTCAAGGGGCTGCTCGCCCCGCTGGGCGTGCCGCTTCTGATCAACGACCGGGTGGACGTGGCCTTGGCGGCGGACGCGGACGGGGTGCATATAGGCCAGGACGACATGCCGGCCGCCCTGGCCAGGAAGCTGCTCGGCCGCAACAAGCTGCTCGGGCTGTCGGTTCATTCGCGGGAAGAGGCCCTGGCCGCCAAGGACGTGGACGTGGACTATCTGGGCGTGGGGCCGATTTACGCCACGGCCACCAAGCCCGACGCCAAGGCCCCGATCGGCCCGGAGGGGCTGGCGCGCGTCCGGTCGGTGACGAGCCTGCCCCTGGTCGGCATCGGCGGCATCGACGCGGCCAACGCGGCCGAGGTCATCCGCGCCGGAGCGGTCGGCGTGGCCGTGGTCTCGGCCATTTGCGCGGCGGTTTCGCCGAAAGAAGCGGCGGCGGCGATCGCCCGGGCGGCGCGGCCCGGGCGTTAGGCAGTGCGCCGGCTCACCCGACCAGCTTGAAGTGGGCGTCGCCGTCTCGCTCGATGCGCTCCACCAGGCCGAATTCCCAATCGAAATAGTCTTTCATGTCTTCGGGCTTGGCGTTGACGTCGGTGTAGGGCCGGTACCAGACGTCATCCTCGGCGCACAATGCCGCGGGCATATCCGTCGCCAGCGGCAAGGCGGCCGCCGCCCAGGCCGGGGTGCCGCCGGCAAGGCAGAGCAGCTCGGCCTCCGGCCATAACGCGCTCGCCTCGGCAACGGCGAACCGGGCATGGGCCTCGGTGTCGGAAGTGATCACCACGGCCGAGGCGTCCGGAAAGGCCTGTTTGGCCTTTTCCAGGTAGCCGCGCGTCACCCAGACCGCGCTTGGGACATGCCCCAGGCGATGGGCGCGGCTGACGCCCACGTTGATGACCAGCGGAGCGGCCGGACCGTCCAGGCGCGCCTTGAGTTCCAGGGGCGTGATCGTTTGCGTCTGGGGCGGGGGGGGCGACTGGGGCGCGGCCGGGCCGTATTCCAACCCCAGGCTTCCGAAGCCCGATCCTCCCAGCCCGCCTTTGAGCGCATACACCTCGGGCAGGCCCATCTGCGTAAGCCAGTGGGCGGTCATGACCGCGCGGACCTCGGTGTCGTCGACCAGTACGTAGCGGGCGTTGCGCACGGCGGCGTATTCGTCGGTGGCTTGCACCAGCTGCCCGCCGGGCGCGTTGCGCGAACCGGGGATATGCCCGGCCTCGAACTCCTCGGGCTGGCGCACGTCGAAGACATACAGCGTGCGCCCGCCGGATTGATTTCGCCAATCCACGACCTCTTCGGCCGTGGCGAATCCGACGCCGTACTTGGCGGCGACCGCGTCGGCGCGCCGCTTGGCGATGGTTACGGCCTGAAACGAGGGCGGCGCGGTGCGGCGGGCCGCGCCGTATTCCAGGGAAAAGCCGGCCAGTTGCCAATTCATGGTGCCGCCCTTGAGCGCGGCCACGGTGTTCGGGACTCCGGCGTCGCGCAGGGTCTGGGCGCCGATGATGCTGCGGGTGCGGCCCGCGCAGTTGACGATGACCATGGTGTCCGGGTCGGGAACGAGATCGGCGAAGCGGTAGGCGACTTCGCAGCCCGGAGCGTTGACCCCGGCGGGAATGGCCATGTTGGCGTATTCTTCCCTGGGGCGCACGTCGATGACCGTCATTTTGCGGCCCGAGTCCAGGAGCGCCTTGACCTCTCCGGGCTCCAGGCGGGTGGTGTGCAGTTCCTGCTCGACGTATTCGCCGAACCCCTTGCTGAGCGCGCCCACCCCGGTGAATTCCACGTAGCCGGCGTCCTTCCAGGCCCGCATGCCGCCTTGCAACGCGCTGGGGCGCTCATAGCCCAGAGCCAGCAGGCGTTCGCGGGCACGCGCGGCGCGCCCCGGGGCGGCTTCCTCGCCGCCGTCCACCAGGATGACCGGGACGGCGCGGCGCGGCACGAGATCAAAGACCATAAATTCCAGGCGGCTCAACGGCGCGCAACTGGCGAGCAGCATGTGCCCGCGCGAAAATTCCTCCTGCTCGCGCACGTCGAGCACGGCGAATTCATCGGGCCGCGCGAACAATTCCTTGGCCTGGGCCGGGGTATATGAAGCGGGTGCGGACATGACGCCTTCCTTTTGCTTTTGGGACTCGGGTCCGGCGGCCTACCACAGGCCGAGGAATTTCCACCAGAACGGGCCGGTTCCGGCCCAGATCACGATGTGCAGGAGCGAGGTGAGAAAACCGATCCGCCACCAGGTCGGCAGTCCGACGAAGCCGGCGTTGTAGAAGATCGGTCCGGGGCCGGCGCTGTATTGGGTGAGCGAGTAGCACAGGCAGCCGGAGAAGGCCAAAAGCAGCGCCGAAAGATACCCCGGCGCGCCCAGGCCCACGGCCACGGCCAGAAAGGCCGCGTACATGGCCGCGACGTGGGCGGTCATGCTGGCGAAGCCGTACTGGGAGTAAATGTAGACGATCATCAGCAGACCCAGCGCCACGGGCCAGCTCAAGCCGGCCATGGAGGCGCCCACGGTCTTGGCGAACCAGGGGATGAACCCCTTGGAGGACAGCTGGCCGGCCATGCCCACCAGGACGCCCATCCAGACCACCGTGTCCCAGGCCCCGTTTTCGTTGAGCACGTCCTTCCAGTCGATGACCTTGCCGATGAGCATGATGGACACGGCGATCAGGCCGACCAGGGTGGGGTCCATGTTGGTGATCGGGCCGGAGCACCACAACAGGAGCGCCAACAGGAACACGCCCAGCAAAATCACTTCCGGGCGGGTGATCGGGCCGAGCTCCTTGAGTTTGTCGGCGGCCAGCGCCTTGACCTCGGGGGAATGCCGCATTTGCGGCGGGTAGATGCGGTAGACGAAATACGGCACGGCGATCATGCCGATGACGCCCGGGACCAGGGCCGCCAGGGACCACATCCCCCAGGACAAGTCGATGCCGGCGGTCTTCTTGGCCAGCTCCACGGCCAGCGGGTTGCCGGTCATGGCGGTCATGAACATGGCCGAGAGTACGCCGTCCACCTGGTAGTAGCTCATGATGAGAAAAGCCCCGACGCGCCCGGCCGTTGGACCGGGCTCGGAGCCGAGCACCGAGATCACGCTGCGCAGGATGGGGAAGATGATCCCGCCGGCCCGGGCCGTGGAGGACGGCGTGGCCGGGGCCACCACCAGGCCGCTTAGGGTGAAGGCGTAGGCCACCTTCAGCGGGCTGTCGCCGATGGCACGCAGGATCAGGTAGGCGATGCGCCCGCCCAGGCCGGTCTTGATGAAGCCCCGGGAGAACAGGAAGGCCGAGGCGATCAGCCAGATGGAGCTCGAAGCGAAACCGGAGAGGCCCTCCGTCATGCTCAAGGCGCCGGTGAGGATGGTGACGGTCAGGCCGATGAAGGCCACGGCGCCGATGGGAAGCGGCGCGGTGATGAAACCGACGATGATGGCCACCATCAGGGCGAAGATATGCCAGGCCTGGGCTGAAAGCCCGGCGGGGATGGGCGTGAACCAGAGGCCGACCCCGATGGCGATGGGGATTGCCGCTCGTTTCAGGTTGTGCATACGACCTCCTGTCGTGTCGCCGCGCGGCCGGGGAATATCCAAGGCTTTGGGCCGCGTTCTTCAGGGTCTTCGCGATCGGGAGAGCAGATTGCATGCCAACCGGCCTGTTGGTTTGAAATTCAATGATGCCGAGGAGTTCGCGTTTCTTTTGACAGCCGCCGCCGGCCCTGTTATTTCATTATTGAAATATAAATTCATTTTTTTAACGGGAGAACCCATGCCCGACGACCGCTACCGTTTCGCCCTGGTGGCCCATTCCTCGACCGTGGTGGACTGCGTACGGCGCGTCGCCGAGGCGCGCGATTACGACATCCTCTACCGGGTGGAGACGTTCGAATCCGTCATCCCCGCGGCCAACGAATGCCTCGACGCCGGCTACGAGGTCATTCTCTGCCACGGAGGCACCGGCAGGAGCATCGTAAGCTCCATCGGCCATTCCGTGGCCCTCATCGACCGCACCGACATGGACGTCATCAACACCCTGTGCCACGCCAGCCAGATCTCCCGGGACATCGCCCTGGCCACCCATATCGAGGAATTCCACGATCTCGCGGTCATGGAAAGGCTCCTGAACATCACGATCCATCACATCGCCTACGCCACCTGGAACGAGCTGTTCCTCAAGGTCAAGCTGGCCTTCGAGCAGGGCGTGCGCGTACTGGTGGGCGGCGGCATCAGCAAGCGCAGCATGGAAAACCTGGGAGGCGCCGGCTTCGTCATCGAGCCCAACCCGCACAGCATCCGCGAGGCCCTGGAGCACGCCCGGGCCATGGCCCGGCAAAAACGCCTTGAGGCGGCGCGCCGGGCCGACCTGCTCGCGATTTTCAAATGCATGCAGGACGGGGTGGTGTGCATCGACAACACCGGCAAGCTGATCTTCTCCAACCAAAAGGCGTCGCGGCTGCTCAAGCTGCGTTCCGGTTCCGGCCCGGACGCCCTGCGGCCTTTTTACGGCGGGCTTTTGCTCCAGGAAGTCCTCGCGGACACGGTCCCGCGCCACGACCAGATCGTGGACATCGCCGGAGAGCAGTTCGTCGTCACCGCCATCCCGCTGACCGTCCAATCCGGCGCGCCCGGGGCGGTGGCGCTTTTCCGCGACGTTCCCTCGCTGCAAAGCATCAACCGGAAAATCAGCGACGAGCTTTCGGCCAAGGGCTTCGTCGTCCGCAACGGTTTGGACGGCATCCTGGGGAACAGTCCGGCCGTGGCCGAGATGAAACGAACGATTGTGCGCTTCGCCGCCGCCGGGGCGAGTGTTTTGATCAGCGGCGAGACCGGCGTGGGCAAGGAACTCGTGGCCCATGCCCTGCATGCCGAAAGCGGACGCCGCGACAAGGCGTTCGTGGCCGTGAACTGCGCCGCCCTGCCGGAAAATCTCATGGAAAGCGAGCTGTTCGGATATGAGGACGGGGCCTTCACCGGGGCCAAGCGCGGCGGCAAGCTGGGCCTGTTCGAAATGGCCGCCGGCGGGGCCATTTTCCTGGACGAGGTGGGCGAGATCAGCCATGCAATGCAACTGCGCCTCTTGCGCGTCCTGGAGGCCAAGGAGATCATGCGCGTCGGCGGCAGCCGCATCCGGCCCGTGGACGTGCGCGTCATCAGCGCCTCGCACGAACCGCTTCTGGAATTGGTCCGGGCGGGCGCGTTCCGGCTCGATTTGTATTACCGCCTGTCCACGCTCAAGATTTCCGTCCCGCCCCTGCGCGAACGCCCGGGCGACATCCCGCTGCTCCTGGGCAAGCTGCTCGGGCAATACGGCAAGACGGCCCGCGTCATATCGGCCGGAATGCACGACGCCATGCGCCGCCACCGCTGGCCCGGCAACATCCGCGAGCTGCTGGCCATGATCGAGAACTATCTCATCGTTCTGGACGGCGAGGATGCGGACGAGGCCGCCTTTGCGGCGATTTTCGACGACGTCGCGGGCCAGGCGCGCGGACCCTCGCCCGGCGAGGCGCTGTTGCATCCCGAGGCGTCGCTTCGAGACAGTCTGGAACGGGTCAAAGCCGAGATGGCGCGGCAGGCGGTGCGCCTGTTCCACGGCGACAAGAAGGCGGCGGCCAGGCGTTTGGGCATCAGCTACCCGACGCTTTGGCGCATTTTGCGCGAAAGCGAACCCGCCGGCGGCGGGGACATCGGCTGACCCCGGCCGGGCCGCTTGGCGGCCGAACCGCGCCCCGGAACAACCCCGGGCGGCCAGGCTGCCGGGGCGCGGCGAGGCGCGGCGCGGCGAGGCTATCGGGCCAGGGCCACCCGGTCGCCGGGGCGCACGGTTCCGCCGGTGAGCACCTTGGCGAAGATGCCTTCCTTGGGCATGACGCAGGAGCCGACCTGGCGCATGATGGCGCAGCCGCTGTGGCATTCCTTGCCGATCTGGGTGACTTCGAGCAGCACGGAGTCACCGGCCGTGAGGCGGTTGCCGACCGCGAGGTGCAACTCCTCCAGCCCTTCGACGTTGATGTTTTCGGCGAAATCCCCTGGGGTGAGGCTCGGCAGTTTGGCCCGCATGCGCTCCAGCGCATCCAGGGCGAGCAAGCTCACCTGGCGGCCCGAGCCGGCATGGGCGTCGCCGGCGACGCCGTAATCCGGGCGCAGCTCGATGGACTCCTTGGAAATTTTCTTTTCGCCTTTTTTAACGCTTACGCACACCGCATGCACCACGGCCATGACGCGCCTCCGGTTTCGGGATTGGACCAGTTGAGTTCCGGTTTTGGTTGTACCCGTGATCGTGTCCGGACCGCAAGCCCGGCGCCGCCCGTTGCCTTCCCGGCCGATCGGCCGTATGCAACCGCCATGAAACCCTTGTCCGGCGGCGTTATTCGGGACGCGGAGACAACGAGAAGACGCCCGTGAAGCAAAACCAGTCCTGGACTCCCTTGGCGCAGCCACCCTTCGCGCCCGTCAGCCGCGCGGAGATGGCCGCCCTCGGCTGGGACGAGCTCGACGTTCTGCTCGTCTCCGGCGACGCGTATGTGGACCATCCCGCTTTCGGCGCGGCGTTGCTCGCGCGCTGGCTGATCCATCACGGCTTGCGCACCGGAATCGTTCCCCAGCCCTGCTGGGACAAGCCGGCAGACCTGGAGCGCCTGGGACGGCCGCGCCTTTTTTGCGGCGTCACCGCCGGATCACTCGATTCCATGTTGGCCCACTACACCGCCTTCCGCAAAAAACGCAGCGACGACGCCTATACCCCGGGCGGGTTGGCCGGGGCACGGCCCAACCGGGCGGCCATGGTCTACGCCAATCTGGCCAAGCGCGCCTTTCCCGGTCTCCCGGTGGTCCTGGGCGGCATCGAGGCCTCGTTGCGGCGCGTTTCGCACTACGATTTCTGGTCGGACAGCCTGCGCCGGTCGATCCTGCTCGACGCCAAGGCCACGGCCGTGCTCTACGGCATGGCCGAACCCGGCATCCTGGCCCTGGCCCAGGCGCTGGACGGCTTGGACGCGCGGGCCGCCCCCGGCCGGAACGAACTCGGCCGCATCCTGGCCGCGCTGCCCGGCGCGGCCTTTGCCGCAAACCCGGGCGACATCCCGCCGGGCGCCGAGATCGTGGAACTTCCCTCCCACGAAGACATCCTCGCCGACCCGAGACTGCTCATCACGGCCACGCTCGCCCTGGAACGCCAGGCGCACCAAAATACCGCCTTCGCCGTGCAGGCCTCGGGCGGCCGGCTGGTGGCGCTCACCCCGCCGGGACCGGGGCTGACCGGCGCGGACCTGGACGCGCTTTACGGCCTGCCGTTTTCGCGCCGGCCGCATCCCTCCTATACGTTGCCCATCCCGGCGGCCGCCATGATCGCGACCAGCATCAACACGCACCGGGGCTGCGCCGGGGGCTGCTCTTTTTGCACCCTGGCCCTGCACCAGGGACGGCGAATCCGGTCGCGAAGCAAGGCCTCGGTGCTGGCCGAGGCGGCGCGCATCGCCCGGGACAAACCGGACGTATCCATAAGCGACGTGGGCGGTCCGAGCGCCAACATGTGGGGAGCGGCCTGCCTGGGCGACCCCGCCAAATGCGCGCGTCCGAGCTGCCTGGTTCCGGCCGTGTGCCGGGATTTCAAGGTGGACCAGGGGGCCTTTGTGGCCCTCTTGCGCGAGGTGGCCGCCTTGCCCGGCGTGAAAAACGTGCGCGTGGCCAGCGGCTGGCGCATGGATCTGGCCCTGGCCGATCTGCCGGCCCTGTCCGCGCTGATCCGCGAATTCGTCGGCGGCCAGGTCAAGGTCGCCCCGGAGCATGCCGCGGCGCATGTCCTGCGCCTGATGCGCAAGCCGCAATTCGCCGTGTTCGAGGAATTTTTGCGCGTCTTCGCCCGGGAGTCGAGCCGGGCGGGCAAGCGGCAATTCATCGTGCCCTACCTGATGAGCGCCGCGCCCGGCTGCACCGAGCGGGACATGCGCGGGCTGGCGGACTGGCTGGGCGCGCGGGGCTGGAAACCCACCCAGGTGCAATGCTTCATCCCCTTGCCCGGCACGGCGGCGGCGGCCATGTACTATGCCCGCGCCGACCTGGCGGGAGAGCCGATCCACGTGGCCGCGACCGATGCCGAACGCCTGCGCCAGCACGCCGTGCTCATCCCGTCCACGGGGCGCCCCCCGGCCGGGCGCGCCCACGGGCCGCGACCGGGGCCGGCCGCACCGGGCAAAGGCCGGGAGTCAAGGCCGGGGGCCGTCAAAAGCAAGCCCACGCCGTCCGGAGGCGGGACCAAATAGCCGCGAGACGCGCCCTGATCCGGCGTCCGTTTTGACAAATCGCGGGCTTGCGACTAAAAATTGCTCTATGACGCCCCCCCGGACAACGCCGCCTCCCGGCCCATCGACGCAGCCTCGGTGCCTGCAGGCCTGCCCAGGCCCCGTCCCTGTCCGCGGGCCGCGCCGGGAACGTCCCCGTCTCGCGGCCGGGGTCGCGGGGGCCGCGCCGGCGCGCCCGGTCCCGCTCGCCCCATTCGCCCTGTTCGTCCTATTCGCCCTCGGCACCGCGGCGATTCTCGGCTGCCCGGCTCTCCCGGCCGAGTGCGCGACGCTTTCCCGGGCCGAGGACGGGACCAAGCCCGCCTCCATCGCCGTGGTTCTCGACGACAACTATCCGCCTTATATTTTCCGGGGCCAGGACGGCCAAATCCAGGGCTATCTGGTCGACGAATGGAAATTGTGGTCCGAAAAGACCGGGACCACGGCGGAACTGACGGCCACCGATTGGGACAAGGCGCAGCGGCTCATGGCCGAAGGGAAAGCCGACGTCATCGACACCATCTTTTACAACGAAAGCCGGGCCACGCTCTACGATTTCACCACGGGTTACGCCAATCTGGCCGTTCCCGTCTTCCACCACAAGTCCCTCAGCGGCATCACCGACGTCGGTTCGCTCAAGGGCTTCTCCATCGCCGTGAAATCCGGGGACGCCTGCATCGATGTATTGAAGCGGAATGGAATATTCACCTTGCGAGAGTATGAAAGCTACGAAGACATCATCAAGGCGGCGGCGGCGGGCGAGGTCAAAATCTTTACCGTCGATGAGCCGCCGGCGCTGTATTATTTGTATAAATACGGCCTGGAAAACGAATTCAAATGCGGGTTCACCCTCTATGCCGGCCAGTTTCACCGGGCCGTGAAAAAGGGCCGGACCGGGCTTTTATCCCTCGTGGAAACCGGATTCGCCCAGATAACGCCCAAAGAGCGCGAGGCCTTGCAAAAAAAATGGCTCGGCGCGCCGCTGGCGGATTCCCGGATCATGCGCCTGCTCGGGTACGGGCTCGGACTGATCGCCGCCGCCATCGCCGCGCTCGTCTTTTTCAATCTCACCTTGCGCCGCCGGGTGCGGGCCAAGACCGCGGAACTTGACGCCCTCATGCGGGATCTCGCCAAAAGCGAGGAGCGCTACCGCCTGCTTTTTGAGATGGAGTCCGACGCCATCCTGCTGATGACCACCCCGGAGGGCGGGATACTGGAGGCCAACCAGGCCGCTTGCCGCATGTACGGGTACTCGGCCGAAGAAATGCGGGCGCTTACGGCCAAGGATCTTTCCGTGGAGCAGGACGAGACCGCGCGGGTGCTGCTGGAAAGGGAAGAAGTCGTGCCGCTGCGCTGGCACCGGCGCAAGAACGGGCCGGCCTTTCCCGTTGAAATCAAGAACCGGTACTTCGATTTGCACGGGCGTTCGCTGCGGATTTCCGCGCTGCGCGATATCACGGAACGCAAAAAATCCGAAAGCGCTTTGCTGGAAAGCCGAAAATTGCTGGAGCACGTCCTCAATTCCATTCCGCAGGCGGTGTTCTGGAAGGATCTGCGCAGCGTCTTTCTGGGCTGCAACAAGGTGTTCGCCAAGGACGCCGGCGTTGCGGAACCGTGGCAGGTCATCGGCAAAACCGACTTTGAACTGCCCTGGGCGTCCGACGGCGCGCGGGCGTACGTCGAGGACGACCGCGAAGTCATCCTCGGCGTCAAGACCAAAGAACGCATCGTCGAGCGGGTCAAAACGGCAACGGGCGAGACCATCTGGGTGGAAACCACCAAAAGGCCGCTGACGGACGACGAGGGGCGCGTTTTCGGCATTCTCGGCGTTTATGCGGACATCACCGGACGCAAAGTTTACGAGGAAAAGATCGAAAACTCCCTGCGCGAAAAAGAGGTCCTGCTCAAGGAAGTCCACCACCGGGTCAAAAACAATCTGCAGATCCTCTCCAGCCTGATCAACCTGCAAGCCAAAACCCTGGGCGGAAAAGCCGAAGCCGAGGCCTTTTTGGTCATGCAAAACCGGGTGCGCTCGATCTCGCTCGTGCACGAGAGCCTTTACCGCAGCCCGGACCTCAGCGCGGTCGGGATGCGGGACTATCTCCCCAGCCTGGCGAAACAGATCGCCGCGACCTACGGCGAGACCGCCAATAACGTCCGCCTGGAACTGGACGTGGACGACATCGCCCTGGGCGTGGACAAGGGGATTCCGCTTGGGCTTTTAGTCACCGAGCTGGTCACCAACGCCCTCAAGCACGCCTTTCCCCCGGGGACGCCGGGCGAACTGCTGCTGGCGCTCAAACAAACGCACGGCGGCTGCCTGCTCGTGGTCGAGGACAACGGCGCCGGCCTGCCCGACGGCTTTGACCTCGAAGCCTCGGACACGCTCGGAGTCCAGCTTTTAAGCGCCCTGGCCGCCCAACTCCACGGCGAACTGCGGATCACCGGGAACGGCAAGACGCGATTTGAAGTGGAATTCCCCGAATAGACCCGGGCCGTCAAACAGACGCGGCGTCAGGCTCCGCCTGGCGGATCAGCTCGATCAGGGCGTCTATTTCTTCTTCGAAACCGGCCGCCAGGCGGGCCAACTCCTCCCGGCCGCCGTCCTCGGGCCATTTTTCCAGTTGCAAGGCCAGATCCCTGCTCCGCTCCGCGCCGATCAGGGCCAAGGCGCCCTTGATCGCGTGGGCCTGCCCGCGCATCCCGGCCAGGTCGGCCCGCTCCACGGCCCGGTTGAGTTTGTCCAGATGCGCCTGGGCCAGTCCGTCGGCGAAGTCCCGGCGCATGCTCCACAAAAATTCCCGGTCGTTCAAGCAGCGGCGCAGGGCGTCTTCGTCGCGCAAACGCGGCGCGACGGGTGGCGCTTGCGCTGCCGGCCGGGAAACGCCGCCGGGCAGGTCCGCCCGCCGGCGGG
>Ga0302279_10006500_pt1 | contig 12356 bp, 10 predicted proteins | sample III_Bog_N3_3_FD_194541 | JGI IMG/M metagenome (GOLD analysis project Ga0302279, IMG submission 194541) | Peat permafrost microbial communities from Stordalen Mire near Abisko, Sweden - III_Bog_N3_3 | ecosystem: Environmental > Terrestrial > Soil > Wetlands > Peat | place: Sweden: Abisko...
AGGCAGTCGCCAGTCACGAAACCAAAAAAGCGGCCGGAGGTCTTGGCCATGGTCGCCGGCGAGCCATATTCATGCAGCAGGTGCAGCACCGCCTCGGCGCTGGTTGGGCCAGGCGGAAGTGGACCGCGCAGAGCGCTGAGGGCGGCTACAGCTTTTGCCGTAGGCGCAATTGGACGAGAGCGAACGCCTTCAAGGTAGTCCATGGCGTCTCGCGCGGCGTGCTTCAGCAGGGCGGCGCGGGCGTCCGCGGTTGAAGCGGCGGGGATGGAGGAGTGAGGATTCGTTGCGGACATGGGATGAGCATAGCCGGTTTTCCGGCGACTGGGAAAAGTTGAAATCCGAGCTAAACTTAGCTAAGATAGGTTAGCAGGACGGAGAGCCATGTGATTACTGCAAGCATATTCGAGGCGAAAACCAACCTTTCGACGCTGGTAAAACAGGCTCAGAAGGGCGAGTCGATTGTAATTACTTCCGGCCGGAACAAGACTCCAGTGGCCCGGCTGGAAGCGATTCATCCTGTTGCAAAAAAGCGGCTTGGCGCGGTCGAGACGCCGGGGTTTGTCCTATCCAAGAAGTTCTTTGAGCCACTGCCTGAAGAAGAGTTAGGTTTGTGGAATGGCGGCGGTGAGTGAAGGTTCTGCTGGACACCTGCACTCTCATCTGGGCTACTCTCTCGCCGTCCGAATTGAGCCCCGTGGCACGGGATGCGATTGCGGACGAGGGAAATGTAGTTCTGGTGTCGGCAGCATCCGCGTGGGAGATTGCGACCAAGGTCCGCGCCGGTAAGCTTCCGGGCGCGGAGGCGCTGGAGCGGAATTATCTAGACGTGATGGAAGACGCCGGATATACCTTGCTCGACATCGATGCGGAGTCCGCCTTGCGTGCAGGCCGGATGGTTGCGGAGCATCGTGACCCGTTCGACCGCATGATTGCCGCGCAAGCGTTGGGGCTGGATATTCCAGTTGTCAGCCCCGATTCTCTGATGGATCAGTTCGGGGTGCGGCGGGTCTGGTGAGCTGGCGTCCGCCGCACCGCAGGCGCTTGAATTTCCCGCCAAATCGCCGTATGATAACGATGCAGACGAATTTGTCCGCCATGATTGTCGTGGGTAGGCCGGCTGGCGGAGAGATGAGTGGGCTTACAGCCCACTTTTTATTTGGGGCAAGCTCGCCCCATCCAAAGGCACAACCCGGGGCAATCACTCCGGCAGCAAGACCGCTGAACAGGCGGCGTCCCCGGCGGCGGATTTCAAGCCGTTCGGACAATGAAGCGGCACACGGAAAATGGCAGTCAAGCTGAACGAAATTCGGTTGGCAGCGGCGAGAGTGGCCGCTTCGCATGGGCTCGACGTGGTGGACGTGGAGTTCACCGGCCCCGCAAAGGATCGAGTATTACGCGTCACCTTGGAGAAAAATGCCGAGGGACGCGCAAAGCTGAAAGCGGCAATTGAAGCCGGTGGCGAAGAAAACGGAATCGAAGAACTTCCAGAGAGATTGCGCGAGGGGACACTGAGCGTCGAGCAACTATCTGGCATCACACATGAAGACTGCGCCGAATTCAGCCGCGATTTTGGTGTGTTGCTGGACGTGGAAGAATTGATCCCCGGCGCGGAATACACGCTGGAAGCAAGTTCTCCAGGCCTGGACCGCAAGCTGAGCAAGCTAGAGGAGTTTCAAAGGTTTACGGGCAGCTTGATCAAGGTGCAGACCTTTGAACCGATTCGCAATAACCGCCACTGGCAGGGGCGACTGATTGCTGTGGGACAGGCACTCATCACTCTGGATTTGAACGCAGTGAAGCAGAACAGCAAAAGCCGAAAGGCCGGGGTAAGTACGGTCGAAATCGACTTGAGTAACGTTGAAAAGGCGCAGATCGTTCCGGAGATCTGACAAGCAGGGCCCGGGGAATCGGGAATAGGTTCTCTGACAGACAGGCGGCAGGGGATGGCTAGAAGCGCCCTGCGGCAACAACTTCTTAATGTGAAGAGAGCAAGCAGAGTATGGGCAGCAGCGTTTTGTATCAAAGTATCGAGCTCCTGAGCCGCGAAAAGGGCATCGAACCCGGCGTCGTTGTTGGCGCCGTGGAAGAAGCCATCGCACTCGCCACGCGCAAGTTCTATAAGACCCAGGAAAACATGCGCGGGGAACTTAACAAAGAGACCGGTGAGATTACCGCCTACATCTTCAAGACCGTGGTGGCAGATACCGCCGAGGTCGAGGACCCGCTGAATCAGATCACGCTGGAAGAGGCCAACGCACTCGCCCCTGGCGTGGAAGTCGGCAGTGAAATCCGCATGTATCGCGACACCAGCCCACTGGGCCGCATCGCCGCGCAACTGGCCAAGCAGGTCATTTTCCAGAAGGTGCGCGAAGCCGAGCGTGACACCATTTTCCAGGAATACGCTCACCGCGAGAAGGAAGTGCTGAACGCCACCGTCAAGCGGATCGAAGGCCAGGACGTTATTTACGACCTCGGCAAGGCGGAAGCCCGATGCCCCCGTCGCGAGCAGTCGCGACTGGAGCAGTTCTCCATCGGCGAACGCGTCCGTGTGGTTCTGCTTAAGGTCGATCGCGCGGCCAAGGGGCCGCAGGTCATCGTCTCCAGGGCCGCGCCAGAGCTGGTTTCGAACCTTTTTCAGTCGGAAGTACCGGAGATTTACGACAACACTGTTGTGATTCGCGCCATTGCGCGCGAGGCCGGCGAGCGCACCAAGATTGCCGTGCAAAGCCGCGACAAGGATGTGGATCCGGTCGGCGCTTGCGTTGGTATGAAGGGCATGCGCGTGCAGTCCATCATCCGTGAGTTGCGCGGAGAAAAGATCGACATTATCGAGTTCTCCGACGAGATCACCACCTTCGCCGAAAAGGCGCTGCAGCCGGCCAAGGTGAGCCGGGTATCCATTTCCGACCTGACCGACAAGCAGCTTGAAGTGATTGTGGACGACACGCAATTATCTCTGGCGATTGGCAAGAAGGGGCAGAATGTCCGCCTCGCGGCTAAGCTGCTGGGCTGGAAGATCGACATCAAGAGCGAGGAAGAGAAGCGTCAGGAAGTGGAGCAGCAGATGCAGGCTCTCTCCGGCGGACCTTCTACGCCAATCGAACAAGTTGCGGAACTGGGTGAGGGCATTATTCAGAAGCTGGTGGCAGCCGGAATTACCACGGTGGAATCGCTGGCGGATATGACGCCGGAGCAATTGGAAGAGATTCCGGGCATCGGCGAGAAGACGCTGGAGAAGATCAGCGTTGCCGTGCGCCACTACTTCGGCCACTTTGAAGAAGGCGAAGAGGGCCACGTGCCGGAAGCCGCTGAGAGTGGCGTCCTTGACGCCGAACACATTGAAGCCGAGGTTGCCGAGAATGGCGAAGCTGCTTCAGTGGAAACGGCCGTTGATGAGTCCGGCGAGGCTGAGGTGGAGAATGCCCCTGCGGTCGAAGGCGATGCGGAAGCGGAAGCCGAAAACGCAGCTGATGTCCTGAAGGAAGCGGAAAGTGTTGAAGCTGGGGAGACGGAATCTGAGTCGATCCCCGCGATTGAAGACGCAATTGAAAGCGTTCCAGATGCCGAATGAGGCTCGGGAACAGAAGACATTCGAAGCAGTGAAAGAGCAGGCGGCCAAAGAGGATTGCGCTTAAAATGCGCCCCACTCTTCAAGGCCAATCGGGCAATCATGGAATTTTGAAAAGCAGCCAATGCCATGAGGTAGCTATGAGCAACTAAGGGCTTTGGGTAGCACATTTTGAAAAGAGGCGGATGAGTAAGGTTCGTATCAACGATCTCGCACGCGAGATGGAAATCAAGAGCCGGCAGATTCTTGACATACTGGCGGAACTCGGCCTGGCCAACGGAAAAACTCACTCTAGTTCCCTGGAGGACTACGAGGCGGAGAAGGTTCGCGTGCATCTGGACCGCGGATCGCGCAGTCATGCGAGCTCTTCGGCCTCCCGCGGTCCCCAGGCAATCACTCCAAAAATAGATCTCTCTCACGTTTCCAAGCCGGGAGACGTGATGAAGGCCATTCTGGCCAATAAGCAAAAAGAGGAACAGGAAGCGCGGCAGTCTCATGCCCCCGTGCGTCCGCCAACTCCTCCGCCGGCGCCGGTTCGGCCCGCACCGCCCGTCGCCGTTGCTCCGCCGCCGCAGCAGCCAACCCGGCCGGAACCCCGAAAAATTGTTCCCCAACCGCGCTCCGCTCCTCCCATTGTCGTGGCACCTCCAGCTCCGCCGGCTATTGCTTCTCGCCCGCCATCCGGTCCGATAGTAGCCAAGGCTCCCGCGGGGGCCGTTTCCGTGGCTCGGCCTGTAGTGGTCGTTGCGCCACCCCAAACCGTGGTGGTCAAGCCTCCCGTGGCTACGCCAGCACGCGACGAGCAAGTTCGTCCGGCAGAGCAGCCAGCCGTTGCCGTAAGGCCGCAAAGCGCTCCTCCAGTTGCGGCTGCGCCACAAGCACCCGTTGCTGCTGCGGTTGATCAGCCGGTTCCGGTTTCTGCCGCGCTTACGCCAGTCGCAGCAGCACCTGCTGCGCCTTCGGTTGTTGCAACCGCGTCCGCTCCACCCGCCGTTCAATCTCCGATTGAGCCGCCCACCGCCTCAACGGAGAAAAGTACGCCAACCCTTATTCTTGAACCTGAAACCGCGGCTCCGGCCGATTTGCTTCCAGCGCCGGCTCCTCGCACGCAAGGCCATACGCATAGCCCCTCGCCTACCGCGGCCCTGCCCGCCCGGCGTGTGGTTATGCCGCAAACTGGACCACGCCCGGTATACAAGGCACCCATCGTGACCACGCCGGTTCCGATGCCAGGTACCGGCAATCAGGCCGCGGGAGCTGCCGGCATTCAACGCGGCAAGCCGATCTTTGATCGCCGACCCTCATCAGGCCCCGGAAGCTATACCCCGCGCACGCCGGGAGCACCACCGCCGGCCGGCCAATTCCCGGGCGGCCCGCGTCCCAAACATCCAACGCGCACCACACCCGGTGGTTACGCCGGCCCCGGGGGCCCTGGCGGTCCCGGTGGTCCTGGAGCACGACCAGGATTTGGCGCACGGCCTGGATTTGGACCACCGCGCCCCGGAGGCTTTGGTGGACCGCGTCCAGGTGGACCCGGCGGAAGCGCACCCCCGACCGGCGAAGCGCCACGTCCTCAGCGCGCTGCTCCTAGCAGAGGGCGTGGTGGACGTCCACAGTATCCGAAGACCAAAGAAGGTCCAATGAAGGGGTTTGTGCCACCGCCACGTTATGGCGGGGTGCAATATGGCGGGGAACCGCTGCCCATCACCCGCGAAATCACGGTCACGGAAGGCATCAGTGTAAAGGACCTGGCGGAGAAGCTCGATGTTCGCGCCAAGGATCTGATTGCCACCCTTCTGATGAGCGGCATCTTCGTCACCGTCAACCAGTCTCTCGATGCTGAGATGATCAAGGACGTGTCGGCCAAGTTCGGCGCGGCCGCAACCGTCATCAGCTACGAAGAGGAAATTGCCAACCAGGCAATTGAGGAAGTGCTCGAGGCCGAAAATACCGGCGAGCTCGAAGTTCCGCGTTCCCCGGTGGTCACCGTCATGGGCCACGTGGATCACGGCAAGACTTCGCTGCTCGACGCGATTCGCAAGACGGATGTCGCAGCAGGCGAGGCTGGTGGAATCACGCAGCACATCGGCGCTTACAAGGTCCGTTTTGCCAAGGAAGGATCGCCGGCTTTCGGTCGCGAGATCGTCTTCCTCGATACCCCGGGCCATGAAGCCTTTACTCGTATGCGCGCCCGTGGCGCCAAGGTGACGGATATTGTCGTCATCGTGGTTGCCGCAGACGACGGCGTGATGCCACAGACGCTTGAGGCAATCGATCACGCCAAGGCCGCCAACGTGCCCATCATTGTGGCCGTCAACAAGATCGACAAGCCGGAGGCGAATCCCGATCGCGTGAAGAAGCAGCTTGCCGATCGGGGCCTGATTCCCGAAGAGTGGGCAGGCGCTGGGCAAGATGGGACCGTCTTTGTTGAAGTTTCGGCGAAGAAGGGCAAGAACCTCGACCTCCTGCTTGAAATGATCTGCCTCGTCTCTGACATCCGCGCACCCAAGGCAACACCGGGACGCAAGGCAGTCGGCTCGGTTATTGAAGCCAAGCTCGACCGCGGGCGCGGCGCTGTCGCAACCGTACTCGTTCAGGATGGAACTCTTCGCCTGAATGACAGCTACATCGTGGGCAATACGTTCGGCAAGGTTCGCGCCATGTTCGACGATCGCGGACGTGCACTGGAAGAAGCAGGGCCTTCGACCCCGGTCGAAGTGCTCGGCCTCGAATCCATGCCGGACTCGGGCGATACGTTCCTCGTGGTTGCAGATCGCGACAAGGCGAAGGGCATTGCACAATACCGCAAGATGAAGGAACGCGAATCGCAGTTGGCGAAGAGTTCGCGCGTCTCCCTCGAAGGTCTGGCGGAACAAATTCGCACTGCAGGCGTCAAGGATCTGCCCCTCATCATCAAGGGCGATGTGACCGGATCGGTTGAAGTGCTGGCCGACTCGCTCGTCCGCATGTCAACGGAGAAGGTGCGCATCAAGGTCATCCACTCCGGCGTCGGTTCCATCACGGAGAGCGATGTTCTTCTTGCAACGGCTTCGAACACCATCATCATCGGCTTCAATGTTCGCCCCGAGCGCAAGGCAGCCGAGTTGGCGCAACAGGAGGGCATCGAGATTCGCCTGCACTCCATCATTTACGAGTTGCAGGACGAAATTCGCTTGGCTATGTTGGGCCTTCTCGACCCGACCTTCAAGGAGAACTACGTTGGCAAGGCGGAAGTCATCAACGTGTTCAAGATTCCGAAGGTGGGCACCATTGCCGGATGCCGTGTGCAGGACGGCGTCATTCGCCGCGATGCCGAGGTGAAGGTGATGCGTGGTGAGGAGCAGGTCTTCAAGGGCAAGATCAACTCGCTCAAGCGCTTCAAGGACGATGCGCGCGAAGTGAGCAACGGCATGGAGTGCGGCATTGGATTGGCCGGCTTCAGCGACTTGAAGGAAGGCGATATTATCGAAGCCTTCTCGACGGAAAAGCTTGCCGCCGATCTGGGTGCGCTGACTACTGCCAAGGCGTAATTCCGCTGAGGTTTCAAACCAAATGGCCCGCTCCTTGTAATTAGGAGCGGGCTGTTTTCTTTTATGGGGTCCACAGATTTGCAGTCCGGAAACGGGGAGTTTTTTTCGACTTATTTGGTGCTAAGTGCCCCATTTGCACCATGCTCACGGTGCGCGGAAGCCCATAAACCTAACCTTGTTAGGTTGAGAAACTAACTAAGTTAGACCTTAGAAAGTTCGGAAACCTGATGAATGTGAACCGTGGAAGGTTAGGAAACTGATGAATGCAAACCATACTGCAAAGGAAGTTGCGCAAGGTTTGACGTAAAGTCGTTGTTGCATAACGAGTTAAGGTTGATTTTTGCCGATGAGAGGCGGGGTTGTCTGCATGCCCTTCCGGGCCGGTTGAGGGAGGGTGCCGGCAATAGGGCTGACACCGACGTCCCGCATTCGGGCGCAAAGATCCGCACACGGCGGCTGGTGTTGTTGTCGACGGATGAGAGGGCCTTTCTCATGGGTTCACTGTTCCTGTTGTGCGCCGGGGGTGGGTAATTCTCTGCAAAGCTCCCTGCCGGATTGCGGCCACGCGGGCCTTTGACAGGCGTTCACCCATTCGGGTGGGTATTGGGTTCTTGTTGGTGATCTGCTGACATTCGACCGGGTGCCGATAAGGCACTCAGACACCGATATGAACGGATTTATCAGGCAGATTGCGGGTGCATGGCTGTTGGCCACCCTGGGTGGCGGGTGGGCCTGCGCCAGCGAGCCGGTGGTACACCATGAGCCGATCACAGTACGTGTGCTGGACGGGCGAGGCGGCGTGCCACTGGCGCGCGTTCACCTGACCCTGATTACCGGCTACGATGAGCGCGACCTGCACCAGGGTCTCTGGCAGGAGGAAGCTGTCACAAACGGTGCTGGATTCGCGCGTGTCCCGGATTCATTGGTCAATTTTCCGTATCTGCAGGTTGTGGTGGCCCGGCACCGTATGTGCATTGGGGATGTCTCTCAGAGCCGCTTCAGCATGGAGCGCATCCGATTCGCCGGGCTGAATTCGCCAAACCGGTGTGGAGTGCTCACGGTCGAAAATCTGTCGGGCGTGTTCGTGATCTTTGCTAAAGCCAAGAGATCGGACAGGCGGCCGGTGAAGCGCGAAGTTTTGCAGGTGGCCGCAGCCAGCCCGGAGGCAGCAGCTCCGGTAGCGCCCATTTACCCTCCTTCACTGGCCAACCCTCCTGTGCTTCTTGCGACTTCAGCTCCGAGCGCTGCACCCGACTCCTGGGCTTCGGTGGACGCGTCGAGTTCAATGAGTGGCCCCGCGTCCGTCCCACGTCCTTCGCATGGGACACCGCCGCCGCAGTCCTCAGAGCCGAATCGCGAAGCGATCCCGACGCTCGCCACCATTGCAAGCATTCAGCCCGATTCCATGCTCACAGCAGAGGGACTGTTGGTGGATGATGAGTCCGCTAACCCGCTCGCAGCGAGGCCCGAACCGGCCGACGGGAGTGAGTGGATGTGTCCGTAACACCGCCCCAGGGTAAAAACCTGCCACGAATCTCCCTGCGCGCAAGGCTGACATCAAAGTGAGTCATGTCAGGTCGGCGGGGGGTCCGACCGGAATGCGCAACGAGTTTCAATCCCCGGTCCCCAAGTGCGAGGGACCGGGGGGCACCCTCGTTGTGGTTTGGAAAGAGAACGAGGGATCGGGGCCACCCGCCTCACATCCCCGGTACGCAAGAGCGAGGGTCCCGGGGGCACCCTCGTTGCGGTTTGGAGTGGACCGAAACTCACTGACTATAAATAACACGAAGAACCTGATAGCTTGCACCTGTACTGCTCCAGTTTTTCGCAATCTGAATTTTTCCCGGTTGGCGTGTAAGGAACGTTGGCGCCGGGTGACTATATCTTGTGTAGCCACCTGAGCACCGATGCCCACCACTGATAACGTCCAGGACGATCTTTACAGGGATGCCGTGGCGAGCTACGGCGCGGCGCTGGTTCGACTTGCGCGCGCCTGGGAAGCCGATCCGGATGCGCGCAAGGACCTGCTGCAGGAGATGCATCTGGCTCTCTGGCGCAGCTTCAGAACATTCGATGCGCGCTGTTCGCTTCGCACATGGGTGTATCGCGTTGCGCACAATGCAGCAACGTCTCATGTTCTACGCAGCCGCCGCCGGCGCTCGATTCCCCTGGTCAGCATTGAAGAGATCGAACAGGAGGGCGGTCTGGCCTCAGAGAATCCCGATGCGCGTTCAGTGGAGCAGGCACAAATACTGGATCGTCTTTATGCCCTGATTCAGCGGCTGAATCCACTGGACCGGCAGGTCATTCTTCTCTATCTGGAAGGGGTTGACGCCGCAGCGATTGGCGAAGTGACGGGCATCTCGCCCGGTTATGTTGCGACCAAGATTCATCGCATCAAGAATATTCTTGCCGACCAATTTCACAACGGAGGTGACCATGAACGGCGATAACTCTCCTACGAATCTTCAGGATGTTTGGCAGACGCAACCGCAGAGTTCCTTTGAATTGTCTCCGGAAAAACTGCATTGCCTGAGGAAGAAGCTCCGCCGCGCGCTGCTGATTCGCGATGGAACGGCGTGGCTGGTTTGCGTATTCGAGATTTTCTGGTTTGCCTGGGCACTTGTCTGGTTGCCGCAACCATTCATACGATTCGCATCGGCGCTGGTGATTCTGGGGATGGCTTACTTGTCGGGTCAGATCTGGCTCGACCAGCGCTCGCGCACCGCTTCGCGTATCCGCGCGGAAGCGTCAGGAAACGTAAACTCGCTTGACTTCTTTCGATCGGAGTTGGAGCGCCAACGTGAATTCCATCGCGGCGCATGGTTCTGGTCTCGGCTTGCCGCGCTGACGCCGGGTCTGCTTGTATTCGGCATTGGTGGAATCGTTCTCTACCCATGGCCGGATAGCCTGGTTGGCTGGTCAATTACCGGCGTCACGGTGCTCGTTGTTCCGCTGGCCATTTGGATGAACCTCAAGAATTCGAAGGCCTATCAGCGCCAGATCGACCGGCTCGATTCGCTGAGAGAATCCCCGCCTGAAACGAACTGACGAGGGCGGGGATTTCCGCTTTGCTCGCGCTGCGCGGTGCTGATAGCGCCGCCGAATCGTCGCGTCTGGGTGCGGCCGGAGGTCATGCGGCGCGCGCAACGCTCCCCATTTCCGTGTTGGTTAGTGCATGTCTATCACGCGCGGTGCATGACGACCATTGTTGAAATATTAATTGAAGGCTAGCTGTAACTAATTGAAAAATATAAATCTGTAAAAATATGTTTGACAATCGTATTTGATTCAGGTTAAAGTGGTGATGGTCACACATGACCATTGGAGGATTTATATGCGCCGTATTCTCATAGCCAGCTTACTGCTCTCCCCCGTGCTCTTTACCGCATCGGCAGTCGCAAGCCAGCCCGCGACCGACGCTGCTCCCTCAACCCAGGTTCGCCGCGTGAGTACCGGTATCATCGCTCCCCGGCTGCTCAAGTCCACCAACGTCGATATTCCCGCCGATGCTTTCGATGCGATGCTTCCGCCCGATGCCGAAGTTGGGCTGAAGGTCAACATTGATGAACAGGGCAATGCCCGCGACATCCAGGTGATCAAGCCCGTGAACGCCGATCTGGACGCCCGCGTGGTTGCTGCCGTCAGCAAGTTCCGCTTTGCCCCTGCCACGCTCGACAACCAAGCCATCTCCGACACCATTGACCTGAACATTGTGATCAAGCACTAATCCCCCCCTCCCCCAACCCAACCTTCCATAAGCAACGCAATCGATCCTCTATCCTGGCGATGCAACTTCGTCCGGGGTAGAGGATCTTTTGCGTGCGGTCAATTGAATGAGGTTCTCTCATGGTTCAGCGTTGATGAGAGCCACACAGGCTTGGCAACCGCGCGGTGCGGCATGTGCGTCCTAGCATGGGTACGAAATGACCCAAGGAGGGATCGATATGGCTTTCAATCTTAAGGGCAAGAAGATCGCAATTCTGGCAACAGACGGATTCGAGCAGGCAGAACTAATTGAACCGCGCAAGGCTCTGGACGATGCAGGCGCGGAGACCGAAGTGATTGCGCCGAAGAGTGGAAAGATCAAGGGGTGGGACAGCAAGGACTGGGGCCAAGAAGTGAAGGTGGATACGGCGCTGGAAGACGCCAATCCCAACGATTATGATGGCCTGGTTTTGCCGGGTGGGGTGATGAATCCCGACCACCTGCGCATGGATGCGAGCGCGGTGAACTTTGTGCGCCAGTTCATTTCAACGGGGAGAACGGTGGGCGCAATTTGCCATGGATCGTGGACGCTGCTGGAGACGGGCGCGCTGAGGGGAAGGACGGTTACCTCATGGCCGTCGCTGAAGACCGACCTGAAGAACGCCGGCGCGAACTGGGTGGATGGCGAGGTTGTGGTGGACGGCCAGTTTGTAACCAGCCGTAAGCCCGATGACATTCCGGCATTCAGCAAGGCGCTGATTGAATCGGTCGAAATGGGACCCCGGCGCGCGGCGGCGTGAACCCGGGTTAAAGCGGATATCGCTCACGTTGGATGCACTGCTTTGCAACGAGGCGACTCAAACCGACTGCGTCGGCCGGCGTGAAACGGGCCAGCCGGCGCAGGATTGCTAACTGGGTACGGAGCAGGTCGCCTTCGCCACAGGCAGCGAGGACGCGGCGCGCCGCCTGCTCAGACACGGCCATGGCTTCATCGGCCAGCAGTCCTGTCATGGCGGCGGAAATCTCCGTCGCCGCTGGAGAAGCCATTTTGCGGGCTCGCAGTAGAGCGGATTCAAGAGCGAAGACCTGGACGATGATGTCGGCCAGATCCGCCATCACTTCCTGTTGATCCTGCAGAGCCGTCATGAAGCGCTGACTGGCCACGCCCGAAGCAAACAGCGCGATCTTTTTGGTTGCGACGAGGATCTCGGCCTCGCGCGCGAGGGGCTCGTCGTCGCCGGAGTTGGAATCGAATGAGGGCGGCTGGGTGACTTCGTCCATCAGCTTTTTGATGGCTGCGAGCAACGGAAGTTGGCCGTTCAGCGCACGCTTCATGAGCCAGCCGGTGATGATGAGCCGGTTGATTTCGTTGGTCCCCTCGAAGATTTCATTGATGCGGGCGTCGCGATAGAAGCGCTCAGCGGGATACTCTTCGACATAGCCATAGCCGCCCATGGTGGCGACGAGTTCGTCGGCCACGAGGCTCATCATTTCAGAGCCGTAGACCTTCAGGATGGAGCACTCGACCGCATACTCTTCAATGCGACGCT
>Ga0302279_10006506_pt1 | contig 12342 bp, 10 predicted proteins | sample III_Bog_N3_3_FD_194541 | JGI IMG/M metagenome (GOLD analysis project Ga0302279, IMG submission 194541) | Peat permafrost microbial communities from Stordalen Mire near Abisko, Sweden - III_Bog_N3_3 | ecosystem: Environmental > Terrestrial > Soil > Wetlands > Peat | place: Sweden: Abisko...
GATCGCGCGGAGGCCGAGCACGGCGGCGAACAAGAAGAGCGCGAACGGCGGCATGTAGTCGCGGAAGTTCTGGAAGCGCGCAGCGCCGTTCCACGAGACGAGCAGCACGTAGGCGAACGAGCCACCCAGGCACACCACGCCGAGGGCGCGCGTTCGTCGATGCGTGAGCGAGCTCAGCGCGAGCAGAGGGATAAGCAGCGCGGCGTGACCCGCCGATCCTCCGAGGTCCAGCGCCATCGCACGCCCGAACGCGGCAAGATTCACCACGTAGTCCCGCGCGCGCTGCTCGTCGGTCGTGAAGGGGTTCGACGAAAGCAGCTTGAGCATAGCGCCCGCCGAAGCCGCGTCCCCCGTGAAGACGCGGTTCGCGGCGGCGACGGAGAGGGTCGCGAGCGCGCCCGGGAGCGCGACGCGGACGCACGCCGCGAGGGGTGAAAACGCGCCGCATCGTCGCGCGACGACGAACGTGGCGACGGCCACGACGATCGCCGCCTCGGGGCGGACCAGCACGAGCAGCGCTCCGAGGAGGCCGACGCGCCATTGTCTGGCCGGTCGCCCCACGGGGCCGCCGGTCCGCGCATCCTCGACGGCCACGAGGAGGGCCGCTGCGACGGCGCCGAACAGCGCGACCTCCATCCCGCTGAACCAGGCGAAGTCGAGGATTCCGGAGACGAGCAAGAGGGGCGCCGCGAGGGTCGCGACCCACGTCGGAGCGGGGCTCGTGAGCCTCCGAAGCGAGCGCATCATGTACACGAGCGCGGCTCCGGCGATCAGGGCGGTCCAGTAGCCGAGGCGCAGATCGCGAAACCCCACGAAGTAGCCGGCGCCGAGGAGCACTGCGTATGCGGGGGACGTCTCACCCGACGAGTAACCTTGCCCGGCGATCCACTCGAAGGGGTGCCCCTCCGCCCACGCGCGGGCGAAGTCGTAGTGGATGAAGACGTCGTCGAGCGGTACGGGCCAGTCTCCGGCGCACGCCGCGCGAGCAGGGGAATAGAAGGCGACGGCGACCGTGATCGTGACGACGGACGCCCACGCGAGGAAGCTCGGACTCTCGCGCCGTCGGATAGCCACTCGAGCCACCGTCTATCAAAGATGGTAGACGTCTGCTCGAAAGCCGCTTTCGCCATGCGCCCCTCCCAAGACGACGGACCGACTTCGACCGACCCGCGCGACTCTGCGCACTGGGACGCCGTCGAGGAGGTGAGCGAGCTGCTGCACGAGGAGCGTTTTCGCGAGGCGCTCGCCGAGCTCCGCGACGTTCTCCGGGCCGACGCCACCAATCCCTACGCGTTCTACTTCCTGGGTATCGCGCTCTACGAGACGGGCGAGCTCGAGCCTGCGCGCGACGCGTATCGCGCCTGCCTGAAGGTCGCTCCGACCCACCTGGGAGCGCGCGTCGCTTTGACGCACGTGCTCAGAGCGCTCGGTGACCTGCGCGGTGCCATTCACGAGGGCTCACTCGCCCTGTCACAAGCGCCCGGCGACGCCGAGGTCCTCTACGCGCTGGGAATGGCGCACCACGGGCGAGGGGACGAGGCAGCGGCGCGGCGCTTCTTCCACGCGTTCCTGGAGGCCGGCCCGGACTTCGATCTCGCCGAGGAGGTCAAAATGATCCTCACGGACATGGGCGATCGGCCCTCATGACGTCGCGCTGGCGACGTCAGTTGCAGTTCTCGAGGAAAAAGGTCGCGGTGGCGTAGCAGACCTCCACCGGGTTCGCGCCATCGTCCGTGATTGTCGGGCATATGATGGAGGCGGCGATGCGACCCCCGAGGATCGGCGGCTGGAAGTTTTGGTCGGTGCTGAGCGTGAGCGTGCAATCGCTCTCGGTGTAGTTCGACGAGTTCAGCTTGTTGAACCCGGCGGTGATGTTCGACTGCACGGCCCCGGGGGTCGAGTTGATGGTTCCGCTGATCGTGAGGCCGTACAGCTCCCCGTCGCTGACCTGGATGTTGACCTCGTAGTCGCCCCCGCTGACCTGATCGACCGCGCACGTCACGTTCACCGTCTCGCCGTTCTCCGAGGTGCCCGTCGGTGCCGGTGCGCCCGGGGTCCCGATCGTGAAGAACGATGCCTCCGGGGTCATGATGTTGCACGTGCCAGTCGCCCCCGGCATCGTGTTCAGGCCGAGCGTCGACGTGACGTAGACCTTCGCGGGGTCGGAGCTACTGCTGCCGCATGCCAACGATGGGAGCGAGGCGAGCCCTGCGAGCAGAAGCAACGGGAAGGAAAAGGTGAGGCTCTTCATCGTGGGCATTGTCGCATCTCCGTGGTCGTGTCGCGAGTATCTGGGGGCTTTTCGGACGCGCGTTCAGGTGGCGCGGGCGGCCGCGAAGCCGCGCTCGAGATCGGCGCGCAGGTCGGCGATGCCCTCGAGGCCCACCGAGAGACGGATGAGCCCGTCTCCGATGCCGAGGGCGCGCCTCGAGGTTTCGGGGACGCTCGCGTGCGTCATGATCGCGGGGTGCTCCGCGAGCGACTCGACGCCACCGAGGCTCTCCGCGCACACGAAGATTTTGAGGGTCTTCAGGAACGCCGCGGACGCCGACAGGCCGCCTCGCAGGTCGAAGCTGATCATGCCGCCTGGGCCGTCCATTTGCTTGCGGGCGATCTCGTAGCCCGGATGGCTCGGGAGACCCGGGTAGTACACGCGCGCCACCTGTTCGTGGCCCACGAGCCAGTCCGCGAGCTGCGAGGCGCTCTCCACGTGCTGGCGCATACGCACGCCGAGCGTCTTCAGCCCACGCAGCACCATGTAGCAGTCGAACGGGCTCGGAACGCCGCCCACGGCCTTCTGGAGGAAGTGAAGCCGCTCGCCGAGAGCATCGTCGCGCGTCATCACCGCCCCGGCGACCACGTCCGAGTGACCGTTCAGGTACTTCGTCGCGGAGTGGAGGACGAGGTCGGCCCCGAGATCGAGAGGCCGCTGGAGCATGGGGGTCGCAAACGTGTTGTCGACCAGCAGGGGAATGCCCGCAGCGCGCGCGACCTCCGCGATGCGCGCGATGTCGAAGATCTTGAGCATCGGGTTGCTCGGCGTCTCGAGCCAGATAAGGCGCGTGTTCGGTCGGATCGACTCCCGCACCTTCGCCGGGTCACTCATGTCGATGAAGCTCGCATCGAGACCGAACTGCTTCATGACCGAGTCGAAGATCCGGAACGTGCCGCCGTAGAGGTCGTCTCCCGACAGCACGTGGTCTCCGCTCTTGAGCATCAGCAGCACCGCGGTCGTCGCCGCGCATCCGCTGCCGAACGCGACGCCGTGCTTTGCCCCTTCGAGCGCCGCCAGGCATCCTTCGAGGGCAGTGCGCGTGGGGTTGCCGGCGCGCGAGTAGTCGTACCCCTGGTGCACCCCGGGGCCGTCCTGCGCGAACGTGCTGGAGAGGACGATGGGCGTCATGACCGCGCCCGAGGTCGGATCAGGCTGCTGGCCGGCGTGGATGCAGAGCGTATCGAGGGAGAGGGCGCCGTCTTCCATGACAGCGCTCTACCACGAGCCGTGGCGCCATGCCTCGCGCGCGCTCGCCGGGCGCCGTTCCGGGTCGAACGCGGTAGCCGCGATCAACGCGTCTCGCACCTCTGCCGTGAGACCACGGCTCGCGCGCTCGGCGTACGGGGTGACCGGCTCCTCCGCTGCCTGGAGGATGAGGCTCGCGAGCTGACTGCCTGTGCGGGGCGGTTCGCCGCACGCAGCGTGGAGCAGCCCCAGCGCGAGCGAGAACAGGTCGCTGCGTACACTCGCGGCCTCACCGCGTGCGACCTCCGGTGCCATGAACTGCGGAGTACCGCGGAGGCCTCGTGCGGGCGGAGCTGGCTCGTCGCGGTAGTGTGCGAGCCCGAAGTCGATGAGGACGACGCGTGAGTCGGTCACCCCGACGAGGATGTTGTCGGGGCCGAGGTCGGCGTGAACGACGGCGAGGGGACCCGCAAGGTCCGCCGCCTCGTGGACGACATGAAGCGCATGAAACGCCGACGCGGCGATACGATTCACGAGGGCGGCTCGATCGCCGGTCACGAGAGCGCTCCTCGCACGCATGGTGTGCATCGGGAGACGCTCCATGACGAGCCACGGGCCGTGGTCGTCGGTGCCGCGGTCCAGGAGACGAGGCGCGCCGCGTCCGGCGAGGGCGAGGAGCACGCGGGCTTCCGTGTCCAGCTGCCGGCGCGCCTCCGGGTCGCGAGCCATCCGTGGTTGGAGGCGCTTGCCGATGTGCAGCGCGCCGCCGGAGACCGTGTCGGCGGTATTCTCCACCAGCACCGTACGCGTCATCGCGCCCTCGGCCAGCACGGCGGAAACTCGGTAGTGTCCGATGGCGAGGCTCACCTCTGCATGGTAACGCTTCCCATCTTCCGGGGGAGCTCGAGAGCCCGTCATGCGCTTACACTCTGTACGTCGACTCACCCGTTCGATGGTCGTGCCCGTCGCTCTGCTCTCTCCGCTCGCCGCGACGACCGCGTGCAGCAGCAGTAGCAACAGCGGGACTGGTGCGAGCTCGTCGGTCCCGGTGTTCGTTCCTGGCTTCGACGGCGGCGGGGGGAGCTCGGGCGGTCAGAGCTCCGGCATCACGACGGGCAGCCAGAGCAGCGGGGGCGGCACGAGCGGCGGCGCCAGCACCACGTCCGGAACCGCCTCGAGCAGCTCCACCGCGGTCGCGATCCCGTCGAGCGGCATCGTGATCACGGTGATCCCGGACGGCACGAACGACGCCGCGGGGCTGCTTGCGGCGATCGAGAACGCCAAGGCTGCGGTCCATGTGGAGATGTACCTGCTCACGAACCAGACTTACATCACGGCGCTCATCAACCAGCACAAGGCGGGCGTGGACGTGAAGGTCGTGCTGAACCAGACGTTCCCGACGGGAACCTCGGCTGCCCAGACGAACGCGAGCTCCTACACGAGCCTGAAATCGGGCGGCGTCGACGTCGTGTGGTCTCCGACGACGACCGGCTTCGACAACTACACGCACGAGAAGACCGTCATCATCGACCCCGGCGCCACCGGCGAGCAGGCGTGGATCATGACGATGAACCTCGACACGGACGCGCCGAAGGACAATCGCGAATACCTGGCCCAGGACACCAACTCCGCGGACGTCACCGAGGCCGAGGCGATCTTCGAGTCCGATTACGCGCAGACGGACATCACCCCGACCGGGAACCTCGTCGTGGCGCCTGCGCCCCCGAACAACTGCGCGAGCGTGCTGCTTCAGCTTGTAGAGAGCGCGACGACGAGCATCGACATGGAGGCGGAAGAGATCGACGAGTCGGGGACGAGCACGGAGGCGAAGGTCTTCGCGGCCCTCGTCAAGCAGGCGAAGGCTGGGGTCGCGGTGAAGCTGGTGCTCGAAGATTCGTCCGAGTCGACGCAGTCACAAGCCGTGTCGGATCTCGAAGCCGCGGGGGCCAAAGTCGTCGGCTATCTGTACGGTAACGGTCTCGACATCCACGCCAAGGCGATGGTCGTGGATGGCGCGCGAGCCTACGTCGGCTCGGAGAATTTCACGGGCGGGTCGCTAGGCTACAACCGCGAGGTGGGCGTGTACTTCGAGACCGCGAGCGAGGTGCAGAAGGTCGACTCGACCATCCTGCAGGACTTCGCCGGCGGCTCGACGTACACGGCGTCCTCTCAGTAGAGCGAACGCGGCCGTACGCTACGCGCTGCGGCCGGTGGTGACGCCTTCTTCGGCGTGCTCGATCTTGCCGTACGCCATTCCGGCGGCGTCGAAGGTGAAGGTCGCGTGCCTGCGGTCGTCGCTCTCGAGGAGAAATCGCATCGGGTTGTGGTCGGTTCGCGGCCACGACATGAAGCGCCAGCGCGCCTCCCCCTCGTCGAGGTCCTTGGCGAAGCTCGTCGCCTTGAACCGGGCCATGTTCGCCTTCACTGCGGAGGACAGACGTTCGTCTTCGAGCCAGCGGATCATGGATTCGCTCGTAACTCCGTCGCGTCGAGCGCGCAACCTGTCTCCCGCGCGGGGCCTTCACTCTTCAATAGTGCGCGCGCGTGCGCGTGCGACGAGCCCAATTCGCTTGCATGCGCGGGGGGGCCGGGTATGTTCCACGCGTTCTTGGTAGCCGTAGCTCAGCCGGTAGAGCGCCGGATTGTGGATCCGGCTGTCGCGGGTTCAAGCCCCGTCGGTTACCCTGATTTTCGTGTTTTCCCGGAGCTTCTGGGGGTGAACGCCCCCGGAGGCCCCGCTATTTAGACGCCGGAGGGGGGACCGCCATCGGGGACGCGCTGGTCGGGCCCGCGGGGCCGACCATGGGCGACGCGGACATCCCCGGAGGCAACGGCCTCACCGCGGGCGGAGGCGGGGGAGGCGGGGGCATGGTCGCGGCGAATTGAGGCGACTCGATGTACATGATGCACGTCGCACTCAGCGAAGCGCCGAGCACCACGGCGTCGCAGCCGTGCGCCGCGGCGACGTTGCGGAACCCCGTGATGGTCGCGTCGAAGGTGTAGGCGCGCACGTAGAGCAGCGCGACGTCCACGTAGGGGCGCGTCGGGGGGGCGCTCGAGAAGATCTCGATCTGGCTCGGGTCGCGCGCGACGACCGCGTGTGGCGGCGGGCGCAGCGGCGTGAAGTACTCGGCCGTGCACCCCGACGTGAGGGCCGCGAGGGCGAGGGAGGACGAGACGAGAGACGCACGAGCGACGTTTGCGAGCATCGCACGAGGCTAGGCAACGCGCTCGCCGTGAGCAAGGCGGGCGCGAACAGAAGAGCCCGGGCTCACCACGCGTGACCGCCGTCGTTCCCCGAGCCGCGTATCCGCTAATCGTCCAATCCGAGACCCTCGAGGATCCTCGGCATGTGCTTCTCCACCCGAGCGGTCCGCGTCGTCGACAGCTTTGGTTGCGAGAAATGGAAGATGTACCCTCGCTGCCGTCCCGGCGTCAGCGCGGCGAAGGCCCCCCGCAACTTGGCATTCGCGGCGAGCTTGGACTCGAGCTCCTCGGGCAGCTCGATGTCCTCGGTCTTCTTGAACTGCACCTTCAGCCCCGCGCGCTCGACCTCGATCGCCTCGCGCACATAGGCCGTCACCGTCTTCTCGAGCTTGGTCACCTCTTGGACGCTCGTGAACCGGATCTGGCGGGCCGACTGCACGTTCTTGGTCTGTTGAATGAGGACGCCTTTCGGGTCCGGCAGCAGCGCTCCCTTGTGAAACAGGATCGCGCAGTACTCTTTGAAGCCGTGGATGAGCGCGACGTTCTTGCCATCGAGCGCGTAGCAAGGCTTGCCCCACTTCAGCTCCTCGGTCAGCCCGCTGCCCAGGAGGATCCCGCGGAGCTTCTCGAACTCCGCGCGCCACGTCTTCTGCCGCTTCAGAAACGCATCCACCTCGGGGTTCATCGACGACCTGCTGCGTCCCGCGTCCATGAGCTCCGTTGTACCGCAGCAGCGCACGACGGCCGCAGAGGATTCAGCAACGGGCACCACGCCGGGGCGAGCTCCGCCTTGCGACGGCCCCTCCGCCGAGCCTCCCGGTCCCCGCGTCGGTTCGCTTGGCCCTCTTCGAGCCTGCACCAGCACCGTCCCCTGCTCTGCCTGCGCCGGCGCCGCTCGGGCTACCGCCGCCGCCAACGCAATCGACCTCGCTGCTCCTTCGCGTCGACGTCGCGCTCGAAGGACGGGCCTTCCCGAGCTACGGCTCGGCTCTCCTCGGGCCGAACATCGCCGTCTCTCTCCGCCCGACCGAGCGACTCCCGCGGCGCATCCGGGTCGACGCGCGAGCTCTCTTCGGGACGTCCTACGATCCGCTCGGCAGCATCTCGCCCCAGCTCCTTGGCGGCGGGGTTGCCGTCGTGGTGGCGCACTCGTCGACCGCCGTCGACGTGGAGCTCGGCCCGCACCTCGGAGTGGGGTGGGGATCGGTGTCGGGCAGCGCGGCCGGCTCGGCCATCGTCGCGTCGTCCGGGCGGACCGGGATCGTCGACGCCTCGGTGCTGCTCGAGCTCCACCACCCGCGATACCGTTCGCCTCGATCGTCTGAGCGCGCCACCGAACGGGCGGTCGGTCGCAGGTGTGGTGCGAACGGTCGAAACCCGTGAATGAGATCCCTTGCTCGCGCGTTCGGGTCTGCAACGATAAGTCGATTGATCCTCCTGGCGAAAGGCGCGACCCGCTCATGATCCCGTACCGCAGGCCAGCCGACACGTCAGGGCCGGCGCGCGCCGAGGCGCCGCCGATGATCGAGTGCGACGACCTCGTCCACGCTTTCGGAGAACGGACCGTGCTGCGAGGGGTGACGTTCCACGTCCCAAGAGGCTCGGTCTATGGATTCATCGGCCCAAACGGCGCGGGGAAGACGACGACGATCCGCGTCCTCTCTACGCTCTTGGCCCCGACGTTCGGTACGGCACGTCTCGCCGGTCACGACGTAGTGGCCGACCCGGAGGCGGTGCGGCGCGTCATGGGATACATGCCGGACAATGCAGGGGTCTACGAGCGCTTCACGGCGCGCGAGTACCTCGAGTTCTTCGCGAGCGCGCAGGGTGTCCCCTCGGCGCAGCGCGCTTCCCGGGTCGCCTGGGTCGTCGAGCTCACCGATCTCGGCTCCCTCCTCCGGACCGACGTGCGGGTCCTCTCGAAGGGGCAGCGGCAGCGGCTCCTCCTCGCCCGCACGTTGCTGCACGATCCAGAGGTGCTCATCCTCGACGAGCCTGCGAGCGACCTCGACCCGCGCGCGCGCATCGAGCTACGGACACTGCTTGCCACGCTCGCGCGCCTCGGTAAAACCGTGCTGCTCTCGTCGCACATCCTCACGGAGCTCGCCGACATCTGCGACTGGGTGGGCATCCTGGAGGACGGAAAGATGGCGGCGTCGGGGCCCATCTCCGAGGTCCAGGAGCGGCTTCGCCCCGGTCGTCGGGTGCGCGTGCAAGTGCTCGAGCGGGTTCGTGACGCCGAGGCGCTCCTCCAGCATGTGCCCGGCGTCGTGAGCGTGAGACGCGGCGGAGAGGCCGACGACCCGCGCGGGCCGGGCGAGCTCGAAGTCGCGTTCGTGGGGGACGAGTGGCGTGTCGCGGAGATCGTCACCGCCCTGACGCGTGGAGCGATTCCGGTCGTCGCCGTCGAACCCGAGCGGACGGACCTCGAGCGGATCTTCATGGACGTCACGAGCGGTCGCAACGCCGCCCCGACTGCGAAGGAAACCCAAGTATGAGCTCACGAACGTCGGAGGGCACGTCGGAACCCGTGCGCGACCTTGCCAGCGAGGAGACAGGGAGTCATCGCCTGCTCCTCCGCCTTCGCGAGACGAACCCCGTCTTCTGGAAGGACCTCACGATCACGCTCCGGACGCCGATGTATCTCGGCACCGTGGCGCTTGCGACGGCGACGCTCGCGCTGTTCGCCGCCGGGATCGGAGTCGAGCTGTTCCGGGAGCGGCAGGACTTCGGGGCGACGGCCCGAAATCTGTTCGAGATCGTCCTGGGCGGAGCGGCGCTCGTGATGGCCCTCGTCGGCTCGAATCTGAGCGCCGGGGCGATCGCGCAAGAGCGCGAGGCGCGTACGCTCGATCCGCTCACGCTGTCGGCGCTCGGGCCGCGTCGGATCGTCATCGGAAAGTTCGGCGCCACCTTCGTTGCGACTGCGCTCGTCACGCTCGCGGCGCTGCCGGTTCTCCTTCCTATCGTGTCGCTCGGAGGGATCCCTCTGTCCGTGCTCGCGGTCGCCACTGCGGGGCAGCTCGCGTTCGGCGCGGTCGTCGTCGCGGCCGGGCTGGCTCTATCCGCGCATGCAGAGAGCACGCGACGCATCTCTCTGCTCGCCGTCGTGCTTACGCTCTCCGGGACCTTGTTCACGGGGGCCTTCCTTGCGGCCTTCAGCGACGCGTTCCGAGCCGGCTCTACCTTTCACATCAAAGGGCCGTACTTCTTCTCCGAGGCGTACTTCATCGTCCCGCTCTCCGCGAAGTACGTGCTCGGCCTCGTCGCGTTGCCGGCCTATCTCCTCGGGAGCGTGCTCTCGCTCTGCTACCTCACTGCGCGCGCAGGGTTGATGGCCCCGTCCGAGGACCGCACCTTCGGAATCAAGTGCTGGGCGGCCACTTCGACCTCACTCGGGGGCGGGCTCGTCGCGCTCTCGATGCGAGCCCTTCACGTCTCGGAATCTGACACGAGGGACGCCGCAGCCGCCTGGGCGGTGGCGACCGCGCTGCTCGCGCTCAGCCTCGTGTTCGTGTTCGTCGGGGAGCCCATCGCCCCCTCACGCCGCGCGGAGCTTCACCCTCCGCGCGGACTTGAGCGCCTCTTTCAAGCCCGCCTCGCGCCCTCGATCCTCTCGGTGCTCGTGGGCACCTCCGTCGCGCTCCCCATCGGAGTCGCCGCGATCACCGGGCTCGATTCCGACTTCGTCGGACGCGCTATCTGGGGCGCTGCGTACGTCGGCGCCATCGGCGGTGTCATGGGTCTCGTCGCCGCGACGGCCCCATCGCGACCGATCCTGGCGCGTGGGGTGGGGGTCCTGGCTCTTTGTGTCTCCGGCATCGGAGCACCACTCTTCGCCTCCGGGCTGAATCGCTACGCATGGCAACCCGCCACAATCAACGCATGGTCCCCCGGGTGGGTGATCATCCATGAGCACTTTAACGTTCAGCCTGAGCTCATGGCCTTCGGGACGAGCTCTCTCGCGTTGATCGCCGTCCTCGCCGTCACGCTCATGTTCAACGCCGCAAGCCGACAGCGAAAGCGCCTTGCCCAGCGTCCTGCTGTGTAGCGCGAACCGCTAGGTCACCCGCGCCGCGTCTTCCGTCGCCCGAGAATTGCGGCAAGTCCGAGCAACGCGAGCGGCGCGAGCGACGGGCTCTCCCCGTGCGCCAGACTGCAGCCGCCCGCGGACGCCGCCTTCATCAGATCCTCCCCCGCAGCCCCCGCGTCATCGCTCCCCGGCGCGTGGCCCGCGTCGGTCGTCCCGTGCGGAGGATGTCCCGCGTCGTGCCCGGTGCTGATCACGAAGCCCGCGTCGACGATCTCACCTGCGTCGGTCGCGTCGGTCGCGTCGGTGGCGGCGTCCACGCCGATGCTGCCGTCGCTCTCGAGACCTGCGTCGCCGGTCGCGGCATCGGTACCCGCGTCGACATCGGCCGCGAGCACGGTCACGTGGACCCGCAAGAAGCCGTCCGTCGGCCCCCCGCCTAGCGGCGCGTCGGCAAACCAGGTGATCGCTTCGTCGACAAGGCCGAGCTCGACTTCGAAGTCTCCCACCGTCGTCGCCTTCAGCGACAGCGAGAAGGTGCCGTTGGCACCAGGCTGCACGTCGGCGGCCACGCTCGACACGCGCTGCGTGGAAAGCCACGTCGACGTGGCGAACGGGGACGCCGTGTCGCGCGGGATGGGGGCGAGCTTGGTCGTGCCTGAGACCCACGGCTTGGTGCCGCTGTTGGTGAGCGTGATCGAGCCTTGCGTCGTCTCGCCCACGTGCATCGTGAACGCGGTCGGCGCCCCTGGGTACGTCTGCGATACGAACGTGCCGCGGTATTCCGGCGCGCTCACCACGATCTGCACCTCGAGGTCGTTGTCGGCCGGCCCCCCCTGGCCCGGATCACTGAACCAGGCCACGCCCTCTTCGACGACGCCGAAGTACTCGAGGTAGGTTCCGGTGGTGCTCGGGGCGTGCAGGTTGAACTGGAACTTGAACGTGCCACCCGGCGGGACCGTCCCCGTGACCCCGGCCGGGCGGTTCGTGCTGATCCAGCTGCTGTCCGCGAAGACGCTCACGCGGTCTCGCGGCTGCGTGGTGGCGAGGTGCGTGTTGCTGTCCCACGTCTTCGTGCCGGTGTTCTTCAGCTCGATGTACGAGGGAATCGTTTGGCCTTCGACCATATCGAGCGCCGTCGCCGCGAGCGGGAACGACTGGCTGACGTACTCCGCCGCGTAGTCGGCGCCTGCGGGGGCGTTGGGGCCCCACTGGCCGAAGTCCGCGACCATCCCCTCGTCCGCGTCGAGCTCGTCGTTGTCTACGCCGTTCTGCGTTTGCCGGAGCTGCGCGCGCGAATCCCACGAGCCACCCGACCACGCGTACGTCTGCCAGCCGAACGTGATGAGCCCGGCGTTGAAGAGCTCGTTCACGATGTAGTAGCCGCCATAGACGCCCGTGCGAGACAGACCAATGACCGAGGCCACCCCCTGGAAGTACGCGTTGATGGACGCGGAGTCGCTCGACGTGGCTTCGAAGTCGATCGCGAAGTAGATGGGGCGCGCCCCGGGCTCGCCGACGGTCGTCGCCTCGCTCGCCGCGGCGGTCGCGTCGCTGACCCCCTGGTTGTAGCCGTTCGTCGCGTCAGTCCCTGTCGACTCCCACACGAGCACGACGTCCAGGCCCCCGCCTTTGAGAGAGGTCG
>Ga0302279_10006508_pt1 | contig 12339 bp, 8 predicted proteins | sample III_Bog_N3_3_FD_194541 | JGI IMG/M metagenome (GOLD analysis project Ga0302279, IMG submission 194541) | Peat permafrost microbial communities from Stordalen Mire near Abisko, Sweden - III_Bog_N3_3 | ecosystem: Environmental > Terrestrial > Soil > Wetlands > Peat | place: Sweden: Abisko...
TCGGGCGAAGGCCTCCCCTCACCGGGAGGAGGCCTCCGTCGGTCAGGGGAAGGCCTCCCCTCACCGGGAGGAGGCCTCCGTCGCGCGGGGGAAGGCCTCCCCTCACCGGGACCAGGCCTCCGTCGCTCGGGGGAAGGCCTCCCCTCACCGGGACCAGGCCTCCGTCGCTCGGGGGAAGGCCTCCCCTCACCGGGAGGAGGCCTCCGTCGCGCGCGGGGATGCCTCCTCGGGTGAGAGACCGGCCTCCGTCCCCTTGCCGAAGCCCGCCTCTCCGCGAGCGGCGCCCTTGGGTCCCGACCGCGTAACGATTTCGCGCAACCCCGGCTCGGTCGCGCCGATGGGAAGGCAGAAGAAGCGTGGGACCGACCGCATCCTGCGGGAGGCCCACGTCGCTCGAGAGGAAACCGTCCATGGTTGCCAAGTCCAAGATGAACCGCGCCTCGGAAGAACAGCTCTACAACAAGGAGATCACCGCCATCACCACGTACATCAAGGCTCCCATCTCGCTCAACGGAGCGCCCCCCCAGACGCCGCAGCAACTGGTGGCGATACCCCAGGCCGCGCTCGACGCCTTGCAGGCCGTCGACGCGGCCGAGGTGGACCTGAAGCAGAAGCGCGCGACGGCCACGGCGGCCCTCATCGCGGCCCGGGCCCTGACCGACGGGCTGCACGCCTACGCCATCGCCAGCTACGGCAAGAGCAGCCCGATGCTCGCCCAGTGGGGCTTCACGCCCGAGACGCCGGTCGTGAAGTCGGTCGCCGTCAAGGCCATGGCCGTGGCAAAGGGCGCCAACACGCGCGTGGAGCGTCACACGATGGGCCCGCGCCAGAAGGCGAAGATCCGCGGATCGGCCCCGGTCGCGCCGCCGCCGCCTCCGCCGGCCGCAGGCCAGCAGCAGGCGGAGTCGGCCCAGCGCGAGGCCGCCGCGGCGCCCCCGGGCGGCACGACCGGCAACGGAGCCCCCGGCACCGGCAAGGAGTGACCCGGGCGGAGCGAGGGGCTCCCGGCATCCGGAGCCCCTCGGCTTCCCCACCCGTGCGGCTTACTCTCCTCCGCCCGCCTCGTCCGTCTTGGCGGCGGGAAGGCCGCCCTCGCTGACGCGCACGTTCCCGACGCCGTCCGCCCTCGCCGCGTCGCGCGCCTCGGCAGCGCGCCGTACGATGTCCTCCCCCTTCTCCGTGGACGGGGGCGTCCACACGGCGCAGCCAACGCAGACGGTCACCAGCCTGCCCGTGAGCCCGAACTCGTGCATCTCCACGGCGAGGGCGAAGCGGCTCGCGACCGTCTTCGCGGCGACCGCGTCCGCGCCCGGGAGGAGCGCGGCGAACTCGTCGTTCTCGTAGCGCGCGAGCACGTCGTACTCGCGGCGCACCCGGCTCAGGCAGTCGGCCACCTGCTCGAGCACCTTGTCGCCCGCGGGGCGACCGAAGCGGTCGTTGATCTCGGACAGGCCGTCCACGTCGATGCGCAGGACGGCGTAGCTGTCCCACGCCCGCTGGCTGCGCCCGTGCTCGCGCTCGAGGTCCTCGAGGAGCCGCCGCTTGTTGCGCAGGCCCGTGAGCGCGTCGTTCGACGTCATGTGCTCGATCCGCGTGAGCAGCTCCGTGTTCATCCGCTCGTGGAGCCGCTCGCGCGTCACGTCCCGGAGGATGACGAGGCGCGCGAGGACGGCCGCGCCCTGGATCACCGGGAAGGTCGTCCACACGAGCCTCCGGCGGCGAGGCCGCACGATCTCCAGCTCCCCGATGACCTTCGGGGGCAACGTGAGATCCTGGACGCCGACCGTCTGCAGGAACGCCGCCGGATCGTCCGACGAGCGGGCGAGCGCGCGCAGCACCTCTTCCCGGGTCTTGCCGACGTAGCTCACCGGGTCGATCCCGAAGAGCTCGCCCGCCCGCCGGCCGATCATGCGGCAGCGCGAGAGGCGGTCGAACGCGAGGACCCCCTCGTCCGCTGCCTCGAGCAAGGCGAGCAGCGACGCCTCCATGAGCGCGCTCCAGTCGAGTTCTCCGCCGGACATCGGCCTATTTGACACCAATTTGTTCGACCGGAAGCGGGGAAGTTGCAAGCCGCCCCGCCAGGGGGCGCTATCATCGCGTCCCGATGGCCCCGAGCGCTCCCCATCCCGCCGCCCACGAAGCGGCCGTCGCCGCCGCTGGCGGCCTCGATGGCGCGGTCCCCGCGCGGGACCCGGCGCTGCTGCGCGTGCGCGACTACGCCCGGACGACGCTCCAGCCTCGCCACCGCGCGGTCGTGCGCGCCTTCGCGGAGACCCTCTTCGCCCGCGACGACGGACCGCCGGACCAGGCCCGCCTCGACGGCTTCCCGGCCGAGGTGGACGCGATGATCAGCAACGCGAGCAAGACGTTGCGCTTCGGCCTCTGCGTGATGCTCGACATCATGCGCTGGGCGCCCCTCTTCCTCATGGGCAAGCTCGCGGTGTTCGAGGATCTCGACCTCGCGAGCCGGACCAAGGTGCTCGAGAAGATGGACCGCGGGCCCGCGCTGCAGCTCGTCTTCGTCGCGTACAAGACCGTCGTGACGATGCTCTACCTGGAGACGCCCGAGGAGCTCCGCGCCACCGGGTACTCGAGCGTACGCCGGCGCTACACGCGCGCGCTTCCCCAGCTAACGGACCACCAAGGATGAACGCCATCACCCACGGGCGCGAGATCGGCGCTCCCCTCTCCTTGAAGGTGGACGTCGTCATCGTGGGCTCCGGCGCCGGCGGAGCGGTCGTGGCGCGCGAGCTCGCGCGCGATGGCCGCAGCGTGCTCGTCCTCGAGGAGGGCGGCAACTACGCGCAGAGCGACTACGCGAAGATGACGCCGTCCAACACGCTGCGCCGGCTGGCCCGCGAGGCCGGCATGGGATCGGCGCTCGGCATCGGGCAGACACCCTTCATCAGCGTGCTCTCCGGCAAGTGCGTCGGCGGCTCGTCGGTGCTCACGGGAGGCGTCTGCTTCCGCATCCCCGACCACATCCTCCATGAGTGGTCGAACGACCTCGCGCTCGGGAAGATGACGCCCGAGGGCCTGGACCCGTACTTCACCGAGGTGGAGCGCACCATCCACGTCGAGACGGTGCCCGAGCACATGCGCTCGCGGAGCACGGAGCTGTTCGTCGAGGGAGCGACGAAGCTCGGCATCCCGATGAAGAGCCTTCGCCGCAACACGAAGGACTGCAAGGGCCAGGCGCGCTGCAACTTCGGCTGCCCCGAGGGCGCGAAGATGAGCGTGGACGTCTCGTTCTTGCCGGACGCGTTCGCCCACGGCGCGCGCCTCGTCTCCGACGCCCTGGTCGAGCGCATCGACTTCGCGAGCGGCCGCGCGGTGGGCGTGCGCGGTCGGCTGCTCGACGGCGAAACGGGCGAGCCCCGCGTGCCGTTCGAGGTGCGGGCGAAGGTCGTGGTGGTCGCGTGCGGCTCGCTGCACACGCCCGTGCTCCTCCGGCGGAGCGGCATGGACTCGCGCGACATCGGCCGCCACCTCACGCTCCACCCCGCGTTCCGCGTGAGCGCCATGTTCGACGAGGAGGTGGACGGCTGGGACGGGTCGCTCCAGAGCGTCTACTCCGACCACTTCCACGACGACGGGATCACCCTCGTCGGGGTCTACAGCGCGGTGAACCTGCTCGCGGCGGGCTTCCCCGGCGTCGGCCCGCGCTACCGCAAGCGCATCGATCGGATGAAGAACCTCGCCGTCTTCGGCGGCATGGTCCACGACGACGGCGGGGGGCGCGTCCACAGGTGGCTCTCGCGCGAGCCGCTCGTGACCTACAAGATGAGCGATCGCGACCGGGCGAGCATGTGGAAGGGCATCCAGATCCTCGGCAAGATGGCCTTCGCGGCGGGGGCACGCGAGGTGCTTCTCCCCATCTTCGGCGCTGACGTCTTCACGAGGCCGGCCGACATCGACTTCCTGACGACGAGCCCTCCCTCGGCGCGCACCGTCGAGTGCATGTCGTTTCACCCGCTCGGCTCCGCGAAGATGAGCGCCACGGACAAGGGCGGCGTCGTGAAGCCCACCGGGGAGACCTGGGCAGCCGACAACCTCTTCGTCGCCGACGGGAGCGTCCTGCCGACGAGCATCGGGGTGAACTCGCAGCTTCCGGTGATGGGCGTCGCGATGATGATCGCCCGCGGGCTATGCGAGGACTGGGAGACGTACGCGCGGCGAGCGAACTAGGTCACCGCCGGAGCTTCGCTGCGCGTCACGCCTGTCATCCTTCGCTGTGCTCAGGATGACAGAACACCGTGAGGGCTCACGCGTGCCCGGACACCGACTGCGGGAACTTCCGCTCGAAGCTCTCCTTGTCCGACGCGCGCTCGTAGGCGACCTGCGGCGAGATGCGGTTCTCGCGGAGGAGCTTCTCCAGCGCCATGTCCATGGTCTGCATCCCGAGGCCCTGACCGTTCTGCATGGCGCTCGGGATCTGGAACGTCTTTCCCTCGCGGATCATCGCGGCGATCGCCGACGTCGACACGAGGATCTCGAGCGCGGCGACGCGCCCCTTGCCGTCCGCGCTCTTCAGGAGCTGCTGGGCGACGACCCCGACGAGGGACTCCGCGAGCAGCCCGCGGACCTGCGGCTGCTCGTCGGCCGGAAACGAGTTCAAGATGCGGTCGATGGTCGAAGGGGCGTTGTTCGTGTGGACCGTCGCGAAGACGAGCACGCCGAAGCTCGCGAGCTGCACGGCGAGCTTCATCGTCTCGGGCCCGCGGAGCTCTCCGATGAGCACGACGTTGGGATCCTCGCGACCGGCGCTCCGGATGGCCGCCGCGAACGTGGGCGCGTCGCGCCCGATCTCGCGGTGGGTGATCTGGGCCTTCTCGCTCTCGTGAACGAACTCCACCGGATCCTCGATCGTCAGCACGTGGCAGGCGCGGGTCTGGTTGATGTGGCGGATCATCCCGGCGAGCGTGGTGCTCTTGCCGGAGCCCGTGGGGCCCGTCACGAGGACGAGCCCCGCGCGGCGGTCGGCGAGCTTGCGGACGGCGTCCGGGCACGCGAGCTGCTCGAGGGTCAGGATCTGCGTCGGGATGGTGCGGAACACGGCGGCGAGCCCCGACACCTTGTGGAAGTAGTTGGCGCGGAAGCGGGCCTTGTCCGCGTACGCGTGGGCGAAGTCGAGGTCGAGCTCGGTCGTGATCTTGGCTCGCTGGGCGCCGGAGACGATCTCGAAGAGCAGCGAGCTCATCTCCTCCGGGCTGACCAGGGCATCCCGCAACGGGACGAGCTCGCCGCGGATGCGCCCCATGGGTGGGTGCCCGATGCTGAGGTGGAGATCGCTCCCCTTGCGGGCGAGCAGCTCGTCGAACAGGCGATCGATCTGCGCCATGGGCTACCCTCTCCTCTGGGCGACGAGAGACTCGAGCTCGTGGGGCGACTCGGCGAAGGACTTCGCCATCTCGAGGGTCACGTGGCGGCCCTGGACGAGGGCGGCGAGCGAGTCGTCGAGTCGGATGATCCCGAGCGCCTTGCCGCGCTGCTGGAGGCTCGGGATCTGGAACGTCTTGCCCTCGCGGATGAGCGCGGAGAGCGGCACGGAGCCCGACAGGAGCTCGGCCGCGGCGTACATCCGCGAGCCGTCCGCGCTCGGTACGAGGCGCTGGCCGACGATGAGCCGGAGGCCCGAGGCGAGCGACGTGCGGACCTGCGGCTGGTCGGCCGGGGGAAAGAGGTCGATCAGGCGGTCGATCGTCTTGGAGGCACTCGGCGTGTTCATCGTGCCGATGACCAGGTGGCCCGTCTCGCTGGCGGCGACGGCCATCCGCACCGTCTCGGTGTCGCGCATCTCGCCAACGACGATGACGTCCGGGTCCTCCCGTAGCGAGCCCTTGAGCGCCGAGGCGAACGAGCGGGTGTGGAGGCCGACCTCGCGCTGGCTGATGAGCGCTCGTTTGCGCGGGTGAACGTACTCGACCGGATCCTCCACCGTGATGATGTGCGACGTCGTCGTCTGGTTCAAGATGTCGACGATCGCGGCCAGCGTGCTCGTCTTGCCGTGGCCCGTCGGCCCGGTGACGACGATGAGGCCCTGGTGGTGCTTGGTGGCGGCGCCGATGGCGGGGGGAAGCCCGAGCATCTCGAGCGTCGGCACGTCCCGCGGTATCAGGCGAATGGTCGCCTTGAGGCCCGTCTGCTGGCGTGAGACGTTCACGCGGAAACGGCCGAGCGACGGGAGCTCCAGCGAGAAGTCGCAGGAGCCGAGCTCCTCGAACGTGCCGCGGAGCCGCTCGGGGATGCATCCGAGGAGGAGCTTCTCGATGACTCTCACCTCGAGGCGGTCGCCCTTCGGGAGCAGCTCGCCCGCCACGCGCAGGAGCAGCGGTCGTCCGGCGACCACGTGCAGATCGGTGGCTCCCGCAGTGCGCGCAGTCTTGAGCAGCGGCTCGAGCTCGCGGATGCCTTCGCCCGGCGTCTGGCCCCACGCGGATTTCACGCTCCACTTCGCCGGCGCCTCGGTGTTCGCGACGGCGTCCACCTTCGCCGCCGAGGTCACGTCGACCCTGGGTGCCGGCGTGACCTTACCCGAGCGCGTCGCGCCGGGCCGCTCCGTTCCATCGAGCGACGGAGAGGACGACGGCGTCCCGCCGCGTGCCGGAGGCGGCGGGAACCCGAGCTCCGGGGTCGGCGTGCGAGGCACCGACTTGTTCGAGCCCGACGGCGGTGAGGGGGCGGCCCCCGGCTCGTCGCGCAGCATGGTCACGCCGAAGGCCGGCGTTCGGATGGGCCGCGTGGGAGCTTCCTTCGCGCTTGCCCCCGCGCCGCGCGCACCCCCGCCGGGCGGGTCGCCCGTGGCGGGCCGCTGCGCCAGTCCTCCAGGAGGATCGCCGGTTCCAGGCCGCCGAACGGCGACACCAGGAGGGTCGCCCGTTACCGGCCGCCGCCCATCGGGAGGGTCGCCCGTTACCGGCCGCCGCCCAGTGGGAGGGTCGCCCGTTACCGGCCGCCGCCCATCGGGAGGGTCTCCCGTTCCCGGTCGCCGCGCGGGCGGCGACGTGGGTGGCCGCTCGGACAGGTGCCAGCCATCCATCGCGGCCGGCACACGGCCGCCGAGAGGGGGCGGGCTGTCCACGGGGCGCCGCGCCGAAGGCGAGGCCATCGGCGGCGGACGGTCCGAAGGGCGCCGCTTGTCCACCGCCGCCGGGGGTGGGCTCTCGACCGGCCGCCGCATCGCAGGGGCAGTCGTGGGGGGCGGGCGGTCCGAGATCGGCCGCCGCTTCGTTCCGAGGATGGGGTGCTGGGAGCCAGGCTCTTCGTACCGATCGGGCTCCGTCGTGTGTCTCGCGGCAGGGGTGGGCTGCGGCGAGGGCGGGCGCACCGAGCCACGTCGAGCCCCGCTGAGCGTGGGCGGACGATCGCCGCCCGTGGTAGCGCTCCGGGGCGACGTGGGGGGCCGCGCGCGCTCCTCGCGCGCGGCGAGCGTGAAGCGTGCCTGCACCTCCCCTGCACGGGGAATCACCGCCGTGATGGCGACGACGCCGACCCCCGGCAGGCGCGCGGTCCACTGCTTCGGCACGGGCCCCAGCGACTCGACGTAGCGGCTCCCCCCGACCGTCATCAGGATCGAGAGGATCTCGTCGGCGGAAGGGGCCTCCGAATGAAGCGGGTCGAGCTCCCCCGCCACCCTCACGCGTGGGACCCGACCGCTCGTGAGAGAGAGCTCCTCGACTTCGCGCCGCTCCAGATTGCGCAGGAGCGCCTCGGGATTCTTCATAGGCGAGTCCGAGACTACACGGAACCAGCCAGCCCGCGACGGTCCTTTCGGCGGTCAGGCCGTCGCTTGAGTCCCCGCAGGGGGAGGAGCGCCGATCACGCGGTCGGCCTCCCCGCGCTCGTACGCGGCGAACAGGCGGCCCCAGCTCGTCTCCTTCTTCCACGTCTCGAAGGTGTGCTTATCGCGGAGCGGCCACCGGTAGTAGTCGTGGTAGGCCTCGCTGCCGAAGATGAAGACGTTCACCAGGGGCGTGTGAAAGAAGAGCTTCTGGAAGCGCTTCATCGGCCCGAACCACATGAAGTCGCCGACCTTGCTGGCGCCGTTGTCGCCGACCGTGAAGCCCCAGCTCTCGCGCGAGATGTCGTCGCCCACGATCTCGATGTCCCTCGGATCGCCCACGCCGAGCCCGTCCTCGTGGGCCGTACGGATGAACTCGAGCGACATCGGGTCGAAGCCCATCATCTTGGCGGCCACCGCGTCGATCGCCGTCTGGTCGGCGCTGGCCAGCATGTAGTCCTTGATGACGGGGATCATCGTACGCGGCCCGGGGCCGTTGCCGGCCGTCGTCCCATCCATCACGGCGAAGAGGCCCGAGTGGATCTCCTTCTGGATGGCGAGCAGGTCCACGAGCGTCCTGTGAATCCACGAGTGGGTGTAGTGCCGCTTCGTCGCGAGGAGCCCGCCGAAGGCGTTCTTCATCGCGCCCGTGGTCGTCGTGTAGATGTGGCACTTGACCGTGGGCAGGTGGACGATGTTCTTCCCGAAGAAGTAGTCCGGGATCATGATGCCGTCCGGGAAGATGCGGTGAAGCACATGCATCTTCGCCTTGGGCTTGTACTCGACCCACTTCATGTCCCCCTCCTTGAAGTTGTAGAGGACGGGGATCGCGTACTTCTTGAAGAGCGGGATGTAGTTGTTGAGGTCCTCGCCCTTGAAGGCGTTCGTCACGACGGTCTTGTTCTGGACGCAGCTGATGTCGTTCAGGTCCGCGTGCTGTAGGGCCTGGATCGTCCCCTCCATCTGCCACGGCGTCGTGTTCGCGGCGGGGAACGGGTAGTGCCACGAGATGTTGTCCTTCAGGATCGTGGTGTGGCCCTTCGGGAGCGCCTCCTTCATGCCCCCGAGCTCGCAGAGGCGCTCGATGTCGGACAGGATGGTCTTGGGCGTGCACTTGAGGACGGCGACTTTGGACTTGGCCATGAGGGTCTCCTTACCAGAGCGCGAGCAGAACGCCTGTTGCAACGGTAGTGTTCCTCCCGGTTCCGGGGAGGAATCGGTCGCGCCTCAGCGCTTCGCGAACGCGTTCTTGCCCGCGTAGACGGCCCCGTCACCGAGCTCGAAGCCGATGCGCAGCAGCTGGTTGTACTTGGCGATGCGATCCGAGCGGGACAGGCTGCCCGTCTTGATCTGCCCCGCGTTGGTCGCGACCGCGAGGTCCGCGATGAAGGAGTCCTCGGTCTCGCCCGACCGGTGGCTGATGATGGACCGGAAGCCCGCGTTCGTGGCCATGCGGATGGTGTCGAACGTCTCGGTCAGCGTGCCGATCTGGTTCAGCTTGATGAGGATGGCGTTCGCGAAGCCGCCCTCGATGCCGCGGGCGAGCCGCGTCACGTTGGTGACGAAGAGATCGTCGCCGACGATCTGGATCTTGCCGCCGAGGCGGTCCGTCATCGCCTTCCAGCCGTCCCAGTCGTCCTCGGCGAAGCCGTCCTCGATGGAGACGATCGGGAACGTCGTAGAGAGCTTCTCGTAGATGGCGACGAGCTCGGCGCTCGTGACCTGCTTCTTGTCGAAGGTGTACTTGCCGCTCTTCTTGTCGAAGAACTCGCTCGCGGCGGCGTCGAGCGCGATGCTGACGTCCTTGCCGGGCTTGTAGCCGGCGTCCTCGATGGCGCGGAGCACGAACGCGAGCGCCTCCTCGTTGGTGCCGATGCGCGGCGCGAAGCCCCCCTCGTCGCCCACCGCCGTCGTCAGCCCCTTGGCCTTCAGCGCGCCCTTGAGCGAGTGGAAGATCTCTGCCCCCGCCCGCAGCGCCTCGGGAAAGCTCGGAAGCCCGCTCGGGACGATCATGAACTCCTGCATCTCGAGGCCGTTGTCGGCGTGCTGGCCGCCGTTCAGGATGTTCATGAGCGGGGTCGGCAGAACGCGGGCGTTCGCGCCTCCGAGGTAGCGCCACAGGGGGAGCCCCACGGTGTCGGCAGCGGCGCGCGCCACGGCCATGGAGACGCCGAGGATCGCGTTCGCGCCGAGCTTGCCCTTGTTGGGCGTGCCGTCCGCGTCGATGAGCACCTTGTCGACGGCGGCCTGGTCGAGCGCGTCCATGCCGATGATCGCGGGCCCGAGCGACTGGTTCGCGTTGGCGACGGCCTTGAGGACGCCCTTGCCGAGGTAGCGCTTCTTGTCCCCGTCGCGCAGCTCGATGGCCTCGTGCTCGCCCGTGGACGCCCCGCTGGGCACGGCGGCGCGGCCGCGGCCCGCGTCCGTCTGCACCTCGACCTCGACGGTGGGGTTGCCGCGGGAATCAAGGATCTCGCGCGCGTAGACAGCCGTGATTTCGCTCATGGTCCGTGCTCCTTGGGGTGAGAGAGGGCGCCCTGCGGCAGAGCCGCAGACGTGCCGTCGGGCCCGTCCTTATCACGCCGCGCGGGTACCGTCAGCCGCGAGGGGGCGGCGGGGCGAGCGAGGGCGCGATGGCGTGCCAGAACGCCCGCACGTCCTCGAGGTGAGAGTGGCGGCGGGCCGGCGGCAAGCTGGCGATGAGCGCTCGGCCATACCCGCGCATGACGATCCTGCGATCGAGGATGGCGACGATGCCCGCGTCGGTCTGCGTGCGGATGAGGCGCCCGAAGCCCTGCTTCAGCGTGATGGCCGCGCTCGGCACCGAGTACTGCGCGAAGCCGTTGCCCCCCTCCCGCTCGACCTGCGCGCAGCGCGCCGCCACCACGGGGTCCGTCGGGACGGCAAAAGGGATCTTGTCCAGCACGACCAGCCGGAGGGCGCGGCCCGGCACGTCGACGCCCTCCCAGAAGCTCATGGTCGCGACGAGCACAGCATCCTCGTGCTCCCGGAATCGGTCGAGCAGCACGTGCTTGGGCGCCTCGCCCTGGAGGAGCAGGAGCCCGTCCACGCGGCTCCGGAGCGCCGCGTGGAGCCGACGCATGGCGCGCGTCGACGTGCAGAGGACGAAGGCCCCGCCCCCGGTGATGCCGACGAGCTCCGCGATCCGCTCCACGGCGGCGTCCTCGAAGGCAGGGTCGTTCGGCTCGGGCAGATCGCGGGGCAGGTAGAGCGCCACGCGCTCGGCGAAATCGAAGGGGGACGGCACGACCAGCTCGCGCGTCGTGGGCGGCGCGCCCAGGCGCGCCTTCGCGAAGTGAAACGAGGGGGCGTGGGCGGCGCCGGTGGCGAGGGTCGCGCTCGTGCAGATGATGCTGCGCACGCGATCGAAGAGGGCCGTGCGGAGCGTCGCGCCGAGCTCGATCGGGCTCGCGCCGATGGACGTGGCCCGGTCGCTCGTGTGGAGCCACGCGACACGCAGCGCCTCGTCCTGCTCGCCGCGGGCCCCGCGGATGATGCCGCGCAGGTCGCCCCGCAGATCGCTCGCCCGGCGACCGATCAGGGAGACTGCCTCGTCCCCCCGGCGGGAGCCGTCCGGGTTGCCCCGCTCGTGGGTCGACGCTGCGCCCGCCAGCGCCTCCAGGCACGCGTCGAGCTTGCCGTAGCGCTCCACGACGAGCGGCGTCCAGTCGCTGTCGGCGAGCGTCCGGCGCGACTCCCCTCCCCCGCGGTCCGCGCGGGGTCCCTGGGCGAAGGCGTCGAAGAAGGCGCGCGCCGCCGCGTTGGTCTGCTCGAAGATGGGGGCATCCTTCGGCTGGAGCACGGCGGATCGCGGGCGCGCCGAGCTTCCGAGCTTGGGGGCCGCGCCGGAGGCGGCGAACGAGCGGGCCGCGTCGCGCGTGAGCGACTCGACGCGGGACGTCGAGACGCGCACGCCGAAGAAGTCGGTCGCGACGTCCTCGATCTGGTGGGCCTCGTCGAAGATGACGGCGTCGTAGTTCGGGATGGCGCTCGCGTAGTCCCCCGACCGCCCCGCACGGAGCGCGAGATCCGCGAAGAAGAGGTGGTGGTTGACGACGACGAGCTGCGCCTCGTCGGCTTCGCGCCGCATCCGTGTGACGAAGCACGACTCGAAGTGGGGGCAGCCTGCGCCGATGCGGGTCTCGGTGGAGGACTGGACCTCGCGCCACACGAGCGCGTCCTCCGCCACGTCCGCGAGCTCGGCGCGGTCCCCCGTCTCGCTCTCCCTCGCCCACGCCTCGATGCGGAGGAGCACGCGATCGCGCTCGCCAAGGAGGGGACTGGGGCTCGGCAGAGCCGGAGACTTGCCGCGCGGGGCCACGTTCCCGAAGAGGTCGCGCTCCGGCGGCGGCGGAGCGGCCGCGACCGCGCCCCCGAGCAGCTCGGCCAGGCGCCGCTTGCAGAGGTAGTTCGAGAGGCCCTTCATCAGCGCCGCGCGAAACGTGACCCCGTGCGCCGCGAGGGCCTGGGCGACCAGCGGCAGGTCCTTCTCGAAGATCTGCTCTTCGAGCGCGCGGGTCGCGGTGGAGACGACGACC
>Ga0302279_10006509_pt1 | contig 12338 bp, 7 predicted proteins | sample III_Bog_N3_3_FD_194541 | JGI IMG/M metagenome (GOLD analysis project Ga0302279, IMG submission 194541) | Peat permafrost microbial communities from Stordalen Mire near Abisko, Sweden - III_Bog_N3_3 | ecosystem: Environmental > Terrestrial > Soil > Wetlands > Peat | place: Sweden: Abisko...
TCACGTTGAACGAAGCGACGAAACTGCGCGCGCTCGCCCCACGTATTGGCGTACGACGCTCGTCACACCGCCGGGTGCCCGTCCTCGAGCGGGGCCGCTTCGCGATGATCCTCGCCGTCGCCGTCGTGTCGGGCACCCTCGTCGCGGATGCGTTGGACGGCCAGCACGGATTCTGGTTGCCGCTCAGTGTCGCGTTCATCTTGCGTCCCGACCTCGGTCCGGTCATCACCCGCGCCCTCGCGCGCACCGCCGGCACGGTCGTGGGCGTGGGCATCGCCGCGTTCGTGTCGTGGACCGGGAACTCGTTGCCCTCCCTGATCGTGCTCAGTTGTCTCATGGCGGCGGTGACCCCGTGGGCGGCGCGACGAAGCCACGTCTTGGCGGTGATGGCCTTCACCCCTATTGTCTTCGTCTTCCTCGGTCTCCTCGGCAGCGAGAAGTACCTCTTCGTGCCCCGCATCATCGACACCGCCTTGGCCGCGGCGATCGTGTTGACCCTCGACGTGGTGCTCTGGTCGACGGCGCCGTCACTGCGCCCCGTCCAACAACTCGAGCGCGCTCGCATCGCGGCTCGCACCTACGAGCACGAGGCGCCCAGCGACGACCCCATGCGCCGCAACACCCTTCGTCGCAACGCGTTGCGCGCGGTGTCGAACGCGCGCAGCTCCCTCGATCAAGCGACCGCCGAGCCGCGACTCTTGCGCCGGGCCGTCGTCGCGAGCGTCAGCCAACTCGACGCCATCGAAGCGGCCATCGACGCCCATACCGTGTCACTCTTCGAGGAGGGCTGACTCCACGAGATTTCGGGAGGGCCGCTACTCGTAGGCTGGTGTGGTGACCAAACAACCCGACGACTCCTCGCTCCAATTAGCCGAGCGCCTCCACGCGACCGCGGCGATCTGCGAGGTCGTCGCCACGACCGCCTTGTCGACCTCGGTGCACGAAGTCGTCCTTCGAGGCCAGGCGACCGCGCTCACCGGCGCGCCGGGCAGCGACGTCATGTTGCGCTTCGAGGACGAGAGTGGCCGCTTCGTGCGCCGTCGTTACAGCGTGCGCGACGTCGACGCGGCGACAGACTCCTTCACCTTGTGGCTGACCGTCGACCACGTCGGGCCGGGCAGCACGTGGGTCCGATCAGTCGCGCCCGGGGACGGGATCGACGTGATCGGACCGCGCGGGAAGATCCTCTTAGACCCCGTCGCCGACTGGCACCTCTTCGTCGGCGACGCGAGTGGCTTCGCCTCGTTCTACCGTTTGGCCCAGAGCATCGAAGTGCCCGGCCGGGCGATCTTCATCGTCGAGATCGACGCCCCCGACGACGCGCTCTCGGCGACCTTCGACGAGGGCCTCGGGGTGACGGGCATCTTCGTCGACCGTCAAGGTCGCGCACTGAGCGACCCCGCGGGACTGCTGAGTGGCCTGGCGGCCTTCGCGCTCCCACCGGACCTCGGACACGCCTACGTCTTTGGGGAGTTCCACGTCGCGCGCGTCATCCAGTCGGCGCTGCTCGACCGCGGACTCGCGCCCGAACAGATCAGCCACAAGGCGTTCTGGCGTGAAGGACTCAGCAACGCCGACCACGGTGAGCCGGTCAAGGAGTCCTAGAGAACGACGACCGCCGGCAAGATGACGGGCTGGCGCCGGTAGCGCTGGCCGAGCAATCGACCGGCGGCTCGCTGGACCACCTTCGAGAGCGAGTCGGGGTCGAGGTTGCCGTCGGCGAGAGCTTCTTGGAGCGCGGTGCGCACGGCGGCCTTCAAGTTCACGAGCAGCTCCGCGTCACTCGCTCCTTCGAACCAACCCCTCGCGGACACGGCGACGGCTTGGGCGATGGTCGCGGTCTCCTTGTCCACGCCGGCCGAAATCAGGATCACGCCGTACTCGGCGAGCATGCGCCGCTCTTCCAAGGGACGTTCGTCCAAGTCACTCGAACTGCCGTCGATGTAGTGAAAGCCGGCCGGAACCTTGCCCGCGCGGCGGATCCCCTTCTCAGCCACCTCGATCTGGTCGCCGTCCTCACAGATCAACACGTGCTTGGGACTGAGGCCCATCGACACGGCGAGTTCGGCGTGATGCACCATGTGGCGATACTCACCGTGGACCGGGACGAAGTTCTGGGGTCGCAGCAACTGCTGAAACGTGCGCAGTTCGCCTTGGCGCGCGTGACCCGAGGCGTGGACGTGCTCTTGGCCCGAGTCGATGACTTCGGTCGCCTCGCGGTGCAGGTCGTCGATGACGCGTCCAACGGACCATTCGTTGCCGGGAATCGGGTGCGAACTGAGAATAACGGTGTCGTCCGGGCCGACCTTGAAGTTGCGGGCGTCGCCGCGCGAGAGTTTCGAGAGCACCGCGAGCGGTTCGCCCTGACTGCCGGTGCAGATCACGCATACCTCGCCCGGCGCGAAGCGACTGATGTTCTCGACGTCGATCAGATCGGCGCTGTCCACGCGCAGGAGATGCAGCTTTCGCGCCAACTTCACGTTGACTTCCATCGAGCGACCCATGAAGGCGATCTTGCGTTTGGTCTCGTGCGCGACGTCGGCGATCTGTTGGATGCGGTGGATGTGACTGGCGAAACACGCGACCACCATGCGTCGCTCGGGCCGCTCTAAGAAGAGACGCCGCAGCGCCGCCCCGACGCTCGACTCCGAGGGTGTGAATCCCGGTTCCTCGGCGTTGGTCGAGTCCGCCAGCAACAAAGCGACGCCCTCGTCGCCGAGGGCGGCCAAGCGGTTGATGTCGGTGCGGCGCCCGTCTATAGGTGTGAGGTCGAGCTTGAAGTCGCCCGAGTGCACGACGATCCCCACCTTGGTGTGGAAGGCCAGCGCGTAGGCCGAGGGCACCGAGTGGGTGACCGGGATGAACTCCACCTCGAATGGTCCGATGCGGCGCCGTTCGCCGTCGGTGACCTCGATGAAGGTGAGGTCCTTGGCGACTTTGGCCTCGGTGAGACGGTGGCGCGCGAAACCGAGCGTGAGCGCCGAGCCGTAGATGGGGACGTTGACGTCCTTGACGAGGTAACGAAGCGAACCCGTGTGGTCCTCGTGACCGTGGGTGAGCACGATCGCGTCCACGCGGTCCTTGCGTTCGATCAGCCACCGAAAGTCCGGCAGGATCAGATCGACGCCGTACATCGTCGGCTCGGGGAACATGAGTCCGGCGTCCACCACCACGATGCGTCCGTCTTGTTCGATCGCGAGACAGTTGCGGCCAATCTCGCCGAGCCCACCTAAGAAGGTGACGCGAATCGACTCAGGCACGGGCGGTCTTTAACGACGCCACGATCTCGGCCGCCGCGGCGTCGAGCTCGGGGTCGGAGGGCCCGTGGGGCAGTCGACACTCCCCCACGTTGAGACCCAGCGCGCGCAGCGCCGCCTTGGCGGGCATGGGATTGGGGTACGCCTCGGTGCTCTCAAAGGCGAAACTGGCGGCCGCGACTTCATTGAGCCGCCGCGCCTCTTCCCAGTTGCTCTCACGCGCCGCGTGCACGATACCCGCCACTTCGGGTCCGGCCCAGTGCGCCGCCACCGACACCAATCCAACGGCACCGACCCCCATGAAGGGCAGCACCATCGCGTCGTCGCCGCTGTAGAGATCGAGCTCGTCACCCAACACCGATTTCGAGTGTCCGGCCGCGACAAGGTCCCCCGAGGCGTCCTTGACGGCCACGATGTTCTGGTGCGTGCGGACCAAGTCAACCAACGTCGCCGAGGCGATCTTGCGACCGGTGCGAACGGGGATGTCGTAGAGCATGACCGCCAAGGGCGTACTCTCGGCGATCGCGCCGAGGTGGGCGGCGATGCCGGCCTGGTTCGGTCGCGCGTACGCCGGGGTCGTCGCGAGGACTCCCGCGGCGCCGGTGCCTTTTACCTGGGCCGTCAGTGCCACGGACTGTTGAGTGTTCGCGAACGTCGAGCCCGCGAGCACCGGCACGGTGACCGCTTCGGCCACGCAGGCGAAGAGGCTGAGTTTTTCGTCGTCACTGAGTGAGGAACCTTCGCCGGTCGAGCCGCCGACGACCAGTCCTTCGCTGCCTTCGTCGACGAGGAAACGCGCGAGCTGCGCCGCGACGTCGAAGTCGATCGATCCGTCGCGGGAAAACGGCGTGACCATCGCCGTCAGGACGCGTCCGAAACGGGGCTCACTCATGATTCGAAGTTACCAGCACCACTTCGCGACGAGTCGCTCCCGCGACGAGCAACCTACGCAATGAGCGAAGCGATGCCGTCGAGGAGACCGGGCGTTGCGGCAATCGCGCTCGCCGCCAACGCCACGCCGTGGACGAAACTCTGTCGATCGAACGAGTCGTGGCGGATCGTGAGACCCTCGCCCGCCGAGCCGAAGAGGATCTCTTGGTGCGCGACCAGACCGGGCAGGCGCACCGAGTGGATCTTGATGCCCTCGGCGGCGTTCGCCCCCCGGGCCCCGTCGATGGTGTGGCGCATCGTGGGGTCCTCGAGCGCCGCCAGCCCTCCGTGACGTCGGGCCTCGGCGATGGCGGTCGCGGTCGCGATAGAAGTACCCGAGGGCGCGTCAACCTTACGGTCGTGGTGGAGTTCGACGATCTCGACGCGCTCGAAGTATGGCGCGGCCATCGCGGCGAATCGCTCGGAGAGCACTGCGCCAACCGAGAAGTTCGACGCGACGATAACGCCCACGGTGCTCGCGGTCGCCACGAGGGCCGCGCGTTCCGCCTCACCGAGGCCGGTCGCTCCGACCACGAGCGGCACCGCGTTCGTCGCGCACCACGTCGCCGAGTTCGTCACGCCCTCGGGCGAGGAGAAGTCGATCACGACGTCGATCCTCGAGGGCTCGACGTCGGCGAGCGACGCGTAGTGAGTGGCCCCAAAGAGTTCGCGCGGTGCGTGTTGGTCGACCATCGCCACAACCGAGAACGCGTCAAGTGCCGAGAGCCCTTCACCGAGCGCCTGGCCCATGCGGCCGGCGCCACCCACGATGGCTAGTGACTTCACGCCAGCACCTTACCTTTGCGCTTGCGTACTCTTCGAACTCCCACCGTCGCAGCGACGCCGAGCAGCAACACCCACGAGACCGTCGACACGGCGGTGCTCACTTCGATGTAGGGCGCGTGGTAGTGGAAATGGATCGTCCAGGTGCCCGCGGGCACGTCGACCTTCTCAATCAGTCCCGCGCGATCGACGCTGAGCGACTTCGTCGCACCGGTCGTCGTATTGAGCGCCGTGGCGCGCCAGCCCGGAAGATACGCCTCACTGCGGTAGAGCTCGCTGGCACGCTTGAGCGACACGCTGACCCACGTGTCCCCCCAACTTGCGTCGCGAATTGTGGTCACGTGACCTCGAGCCTTCGAACCCAACCACGCCTCGGGTCGGAGGCTCTTCGCCTTGAAGACCGAGAACTGCTCTTCTGTCGAGTTGAGGTGCCACGACGACGAGTCGATGGCGAGTTGGAAGTTAGAATCCAGCTGATAACTGCTGGTCGAATTCACCGGCGTCACGATGGTGTTGCCGATGCGCACGCCCGTTGTCGACGAGACCGCGAATCCCGCCGCCAGTGGGGACGTGTTCTCTATCCCAATCGACTTGATCGCCCCGTGCCCTGCACCGAGCGACGGCACACGATAGAGCCGACCCACGGGGGTGCCCCGTCCGTTGAAGAACTGCACTCGAATCGGAGAGGTCGACAACGCGGCACCCTTGACGCCCGTGAGTTGCAGTGACTGCACTCGCATCAATTTGCCAAAGTAACGCCGCGCGGTGGTGGTAGATCGCTGCCGCACGCACGTCGGCGGTACCTCGGAGCTGAGCTGCGTGGAGGTAACCCCGGAGCCGACTTGCGTGGGGGTCATCAGTACACCGGTCGCGATGGCGATGGAGTTGAGTCGTAACTGCGTGAAGGTGCCCGCCGCCAGATGACAGGGGTCGATCGTCGCCTGGGGGTGCGTGCCGGTCGCGTTGTCGTAGATCGTTGAAATCAGTGCCCCGTAGCCCTGGACGCTCTGGAGGTTCGTGAAGACGTTCATGTTGGGTTCGCCGATATAGCGGAAGTCGCCCGTATGTGCTCCCCCCACGTCCACCAACGCGAAGCGACCGGTCACGCCGAGCAACTTCGTCGCCGCGGCCTTCGACGCCTCGCGCGGCCCCGGTCCCCCGATGAGTCCAGACGAGGTGAACATGACAAAGACCGTCAGGTCAAGAACCAGGATCACGAGGATGACCTTGAAGAGATGGCGAGAGTTTCGTAACAACAACACCGTCGCCGCGGCGGCGAGGGCGATGAGGAGGTGGAGCACGTTGAGGAACGCGAGTTTGCTCTCGAGGTGCTGCAGGCCGTCGGAGAGGCTGACCTTGTTGACGACCCAGGGACCCCAACCGAGCAACGCAATCGACAGCGCCGCGATGAGGATCGCCGGCGCCGCCGTGGCCCAACGAAAACCGTCGTCTAATCCGGCGAAGAGTCCTCCGCGCGCGAAGGGGTAGCGCAGGGGCCGGCCGACGGGCTCGTCAGCCGAGGAGCTTTCCGGTCGAGGGAACAGTCGATTCGCCCTCTCGCGCACTTGTTCGAGCCACCAACCGAGCACGATGACGAGGGGAAAGTCGACGAGGATGATATTGCGGCTCTGGAGTCGCGTGGAGCCAAAGAGCGGAATCGCGCGGAAGAGGTGGCCGACCGGCGTGAAGTTTCCCCAGGTCGCGAAGAGTCCCACCACACCAAGAACGACGTAGATCGTGAAGTCGCGCTCGAACCCGCGCCAGCCTTTCCACGTGAAGCGAGTGAGGAACGCCACCGCGGCCATCAAGGCGAGCACGCCGGCGTAGCCCGTGACTTCGGCCAGGTTGTAGTTCGCGAAGAATCCCGGCTGGCCGAAGGCCCCGTTGCCACCGAAGATGTCCGGCGTGAGGAGCAGCGTCGTCCAGCGCACCGCGAGCGATCCCGCACCGAAGTACTGGTAACTCTCCTGGGAGCGTTGGGAGAAGTTGATGAACGACCAGCCCGGTAGCAACTGCACCAGACCGAGGCCGAGGCCCCAGGCAAAACCCACCACCAATGTCGCGAGATACGCAATACGCGTTCGCCACGTCCCCAGCCAGTAGGACGATCGCAGGAGCAAGACCGCGGGCACCACGACGATGGTCAGGAGTTCGACCTCGGCGATGGCGCGCGGCTCGCCGGATAAGAACGTCAGCCCCCAGAGCACCGACAACGCGCAGACCCACGGGAAGCCGAGGCGCGCGAACCCCCACCACGAGGTCTCCCTCGGGGCGGATTGGATGCGGCGAGAGAGGGCGAGAAGCAGCAACGTGGCCCAGGGCAGGAATGAGTAGCCCTGGACGACCCCGAGGTGGACCATCTGGCCGATCATCGCGCCCGAGTAGGCGTACGTGAGTCCCGCGGCGAGGGCCGGCACCGTCGAGATGCGGTGCCAGCGCAGAAGCGCGAACACGCCAACGGCGGCCGCCACGTAGACGACGATCATGTTGAAGACCCACGCGACGATCGGCGGGATGAACGCGAAGATGATGGTCAAGGGATAGAGCGCGCCCGCGTTCATGCCACCGAGGAGTGGGGTGCCCGAGTTGGTGAGCGGGTCGAGGAGTGGCAGGTGGCCCGAGGCGAGTTGGCGACCGGCCAAGACCCTGAGCGGGAAGTTCTGAATCAGGTTGTCCGCGTCAATGGCGGGATGGCCAACGAGCGCGGGCAGGATAAAGAGAACTGCCGCCACGATGACGCACCAGAGCAGCGCCCAACGGTCTGCGCGAATGAGAGGTCGCCACCACGGCGGAGCGGTCGTCGGGTTGTAGTAACCGGTCGCGCGCGGGGCCGTACTCATGGGCTCCACGCTACGTACAAAGCAAACGGCCCTGGCGCGCAGTCGTACCGCACGCCAGGGCCGAAGGGCTAGTTAACGACGACGCGGTCGCGGGCTACGACGTCCACCACCGTCGCCGTCACTGAAGGTGGGACCACCGGGACCGAGGTCACCGATCTCGCCCGCCAACTCGGCTTCGAAGGAGGCCTCGAAGGACGACGGCTTCGCGGCCGGCGAAGCGTTCGAACGCTCCGGTCGGCTGTCACGCTCGGGACGGCTGTCACGGTCGCTTCGGCCACCGCGCTCGGGACGGCTGTCACGCTCGGGGCGACGCTCGCGGCGCGGCTCGTCGACCACGTCGGGGAAGTCACCGACGAGGGAGAGCGAGACCTTGCCCTGAGGATCGATGTCGTCGACCTTCACTTCCAGCGCCTGTCCGAGTTCGAGAACGTCTTCGACCTGACCAATGCGCTTGCCGCCATTGAGCGGAGCGAGCTTGGAGATGTGGAGCAGTCCGTCGCGACCCGGGAGGATGTTGATGAACGCACCGAACTTCGCAATCGAGACGACGCGGCCCGGGTAGATCGCACCGACGTCAGCCGAGGGCGGGTCGAGGATCAACGAGATCCGACGACGAGCCTCTTCAACCGCGCGGCCGTCCTTCGCTCCGATGGTCACCGTGCCGACGACACCGTCGTCGTCAACGGCGATGTCCGCACCGGTCTCTTGCTGCAGGGTGTTGATGACCTTGCCCTTGGGTCCGATGACCTCGCCGATCTTGTCAATCGGGATCTCCATCGAGATGATCTTCGGCGCCACTTCGGCGACTTCACTGCGGGGCTCGGCGATGGTGTCGGTGATGAGCTTCAAGATCGTCAGACGAGCATCCTTCGCTTGGTGTAACGCCTTTTCCAACACGTCGGCGGGCAAGCCGTCGATCTTGGTGTCGAGCTGCAAGGCCGTGACGGCGTCAGCCGTACCGGCGACCTTGAAGTCCATGTCACCGAAGGCGTCTTCGGCGCCCAGGATGTCGGTCAAGGTCACGTAGGTGCCCTCGTCGTAGACGAGGCCCATCGCGATGCCCGCGACCGGGGCCTTGATCGGCACGCCCGCGGCCATCAGCGACAGCGTCGAACCACAGACCGAGCCCATCGACGTCGAGCCGTTGGACTGGAGGACGTCCGAGACCACACGAATCGTGTAGGCGAAGTCCTCTTCACTCGGCAACACCGGTACGAGCGCGCGCTCGGCCAACATGCCGTGTCCGATTTCGCGTCGCTTCGGTGCACCCACCCGACCGGTCTCGCCGGTCGAATAGGGCGGGAAGTTGTAGTGGTGCATGTAGCGACGGAACTCATCGGGGGTGATGGTGTCGAGTTGCTGACGCATGCGGGGCATACCCAAGGTCGTCACGTTCACGACCTGGGTCTCGCCGCGCTGGAAGAGCGCCGAGCCGTGGGTCATCGGAAAGAGGTCGACCTCGGCCGAGAGCGGACGGATGTCGCTGGTGCTGCGTCCGTCGATACGTACGCCCTCTTCGACGATGCGCTTGCGCACGAGTTTCTTGGTCATCGAACGAACGGCGGCCTTGATCTCAGCGCCGCGGCCTTCGAACTCACCGCTCAGCTGCTCGGTGATGGACTTCGTCGCGGCGGCGAGCGCATCGGCGCGCGCGGCCTTGGTGGTGATCTTGTTGGCCTCGCTGAGCGCACTCGCCCCGACGGCCTCGACGCGTGCGTAGACGTCGTCTTGGTAGTCGGCGAAGGTCTCGTAGGGGAAGTCCGGGAGCGGTCCGCGTGCGGCGATGAAGTCGCGCACGAGTTCGCGCTGGAGGTTGATGGCTTCGCGGATCCAGAGCTTGGAGGCTTCGAGTCCCGCGGCCAGCACTTCTTCGGACACCTTGGGCGCGCCGTCGGCGTACTTCTCGAAGGAACCTTCGGTGCCACCGGCTTCGACCATCATGATCGCGACGTCGGCGTCCACCGAGTCCGACAGCGCGCGACCGGCAACGACGAGTTCGAACGTCGCGGCGTCACCCTCGGCGAAGGTGGGGTGCGGAGCCCACTCCCCGTCGGTGGTGTAGGCCATGCGCACGGCCCCGATGGGACCATCGAAGGGGATGCCCGAGATCATCAGCGCGGCCGAAGCGGCGTTGATCGCGAGGATGTCGTGCGGGTTCTCCTGGTCGGCGCTGAAGATCGTGCCGACGACTTGGACCTCGTTGCGAAAGCCCTTCGGGAAGGACGGACGCAGCGGACGGTCGATGAGTCGACAGATCAAGATCGCCTGGTCGGAGAGTTTTCCCTCGCGGCGAAAGAACGCCCCGGGGATCTTTCCGGCCGCGTAGGCGCGCTCTTCAATGTCGATCGTGAGGGGGAAGAAGTCCATCCCCTCACGGGCGGTCTTCGCGGCGGTGACCGTCGCTAAGAGCATGGTGTCACCGAGACGCGCGAGAACGGCGCCGTCGGCTAATTGGGCGAGGTGACCTGCCTCAAAACTCATGGTCTTGTCGGTCCCGGTGACGGGACTACTTACGCGGATGGCGTCAGTCATGGATTGGCTCCTTGTGTAGCAACACTCCGCCCGAATCCCAGTGGGCGATCATCGCTCGGGGCGATGGTCCTCCACTGGCCTTCGAGGCTTCGGATGTGTTGACCACGTCGTGTATCGACGCGGCTGTTCGGCTAGCGACGAATGCCGAGACGGCCAATTAATGCGCGGTAGCGCTCTACGTTGCCTTTTTGCACGTAGTCCAGCAGTCGACGGCGCTGACCAATGAGCTTCATGAGTCCACGGCGAGTGTGATGATCGCCCTTGTGAACCTTGAGATGCTCGGTGAGATGCGAGATCCGGGCCGTCAGCAGCGCGACTTGGACTTCCGGTGAACCGGTGTCCGTGACGTGCGCCTGATAGTCCTTGATGATCTCCTGCTTCTCTGTCATTACGTGTGTGCCTTATTGAATCGGGGGTCCCGTTGCGAGCCGCCAACGAGACGACCCACACAATCAGCGTCGCTGACCGAAAATCTATCTTAGCAGTTGATCCTCGTGGTTCGAGAGTTCCCCAAATAGTCGCTGGGTTTCGGTGACGTCGCGCTCGATCTGCGCGGTCAGCTTTCGCACGCTCGAGAAGGTGCGCTGATCGCGGAGGTGGGCGAGGAAGGCGACATCCAGGTTGAATCCGTACAGATTGCCGCTGAAGCCCACCACGTAGACCTCGACCAGCAGTTCGCCGGACTGGTAGAACTGCGGCCGCGTACCGACCGAGATCGCTGCCGGCCACCACCCGTCGTCTAAGTAGGCGGCACCGGCGTAGACGCCCTCGCGGGGCAGCGCCTGGACGGAAGAAACCGCGAGGTTCGCCGTCGGATAGCCCAGCTCTTCGCCCCGCGCGTCACCGTGCACGACGCTGCCGCGCAGCATGAAGGCGTGTCCGAGTACCCGGTTCGCCTCTTCGACGTCGCCGCGCTCTAAGGCGTGGCGCACCGAGGTCGAACTCCAGCGCTCCGTGTCACCGGCGAGCGGGGCGGCCACGACGTCAAATCCTCGCTCCGCGCCGACCTCCCTTAAGAGCTCGACCGTGCCCTCGCGATTGTGACCGAAATGGAAGTCCTCGCCCACCACCACGCAGCGAGCCATCAGCTCGAGGACCAGGACGCGGTCGATGAACTCACGCGCGCTGACCTTCGCGAGCGCCTCGTCGAAGGAGAGGACGCGAACCTGTTCGACCCCTAGGGCGGCGAGGCCCTCGAGTCGTTGATCGAGGGTGACGAGGAGGCGCGGCGCCTTATCCGGGGCGAGCACCATCGCCGGCGACGGGTCGAAGGTCACCACGGTCGCGAGTGCCTGATAGCTCTGGGCCAGTTCGACGAGTTGCGCGATCACCGCCTGGTGTCCGCGGTGCAGACCGTCAAAGACGCCCATGGCCACCACGCTCGGTCCGGCGGGGGCATCATTCATGTCGCCGTCGCGCAGAACTCTCACGAGTGCAACCTACCTGGGCTCACCGGATGGGCCGCTGGGCGGCTCGCTCGGCAACACCACGACCGGTTGCCAGGTCTCCGCGCGACGGCGAAGCACCGCGACGAGTGCACCCGCTTCGTCCATCGCCGCGATCTCGTCGCCGTCGCGTTCTTCGAGCTCTACACGCTGACCCTGTCGCAACCGTGACGCCTGATCCCCGGTGACCACGACCGCCTCGAGGCGAGTGACGAACGCCGAGGGTGGCGCCAGTACTGGTTCGCCGCGAAGAACGCGCGCCGCGAGGTCGTCGAGTTCGAGCGCGTCGGCGACGGCGTGGTCGCCACTCGCGCTTCGACGAAGCGCGCTCAGGTGTCCAAGCGTCCCGAGCGCAACGGCGAGGTCGCTTAAGAGGACTCGTACGTAGGTCCCCGGCGAGCACGTCACGGCGAAGGACCACTCATCCGGGCGCTCCGTTGCGTCGAGTGAGAAGGAGGAGATCGTCACCGAGCGGGGTTCACGCTCCACCTCGACGCCTTGGCGAGCGAGCGCGTGGAGGCGTTGTCCGCCCACCTTGATGGCCGAGACCA
>Ga0302279_10006515_pt1 | contig 12334 bp, 10 predicted proteins | sample III_Bog_N3_3_FD_194541 | JGI IMG/M metagenome (GOLD analysis project Ga0302279, IMG submission 194541) | Peat permafrost microbial communities from Stordalen Mire near Abisko, Sweden - III_Bog_N3_3 | ecosystem: Environmental > Terrestrial > Soil > Wetlands > Peat | place: Sweden: Abisko...
GCCAGACCCCGACCCCAATCCCTCTTTGTTGTCATCCCGCAGCGCAGCCGGGGTCCCCGGCGAGCGGTCGTTGCTCGCTGGGGTGGGAGCGGAGGGATCTGCTTCTCCGCAGCCCAGCAACCCCCAACCAACAACCAACAACCAGCAACCAACAACCGTCCTCCCCTCCCTCCAAGCCACCGCCGCCGAAGCCGAATCTCCAGCGCCCCGTATAATCGAACCATGCCCTTTGAATCCGTGCGCAAGCTCGCCGATGCCGACTTCCCCACGCGCTGGGGCGCGTTTCGCATCCTCGGCTTCGAGGGCACCCTCGCCGATCCAGCCCCATGCACGGCAACGGACTCCGTGCCAGCGCGCAGCGTCGAGACGGCCGTCGCGCTCGTCATGGGCGACATCACCACGGGCGAGCCGCCCATCGTCCGCATCCACTCCCAGTGCCTCACCGGAGACGTCTTCCACTCGCTGCGCTGCGATTGCCGCCAGCAGCTCGAGCTGGCCCTGGACACCATCCGTGACGCTGGCCGCGGAATCCTCCTCTACGAGAACCAGGAGGGACGCGGCATCGGCCTCATGGCCAAGCTCCAGGCCTACGAGCTGCAGGACCAGGGCCTGGACACCATCGAGGCCAACCTCACCCTCGGCTTCAAGGCCGATTGCCGCCAGTACGAGCTGCCCGCCGCCATCCTCAAGCTGCTCGGCGTCCCCTCCGTCCGTCTCATCACCAACAATCCGGAAAAAGTCGCCGCCCTCGAATCCGCCGGCATCACGGTCGCCGAGCGCATCTCCGCCGAGGTCTCCCCCGAGCCCACCTTCGAGCGCTACCTGCATACCAAGCAGGAAAAGATGGGCCACCTCGTCAGTTAGCGCGCAACTTCATACCGCACCGAATCGAAGTCGGCCCACCCCGCCGTCTTGTCGTTTACCGTAAACAGGCCCGCGCGGTCGCCGCGATAGCTTCCCCAAGTAAGCTGGTAGATCGCTCCGAGCGGCACAAAGCTCTTGCCGTCGAGCGAGTAGGAAAAGCTGCTCGCGCCGTCGAATCCCCAACTGGAACGCAGCCAGACGGTGCTCTGCTTCAGCTCAGGGCCGGAGGTTCGCGAGCCGTTGTCGTTGACTGAAACTGTGCGCGTCGATCCGCTCTGAACGACACCAATCGAGGCGAAGCTCTTGGCGAAGTGCGAGAGGCCAGCTTCCTGACCGTCGACCATTCCGCTCACGTCGAGCTTCACCGTGAACTGGTTGTGCGAGCTGCGGAAGGCGCGTTGGGTGAGGACGTTGCCGACGCTCTTGAGGTCGCCGGGTTTGAGCGGGGCGAAGGCGTGCAGGCGAAGGAAGCCCTTGCGCTCGGTGAGGCTCCACAGGCCGGCGCGGGGCTGGTAGTTCCACTGCCACTCGGGACGCAGCGTGGGCGAGGCGAAATCGTCGCTGGCGGTGACGGTCGAGAGCGGCTGCTGAGCGACGGGCTTCGTGCCGTGCCAGAGCATCTCACCGACTCCGTCGGGGCCGATGCGTCCGACGATGGGCCAGCCGTCGATCCAGGTGACGGGCAGGAGGACGGCGGCGCGACCCTCCCAGTCGCCGCGCCCCTGATGGGTAAAGAACCACCACTTCCCATCCTGCGCCTGCACAATGCCGCCCTGATTCGGCTCCTTGTCAACGGCACCGTGGACGTGCAGGAGCTGGTGCGACTGCCATGGGCCATCGAGCGAGGGAGCGCGCTCGATCATGGCGACGCGGCCCTCGGGGTGAACCTCGCTGTAGTAGTGGTAGTAGAGGCCGTTCCACTTGTAGAGCTTGTTGGCCTCGCTGCCGCGCGACTGGTGGATGATGCGGTCTGAACCAGCGACGATGGACCTGCCGTCCGGCGTGAGGCGGAAGAGGTGGATGTTGTACTTGGTCGCGCTGGGTCCCTCGGCTGCGGTGTGCGAGGTCACCAGATACATCGTGCCGTCGTCGTCCCAGAAGGGACAGGTGTCGTCCCAGCCGGTTGCCGGCATCACGAGCTGAACGGGCGTCCACGGGCCTGCGGCGGCGTGCGCGGTGCTCATGTAGATGCCCTGATCGGGGGTTGCGAAGTAGACCCAGAACTTGCCGTCGTGCCAGCGGATTGCTCCCGCCCAGATGCCGCGTCCCGCGCGATCCATGCGATCCCAGTTGAGGGCGGGGTCGATTGCCGTGAGGTCGGCGACGACTCCGCCGACGATGCGCCAGTTGACCAGATCGCGCGATTCAAGCACGGTCATTCCAGGCGAGTACTGCATCGTCGAGCTGATGGCGTAGTAGGACGAGCCGACGCGGATGGCATCGAGATCGCTGAAATCTGCGGGCAGGATGGGGTTGGCAAAGCTGCCGTCGGAGCGGTCGCCCCACTCGCCGGCGGTGGGCTGCTCGGTGAATGGAGTCGCACTTTGGCAGAGCGAGTGTTGACAGACGCAGATGATTCCGGCGAGCAGTGCGATTGCGAAAGTGCGCGGCGTGGCGAGTCTCATCGGTTACTCCTGACCGGGATGGCTCTCGCGCCAGAGGCGGTAGATGCCCCACGCCGCAGCCGAGCAGTTGTCGACGATGGTGCCGTCCAGCAGCATCGCCTCAAACTGCGCCACGCTGACCCGATGCACCACCAGGTCGCTCTCCTCGGCGTCGAGTTCGCGCTCGCCCTGGGTCAGCCCCTCGGCCAGGAAGATGTATTGCCTCTGGTTGAGCACGCCGTAGCCGATCTGCAAGGTTGCCAGCAGCGTCATGCGCTCGGCCCGCAGGCCGGTCTCCTCGGCCAGCTCGCCGCGCGCCATCTCCACGGGATCGGCGTCGGCCGTCTCCCAGCCACCCTGGGGAAGCTCCATGTACCGCCCGCCCACGGTGAAGCGATACTGCTCGACCAGGGTGAGGAAGTCGCCTTCGTGCGTCGTCTCCAGCGGAATGATGAGGCAGGCAGGGTCCTTGTCCACCACGCCGTAGATTCCGCGCACGCCGTCCGCGCGCTCGATCACGTCCTCGCGCACGCTCGTCCACGGGTTGCGATAGACCTCGCGGCTGCTGATGGTCTTGATGGGGAGTGGGGAGAGAGATCCTTCGTTCTTTGCGCTCAAGAGCTCTTCTCCGTGTTCCAGTAGATGGCGTACTTTTCGTCTGTGACCGAGAACAGCGGCTTCACCGGAGGCGCATCCTTCGCGCTCGCCGGCTTGAAAGCCAGGTCCTTGGCTGAGACAACCTCGATCCAATCGGCAGCAGGCGCGACTGGAGTTGCTGCGGGCGGGCCAAGGTCCTTGTCCCGCGGGCAGGAGTCGGTTCCGCCGATCTTCAGCGGCCCGTCCTTCGGTCCCGCGCCTAGATCCGCGGCCAGCACCAGCGGCCCGTAGAGCGCGGCGCGCAGCGTCGAGTCGCCGAGCAGCAGTTCGGTGCGAATCTGCATGGGAAGCGTGAGCTCGATCCTGTCGCCGTCGCGCCACTCGCGGGTGAGCGAGAGATAGCTTCCCGGCTGCGCGAAAGCCTCCAGCTCGCGCCCGTTGATGCGGGCCGAGCCGCCCTCGGCGACCCAGCCGGGGATCCGAATGTGGATCGTCCTCCGCTGGGGCGCGGCGACTTTGATGTGCAGCGTGGTTCCCTGCTCGGCGGGAAACTGAGTCTCCTGGCGCAGCCCGAACTTCTGCTCCTTCCAGTCCAGTTCGGAGGCTATGAACTGGTTGACCCAAACGCTGTCGGAATCGTGCAATACGCTGGAGGAATCGTGAGAGGAGGTCGAGGCATCATGAAAATAAATCGTGTCGTTGAGCTTGGCGAACTCCTCCGCGCCCGTGCCCGTGCAGCACCAGAACGACTGCTCGGCCGAGTTGAAGTGACGCCAGTAGCCCGCCGCCAGCGGGAAGAAGTACTGCTTCAGCCCCTGTGCGTTCTGCGTTCCCATGCGGCAGTTCCACAGGCTGCGCTCGTAGGCGTCCATCCAGCGCGCGTCGCCGGTCCAGGCAAAGAGGTGACGCTGCAGCTTCATCAGGTTGTAGGCCACGCAGCACTCGGCGTTGTGATACTCCAGGCTTCCCTTCAGGTTGCCGGGGTCGCTACGCCAGAACTCATTGACGCTGGTGTTGCCGATGGCGTAGCTGCGCTCGGTCAGAACCTCGTCGAGGAAGTACTGCGCGATCCCGCGATAGCGAGCGTCGCCGGTAAGCTCGTACATCCGCGCAGCGCCGATCGCCTTGGGCACATGCGTATTGGCGTGCAGCCCCTTCAGCTCGTCGCGATGCCCAGCCAGCGCATCGAGAAAACTCGGCTGCTCGAAGAGGTGCGCCGTATCGAGGTACTGCTGCTTGCCGGTGAGTCCGTAGAGGTTCGCCAGCACCTCGTTCATGCCGCCGTACTCGGTGCGCAACATGCGCTGGCGCTGCTCATCGCCGATGCCATCGAAGTACCCGCGGACCCAGCCAGCGACGCCTTCGGCAACCTGCAAGGCCTGCTCGTTGCCGGTGTGGACGTATATATCGACCAGTCCAGTCATGATCTTGTGCAGCGTGTAGAAGGGTGCCCACACCGCACCGCCCGGCCAATCGCGACTGCCCTTGGCCAGGGCCTCGAACTGGGTCTCGGGATAGGCGCCCAGATAGCCGTTTCCGTTGGCCTTCTGGCAGCGCGCCAGCTCGGCCACCATCGCGTCGCCACGGGCGCGCAGCGTGTCGTTGCCCGCGCTCGCGTACGTCAGCGCAACTGCAGAGAGATAGTGCCCGCCATTGAAGTGGCCGCGCAGCGCGCAGTCCGGCTTCTCCCAACCGCCGTAGGGAGTCGCAGTCGAGGCAATTCCCGAGGTCGCGCGAAAGCTGTGCAGCAGCCGGTCCGTAGCGAGCGAGTCGAGATATCTCTGGTTAATCTCCGACTGCGCCTTGAAGATTCCGTCGAGCAGACGTACCTGCGCCATGGGAAATGGCACGAGTCTGTCCGGCATGGCCGCCACAAAGTCGTCCGGCTTGCCGGCAGGTGTGGTCAGAAAACCCAGCGCGGTGCGGCCCAGCGTGAGTCCTCCAGCTACCGCCGTCATTCCCGCCAGAACACTTCGGCGGCTGGTCAAAGATCGTGCGTCCATGAACACCTCTCCGCCGCGCAAGTCCCGTTGCACGCAGGACAGAGCAGCGTCCGAAGTCTATCAAGCAGCCACAACCAAACGAAAGAGCCTCCGCGATGGAGGCTCTCTCGTTTGGTCGATGACAAGTCTGCCCTAGGCCGTCCGGATAAAGAGCAGCACGAAGGTGAAGAGTGTGAGGGACTCGATGAACGCGAGGCCGAGAATGAGGAAGAGTTGGATGCCGGGACGTGCGCCGGGATTGCGTGCGAGGGCTTCGGCAGCCGACGCGGTTGCGCGGCCCTGACCCAGACCGCAGAGGCCGGCAGCGATTCCCATGCCGATCCCGACAGCCAGTGGAGCGTAGGGGTTGGCGACGGCACCGGTTGTCTGGGCAAACGCAGGCACGGCCAGGAACATCGCCGACAGCGTCATGAAGAGGTACTTGGAAAACTGAAGCATGCGAACCATTGTGTGACTCCTTGCCCCCGTCAGGATGTACGCCGCCAGTGGGTGGTTGATGCTCACCGTGCTGGCACCCTCACGCTAGCGGCGAGTGCTGCAACCGGCCGGGAGGGGGCGCCCCCGCGGCCGGCAAACTTTGCCCTAATGTTCGTGGGCCACGGCCAACGAAAGATACACAGTCGTCAGGATCATGAAGACGTATGCCTGGATGATGGCTACTCCAAAATGGAGCGTCAGAAAGAGGATCGGCACACCGACCGGGATGAGCGAGAAGAAGGCGAGCGTGACCATGTCTCCGGCGAACATGTTGGCGTAGAGACGAACGCTGAGCGACATCATCCTGGCGCAGTGGGAGATCACCTCGATCGGGAGCATCAGCGGATAGAGCCACCACACCGGCCCCAGGAACTGCTTGACGTAGCTGAAGCCGTTGGCGCGAATGCCGTGGTAGTGGTAGTAGACGAAGGTGAGAATGGCAACGCCCAGCGGCACCACATAGCTTGCCGTGGGCGACTCGAACCCTGGAACCAGGCCGAGCAGGTTGCACAGCAGGATAAACAGGGCCAGCGTTGTGATGTAGCTGGTGAATCTCTCGTATCCGTGCCCGATGATCGATTCACTCTGATCGGTGACAAACTCGTGGGTCATCTCGGCAAAGTGCTGGATAACGTCGGGCTTTTCAACCGAAAGGGTGGCGCGCACGATAACGAAGTACGCCAGCAGCAAGAGGAAGATCAGCACTTCCATCGCGAAGGCGTTGCTAATCGGTGCCTGCGGATGAGCCGGGTGAATATGCAATGCCGCGAGAAGGAGGTTGACCTGCGCGGCGAGGTGGTGATTCAAGAACCGGGTAAAGAGAAGCTGTGTTGGCATAAATTTCCAAAATCCTGAATTGCCGTCCGCGGCGAGAGCGGCAGACTCTATTCTGTCCAGCGCTTCAAGATGCGGAGCGCCTCTACGGTAAGCGACACAATGCCCAAGCCGAGTCCCACAGCAAGTGCAAAGACAGTGCCGTGCAGATATTTAAGACTACCATAGAGGACCGCGAGAGTGACCCCGATGCGCAGGAAGAACCCAAACAGAACCATTCCCATCGGGCGCGGGGTCCGGCCAGCGTCCATGCGCTCATTCATCGCGGTCGTCAGGCGCATCCATTCCCACAACGAGGCAGCGGAGATGGCCGCGCCGACGGCCACAAGCACGGCGCTTTGCCACCCGGCCTTCCACCAGAAGAGGGCACCGGCGAAGACGGCCAGAATTGCCAGCAGCCGAAGTGCGGCCAGCATGGTGTTGCGGAGGTCGGCGTCGCTGAGGCCGGCGGTCCAGGCCCGTCCGGCGGGCGGGTCCTTCGAGGGCACGGGCTGTCCCGTCATTCATCACCCCGCTTGGAGATGCGCGAGATGGTGGTGAAGATCTGGACAAATCCCGCGGCGGACCCCAGCAACATGCCGGCCACGCTGATCCAGTGCTGGTGAAAATGGCGGTCGAGCCAGCTTCCGAAGAGCAATCCGACGAAGCAGCCTGCGGGGACCGCGAGCGCGAGCTGCACCATCTGCTCCGCCTTCGCGTACTCCATGAGACCACGGTGCTTTTTGCTGGGTTCGTCGGCCATCGCATCATCATTACACCACGCGTTGCAGGCCGCGTCGATATACTGGATTGTCGGCGATGTTCGAGACTTGCCTCCGGGGCTAAAGCCCCTTTCTGTTCGGCGTCGAATTCGGCGCGGCTGAAGCCGCGCCCTTTCAAAGCAGGAGCACCCGTGTACGAATCGCAGTTTGAAGAGAAGCTGTACAACGAGCGGCGCGAGAAGCTGCGGCAGATCGGCGAGCTGGGGCAGAAATCTGGCCTGAGCTACGCCGCAGCAACCTATCCCAACAGCTACGCCGCCACGATCACGATTCCCGAGCTGCGCGCGGCCTACGACCCGATGACCGCCGAGCAGTTCACCGCCGATCTTGAAGCGGGCAAGAAGATCGAGGTCGCCATCAGTGGACGCATCATGGCGATCCGCGTTCAGGGCAAGGCCGGCTTCGCGCAGTTGCAGCAGGCGGGCCAGCGGATGCAGCTCTACGTGCGCAAGGACGATGTGGGCGAAGACGGTTTCGCGCTGTACAAGCTGCTCGACCTGGGCGATCACGTCGGCGCAAGCGGCTATCTGATGCGGACGCGGACGGGCGAGCTGACCGTGCATGTTTCTTCACTCACCTTTCTCTCCAAGGCGATGCTGGCTCTGCCAGACAAGTTCCATGGCCTGGAAGATACCGAGCTGCGCTATCGCCAGCGGTATGTCGATCTCTTCGTCAATCCTGACGTGCGCGAGGTCTTCGTCAAGCGGGCGGCGATTCTGCGCGCGATGCGCAAGTTCTTCGACGAGCGAGGATACCTTGAAGTCGAGACGCCGATGATGCAGGCCATCGCGGGCGGCGCGGCGGCCAAGCCCTTCAAGACGCATCACAATGCGCTCGATCTCGACCTCTCGCTGCGGATTGCGCCGGAGCTTTACCTGAAGCGGCTGGTGGTCGGCGGAATGGACCGCGTATATGAGATCAACCGCAACTTCCGCAACGAAGGCATCGACACCAGCCACAATCCAGAGTTCACCATGCTGGAGTTCTATCAGGCCTACGCGAACTACAAAGACCTGAGGAAATTGACGAAGGAGTTGATTTCGACAGTCGCGCTCGATGTGAACGGAACCACGATCCTACCCTCCGGCGAAGTAGACGCAGACGGCAAGTCAATTCCGCGCCTAGATCCATTTGGGAAGCCAATTGATCTCGCGCCTGAGAACTGGCAAGAACTCAGAATGGTCGATGCGATCATCAAACACTGGGACGACAAGCGATTTGGACCCAAACCCACGATACAGGCATTCGCTGAACGTGAACTATTTGAGAGCGCTCTCAAAAGTGCTCTCTCCTATTCCGAACGATATGATCCAGACGTGGATGGTGTCGACGAAGCGCTCACGGCACGCGGCCACACCAGGGCCAGTATCTTAGAATTGACGGATATGGACCGCAAATTCATCGGAGGATTGCTGTACTCGCTTGGCGAGGGCGATGCTCTCGGCGGTCTGGTCGCGGAGTTATTCGAGTGGTTCTCTGAACCAAACCTTATCCAGCCGACTATCATCTACGACTTTCCACTTGCGGTATCACCTCTTTCCAAGATCAAGCCGGGGGAGCCGGAGTGGGTGGAGCGGTTTGAGTTCTACATTGGCGGCTTCGAGGTCGGCAATGCGTTTTCCGAGCTGAACGATGCGGACGACCAGCGGCGGCGCTTCGAGGCGCAGATCGAAGAGCGCAAGCGCGGCGACGAGGAAGCCATGGCCGAAGTCGACGAGGACTACGTGCGCGCGCTGGGCTACGGGTTGCCGCCGACGGCCGGCGAGGGCGTCGGCATCGACCGGCTGACCATGGTGCTGACCGGGTCGAAGTCGATCCGCGACGTGATCCTGTTCCCGCTGCTGCGTCCGGTGGGGAGCAAGACGGCGGCGGAATAGCGGAAGGCCCGGGGCTAAAGCCCATTCCTTCTGGAGCCATTCTTCGTGGGGATGAATCCCCACGCTCCCTCCGGTAAGGCAAAAGCCCCACCCGTTGCGATTCTGATGCCACGATGGATGAGGCACCTGTGATCTTTCAAGAGGTTGTTCCATTCGATCCGGGATGAAGAAGCTGGTTGATTGCCGTTTGTTCGCCGTCTGTTCGATGTTTATTCGCTTTCCCCATCCCCCCCATCCCCCCCCTCCCCCCGGGTACTCTGGGTCTAAATGAAATGAAATCAGTCGATTGAGTAGGGTTATTGCCGCCAAAGTAGTCATTCCTGACGGGTTACTGCTAGAGTGTTGGAAACATTCGGGTTAGGGGTGGAAAATTGAGGTTTTGCGGATTGTGTCTGTAACGCGTTCATTCTATTTGTCTTTCTGATAATGCATTGATCCGCAACGGTTTGTTGGTGGTGCGTTAAATGCGAAGACCCGACTGGCTGGCCGGGTCTGTTTGTTCTCTACTGTTTTAATTATACGGCTTGGGACATAACTACTATGCCACTTGCGGGGAAGTTTTTTCTCTTTTGTTTTCTGTTGGATGAGGGGATTTTGGAGGGTTGAGGGTCTTGACACGCGGATTTACGGGGGAAAGTCGAGGAAAAAATCTTGGGGAGCGGGCAGAGTTGGCGGTAGACCCACCCATCGCAAAGAACGCGATGGATGGGGCACCCGGCCAATACAGAGATTCTGGCTGCGCCAGAATGACGAACAAAAAGGCAAGCCCACCCTTTCACGAAGAAGCTGTGAAAGGATGGGGCACCCGGCAAGGTGGGTACACATCCCACCCATCGCGAACCTGCCGCGATGGATGGGGCACCCGGCTTATGGTGGGCTACTGGAAGTTGAGGGACTCGATGCCGAGGAACTCGGCTGATTCGCCGAGCTCTTCCTCGATGCGGAGGAGCTGGTTGTACTTGCAGATGCGGTCGGTGCGGCTGGCGGAGCCGGTCTTGATCTGGCCGGCACCGGTGGCGACGGCGAAGTCTGCGATGAAGCTGTCTTCGGTCTCGCCCGAACGGTGGCTGATGACGCTGGTGTAGCCGTAGCGGCGACCCAGTTCGATGGCCTCGATGGTTTCGGAGACGGTGCCGATCTGGTTGAGCTTGATGAGGATGGAGTTTGCGGTCTTGGCTTCGATGCCCTGCTGCAGGCGCTCGGTGTTGGTGACGAAGAGGTCGTCGCCGACGAGCTGGATGTGGCCGAGGCGCTCGGTAAGGAGCTTCCATCCCTCCCAGTCGTCCTCGGCGAGGCCGTCTTCGAGGGAGACGATGGGATACTGCTTGATCCAGGCCGCGTAGAAGTCCACCATCTGCTCGGCGGTCTTCTCGGATTTGTCGGACTTCTTGAAGACGTAGAGCTTCTTGTCCTTGTCGTAGAACTCGCTGGATGCTGGGTCGAGTGCGATGGCGATCTGTTCGCCTGGGGTGTAACCGGCCTTCTCGATGGCTTCGAGGATGAGCTCGACGGCCTCTTCGTTGGACTTGAGGGAGGGGGCGAATCCGCCCTCGTCGCCGACGGCGGTGTTGTATCCCTTCTTCTTGAGCACGCCCTTGAGGGTGTGGAAGACCTCAACTCCCCAGCGGAGTGCGTCGGAGAAGGTCTCCGCGCCGACGGGCATGACCATGAACTCCTGGAAATCGACGTTGGAGTCCGCGTGGGAGCCACCGTTGAGGATGTTCATCATGGGAGTGGGGAGGATGCAGGCGTTGACGCCGCCGAGGTAGCGGTAGAGGGGGAGCTTGAGGGCGTTGGCCGAGGCGCGTGCGGCGGCCATGGAGACGGCGAGGATGGCGTTGGCACCCAGCTTGGACTTGTTCTCCGTGCCGTCGATGGCGATCATGGTGGAGTCGAGCAGGCGCTGGTTGGATGCGTCGAGGCCGGCGAGTTCCGGGGCGAGGATGGATTCGACGTTCTCAACGGCGTGGAGGACGCCCTTGCCCATGTAGTGTTCCTTGTCGCCGTCGCGCAGCTCGACGGCCTCATGCTCGCCGGTGGATGCACCGGAGGGGACGGCGGCGCGGCCCTTGGCCCCGCCAGAGAGGGTGACGTCGGCTTCGACGGTGGGGTTTCCGCGGGAATCGAGGATCTCGCGTGCTGTGATGGATACGATCTCGGTCATATTGCTCCTATGGGAAGAAAAGCTGTGTTGAGCTGCATGGGTCAAACTTTGGGATGCGGAATCGATCCCGTTCGGTTGTGCGACGACGCGGTGTTGCAGGCGGTCGTTGAGTTTTGCGCGACGGTCTACGGCAATGGCCGGTCCGGCGGCGGAATGAATGGTTGCGATGAGTTCGTCGGCGGAGTGCTTCACCTTCTCGATTCTAGCAAAGTGGGATTGCCGGGAAGGAAGAGATGGAGGGATAACACAAAAGTGGTAGCGACGGACGGGTATTCGGCGCAACAATCCATTGATATTGCCTTAGGCCGGGCCTATATTCCGGGAAAGAGAACGGTAGCAAAGTTGTATGTTGCTAGAAATGGACAGATCCATCGCAGCATTCAGGGGGGGTATGGACCGGCTCATTCGTTAGCTCCAGTTTCTGGTATGGGGCTACAACCATTGATGATGCTGTACCTACAGACGGGACGAAGCTGTACCCGATGAAAACCCCGGGGCGAATCAAGAGATCCTCTTCTACAGGGATCCTATCGAAACGCCAACTCGTGGAGTTCTTATGCAAATGAAGCATTGCCTGTTCCTCTCCCTGTTTGTTGTTGCGTGCATGAGTTTTTCAATCTTCGCCCGTGCCGACTCGCTGGTGCTTGGACTGGACGAGACATCGCGCGTCACGCTGGGTGCCAATACAGTGTTGAGCCAGGATGTGCAGGCGAGCGCGAACACCACTCTTGATGGATTTGCGTTCTTCATGAGCGATCCGAGCGGAGCACCGGTGACGTATTCGATCAGCGATCTGACGAGGGGCTCGACGCTGTTTTCAGAGATATTCGACGACACGACGCTGGATCCGACGCTGACCAGCGTTGCGATTCCGGTCTCGCAGAGGGCTTGGGTGGAATTGTATCTGCCGTCGCCGCTTACGCTCGATGCGGGGAGCGATGTTTACGCGTTTAGCATCAGCGGAGATGGCGCGCTGGATGTTGGCGAGAACCCAACGACATCCACGGAAGATGGCCTGGCTGGCGTCGGCAGTCCTGAGGCTGGATTGCGGGTGTGGGGCTTACCCGCCGTGGCACCCGAACCAACCCCGCTGATCCTGCTGGGCAGCGGGATGCTGGCTCTGTTTGGAGTGATGAGCGGCCGGATCAATCCG
>Ga0302279_10006519_pt1 | contig 12329 bp, 13 predicted proteins | sample III_Bog_N3_3_FD_194541 | JGI IMG/M metagenome (GOLD analysis project Ga0302279, IMG submission 194541) | Peat permafrost microbial communities from Stordalen Mire near Abisko, Sweden - III_Bog_N3_3 | ecosystem: Environmental > Terrestrial > Soil > Wetlands > Peat | place: Sweden: Abisko...
CTGCCGGGCGCACCGCCTGAGGAAGAGATTCTACTGATGGCGATTCGGGTCGCCTTGCCCGACCTTCGGGCCGAGCTGCAGAACGAACAGTTCACCGAAGCCCTCGGCACGTTGGCGCAACTGCGCTCGCCGGTGGACGCCTTCTTCGACAAAGTGCTAGTGAACGCCGAAGATGTTGCAACGCGGCAAAACAGGCTGCGTTTGCTGATTCAGGTGCGGGACGCCATGGGTCTGGTGGCGGACTTTTCGTTGATCGCGGGCTGAGCCCCGATCCAGCAAGGGCGAGGCATGTCGGCGGATACGGATACGATCACCCGTTGGGTCTATGCCTTCGGCGGCGGAAGCGCGGACGGCGACGCCTCCATGAAGAACCTGCTCGGCGGCAAGGGCGCCAACCTGGCCGAGATGTGTTCCCTGGGCCTGCCGGTGCCGCCAGGCTTCACCATCACCACCGAGAACTGCACCCACTATTACCAGAATGGCGGCGCCTATCCGGCCGCGCTGAAGGACCAGCTCACGGCGGCCCTGTCCAAGGTCGAGTCCATCACCAGCAAGACCTTCGGCGATCCGGAAAATCCCCTGTTGGTGTCGGTGCGTTCAGGCGCGCGGGCGTCCATGCCGGGCATGATGGACACGGTGCTGAACCTGGGCCTGAACGACCAGACCGTGCTGGGCTTGGCCAAGCTGTCCGGCGACGAGCGGTTCGCCTTCGATTCCTACCGCCGCTTCATCCAGATGTACTCAAACGTGGTGCTGGGCCTGGACCATCACATGTTTGAGGAGATCCTCGACGACGCCAAGGACCGCCTCAGCGCCTATGTTGACACCGACCTGACCGCCGACGACTGGCGCGAGGTGGTGGCCGAATATCGCGCCGCCGTGCAGCGCGAGCTGGGCCGGCCCTTTCCGCAGGATGTCCATGACCAGCTGTGGGGCGCCATCGGCGCGGTGTTCGCCAGCTGGATGAACGACCGGGCCAAGTTCTATCGCCGCATGCACGACATCCCGGAAAGCTGGGGCACGGCGGTCAATGTGCAGTCCATGGTGTTCGGCAACATGGGCGACACCTCGGCCACCGGCGTGGCCTTCACCCGCAATCCTTCCACCGGCGAGAACCGCCTTTACGGGGAGTTCCTGATCAACGCCCAGGGCGAGGACGTGGTGGCCGGTATCCGCACGCCGCAGAGTCTGACCCGCATCGCCCGCGAGGAGATGGGCGACCGCAATCCCTCCATGGAAGAGGCGATGCCGGAGGTGTTCGCCCAGTTCAAGGCGGTGGTCGAGCGGCTGGAGCGCCACTACCGCGACATGCAGGACATTGAGTTCACCGTGGAGCGCGGCGTGCTCTACATGCTGCAGACCCGCAGCGGGAAACGCACCGCCAAGGCCGCCTTGAAGGTCGCGGTGGACATGGCCGCCGAGGGCCTGATCACCCAGAAGGAAGCCATCGCCCGCATCGATCCTTCCTCGCTGGATCAGCTGCTGCACCCAACGCTGGACCCGACCGCCGAACGCGACCTGATCAGCGTCGGCCTGCCCGCCTCGCCCGGAGCGGCCACCGGCAAGGTGGTGTTCGACGCTGACGAGGCCGAAAAGCTCGGCCAGGCCGGCGAGGCGGTGATCCTGGTGCGTGAGGAAACTAGTCCGGAGGATATCCACGGCATGCACGCGGCGCGCGGCATCGTCACGGCCCGCGGCGGCATGACCAGCCACGCGGCGGTGGTGGCGCGCGGCATGGGCCGTCCCTGCGTCTCCGGCGCCGGGGACGTCCAGATCGACCAGAAGGCGGGGTTGTTTTATGCGCGTGGCCGCACGGTCAAGGCCGGCGAGATCATCACCATCGACGGCTCCAAGGGCGAGATCCTTGCCGGCGCCGTGCGCATGATCGAGCCGGAGCTGACCGGCGATTTCGCCACCTTGATGACCTGGGCCGACAAGATTCGGCGGTTGAAGGTGCGCGCCAACGCCGAAACGCCCCTGGACGCCCGGACCGCGCGCCAGTTCGGCGCGGAAGGCATCGGCCTTTGCCGCACGGAACACATGTTCTTCGACGAGGACCGCATCGCCGCCGTGCGCGAGATGATCCTGGCCGACGACGAGGCTGGCCGCCGCGCGGCCCTGGCCAAGATCCTGCCCATGCAGCGCGACGACTTCGTGCAGCTGTTCACCATCATGACCGGCCTGCCGGTGACCATCCGCCTGCTCGACCCGCCCCTGCACGAGTTCCTGCCGCACAACGAGGAAGACGTGCGCGCGGTGGCGCAAGCCACGGGGCTGGACGCGGCCAAACTGCTGCGCCGGGCGCGCGAGCTGCACGAGACCAACCCCATGTTGGGCCATCGCGGCTGCCGTCTGGGCGTGTCCTATCCCGAGATTTACGAAATGCAGGTGCGCGCCATCGTCGAGGCCGCTCTCGAGGTGGCCAAGAGCGCCGAGGCGCCCAAGCTGGAGATCATGCATCCGCTGGTCTGCAAGGGCGAGGAGATGAACTATCTGCGCGCCTTGACCGACCGCATCGCCCAGGCGGTGATGGCCGAGCGGGGCGCCAGTCTCGACTATCAGGTCGGAACCATGATCGAGCTGCCGCGCGCGGCGATCCGGGCGGGCGATCTGGCCAAGAGCGCGGAGTTCTTCTCTTTCGGCACCAACGATCTGACCCAGACCACGTTCGGCATCAGCCGCGATGATTCCGGCCGGTTCCTGGGCGCCTATATCGACAAGGGCATCTTCGAGAAGGACCCGTTTGTCTCGCTCGACCAGGAAGGCGTGGGCGACCTGATTCGCATCGCCGCCGAACGCGGCCGAGCCCAGCGCCCGGGCATGAAGATGGGCATCTGCGGCGAACACGGCGGCGACCCCGCCTCCATCGCCTTCTGCGAGTCCGTGGGCCTGGACTATGTGTCCTGCTCGCCCTACCGCACGCCGATCGCGCGGCTGGCGGCGGCGCAGGCGACATTATCCGCCGGCGAGAACAACTAGACGCAGCCGGCGAACGGCGGGCGAAGACAATCTTTGACCAGAGCAACGCCCAGATTTAGCCCCAGTTCAGCCAAGATTGTTTCGATCTGTTTACAGATGTGAACGGACAAGAGGATAAGTGTGTCCGAAAAGCACCACTGATGACCTTGTGTCATCCATTTAGGCTGGCGCCACAAAACCACTCCACGATTTGCGCGTTGGTTGGGTGGTCTAGTACCGATTTGTGGAGTTGCTAAAATGAAGTCGCTTGTTATTGGAACTATCTCGCTCGCCGCGCTTTCGATCGGAGCGCCAGCCATGGCTCAGCCCGCTGCGGCCTCCTCGGCTTATCCGAGCGTCTACTGGAGCCTCGGCGATAGCTATCTGACTCCCGGCTACAACGGCGGCATCGACGAAATCACCGGCCGGATCGGCGCCCGCATGGGTCAGAACTGGGGCGTGAACTGGGGTGTTGAAGGCGAAATCGGCGGGGGCGTTAGCCTCTACAACCGAAATGTCGGGCCCAGATCGACCTACACCACCGAACCGGTGGCGGGCGCCGGCTATCTGGTGGCTTATCTGCCGGTGTCGCCCATGCCTAACCTCGAGTTCCTCGCGCGGGTGGGCTATGGCGCGTCCAGCACGCACCAAAGTGTCAATGGCTACAACTACGACCGCGTCACCAACAGCGCCAACTTCGGCGTCGGCGCCCAGTACTGGCTGACCAGCAACGACGGCGTTCGCGCCGACTACACCCGCAGGGACTACATCGGCGGCTCGGCCCTCCCTGACGGCGCCGACGTTTGGTCGCTGAGCTATGTGAGGAAGTTCTAGGGTCCTGAAGCCTCCTCCCTCGCACTTCGGGGGAGGAGGCTTAAGCTCTAAAGAAGGCCAGGGCCGCGACAGTGGCCGGAACCGTAGGCTCCGGTTTAGCCTTCTCACAGATCATCCCCGCATTTTGGGCGGGGCGCTTTGCGTTGGCGTCAGCCCAAGCCCGCGGACGGGAACGCCAAAAAGGGGACCGAGCGATGAAGACGTCATGGGTCGTGGTCTGCGCAGCCGTGGTCCTCGCGCTGGGGGCGGGGGTCGTGTACGCCAACCAGAACAGCCTCGTGCCCATCGTGGCCATGGGGATAAACTATGTGCGTTATCTGTCCGCGCCGGCCGGAACCCTAACCACGGAGCTGGCGGGTTCCAACGAGCCGCAAGCCACGGCGTCTTCGCCGAATTCTTCCGCCTTGGCACTTGCCGCCGACAAGACGCCTGGCGCCGCGCCGGATAACTGGCCCAGCTACAACAGGACGCTGACCTCCAACCGCTACTCTCCCCTGACGGAGATCAACAGGACCAACGTCGGTGCGATGAAGGTGCTGTGCACCTATGACACCGGCCAATACACCGGTTTCACGTCCGGCCTGATCGAGGTGGACGGCGCTCTGATCGCCGTGACCGAACACGACCTCTTTTCCATCGATCCATCTGACTGCCATCTCAACTGGCGCGCGCACGAGGACTACACGCCCGCCTCGCCTCAGGCGGTCAATCGCGGCGCGGCCTTTATGGACGGCCGGTTGTTCCGAGGGACCCAGGACGGCCGCGTGCTGGCCTATGATTTCAAAACCGGCGCCCGGTTGTGGGCGACGACCATCGCCGATCCCAAGAAAGGCGAATCCGTGCCGGCGGCGCCGATCGCCTGGAACGGTCTCGTATTCGTCGGCAACGCTGGCGGAGACGTGAAGGGCGTGAAAGGGCGGATGTACGCGCTCGACGCTAAAAGCGGTAAGATCGTGTGGGAATTTTATCTGGTGCCAAAATCGCCGGGGGATGTTGTGCGTGGGCCCCAGGCCGCATCGCCTTTGGATGCCTCCACCTGGCAAAACGCGCCCGGATCGCCGATCACCGGCGGCGCGACCTGGACCTCTTACACCCTGGACCCGACGACGGGTCTGCTTTACGTGCCTGGCGGCAATCCCGCGCCTGATTTCGCCACCGGTCCAAGGCAGGGGGCCAACCTGTATTCCGGATCGGTCGTCATCCTGGACGCCAAGACCGGCGCCTACAAAAACCACATCAAGGTCGTGCCAGTGGACTGGCATGACTGGGACGTCTCCAGCGCGCCGGCGATTATCCGCACCGCGGGCGGCAAATCGATCCTTTCGGTCGCGCCCAAGGACGGGCATCTGTACGGTTTCGATCTCGTCGGCGGCGCGCTGCTCTATCGCAATCCGGTGACCCGCGTGGAGAACGCGGACCAGACCTTCGCCCGTGGCCAGTCCGTGCACTTCTGCCCCGGGTCGGTGGGCGGCGCGGAGTGGAACGGGCCCGCCTACGATCCTCAGACCAATCTGGTCATGGTCGGCGAGGTGGAGTGGTGCACGACGGTGAAGCTGCAAACACCCGCGCAAATCCAAAAGTCCGCGGCGGGAACGCCTTGGTCGGCCGAGGCTTCGGCCAATCCCTATAATACTTGGGGCAAGCAGGACTCGTTCGGGAATTGGGCCGGCTGGGTCTACGCCAGCGACGCGGACACCGGCGCCTGGAAATGGCGGGCCAAGTCCAACTACCCCGTCCAGAGCGGCGTGACGCCCACAGCGGGCGGCGTGGTGTTTTTCGGCGACATGGGCGGGAATTTCTATGCGCTCGACGCCGCGAATGGCCAGAAGTTGTGGGGCCGCAAGATCGGCGGCGCGGTGGGCGGCGGCGTCATCACCTACAGGGCCAACGGGTCGCAGAAGGTGGCGGTAGCGACGGGCCTGACGGAAATCATCTGGCCCACCGAAATCACCACGGCGAAGGTGTCGGTCCTGGGCCTGGACTCCGCCAATCCCTAGCGCGGCAGACCCAGCCGCGACTCTCTCCATCGCGCACTCTTCGACCCATATGACGCGTCTCAACATATGTCACTTGATGACATTATATACAGCTGATAGCTTCGGTCATGGCGCGCGCTCGGCTCCTTTTTCATAGCAAGCGCATTTTTGACGATGGCGCGATTATGGAGTTGAAGCTCTGGCGGGTTCCCAGGCCAGTGGTCGGCTCGCGGCATGATCTGAAATATTCGCTGTTTTATGGACGCGAGGGCGAGAGGCTGGTCGGCTACGACAATGAGGCGGGCAACGGCGATCACCGTCACCGCGCAGGCGTGGAGGAGCCTTACATCTTCCTGTCCCTCGACCAGCTCGTGGCGAATTTTCGAGCGGATGTGGAAGCCTTGCGAGGCGTTGAACAATGACTGAAGACATTCAAATCCGCGTCGGCGGCGGGATGGCCGAGGATCTCGCCGCTTTCACGCGCGCATGGCGACGGGCTGAGGAGGGCGATCTTCGCGAGGAGCGAATACTAGCCTTTGAAAGCTGGGAGGGTCTGGCCTCGGTCTTGACCACCGAACGCTATCGGCTGCTGCGCCACCTGCACGCCCATCCGGAACGCTCGATAAACGCCCTCGCCCTCGCCCTGGGCCGGCAGTATCGGAGGGTGCACGAGGATGTGACGATCCTGGAGCGCGCCGGCCTGGTGGAGCGCTCCGACGGCGAGGTGCGGACCACGGCGGATCGGCTGAGCGCCGAGGTGGTGCTTTAGAGGGTCATCCCAGCCGCAGGATCAGGGCTTGACCTTCCATTTGACGATCGTCGTGAAAGTCCCTTCGACAGGCTTTCCGTCGACCACCTTCGGCTTCATGACCCAAAGCTTGGTCAACTTCAGGGTGGCGGCGCCGAAGCCCTCGTTCGGCGGATCATCGCTCACGATGATGCAATTGCTGAGGTGGCCCTTGCCGTCGGTGTCGGGCGTCACAGTGCAGGTGACCTTGACCGCGCCTTTGATCTCATTGTCGCATAGTCCGTTGCTGAGTTGGAACGCGGGACACGGTGGCGGCGTCAATTGCAGAGAGCCGGGCGCGGTCACACTCTGGGGTGCCGAAGACGGCGGAGGCGGTTTGAGGTCGATGGATTGCTGGGCCAATGCAAGCGCTTCTAGTAGAAAAACCTTCATTCTCACCCCTCCCGCAGCAGCGGCAACGCCAGCCCCGAAATCGGCCGCGCCCCCATCAGTTCGCGGCGGAAGCGGAACAGCTCCGCCGGCCGCCCGCCGGTGTCCACGTCGAAGCGGCCGAGCCCGGCGACGAGGTCGGTGCGCTCGAGCATGCGGCGAAAGTTCTGCTTGTGCAGGGCCACGCCCGCTATGGCTTCCACTGCCCGCTGCAGCCGCGAGAGGGTGAACTCAGAGGGCATGAATTCGAAGGCCACGGGCCGGTACTTGAGCTTCCCGCGCAGCCGTCCGAGACCCGTGGCGAGAATGCGCCGGTGGTCGGAAATCATCGGTTCGCCGAAGGCAAGGTCGAACGCTTCCGGCTCGGGCGCGGGGCCGCCCCTGGCTCGGTCGCGGTCGCGCGCGGCCTCGGGCGCCAGGCCGGCCTCGTACAGCAGCTCGTAGCGCTCCAGCACCCGCTCCTCGTTCCACGGCGCGCCGTCCTGGGCGAACAGCAGGCGCAGACGCGACAGCCGGCTTTCATCGCCCCGCGCCCAGGTCTTGAGGACGGGAACGATGGCCTCGTCGATCAGCCCCGGCCGCCCTTTGCGCCAGTCCTCCCAGGGGAAGAAGCGCCCCCAGGGCGCCCAGGCGGTGTCCGGCACGGCGGTGTCGGCGGGATCTGGCGTCAGGGCAAGATAGCCCACCGATATGACCCGCGCGGCGCCCGCGCCCACATCGGCCAGGGGCGCATCGCGGCCCTTGTCCCCAAAAGTGTAGAGTTGCTCCACATAGCCCAACTCGAACTCTGTCTGGGCGGCCACGAATGCGCGGAGCGCCAGTTCGAAGGTGCGCTGGCCTTGCGGATCGAACGGGCCGAAGGGCAGGCCGTTCAGGGCCGAGGGCCGGCTGGTCAGCGCATCGTGCGGGCGGGCGGTCAGCACCACGCCTTCGCCCTCACGCACCGCCATGATCACCGCCGACAGGCCGATGACGACCGAAACCGTCATGGCTTGATCGCCTCCGCCAGCGCCTGGCAAAGCGCCAGATAGCGCGTCTCGGCCTGGGCCGTGGACCAGGGAGTCACGTCCAACGCGCGGCCGCTCGGAGGCGGCCCGAACAGGGTGACGGCTTCGGCGGGCGAAAATCCGGCCAGTTGGGTCGCCTCGAAGAAGGCTGAGGCTCGGTCGGCTTTTTTGATCAGGGCCTTGATGGACTGGGGCGGATGCGGCGGCAGGCCGAACCGAATGTGGATCGCCGCCTCCAGCCTCGCCTCGAAGGTCTTATAGTCGAGCCCCAGCGCCGCCTTGAACGGCGAGATCATGTCGCCGATCACATATTCGGGCGCGTCGTGCAGGAGGGCCGCCAGCCGCCAGCGCGCCTCGAGCGACGGCTCTAGCCGCCGGGCGAGCTCCTCCACCACCAGGCAATGCTGGGCGACCGAGAAAGCGTGTTCGCCGGTGGTCTGGCCGTTCCACCGCGCCACCCGCGCCAGGCCGTGGGCGATGTCGGACAATTCGATGTCGAGCGGGGAGGGGTCGAGCAGATCCAGCCTGCGGCCGGACAGCATTCTTTGCCAGGCGCGGGGCTGGGGCTCCGATTGCGGCGTCTGACGCAGCCTTTTCGCCAACCGTTCGTTTCCTGACCTAGAGCCTGAGCATTTGTCCTTGATCGCAGGCGCGCGAGCGCAATTCAAACTCCAAAACGGGAGCGGCCGGCAAACCGTCGCAAACCGCCTTTCAATCCAAGGCTCGCGGACCCGCTTGCAAAGGGATGTGGCGAATCGGAGGATCGGCGACGCCGGGCTGTGACCTAGATCAAGGCCGGGCGTTTCGTTGAAGGGCCTCTTGCCGAGGCTCCGCCAACCATGGGGAGCAGAATGAACGGTGCGACGGTGAACTGGTCCAGGATCATGGCGCCCCTGGCGGGCGGTGAAAGCGACAAGGCGGTGCTGCGCGCGGCGGCCGCGATCGCGGCGCCGTTCAAGGCCGAGGTCCTCGGCGTGTTCGCGCCGCCCGACATCGCCGACATCATGCCCTGGATGGGCGAAGGGTTCATGGGCGGGGTTCAAGGCGCCGCCGTGGAAAGCCTGAAGGAAGCGGCGCTTGAGGGCCAGAAGGAGGCCCGCGAGTCCTTCGACGCCCTGGCCTATGAACCCAAGCAGTTCATGCCGCTGCAGTCTCCCGTGTGGATGGCGCTGTCGATGCAAGGCCGCCTGTCGGACGTGGTGGTATTCGACAATGAGGCCGCCCGCAGCCGCGGCCCCTTGGGCCAGGCCTTTCAGCAGACCATCGCCGCCGAACAGCGCCCGGTGCTGATCGCGCGTCCGGGCCTGGACCCGGCCGGTCACGCCGTGCTGGCCTGGGACGGCGGCAAGGAGGCCACGCGCGCCGTGCGCACGGCGCTGCCTTTGCTGCAGAAGGCCTCGACCGTCACCATCGTGGCCGTGGATTCCGCCGCGCCGCGCGAGTTCGATCCGGCCGATCTGCAAGGCTATCTGACCGCGCGGGGCGTGACATCGCAGGTGCGCATGGTCTCTGGCGGCGGCGAGGCCGCGCCGCTCTTGCTGAAGACGGCCGAGGAGCTCGGCGCGTCCCTGTTCGTGGCCGGCGCCTACGGCCATCCGCGGCTTCAGGAATTCATCTTCGGCGGCGCCACGCGCACCTTCCTGGCCGCCGACGCCCCATCGCTGTTTCTGTCCCACTAGAACACACAAAAAAGGAATCCGAGGCCATGGGTCTGTCCCGCATCGTCATGCGTCTGGCGCGCAATCCAGGCACCGAGTTCGCCGACGGCGACGACCATCGGGGCTACACCTTGGTGGCGCCCCTCACGGCCGATGGACACTTGGACGAGCATGCCTACGTCAAGGCGCGCGCCCAATGCACCGTGCGCCGTTTCACGCCCGATGAGGATCCCACCAACGGGGTTCTGGCCCGGCGCGGGGAACGCTGGTTCTTCGACTACGGCGAGGTGGCGGACGCGGACGACGAGCCGATCTACCGGCTGGGTCAGCATCGCTTCGCAGTGGGCGAATATGTGGCCATCACCGACGAGGACCGGCGGATGTTGACCTATAAGGTGACGGAGGTGGCGCCGGTTTAGGGTATCGTGCTGGCCCAGACCAGATAGGCGCCCAGCATCAGGGTGGCGCCCATGTAGGCGACGAACCCGCGCTCATATTGCATGGCCGCATACATTTTACGCAGCATCGCCGATGGCGTCGCCAGGAGCCAGGCGCCCTTGATGGCGGCGACCCAGCCCACCAGGGTAACCGACACGGGCAAAACCCCGCCGGTCCACACGTTGTGGCCGAGGACCACGGCGACGCCAACCAACAACGCGATCACGCCCGAGAGCATGATGGCGGCGGGATCCTCCACCATGGCGTTGACGGTGGCGATCGACTCGCGCCGCTTGATCATCATGGCGGCAGCCACCACCACACAGTAGATCCCGATCAAACGCGCCAGCAACACGGTCGCAAACGACATGGTCAGCTCCTTATGGGCAGATCGCCGGTCCGGCGACGACGTTTCAGTCTATCATCGCGAAGCGCCCAAGGATTTGATCGCGCGCATGACCCCGGCGCGCTGGCATTGCGGTTTCAATGAGCCAAGACACGCGATTTTCGTTTGAGGCGGCTCCTCGGCTCAGCTAGACGGGAAAGATGGGGCCGGGCCTGAGTCATTGGGGCAAATCATCCAAGGGGGCGCTGTTTGCGCTCGCCTTTGTCGCGCTACTGTTCAACGTCATCGCGCCGCCCGGCTACATGTTGGCCGATCCCGCGACCGCTCAGCCCTTCACGGTTGTCCTGTGCACGGCTCAAGGTCCGGTCTCCCTCACCCCGGACCTTGGCCATGCCCCGGCGCATAAGCCGTCATCGGACATGCCCTGCGCCTTCGCCGGACACGGCGTGGGCGCCGCGCCGCCGGCCCCGGTCGTCGTCGGCCTGGCCGATTTCGCGGTTTACCGAGGCGCCGTCGTTCTCGCCGTCTCAGACCTCGCGCCCGGCCGCGGCCTGGCGGCGCCGCCTCCGCCGTCGCATGGACCACCCATCCGCCTTTGATCGAACCGCGGCTCACGCCGAGGTGTGAGCGTCCTTACGTCGCCTAAGGCGACACGATCATCGGAGCATTCAAGTGAACCGTCCTCATCTGCGCCGCCTTGCGGCGCTGCTCGCCTGCGCGGCGGGTCTTTGCGTTTTGTCCTCCAGCCAAGCCCTGGCCTGCGCCTGCGGCTGCGGCGTGTTCGACGTCGGCACGAGCTCGCTGTTCCCATCGGGATCGGGCGGGCAGGCCTTTTTCGAATACGACTTCATGGACCAGAACCAGAACCATAGCGGCCCTTCGAGCGCCCCGGCGTCCGACAATACCGACAAGGAGATCCGCACCAACTTCTTCACTGTCGGCGCTCAGTACATGTTCGATCACGCGTGGGGAGTCATGGTCGAAGCGCCCTACTGGACCCGCACCTTCAAGACCGATGACGGGACGGGCGTGATCGACACGTTCAACGGCTCAGCCGTGGGCGATATTCGCTTGAAGGGCATGTACACCGGCTTCTCCCACGACATGTCCACGGGCATTACCTTCGGGGTGAAGCTGCCGACCGGCGATTACGGCAATCCCAATTTCGATCGGGACACGCAGATCGGCACAGGCAGCACCGACATCCTGCTTGGCGGCTTCCATCGCGGCGCACTGACCCAGGACAACGCCTTCAGCTATTTCGTCCAGGCCCAGTGGGACGAGCCGGTGGCCAGTCATGGCGGGTACACGCCCGGCAATGAACTCGATGCGGCGATCGGCGCCCACTACAACGGCTTCACCGCCGATGGGGGAAAGCTCAGGATCACGCCCGTGCTGCAGGTCCTGGTGTCGCAAAGGGCGAGGGACAGAGGGGTCAACGCCGACCCCGCGAACAGCGGCTACACCCGCGCCATTGTTTCGCCGGGGGTGGAATTCGGCATGGGCGATTGGAGCGTCTACGCCGACGTCGAGGTCCCAGTTTATCAGTATTACTATGGCGACCAGCTGGTGGCGCCGGAGGCCGTCAAGATCATCGTGAGCCGCGACTTCTAGGACGGCAAGCGGTGAAATCGCTCGCGACGGCCGCCGTGATGGGCGCCGTGCTGCTGAACGCAGTCACGGCGTCCGCCGCGCCACGCAAGGGCCAGCCCGCGCCGGCCTTCGTCGGCCAATCCGACCCTCGACCGCGCTGCTGACGGCGGCGCGACAGCAGGCTCAATCGGCCTTGCCAGCCGCCACGGAGTCCGAAGCGGGGAACGTCTCCTTCAGACCCTCGTCGAGGCGGTTGTCGTCCGGACCATAGCCAAGGTCGGCGATCTGCTCGTCCGACAGGGGGCCGTTGGATTCGAACTTATCCGCCTGGCGGTCGCGAGG
>Ga0302279_10006520_pt1 | contig 12328 bp, 11 predicted proteins | sample III_Bog_N3_3_FD_194541 | JGI IMG/M metagenome (GOLD analysis project Ga0302279, IMG submission 194541) | Peat permafrost microbial communities from Stordalen Mire near Abisko, Sweden - III_Bog_N3_3 | ecosystem: Environmental > Terrestrial > Soil > Wetlands > Peat | place: Sweden: Abisko...
GTGATGTGCGAGAGCGAGCGCGCGATCATGCACGGCGCGCCGGCCAGGGCGGCGTCGCGCAAGGCGCTGGCAAAACTGGCCGGGCTTGGCCGGCAGGCGGCGTTGCGGCCGCTGGTGTGCGTGCATACCGGCGCCGGCGCCGAGAACAAGGAATGGCCGCTCGCCTCGTTCGCGGCGCTGCTCGACCTGCTGGTGGCGCGGCACGACGTGCAGGTGATCGTGATCGGCGCACCCGATGAGGCGGCGACGGTCGAGCGCCTGCTGGCGCTGACCGCCAGCCGCGACCGCATCGCCTCGCTGGTCGGCCGCGTGGCGCTGGACAAGCTGCCTTCCGTGCTGGCGGGCTGCGACCTGTATGTCGGCAACGACAGCGGCCCGAAGCACATGGCGGCGGCACTCGGCGTGCCGACGGTGGGCGTGCAGGCAGGCTCCGTCGATGCGGTCGAATGGGGCCCGCTCGGGCCGGGGTCGGTGGCGGTGCGGCGGGCGATGACGTGCAGCCCGTGCTATCTGGCCAAGGCGGCCGATTGCCATCGCGCGTTGGGCTGCCTGACCGGCGTGCGCGTGGCCGACGTCTACGAGCAATGCCGGCGGTTACTGCTGCTGGCGGGCAGCGGCGGCGGCGCCGCAATTGCACTGGCCGCCGCGCCCCCCTAGAAGACCGCTCCGGCAGTCGCACGCAGGCGGCCGCCGCCTGCTTCCTCCGTTCGAGCCGGGATGCCATGCCAGCGTATCAATATGTCTATGTGATGAAGAACCTGACCAAGGCGTTCCCCGGCGGGCGCGAGGTGTTCAAGGGCATCACGCTGTCGTTCCTGCCGGGCGTGAAGATCGGCGTGCTCGGCGTCAACGGCGCCGGCAAATCGACGCTGCTGAAGATCATGGCCGGCATCGAGACCGAATTCGGCGGCGAGGCCTGGGCGGCGGAGGGCGTGCGCGTCGGCTATCTGTCGCAGGAGCCGCATCTGGACCCGGACAGGACGGTCTCGGAAAACGTGCAGCTGGCGTTCGGGCCGCTGCGCGCGGCCCTCGACCGCTTCAACGAGATCTCCAATCTGTTCGCCGAGCCGATGACCGACGACCGGATGAACGAGTTGCTCGCCGAGCAGGCGGAGTTGCAGGAGAAGATCGACCACGAGGACGGCTGGGACCTGGAACGCCGCGTCGAGATCGCGCTGGACGCGCTGCGCTGCCCGCCGCCGGACAGTGCGGTCGCCAACCTCTCGGGCGGCGAGCGGCGGCGGGTGGCGCTGTGCCGGCTGCTGCTGGAAAAACCCGACATCCTGCTGCTCGACGAGCCGACCAACCACCTCGACGCGGAAAGCGTGGCGTGGCTGGAAAAGACTCTTCGCGAATTTGCCGGAACAGTGTTGGTCGTGACGCACGACCGCTACTTTCTGGAAAACGTCACCAACTGGATTCTGGAGATCGAGCGCGGCCGCGGCTACCCGTTCGAGGGCAACTATTCCTCGTGGCTGGACCAGAAGCGCAAGCGGTTGCAGCAGGAGGAGAAGGAAGAGACGTCGCGCATGCGTGCGCTCGCCGCCGAGGCCGAGTGGATTTCGGCGACCCCGAAAGCCCGCCAGACCAAGAGCAAGGCGCGCATACAGAAATACGAGGAGTTGCTGCAAAAGAGCCAGGAAATGGCGACCGGCGTGGCCGAGATCGTCATCCCGCCAGGGCCCCGCCTCGGCGGCGTGGTGATCGAGGCGGAGGGGCTGCGCAAGGCCTATGGCAACCGGCTGCTGATCGACGACCTGAATTTTAAACTTCCGCCCGGCGGCATCGTCGGCGTGATCGGCCCGAACGGCGCCGGCAAGACCACGCTGTTCCGCATGATCACCGGCCAGGAAACGCCGGACGCCGGCGAACTGCGGGTCGGCGACACCGTCAAGCTCGGCTATGTCGACCAGAGCCGCGACAGCCTCGATGCCACCAAATCGGTGTGGGAGGAGATCAGCGGCGGCACCGACGTGATCTATCTCGGCAAGCGCGCCGTGGCCTCGCGCGCCTATGTCGGCGCGTTCAATTTCAAAGGCTCCGACCAGCAGAAGAAGGTCGGCATCCTGTCCGGCGGCGAGCGCAACCGGGTGCATCTGGCGAAAATGCTGAAAAGCGAGAGCAACGTCATCCTGCTCGACGAGCCGACCAACGACCTGGACGTCGATACGCTGCGGGCACTGGAAGAGGCGTTGACGGAGTTTGCCGGCTGCGCGGTCATCATCAGCCATGACCGCTGGTTCCTCGACCGCTTGGCGACGCACATCCTGGCGTTCGAGGGCGACAGCCACGTCGAGTGGTTCGAGGGCAATTTCCAGGCCTACGAGGACGACAAGCGACGACGCCTCGGCGCCGATTCGACCGAGCCGCACCGCATCAAGTACCGGCCGCTGACCCGCTAGGCGACAGGCCAGGGGCGCTGGCCCCTGGAACCGAGACATGAATCCGACGTGGTCCGTGCAGACCGGGCGTTTGCTGCTGCAACCGGTGTGGGGCGGCGACCTCGCGGAATTGCAGGCGTTGAAGGCGGACCCGCGGGTGTTCGCGGTGATGCTCGGCGGCGTCCGCTCGCCGGTGCAGGCGGCCGAGGAACTGGCCGCCGACATCGTGTTCTGGGGGCGCCACGGCGTCGGCATGTGGACGGTGCGGGAGCGGACCGGCGGGCGCTTTCTCGGCATCACCGGTATTCTGTTGCGCCCGGACGGGCGTGGCATGGCACTGCGCTTCGCGCTGCACCCGGACAACCAGCGCCAGGGCTTTGCCACCGAGGCGGCGGCGGCGGCGCTGCGCTTCGGCCACGAGCGCGCCGGCCTGCGCCGCATCGTCGCGGCCGCGCGCGAGAGCAATTTCGCCAGCCGCATGGTGCTCGGCGCCATCGGCATGCGCGAATGCGACGAGTTCCGGCAGGCCGGGTTGCGCATGCTGCTTTATGAGAGCATCGGCTGACACCAACCGCAGCAAACGGTGGCGGCCGGCCGGCAAGTCCGCCACTGTCGCCGCCGCGGGCGGTGACGCCGACGTATCAGCACACAGAGGACCACTGGCATGCATACGAGTGCTTTCGTGTTGGGCAAACGATTTCTGGAAATCTACGCCAAGGACGCGCCCGGCCGGATCCTCGACGTCGGCTCGCGCGACATCAACGGCACGCTGCGGCCGGCGGCGCCGCAGGGCTTCGAGTATATCGGCATCGACCTGGAGGCAGGCAAAGGCGTCGACATGGTCTTGCAGGACCCGTATGCCTATCCGTTCCCCGGCAAGCATTTCGACTACGTCGTCTCCACCTCGACCTTCGAGCACGACCAGTTCTTCTGGCTGACCTTTCTGGAGTGCAGCCGCGTGCTGGCGGATGGCGGGTTCCTGTACATCAACACGCCGTCGAACGGCTCGTATCATGGCTATCCGCACGATTTCTGGCGGTTCTACCCGGATTCCTCGCTGGCGTTGCAGGACTGGGCGCGGCGCATGCTGCAACCGATCACGCTGGTGGAATCCTTCATCGGGCCGCAGGTCGAATCCGAGTGGAACGACACGGTGATGATCTTCACCAAGGCGCTGGCGTTCACCCCCAAGCAGTATTTATCCGACGAGGTCGCCTACGCCCACAACATCCATCGCGGCGCCGAGGACGTGCGCAATTTCCGCCAGCACACGCAGGACCAGATGGTGATCGCGCATTTCCGGCAGGAATTGCAGAAGGCGACGGGGAAAGCCTAGGCGGCGGGACAATCAGCCCGGCTTCTGCATCGCCTGATTCAACGCCACCACCGTGCCGAGGCTGGATGCCATGTCGGTCGGGATCAGCACGGTGGTGCCGCGTTCCTTGTTCATTTCGTACAGCAGGTTCATCTGCCGCAGCCGCAGCGCCGTCGGGTTGCTGTCGTACAGCTTGGCCGCCTCCAGCACCTGCCGCGCGATCTCCTGTTCGGCGGAGGCGAGCGTCACCCGCGCCGATTTCTCGCGCTCCGCCTGCGCCTGCCGGCTCATCGCGTCCTGCAATTCCTTCGGGATGCTGACGTCGCGGATTTCCACGCTGACGGCGGTCACGCCCCAGGTCTGCGTCTTGGCGCTGATCGAGGCGCGCAGCTTCTCATCGGCCGTCTCGCGGTCCGACAGCAGGCGTTGCAGATCGGTCGAGCCGATCATCTCGCGCAGCGTGGTCTGCGCCACCCGCTCGATCGCCTCGCGGTAGTTGGTGATGTTGATGGCGGCGGCGCGCGCGTCGGTGACCTGCCAGAACACGATGGCATCGACGCCGACCGAAACGGTGTCGCGCGTCAGCGCCTGCTCGGCGGTGATGCTGGTGGTCTGGATGCGGTTGTCGATCACCACCGTCACCTGTTCCAGCAGCGGCACCACCAGATACAGGCCGGGGCCGCCAAGCCGCTGGAAGCGGCCGAGGCGCAGCACCACCGCGCGCTGCCATTCGTTGGCGATGCGGAAGCAGCGCACCAGCAGGATCACCACGAACGCGACGATGACGAGAAACACGACCACGTTGGGAATGTCCTTCATGGCGCGCTCAGCCGGGCTGGCCGAGTTGCTGTTTCATCGCATCGAGCAGGGCCGGCACGCTGTTGTTGTTGTGCGCCAGATACGAGGCGTAGTCGCTGCGCTGGGTCAGCCGCAGGCTGGTGCCCTCGGCCACCACATCGACGATGCGCGGCGCGCCGGTGGCGTTGCTGACCACCCATTCGACATTGGCCGGCGCGACGCCCGGGCGCGTCACCACGGTCGCGACCGAAACGCTGTCGTCGCGCACGACGCTGCGGCCAACCACGAAGGTGACGCCCTGGTACTCGCCGAGCTTGCCGGTGATGTTCTTCAGCAGCACCTGATGGAACAGCGCCAGATATTGCTGCTGCTGGTCCGGCGGCGCGGTGCGCCAGTAGCGGCCGAGGCAGAACCGCGCGACCTCGTCCACATCGACGGCGCGGTCGACGATGGATTTCAGCTGCGTCTGCTTGTCGGCCTTGGCGGCGCTGCCGTTGACCACGCCGGTCAGGTCCTTGCCGGTCTGCTCGATAAAGGCGGCGGCCTGCTCGGGCGTGCCGGCATGGGCCGGGCGTGGCGGCAGGCCGGGGCCGAGCGCGGCGGCGCCGGCGAGCGAGGCGGTCAGCAGGGTACGTCGGGTCAGCATGTGCTTCGGCCGTTTCAGCTGGGGCAGGGGGGTCAGTGGGTGGCCGGGGCAGCAAACCACGCCGGCGTCGTCGCCCGCGTGTCCGCCCGCACCGCCTCGATCTCGGAGTCGCGGTGCTGGCGGTACAGGCTGCGCTCGGTGGCGTAGGGGTCGAGCGCCTGCGCGGTCGCCTTGTCGAGCGAGTCGAACAGGCCGGCGCGCACGTCGAGCAGGGTGACGCCGTAGCGGATATAGCCGGCCGTCGCCACCGTCCGGTTGTTCAGGCCGACCCAGGTCAGCGGGTCGAGTACCACGTCCACGCCGTAGCCCGAGGTGTCGCGCGGGCTGCCGGGGCCGAGGATCGGCAGGAACAGGTACGGCCCCTCCGGCACGCCCCACAGCGCCATGGTCTGGCCGAAGCCGGCGTCGTGATACGGGTAGCCCCAGTCGGTCGCGACATCGAAGATGCCGCCAAGGCCGAACGTGGTGTTGATGACGAAGCGCATCAGCGTATCGCCGGCACGGCGCGGCTTGGTCTGCAGCATGTCGTTGGCGAGCAGCACCGGGCTGTCGAGGTTGTTCAACACATTGTGCACGCCGGTCCGCACGAATTGCGGCAGCACCCAGGTGTAGCCCAGCGCCAGCGGCCGCAGCACCAGCGTGTCGAGGCCGGTGTTGACCTCGTAGAGCACGCGGTTGGTCGGCTCCAGCGGATCGTTGGCCTGATTGAATTCGGCGACCGCGTCCGGATCGCTGGCCGGCGGCGGAGTCGCGCAACCGCCCAGCCCGGCCAGGGCCAGCCCGGACGCCAGCAGCACGACATTTTTCACAGCGCCCATGCGCATCTTCGATCCTTCATCCGCGACAGATACCCCGAGGCCAGCATTAAGGCACGATCCGAACACTTTGTTAGGGCCATCGCGATATCGCGCCGTGCGCAGGCGACGCACGTGGCATCCATCGTCCGCCGGCGCGGCCGCGGTGGGGCAGTGCAGCAGGCTTGCTGTCGTGTTGTCCACCGTGCCCGCGCGTCGGCCGATCACAGGGGGCTTGCATGGGCACATAAAGATATGTTTATGCTGCGGGGAAGCCGGGAGACGTCCGATGTTCCACGCCGATGCGCTGCACGCCGCTACGCCCGCGCCGCTGGAACGCTGGCTGACCGCGCCGCGCGTGGCGGGCGTGCCCGGCCCGTCCGCGGCGGCGGCGCCGCCGGCGCTGTCGTTCGAGTTCTTTCCGCCAAAGACGGAGGCACTGGAGGCGCAGTTCTGGTCCTGCATCGAGCGGCTGGCGCCGCTGGCGCCGCGCTTCGTCTCGGTGACCTACGGCGCCGGCGGCAGCACCCAGGCGCGCACCCACGCGCTGGTCGCCCGCCTCGCCGCCGAGACCGCGCTGCCCGCCGCCGCGCACCTGACCTGCGTCGGCGCCACGCGCGCGGAGGTCGACGAGGTGGCGCGGCAATACTGGGCGGCCGGCGTGCGCCACATCGTCGCGCTGCGCGGCGACATGCCGGGCGGCGGCGACTATGTGCCGCATCCAGGCGGCTACGCCTACGCCGCCGATCTGGTGGCCGGCCTGCGCCGCATCGCCGATTTCGAGATTTCCGTCGCCGCCTATCCGGAGATGCATCCGGCGGCGAGCAGTGCGGCGGCCGACCTGGACAACCTGAAACGCAAGCTGGACTCCGGCGCCGCCCGCGCGATCACCCAGTATTTCTTCGACACCGACACCTATCTGCGATTCCTTGACCGGGCGCTGGCCGCCGGCATCACCGCGCCGATCGTGCCGGGCATATTGCCGGTGACCAACTTCGCCCAGGTCGTCCGCTTCTCCGCCGCCTGCGGCACCAGCGTGCCGGGCTTCCTCGGCCGCATGTTCGAGGGCCTGGACGCCGACCCGGAAACCCGCCGCATGGTGGCGACCGTGGTTGCCGCCGAGCAGGTGCGGCTGTTGCAGGCCAACGGCATCGACGAGTTCCATTTTTACACGCTGAACCGGCCGGACTTGGTTTACGCCATCGCGCATATCCTGGGGGTGCGGCCGCAGGCGGTTCGGCAGCCGTGAATGGATGGTTGAATTGACAAACGGACATCTACCAAGCGAGAACGGACATCTACCAAGCGAGTCGGATACGGAGCGGGAAAAACGGTCCTCCGACTGCATCCGCCCGGACCTCAAGACGGTGTTGCTGTCGTTCCGATTCGGCCGTGCCGGCGACGAGTTCGACCAGATTCTCGAAGAGGGCCGCGAGATTGTCTCAGCCCTCTTCGCGCCGTTCGGGTCAGCGGGGCTGTTCGATGAGGAAGATTCTTGCGGGCACGAACAGACTGAGCGACCAGCGGGGCGCACCTCCTGTTCCACACATTGCGGCCTGAGTCCCGGTGATGCCATCTTAACCGGATGGTTCTGGCCTAATTCGACGCTCGACGATCGCCTCTCCGTCCTCGTCAACCCCGCCGAGGCGGGGATCCGCGGCGCGCTACGGATCCCCGATTTGGCCTTGATGGCGAATCGAGAAGGCGCTGGGCCGTTCGGACCCGATCATCCGTACACCTGACAGGTTCCGACCAGTTGGCCGGACTCGCGCCCGGCCCTATACCCGCCGCATGACCGACTACCTCGCCCGCCTCAACCCGGAACAGCGCGAAGCCGTCGAGACGGTGGACGGGCCGCTGCTGGTGCTGGCCGGCGCCGGCACCGGCAAGACGCGCGTGCTGACCACCCGCTTCGCCCATATCCTGCTGACCGGCCGCGCCTACCCGAGCCAGGTGCTCGCCGTCACTTTCACCAACAAGGCGGCGCGCGAGATGCGCGAGCGCGTCGGCGCCATGCTCGGCCGCCCGGCGGAAGGGCTGTGGCTCGGCACTTTCCACGCGCTGTGCGCCCGCATGCTGCGTCGCCACGCCGACCTCGTCGGCCTGACCAGCAGTTTTAATATCCTGGATGCCGACGACCAGATGCGGCTGCTCAAGCAGATCATGGAGGCCGCCCGCGTCGACACCAAACGCTGGGCGCCGCCGGCGCTGATGGCGCTGATCCAGCGCTGGAAGGATCGTGGCCTGCCGCCGAACCGGCTGACCGCCGCCGACGACAGCGATTTCGCCAACGGTCAGGCGCAGGAATTATATGCCGCCTATCAGGAGCGGCTGAAAACGCTGAACACCGCCGATTTCGGCGACCTGCTGCTGCACGTGACGGAGATTCTGCGCAACCACCCGGACGTGCTGGCGCAATACCATCGCTCGTTCCGCTACATCCTGGTCGACGAATACCAGGACACCAATCTGGTGCAGTACCTGTGGCTGCGCCTGCTGGCGCAGTCGCACAAGAACATCTGCTGCGTCGGCGACGACGACCAGAGCATCTATTCCTGGCGCGGCGCGGAAGTGGAAAACATCCTGCGTTTCGAACACGACTTTCCCGGCGCCCGCGTCGTCCGCCTGGAACGCAACTACCGCTCGACCGCGCCGATCCTGGCCGCCGCCTCCGGCCTGATCGCGCACAACGAAGGCCGACTCGGCAAGACCCTGCGGCCCGGCGGCAACGATGCTTCCGGCGAGAAAGTGTCCGTCGTCGGCCTGTGGGATTCGGTGGAAGAGGCCCGCATGGTGGCCGACCGCGCGGTCGCCTTGCGCGCCGAGGGCAACGCGCTGGCCGACATGGCGATCCTGGTGCGCACGATCGCGCAGACGCGGCAATTCGAGGAACGTTTTATCACCGTCGGCCTGCCGTACAGAATTCTCGGCGGGTTGCGCTTCTATGAGCGTGCCGAGATTCGCGACGCCGTCGCCTACATACGCGTGCTGCACCAGCCGGCCGACGACCTTGCCTTCGAGCGCATCGTCAACCTGCCGCGCCGTGGCATCGGCGAGACCGCGCTGCGCGGCATGCACGAATTTTCCCGCGGCAACGGCGTGCCGCTGTCGGCGGCGGCGCTGGCGCTGGCGCAGGACGGCGGGCTGAAAGGCAAGGCGCGCGAGGCGATGCTGGCGCTGCTGCACGGCTTTGTCCGCTGGCGCGAGGGCGTCGAGCGCGACGGCCACGTCACCGCGCTGGCGGTGATGCTCGACGAAAGCGGCTACACGGAGATGTGGCGGCAGGACAAGGCGCCGGACGCGCCGGGGCGGCTGGAGAATCTGAAGGAGCTGGTCCGCGCCGTCGGCGAATTCGAAACGCTGGCCGGCTTCCTCGATCACGTCTCGCTGGTGATGGAGAACGAGGAAAACAGCGAAGGCGACCGCATCAGCATGATGACGCTGCACGCCGCCAAGGGTCTTGAGTTCGACACGGTGTTTCTGCCCGGCTGGGAAGAGGGGCTGTTCCCGTCGCAGCGCACCATGGACGAGAGCGGCACCAAGGGACTCGAGGAAGAACGCCGCCTCGCCTATGTCGGGCTGACGCGCGCGCGCCGCCGCGCCATCGTCAGCCACGTCGCCAACCGACAGATCTATGGCAAGTGGCAGGACAGCATCCCCAGCCGCTTCCTCGACGAGATCCCCGATGCGCACGCCGAGCGCATCGGCTCGGCCGCCATGCAGCGCGAGCGCATGATCGCCGCCCCCACCGTGTTCACCGGCCAGTTCCCGCTGGCCGCGCGCCGGCCGCGCGTGACCGAGGTGTGGGAACAGCCCGCCCGCCCGGCGCGCGGCGACCGTATTCCGGTGGGGGCGCGCGTGTTCCACCAGAAATTCGGCTACGGCATCGTCACCGCCGTGGACGACGACAAGCTCGACATCGACTTTGAAACGTCGGGCGGCAAGCGCGTGCTCGACCGGTTCGTGGAGCGCGCATGATTGCCCCCCGCCACGCCACCGCGCTCGAAACCGTGCTGGTGGTGGTGCCGGAGCACGCCTTGGAGGTGTACGAATCTGCGCTGGCGCAGGTCTGCGGCACTGTCGGCTTCTTCAAGGACGACGAGACCGGATTGTGGACGCTCGAAGGCGTCAAGGACCAGGGCGCCAACGAGGGCGAACTGGCGGCGGGCCTCCTGCTCGCGGCACTGGCCACGGGGTTTGCCGCCGAGTTGCAGCGTCACGCGACGCCCGCCGATGGCTGGCTGGCGCGCAGCTTTGCCTCGTTCCCCGAGCAGTTAGTCGGCCGCCGGTTCGCTGTACGCGGCACGCATCTGAGCGGCCCGCTGACCGCCGGCCGCATCACCGTCGTGCTCGACGCCGCCATCGCGTTCGGCTCCGGCGAACACGGGTCCACGCGCGGCTGCCTGCGCGCGCTGGAACGTGTCGCTTACCGCAATCCCAGAAGAATACTCGATCTCGGCACCGGTTCCGGCATTCTTGCTATGGGCGCGGCGAAATTGCTGCACCGGCGCGTGCTGGCGACCGACATCGACCCGTGGTCGGTGCGGGTGACGCGGGAGAATGCCCGGCGCAACCGGCTGCAACACCACGTCCGCGCGCTGCGCGCCGACGGCTGGGGCAGCCCGGCGGTGCGCGGCGTGGCACGCTACGACCTGATCTTTGCCAACATCCTGGCCCGGCCGCTGACCCGCATGGCCAAACACCTTGCCGTCGCGCTGGCGCCGGGCGGTACGGCGATCCTGGCCGGGCTGCTGGAGACGCAGGCGCGCTGGGTGCTGGGCGCGCATCGACATCACGGGCTGCGCCTGGAGGCAAAAATTCGCGAAGGCCAGTGGACGACGCTGGTGCTGCGCAAGGGGTAGACCGACCATGGCCGACAACAGGCAAAATTTCGACCCGCGCACGTCGTTCCGTCTCGACGGCACGGTCTGCGTCGTCACCGGTGCCGGCACCGGAATCGGCCGCGCCATCGCCTTCGCCGCCGCCCGTTCCGGCGCGCGTGTGCAGGTGCTCGACCGCAATGCGGACGCCGCCGCGCAAACTCGCGCCGACATCGCCGCCGAGAACTTGTATGCCGCCGACTGGCATGTGGACGTGGCCGACGAGGCGGCAATTGAAAAAACCTTTGCCGCCATCGCGGCGGCGGAAGGCCGCATCGACAGTCTGGTCAACAACGCCGGCCTCGCGATTCGCCGCCCGGCGGTGGATTTGCCGCTGGCCGACTGGAACCGCGTCGTCGACGTCAACATGACCGGCGTGTTCCTGTGCGCCCGCACCGCCGCGCGCTACATGCTGCCGCGCGGCGGTGGCGCGATCGTCAACATGTCCTCGATCATGGGCCTGTCCGGCGGCGGCCTGTATCCGAACATCTCGTACCAGACGACGAAAGGTGCGGTCGTCAACCTGACGCGCGCGCTTGCGATCGAATGGGCGGCCCAAAACATCCGCGTCAACGCCGTGGCGCCGACCTGGGTGCGCACCGAATTCATCCGCCCGCTGCTCGACAAGCCGGAGCTGGTGGCGCGCATGCAGGGCGCCACACCGCTCGGCCGCGTCGCCGAGGTCGACGAGATCGTCGGCGCCGTCATTTTTCTGCTCTCGCCGGCTGCTGCGATGATCACCGGCCACACCTTGCCGGTCGACGGCGGCTATCTGGCGCAGTAGCGCGATTCCGCTTTGCGGCGGCCCGGCACGCTGCCATGATTTTCACCGGCACTGCATAGCGGAGGCGAAGACCATGACGCTACTTTCCATCGTCGCGTTCGACCGCTTCACGGACATCGACGTGTTCATGCCGTGGGATCTGCTGTTCCGCGCCAAGGCGGCCGGCGCGAGCGACTGGACGATCAAGATTCTGGGCAAGACCGACCACGTCACCTCGGTCGCCGGCCTGCGCATCCCGACGCACGGACGGCTTGAGGAAACCGCCGACAGCGACGTGGTGATCTTTGCGAGCGGCGTCGGCGTGGCGGACGTGCTGAACGACCGCGAGTTCCTCGACGCGCTGCATCTGGACGAGGAGCGGCAACTGATCGGCTCGATGTGCGCCGGTGCCGTCATTCTCGCCGAAAAGGGCCTGCTGAAAGGGCGCCGCGCCACCACCTACCCGACCTATTTCAAGCGCCTCGCCGAATACGAGGGGGTCGAGGTGGTGGACGAAGCCTTTGTCCGCAACGGCAATGTCGCGACCGCCGGCGGCTGTCTGGCCGCGCAACTGCTGTGCGGCTGGATCACCGAGACGCTGGCGAGCGCCGAACTGGCGGACGCGGTGATCGCCTCGATCCTGCCGGTGGGCCAGGGCTGCAAGGCGTTTACCGGCTGGGGCGATCCGGCGGCGGCCAAGGCGGTGGCGGCGGCGGCTGCACCGGTGCGCGCGGCGGTGGCTGCGGAATAG
>Ga0302279_10006522_pt1 | contig 12322 bp, 12 predicted proteins | sample III_Bog_N3_3_FD_194541 | JGI IMG/M metagenome (GOLD analysis project Ga0302279, IMG submission 194541) | Peat permafrost microbial communities from Stordalen Mire near Abisko, Sweden - III_Bog_N3_3 | ecosystem: Environmental > Terrestrial > Soil > Wetlands > Peat | place: Sweden: Abisko...
AGAAGGATCAGGAAGACTTCATCTGGTCGACGAAGAGCGCCGCCGCCGGCGGGGTCACAACCATCGTCGACATGCCTTACGACGACGGTCGCCTGATCTCCACCTCTCAGCGGTTTCTGGCCAAGGCGAGCGAAGCCAAGGAGCAGGCGCGGGTCGATTTCGCCCTATATGCGACAGCCGCCCCCGCGGACGGCGCCAGGCATATCGACGGCTTGATCGAGGCCGGGGCCGCCGCGTTCAAGTTTTCAACCTTTGGCACCCACCCCGAGCGCTTCCCCCGCATCCCACCGCACATGATGCATGAGTGCTTCGCCGCCATTGCCCGGCACGGATTGATGGCCGGCGTGCATAACGAAGACGACGAGATGGTGCGGGCCTGCATGGCGAAGGTGGTTGAGTCCGGCGACAGGACTTACGCGGCCCATGGCCGCTCACGACCTCCGATCACGGAGGCCCTCGCCATGGCCCAAGTCTATGAGATCGGGGCCTCGACGGGCTGCGCGGCTCACGTGGTCCATTGCTCCATCGGCCGCGGTTACGAAATCGCGGCCAGCTACCGCGCTCAGGGCTATGAATCGACCGTGGAGGCGTGCATCCACTACCTAACACTCGACGAGGAATCCGACGTGAGCCGGCTGCTTGGCCGCGCCAAGGTAAATCCCCCGATACGGGCGCGCGCTGAGGTGGAAAGGCTCTGGCGTCACCTGGCGGCGGGGAATGTCACGGTCGTCTCAACCGACCACGTCAGTTGGTCCGCCGATCGCAAGGACGATCCGGTCATACTGAACAACGCCTCGGGCGTTCCCGGCCTCGAGGTGCTCTACCCGCTTCTGATGAAGGGCCTTCACGAACGAGGGCTGCCGTTGACCCATGCCGCTAGACTGCTCGCGCATAATCCCGCCTACCTGTTCCGGCTCAGCCATACCAAAGGCGCCCTTGCCGTCGGGCGCGACGCCGACGTGGTTCTGGTGCGCGAGGACCCCTATCGCTATGACCCAGCCGCAAGCGGCGCGAATGTCGTGACTTGGAGTCCGTACGAAAACATGATTTTGCCGTTCAAGGTCGACGCCGCGTTTCTTCGGGGCGATGCGATTTTCGCGGACGGGAAGGTCGTCGCCGAGCCTGGGCAAGGACGCTTCCAGCGGCCACGAAGAGAATGTCTATGGCTGTGAGTCCCGGGTTGGCCATCGACGCCGAGCGACTTTGGCGAGATCTGCTCGACCTCGGCGCCATTACAGAACAAGCGCGCCCCTATACGCGGAGGGCGTTCAGCCCTTTGTCGCCCAGGGCCGCGCCTTCCTGACGGAGATCATGGTTGAAGCGGGTCTAAAGGTCCGCGTCGACGCGGCCGGCAACCTGATCGGTCGGCTCGACGGCGCAGATCCGAACCTGGGCCCGATCGCTATCGGCTCGCACAGTGACACGGTCCAGGGGGGAGGTCGCTTCGACGGAATCGCGGGTGTCATCGCCGGAATCGCGGTCGCGCGCGTCCTGGGCCAGAACGGCGGGCTAGAGCATCCCCTGGAGGTCATCGACTTTTTAGCCGAGGAGCCCAGCGACTTCGGTCTGTCCTGTATTGGAAGCCGGGGCATGGCGGGTCTGCTTGACGAGGGCATGCTCGCGATGGCCAGTCCCGATGGCGGCCTGCTGCGCGACGCCTTGCGCCAAGTCGGGGGTGATCCGGAGGCGCTTTCTTCCGCGGTGCGCCAAGACCTCGCGGCTTTCATTGAGATGCACATCGAGCAGGGCCCCGTGCTCGAGGCGCGCGGCCTCGATATTGGCGTGGTGAGTTCCATTGTTGGCATCCGACGCATCGAGATCGTTTTCGAAGGCGTGGCGGCCCACGCCGGCACGGCGCCCATGGACCTTCGCCAGGACGCGGCCTTTGCCGGAGCCCTGGCTCTAGTAGCGGTTCGTGAATTGGCGGAGGCCTTGGCCAGCGAAGGGCCGGAATACTTTGTCGCCACCGTCGGCATTCTCGAAGTCAAGCCGGGCGGCTCCAACGTCGTGCCCAATCTGTGCCGACTGGTCATTGACGCGCGCAGTTCGGACCGGACCATGACGGACCGCTTCGAAGCGGGGATCAATGAGGCTAGCCACGACGCGGCCAAACGCGCCCGAGTGAACAGGTCCGCCTTCAAGACGTTGTCCGACGGCTTTCCCGCGTCCTGTAGCGAGGGGATACGCGAAGCCATCCGCGCGGCGGCGCAGACCCTGGGTTTGTCCGCGATAGATATTGCCAGCGGCGCAGGCCACGACGCCGCGTTCATCGCTCAGGTCTGTCCGGCGGGGATGATTTTCATCCCGTGCCTGCGCGGCATGAGCCATACCCCGGACGAGTGGAGTACGCGCGAGCAACTTGCGGCCGGCGCCGCGGTGATGTTGCAGGCGGTATTAAGCATCGATTCCACAGGCGCCTACTTTAGTTCGTCGCCCGGGTTCACCCAGTTGTAACGCACGTCAAACCGGGGATCGTGGTCCCAGCGCAGGACGGCCTCGGCGCGGCCCTCCGCGTCCCGATGGAGCAGGACCTCGGTCTTTTGCCGAGGCTGGAACGCCAACCGATGCGTCCAGGCCCCCGTCTTGGCGTCGTACACCTCGATCACGCGCTTGGAGGCTGAGTTGTTGTAGATCGTCACCTTGACTGTCGGCTCGGCAACGGGGCTCAGCGGGACGTTCGGCGCCATCTTGTCGCCGCCGGCTGGCAGGGGCGTCGGCCCACCTTCGAAACAGCCCGACTTCTGGCAGGCGCGCCAGCCAAAGCCGTCCCATTGGGCCTGGCCCGCGCCCACGTCGGCGTCGAACGCCAGCTCCTGATTTGACCGCGGCCAACCCTTGATGCCAATCCCGTGCGCCGCCGAGCCGAAAGCGGCGCCGGTCTGCTTTGCGCCGGTGACCATGCTGTCACTGAAAGCGTGCGCGCCTTGCGCCAGCCCACCGGTGATCGGACGCCCGATCGTATCGCCGAACCAGTTGGCGTGGGCGAACGACGGCCACGCGAGAACCAGGCCCAAGGCAAGCAAACGCGTTCTCATCGTACAGTCTCTTCCAAAGGGTCGGCGTGACTCCTGGCCAGATTAGCGCCGTTACCGGAGGCTTCCAGCCACTAAGCCGTGAGGCGCACCAAAATGCGGAAATTTCGTGATCACGGCGAGGGCCTGACGCAAAAAGGATGACCCCATCCCGGACGATGAGGCCGCCCCATTCGCGGGGATGGAGCTTGCCGCGCTTGGACGGATATCAGGCATGGCGCGCCCCTCAGAAGATTGAATGCGTACCGGTCGTCGCGGACCCGCGACGGATCCGAGATCCAGCGGTCGCACAATGAGCGTCGACTGCATCGGTGCTGTTACGAACCGCCATCCCGTAATAATGAATCTGGCGCCCGCTGGCGCGGCCCAACATCCTCTTGAGAGTCAACCATGACATTGCTGGTCCTAAGCGTGGTCGGCAGCGACCGCCCCGGGCTCACCCAGGCGCTCGCGGCCGCAGTCGTCTCGGCGGGCGGTAATTGGCTTGAGAGCCACCTCAGTCGGCTTGGCGGACTTTACGTCGGATCGTTGCTGGTCGAGCTTGGCGAGGACAGCGTTGATCAATTGCGTTCAGCGGTGGGCGCCGTGGACGCCCGCGGTCTTGAAGTGCGCCTTGTTCCCGCTGTCGAAGGGCCCGCCGCGGCTGGAGAATTGCTTCATTTCGGCCTCGTCGGCCAGGATCGGCCCGGGATCGTGAACCAGGTGACCTCAGTGCTCAGCGGCCTGGACGCCAACATCGAGACGTTTAAGACTTGGATCGATGCCGAGGCCCATTCCGGCATCCCGCTGTTCCATATGGAGATGCGTCTTCGGCTTGCGCCTGAACTTCAGGCGGCCCGGATTCAAGCGGCGCTGGAAGAGATCTCAGCGGAGATCATGGTCGATATTTGGCTCACCCCGGCGCCTTAGCGCCTGGAACGACGTTGGCCTCGGTCAGTTCCTGGCCCTTCACGCGCAAGGTCGCTGGGGCGCGGCGACCTTCGAGCCGCCGAACCGCCGTGGGCGCCGCCGGAGGCAAACGGCTGGCGCCCGGCCGACGGTTCCGCTAACCTGCAGCCCTCGATTTCCCGCAAGAGCGTTCATGGCCAAGGTCAAGGACAATGCCGAAGAGAGAGGGCGCCGTCGCTGGGCGCAGCTGATCGATTTCGACGAAACCCAGGCCCGGGTGCTGGAGAGCCTCCGCTATCGGGACCACGACCATCACGTCAAAAGCGGCGCGATTCTGGGGTTTTCCGGCCTCATCATAGCCAGCGACCTCGTACAATTCTCCGCCGACCCGCAGACGATCGCCTATTTGGCGCTATCGAGTCCGTGGCTGCCGGTGGCGCGGGTGGGGCTGCTGGCTCTGTTGGGCTCGGCGGCCTTATCGATCGTGTCGATCTCCATGGGGCCCAAGCGCTATTCGAACGACCCCTGGACGGCGTTAGAGGAGTTCTCCCGCCTCATCGACCGGCGCTCCTGGACTGAGATCGTCGCCATCTGGCTCTGCGTGGGCGGCTCGATGGCCTCGCTCGCGAGCCTGATCACCAGGTTGTATTCAAACAACATCTGAAAACCCGCTTTTCCGCCAGGCATGACGCTTGCGACTGGCCCGCGCGCCAACACCGAGGGTTCGGCGGCGCCGTGGAACCGCCGGCGCTCACCACAGTCAATGACTATCGCTGGATCAAAATGAACAGCGGCGACGGGGAACGACATCGCCGGGCGGCTCGTTATGGGCGGGCGCGATGCAGACATTCGCGCCGTCGCGGGCCAGATTTGAGAAGAGACGGCCGTTCACGGATGGGGACAGCGATTATCAGGCGACAGTCTTCGACCGTTCATTGGGCTTTCACGGCCATGGCCTTGACCATGGCGCTGACAGCCTGCTCCGCCCGATTGAAATCAAGCATCAAAGACTGTGAAGCGCGGGCCAACCGCCAATCGCCGGCGCAATTGCGGGAACCGGGGAACGACCCAATCTCGTACATGCAGCGGTGCATGAACGCGCGAGGCTACAGGTTGAATTTATTCAAGACGTCCTGCCAGATCGGCCTAGATTCCCAGCACGATTCCGGATGCTACAGCGCGATCAAGAAATAGACCCCTTGCCGAAGTCCTTGGCGGGCAAGGCGTCCTTGGCCTTCGTGCTCAGCTTCCTCATCGATATCTCCCGAGATTGCCGGTTTACGAAACGCGCGGCCAAGGGCAAGAGCGCCAGGATCTGGCGGCTTGGCGTGCATGATCGACGCATCGCGCGGATCGTCAAGACGTGCCAGGAGCTGCCTGGCCAGCACCTGTTCCAATATCTCGACGAGGCGGGTGAGCGGCAAGCCGTCACCTCATCCGACGTCAAAGTCTACCTCAAGAAAATCAGCGGCGCCGACATCACGGCGAAGGACTTCCGCACCTGGACCGACACGGCGCTGGCGGCCATACAGTGCTGAATTATTGGTCGACGCGATCCGAACCGTGGCCGGTCGCCAAGGCGAAAGGCGCGCCATCGCCAGCAGAACCTCGCTACGTTGACCGGACTAGATTCCGATAGGCGAAGAGCGGCGGCGCGGCCTAGCATCAGGGTTCGGTCTGGCGTCAATGGGGACGGCAACGCGGCTGGAAGGCGATTCTGCAATGAGATGGCGTTTGCCCGACCTCCTGCAGAACATCAAAGGCCGCGAGGCGATTCCCTATGCCCGCGCGGCGCTCATCGGCGGATTCGCGCTCGTCGTGGTGGCGGGGATCAGTTCCGGCTACATGGCCCTGCGCGCGGACGACGCCGCCCGCCTTGTCACCCACACCCTTCGACAACTCCAAACGGCAACGGTGCTGCTGAGCGAGATGCAGGATGCGGAAACCGGGCAGCGCGGCTTCCTGTTGACAGGCGACTCCAAGTACCTGGAGCCCTTCGCGAACGCGGAGGCTTCGACGCCAAAGACAGTGGCGCAGCTGCGTCAACTCACGGCCGGCGAGGCCGGCCAGCGGGATCGATTGAATCGAATAACGCCGCTTGTCGACGCGAAATTGAGCGAGCTGGAACAGACTATAGCGTTGGCCCGAGCGAGGCGGATGAAAGACGCCATCGACATCGTGAAGTCCGACCGAGGCAAGGTGTTGATGGATCGGGTTCGTGTTGAGCTTGCTGGGTTCTCCCAGGGTGAGCTCGACCTGCTCGACAAGCGCGAGGCCGACGCGGCCGCCACCCGCAATGCGCTGCTCGTACTGATTGGCTCCAGCCTCGTAGCGGCGCTCGGCTTGGCCGGGCTCCTGCTGCGCCAGTCCATGCGGACGCTGGCGGCGCTGGAGACGCGCACCAAGGAACTGGAGGCTGAAGCCGCCTTGCGGCGAGACGCAGAGGATACTCTGCGGCAATCGCAAAAGATGGAGTCGATAGGCCAACTGGCCGGGGGCATCGCTCACGACTTCAACAACGTCCTGACCGTCATCCTGGGGAACTTGGATATGGTGCAGCGTCGGCTTGCCAACCCAGCGCCAACCCAGTCCGCGCGGGACATCGCCGCGACGCTGGCCAGTCCCGTTGAGCTCGCCTTGCACGGGGTCAGGAGCGCGACTCAGTTGACTCAACGTCTGCTCGCCTTCTCCCGACGCCAGACGCTGGCGCCGTCACGTCTCGACCTCAACCGCCTTGTCTCGGGCATGTCGGTGATGCTGGAACGAACTCTTGGCGAGGCGATCGATATCGAGACCGTCCTGGCTGGCGGTTTGTGGCCGACCCTCGCGGACGCCAACCAGGTTGAGAACGCCCTGCTCAATCTGTGCGTCAACGCGCAACACGCCATGCCCGATGGGGGCCGACTGACCATAGAGACCGCCAACACCTACCTCGACGAGGCTTATGTCCGACAGTTTGGCGATGTCCCGCCCGGCCAATATGTGCTGCTGAGCGTGACTGACACCGGCAGCGGGATTCCCGAAGCCATTCTCGACCGGGTCTTCGAGCCGTTTTTCACGACCCGATCAGGGGCGGAAGGGTCCGGGCTCGGCCTCGCCATGGTGCATGGGTTCGTGAAGCAATCGGGCGGACATGTCCGCATCTACAGCGAGGTGGCTCAGGGCACGACCGTGAAAATCTACCTGCCGCGCCTGTTGCATCCCGAACAGGCCGCGTCGCCATCGCCGAAGGCGGACAGCGCCGAAGTCCCGCGCGCCAAGCCGGGGGAGACAATTCTTATCGTGGAGGATAATCCCGCCGTTCGAGCGTATGCGCGTTCGGTGCTTGAGGAGCTGGGCTACGGCGTGCTCGAAGCGGGCGACGCCGCCGAAGCCCTCCGCCTGCTTGACCCCGCGCCGCGCGTTGATCTGCTCTTCACCGACGTCGTGTTGCCCGGCGCCAACGGCCGCGAACTGTCCAAGAGCGTCCTACAGCTGCGAAGCGACCTGCCGGTGCTGTTCACGACCGGCTACACGCGAAATGCCATCATTCATCACGGACGCCTGGATCCGGACGTTCGGCTCCTGCCAAAGCCATACACCCAGCGGACGCTGGCCCAAGACGTGCGCGCGCTTCTTGACCAGGGAAAGCCAAGCCGCCCCAGCCTGGATTGACTGCCGGCGGCCGCGAATCCGATTTCAAATTGAGGCGAAGCAAGCTCAGCAATCCAAAGTCGTGTCGCGCTCCCACTGAGTGAGGTGGCGGCAGAAATCGTTCCATTCGCCCAGCTTGAGCTTGAGATAGGCGGGCGCCAGGGCCCCGAGCGCTTCCTTGAGCACGGTTGAGCCCTCCAGGGCTCGCAGGGCGTCGATCAGGTTGAGCGGCAGGGTTTTCACGCCACTGACGGTATGGCCCTCGGTGTACATGTTGATGTCCAGCCGCGGTCCGGGATCGCGCTTGTTTTCAATTCCGTCGAGACCCGCGGCGAGGACGGCGGCGGGCATCAGATACGGGTTCACCGCGCCGTCGGCCAGGCGCAGCTCGAACCGGTCCCCTTCGGGGACGCGGATCATGTGGGTGCGGTTGTTGCCGGTCCAGGTCACCGTGTTGGGCGACCAAGTGGCGCCCGACGTGGTGCGGGGGGCGTTGATCCGCTTGTAGCTGTTGACCGTGGGATTGAGGATGGCAGCGAGCGCATCGGCGGAATGGATCACGCCGCCGATGAAGTTGAGGCCCAGGGGCGACAGGTTGTCGCCGTCGCCTTCGAACACATTGCTGGCGCCCTTCCACAGGGAGACGTGCATGTGGCAGCCGTTCCCGGTGAGATTGGCGAAGGGCTTGGGCATGAAGGTCGCCCGCAGGCCGTGCTTCTCGGCGATCGACTTGACCATGTACTTGAAGAAGGCCTGGCGGTCGGCCGTGACCAGGGCGTCGCCATACAGCCAGTTCATCTCGAACTGGCCGTTCGCGTCCTCATGGTCGTTCTGATACGGCTCCCAGCCCAGGGACAGCATGGCGTCGCAGATCTCGGTGATCACGTCGTAGCGCCGCATCAGGGCCTGCTGGTCGTAGCAGGGCTTGGATTGGGTGTCGGCGCCGTCGGCGATGCGCGACCCGTCCGGGGTGACCAGGAAGAATTCGCATTCCACGCCGGTCTTCATCTGCCAGCCGAGGGCGGCGGCGCGGGCGATCTGAGCCTTGAGCACATTGCGCGGACCGTGCTCGACCGGCTTGCCGCCCATCCACAGATCGGCGGCCAGCCAGCCCACCTCCGGCTTCCACGGCAATTGGATCAGGCTGGCCGGATCGGGCTTGGCGAACAGGTCCGGATCGGCCGGGGTCATGTCCAGCCAGGTGGCGAAACCGGCGAACCCGGCGCCCGACTTCTGCATGCCGGCGATGGCGGCGGCCGGCGCCAGCTTGGCGCGCTGGTTGCCGAACAGGTCCGTGTAGGAGATCAAGAAGTACTTGATGCCCTTCTCTTTGGCGATTTCGGCAAGGTCTAGGGACATGTGTTCGCTCTCGCTCAGGCCCGCTTTGAACGGGACTCTCTCAGAAGGGTGACTTCCCGGGAATCCAATCGGTGCCGGCCAGCGGCACCCGCGCCATGGCCGCTGCTTCAATGGTCAGGGCGACGAGATCCTCCGGCTCAAGATTGTGCAGGTGGCTCTTGCCGCAGGCGCGCGCGATGGTCTGAGCTTCGAGCGTCAGCACCGACAGATAGTTGGCCAGCCGCCGCCCGCCCGCGATCGGATCGAGCCGCGCGGCCAGCTCCGGATCCTGGGTGGTGATGCCCGCCGGGTCGCGCCCCTCGTGCCAATCGTCATAGGCGCCGGCCGTCGTGCCCAGCTTGCGATAGTCCTCTTCGTAGATCGGATCATTATCGCCCAGGGCGACCAACGCCGCCGTGCCGATCGAGACGGCGTCGGCGCCGAGCGCCAGCGCCTTGGCCACGTCGGCCCCATTGCGGATGCCGCCGGAGACGATGAGCTGGACCTTGCGATGCATGCCCAGATCTTGCAGCGCCTGCACCGCCGGCCGGATCGCCGCCAGGATCGGAATCCCCACGTGTTCGATGAACACGTCCTGGGTCGCCGCCGTCCCGCCCTGCATGCCGTCCAGAACCACCACATCGGCCCCGGATTTCACCGCCAGGGCCACGTCGTAATAGGGCCGGGTCGCGCCAATCTTCACATAGATGGGCTTTTCCCAGCCGGTGATTTCCCGCAGGGCCTCGATCTTGATCTCCAGATCGTCCGGGCCCGTCCAGTCGGGGTGGCGGCAGGCCGACCGCTGGTCGATGCCCTTGGGCAGGTCGCGCATGGCCGCCACGCGATCGGAAATCTTCTGGCCCAGCAGCATGCCGCCGCCGCCCGGCTTGGCGCCCTGCCCCACCACGATCTCGATGGCGTCCGCCTTGCGCAGATCGTCCGGGTTCATGCCGTAGCGAGAGGGCAGGTACTGATAGACGAGGATCTCCGAATGGCCGCGTTCCTCCTGGGTCATTCCGCCGTCGCCGGTGGTGGTGGAGGTGCCGACGATGGTCGCCCCGCGCCCCAGCGCCTCCTTGGCCTGGGCCGACAGGGAGCCGAAGCTCATGCCGGCGATGGTGATGGGAATTTTCAGGTGGATCGGCTTGGACGCGAAACGTCCGCCCAACACCACGTCGGTGGCGCATTTCTCGCGATAGCCCTCCAGCGGGTAGCGCGAGACCGAGGCGCCCAGGAACAGCAGGTCATCGAAGTGAGGCAGGGCTCGCTTCGCGCCGCCGCCGCGGATGTCATAGATGCCGGTGGCCGCGGCGCGCCGGATCTCCGACAGCGTGTAGGGATCGAAGGTCGCCGATTGGCGGGGCTCGGTGTGAGGAATTTTGGTGGAGTCCATCTGAGCCCTGTTCAGTACGCGCCGGCGTTGTCGACATGGAAATTGTAGAGGGTCCGGGCGGAGCCGTAGCGCTTGAAGGCGTCGATGTTGACCGTCCCGTTCAGTCCGGCCGCGTCCAGCAATCTGCGCAGCTCGGCGCGATGCTCCTCGTGCAATTCCTTCTCCACGCAGTCAGCGCCGAGACTCTTGACCTCGCCCATCACGTAGAGCCTGGCCTCGTAGATCGAGTCGCCCAGCGCATCGCCCGCGTCGCCCAGCACCACCAGGGCGCCGGATTGGGCCATGAACGCGCTCATCGGCCCGATCGAGCCTTTGACGACGATGTCCACGCCCTTCATCGAGATGCCGCAGCGGGCCGAAGCGCTGCCGTCGATGACCAGCAGTCCCCCATGGGCCGTGGCGCCAGCCGACTGGCTGGCGTCGCCCTTCACATGCACCATGCCGGACATCATGTTTTCGGCGACGCCGACGCCGGCGTTGCCCTCGATGACCACCGTCGCCTGCTGGTTCATGCTGGCGCAGTAATAGCCGGCGTGCCCGGCGATCTCGACGGTGACCGGGGCGTCCAGGCCCACCGCCAGCGCATGCTGGCCGCCCGGATGCTCCACCCGCCAAAGGGTTTCGTTGGTGTTTTCAGCCAGGGCGTGAAGCGCGGCGTTGAGTTGGCGCACCGTGGCCTTTTCGAGATCGACAACCCGCATCAATGGCGCTCCCAGGCATAGACGCGCGCGGGCTCCGGCTCGAACACCCGGGCGGACTCGATGCCCGGAAGATCGACCAGCGCCCTGTATTCGGACCCAAAGGCGACATACCGGTCGGTTTCCGCCATCACGGCCGGCTTGCAGGACACCGGGTCGCGCAACACCGCGAACCCGTCCTTGGTGCCGACGACGAAGGTGAAGAATCCATCCAGATCCTTCAGTCCAGCCTCCAGCGCCTGCGTCAGGGTGGCGCCGTCGCGGAGCTTGACGCTGAGATAGGCGGCGGCGACCTCGCTGTCGTTGTCCGAGGTGAAGGTCATGCCGGCAGGCTCCAATATGCGGCGCAGGCTGCGGTGGTTGGACAGGGAGCCGTTGTGGACCAGGCACTGATCCGAGCCGGTGGAGAACGGGTGGGCGCCGGCGGTGGTCACGGCGCTTTCCGTCGCCATGCGCGTGTGGCCGACCCCGTGCGTGCCGGCCATGCCCGCCAGGTCGAATCGCTTCGCCACGGCCTTGGGAAGGCCCACTTCCTTGTAGATCTCGATCCGCTCTCCGGCGCCGGTGATGGCCAAATCCGGCCGGGTGTTCGCCAGCCAGCGGCGGACCCGATCTTCTTCACTGTGCGGCAAAGTCAGCACCAGATGGGTGTCGCGCAATCGGCCTTCCACTCCGCCGTTCAACTCCGCGACAATGCCGTCGAGGCGATCCCCGCGCACGGTCAACTTGAGCCGGTCCGGCGTTCCCTGGCCATAGACCGCGAAGCCCGCGCTGTCGGGCCCGCGATCGCTCATCACCTCAAGCATGCCGGCAAGCATCGAACCGAGCGCCGGTTCGAGGGCGGGGTCTTTCAAAAATAGCCCAACAATGCCGCACACGGCTTTGGCCCCCAAGGGTTGTCATCAATGTCCGACACCTAGCCGAGGGCCGCGCCGCATGTCAACTAATGGGAATTATTTTTTCCTCTCAGGAATATTTATCAGCCCGGCTGGCGGGGATAGATAATGATCGACAGATAGCGCATCGGCTGGCTGATCAGGGTGTCGGGCCCGTGCAGGGCGCTGGAATCGAACAACAGGGCGTCACCGGGCTTGAGGTCGTAGGTGTCGCCGCCATGGCGATAACGCACCTCTCCTTCCAGCATATAGATGAACTCCACCCCGCTATGGGCGAAGCTGGTGTAGGCCGCCGCGCCCTCGGTCAGGGTGATTAGATAGGGCTCGACCACCACGTCTCCGCGCAGCACATGGCCCAGCAGCTGGTAGACGTGACCGGCCTTGGTGCCCCGCCGTTCAATCACCACGCCCTGGGACGCGCGCACGTAGGAGCAGTCCTGCCGA
>Ga0302279_10006524_pt1 | contig 12318 bp, 10 predicted proteins | sample III_Bog_N3_3_FD_194541 | JGI IMG/M metagenome (GOLD analysis project Ga0302279, IMG submission 194541) | Peat permafrost microbial communities from Stordalen Mire near Abisko, Sweden - III_Bog_N3_3 | ecosystem: Environmental > Terrestrial > Soil > Wetlands > Peat | place: Sweden: Abisko...
CTTCACCAGGGCGAGTTCCTGGTAGATGACCACCACCCCGGCGCGCTCGCTGTCCTTGATGGTGTGGAAGTGCCGTTCGGTCCCGTTGATGATGATCCGGCCGGAGTAGGACCCGTAGGGGTACAGGCCCGACAGGACCTTCATGAGGGTCGATTTTCCGGCCCCGTTCTCCCCCACCAGGGCGTGGATCTCTCCCTTCTTGACCCGGAAATTGACCGAATCGAGGGCCCGAACCCCCGGAAAATCCTTGGAGATGTTTTCCATCTCGAAAATGTGGTCGCTCATGGGATGACCTTACCGTCCGGGCTTTCCCGTTGTCATGAAGCCGGTCTTGACAATATCTGGCATTTCTTGCGGCGTCGGCTGCCGCCCGGGCCGGGACCCGCACGGGCTTTGCCCAAATAAAATGCGCATGCCTAGAGTTTCGGCCGGCGTTCCACCGGGATATGCCGATAGACGTCCTCGAAGCGATGAAAGCCATCCTTGATGACGGTGTCCAGCATGTTCGCCCGGGTCACCGCCAGCACGTCGAGCAGCAGGGTGGGGACCTCCTGGCTGCCGTCGTTCATGGTGCGGGTGGAGGGCAGGGGCTCGTGCCGGGCCAGCCGCACCGCCATTTCCGCCCCCAGGGTGGCCAGGCGCGGAATGGGCTTGTAGATGGTGGCGAGCTGGGTGCCCTCCACCACCCTCTGGCAGGCGGACAGCTCGGCGTCGTGGCCCACCACCAGGACCCTGCCGGCCAGACGATGCTCGGCCAGCACCTTGATCGCCGCCTCGGCCAGGAAATCATTGGCGCAGAGGATGGCCTCGGGATACAGTCCGGAGCGGACCGCCTCGGGGGCGTTGAGGGCCGCTTCCACCGCCTGGGTGGCTTCCTCGTTGGACCAGTTCTCCAGCCAGACCTCCCGCACCAGGCGGTAGCGGCCGGAAGCCAGGTTGTCCGCCAGGACCTGGTGGATGCCCTGGCTGTACAGATGGGCGTTGTTGTCCCGCCTGGAACCGTTGATGATCATGATCCGGCCGGACTTCAGATGGTCCTGCAGGACGCCGGCGATCAGGGCGCCGACCTTCAGGTTGTCGAACGACACATACAGATCCACCCCGGCGTTCTCGGCCAGGCGGTCGTAGGCGATGACCGGAATCCCGGCGGCCCGGGCCGCGAGGATGGCCGGGCCGATCCGGATCGAGTCGTTGGCCACCACGACGATCGCATCCACCTTGCGGCTGACCAGCCACTCGATCTGCTGGGCCTGCACATCGCTGTCCTCGTTGGCCACCTGCAGCAGGACTTCGGCGCCCAGCTCGTGGACCCGGTTCATGAAGACGTCCCGGTCCCGCAGCCAGCGTTCCACCACCAGGCTGTCCATGGCGAAGCCGATGGTCACCCGGTGGGACCGGACGCGGCCGGGGCCATCGCCCCGGTTGCAGGTGGTGAGCCCGGCGCAGACGGCCAGCAGCACGGCCAGGTGCAGGATGGTCCGGAACAGGGATTTCATACTAGCCCTCCATCAGGTGCGGGCGAATTCGCGCGGGGTGAGGCCCGTGAGCCGCTTGAACAGGCGGCTGAAATAGTTGGGATCGGTGTAGCCGAGCTCGTGGGTGACCACCTTGATGCTCAGGCCATGCTTGAGCATCTCCCGGGCGTGGTGCATGCGGATCCGGGTCAGGTAGTTGACAAATGATTCATGCATTTCTTCGGAAAAGGTCCGGCTGAGGTACTGGGCGCTGACCGCGGCGGCCCGGGCGGCATCCTCCAGCGAGATGGGCGTGCGGAAATGGGCCGCCACGAAGGCCAGGGTCTTTTCCACCACGGGGGAGTGCTCCTTGGTGCGGCGGCCGTTCCATAGCGTGGCCAGTCGCCCGCCCCAGTCGAGCAGGGCCTCCTGCCAATCGGGCAGCGTTCCGGGTCCGGCCAGAGGGGCGGCCCCGAGCAGCTCGGCATCCAGCGGAACCCGATGGCCGACCGCATGGAGCAGGACGATGGCGCTGCGCTGGCAGATGGCCAGGGCCTCGTCCTGGGAACGGCTTTCCGCCGCCAGCCGGGCATACTCGGCCAGGGCGCTGGTGAAGTCCCGCTCGCTGCGGTAGAGCAGGGTCTCCACCAGGCGCCGCTCGGCCTCCCACGGAAAACCGGCCTGGCCCGTAGCCGGCTCCCGGCGGAGTGCGGCCAGCACCGCCTGGCGGGACAGGTCCAGGTCGATGGGCTTGGTGCAGCTGCCCTGGGTGATCCGCAGTTCCGGGCCGGGCAGGATGGCCACGGCCGCGCCGCGGATCAGCCCGCCCAGGGCCTCGGCGTCCTGGGCCGCGGGCTGGGGAACGTAGACCCAGAGCCGGTCCGCGCCCTCCGGGGCGAGCAGCACCCGGAACCGGTACTGCATGCTGGTGCGCAGCCGTTCGGCCTGGTGGGCGATCAGGGGGTAGTGCAGGCAGACCATGCGGCCGCCGCCCGGATGCAGGTTGAACAGGCGGAAGAAGGCCGCCAGCCGGGCCTCGAATTCGGCGGTCTCCAGCCGGTTGCGCCGTTCGATCAGGCGGAAGAACTCGGGCTCGAGCAGGTATTCGCTGGCCTCGAGCATCTCCAGCTGGGTCAGCTCGTTCAGGCGCTTCTGGCTCGACCGGCGCAGCCTGGCGAGGCAGGTCTCGAGGGTCTCCAGGAACTTGTCCTTGTTGATCGGCTTCTGGACGTAGTCGCTGACCCCCAGGTGGAAAGCCTCCTTGGCGATGTCGAACCGCTCGTAGGCCGTGACCAGGATGAACTGGGCCTGCGGCAGGTTGCCGTGGATCTCCCGGATGGCGTCGAGCCCGGTGATGCCCGGCATGTTCACGTCCATCAGGATGAGATCCGGCTGCAGGGCCAGGGACTGGGCGATGGCCAGGTTGCCGCTGCGGGCGCGGCCGCAGACCGACAGGTCGGTGAAATTGCGTTCGATGAGATGCTGCAGCCCATCCAGCACGGGCTGTTCATCGTCGACGATCAGGACCTTAAACATGGGCCTCCTCCCTGACCAGCGGCAGCCGGAAGGCGATGCGGGTACCGCTGCCCGGCTGGCTGTCGATGCGGACGATGTCCGGATCGCCGAAGTGCAGGCGCATCCGGGACAGGACATTGACCAGGCCGATGCCGTTGGATTTCTTGGCGATCTCGTCGCCGGCCAGGGCGTCGCCGGCGGTCGCCCCGTCGGCGATCGCTTCGGTGACCGCCAGGATCCGCTCCAGCCGCTCCGGCGCGATGCCGGTGCCGTTGTCGCTCACCGCCAGGTGCAGCCAGTCGTCGTCGCGGCTGACCGCGATCTCCACCCAGCCTCCGGACTCCCGGTCCCGCAGGCCGTGGGTGATGGCGTTCTCCACCAGCGGCTGCAGGATCATCGCCGGCATCAGCGGATCGGGGCAGGCCGCGGGCTGGACGATGCGGAACTCGAACCGGTCGGCGAAGCGGATCCGCATGATGTAGATGTAGCTTTCGATGCTGTGCAGCTCGTCGGAAAGGGGGATCAGCCGGTCCAGGGTGCGGATGTTGTGGCGGAACACATCGGCCAGGTGCTCGATGTAGCGGCGGGTGTGGTCGGCGTCCTCCAGGATCGCCAGCTGGACCCCGGTATTGAGGGTGTTGTACAGGAAGTGCGGGTTGACCTGGGCCTGGAGGGCCTGGAGTTCGGCGATCTTCAGCAGGTTCTTGATCCGCAGATTGTCCAGGCGCTCGCTCATCAACCGGCTTTCGATCTCGGCGCGCTCGGTCAGCTCCTCGATGTTGCGGATGATGCTGGTCCGCATGGTCTCGAAGGTGACGGTCAGCAGCCCGATCTCGTCCTCCCGGCGGTACGGGACGATGTGGGCCTGGTAGTTGCCCTCGGCGATCTGCTGGGCCGACCTGGCCAGGCGGGACAGCGGCCCAATCAGGCGCCCGGAGAACCAGGAGCCGAGGATGACGCCCAGGGTCATCAGGGACAGCAGCATCAGGATGTTGAACAGCTGCAAGGTGGCGATCTGGTCGGCGAAGCGCTGGCCCTGCCGGCTGCCTTCCAAGTAATCCGCCTGGATCAGGTCCGCGGTGGTCTGCTTGATGTAGCCGAGGATGCGCTCCGAGCGGGTGAAGGCGGCGGTGTAGGCCGGGATGTCGCGGCCCCGCTTGGCGTTGATGGCGTCCTCGGTGGCGCGCAGGTAGGACTGGATCAGCTCGACCAGGTCCTCCCGGAGCAGGCTCGAGCGGTCCCAGGTGAGGGTGCGGTCCAGGTCCCATACGGTGGCATAGAGGTTCTGCGACCGGGTCCAGTACTCCTTGAGGGAGGAGTAGTTCTTGGTGGACAGGTAGGTTTCCAGCAGGTTGCCGACCAGGATGGTCTTCTGCTCCAGCTCCAGGTAGGGCCGGGTGCGTTCCAGGATCCGGGTCATGCCGCGCAGGTAGATCCTGGAATTGAGCTGGTTGTATAGACTGGCCATGCCGAGGACCAGCGTGCTGAACAGGCTGAACAGGAACACCCGGGTGCGCAGCTGGTGCCGGGAGGCCATGGCGGTCATCGGTGCGGCTCCTGGAGGCTGGCCCGGGTGATCAGGCGGATCCCGGGATCGCGGAAGCCGGAGCTGTTGTGGCTGGTCTTCAGCTCGACCAGGGATTCGATCGTGAGGCGGCCGATGTTGTCCGGGTTGCGCAGGATGGTGGCGGCGATGATGCCCTTCTTGAGGTAGTCCAGGAGTTCCGGCGGATCATCGACGCCAATGAGCAGCACCTGGCCGACCCGGTTGCGGTCGACCAGGTGCTGGGCGGCGGCGATGGCGTCCTTGGAGGAGGTGAAGAACAGGACGGCGACCTCCGGGTGGTTGTCCAGCAGATCGGCGATGATTTCCTCGCTGGACAGCACCTCGGGCACGTAGGTGCGGGTCTCGGTGATGCGCCGCTGGCCGCCGCGCTTGAGCGCCTGCGCCAGGCCCGAGATGACGCTCTGGTTGTTGATGTCCCGGGCGGCCGGGTCGGGCTGGCTGAGCACGACCCCGATCCGGGCGCCTTCCGGGCTGTTCTTTTCGATGTACTCGCCCGCCATCAGGCCCAGGCTGAAGCCGTTGGTGCCGACGAAGGTCTGGCGCCTGCTGGTGGGGGAATCGGTGGCCACGGTGACCACCGGGATCCGGCTGGCGATGGCCTGGTCGATGAGGCGGACGTACTCGGGATTGGCCGAACCGGGGATGATCAGCCCGCCCGGATGGGCCGTGATGGCCAGTTCCAGGGTGCGCAGGGTGGTTTCCCGGTCCTGGGTGATGGGCAGGGGGCGGGACTCCAGGGCCAGGCCGTGCTGCCGGGCGTTATGCTCCAGCGCTGCCGCGATCTGATGGTAGAAGGGGTCGTGGCTTTCCGGCAGCAGGGCGATGGCCCGCCATGCCGGGCGGCTGCCGGCGATGGGCAAAGGATGGCCGCTGGAGGCGAGCTCCATGAGATAACGGACGGACATGCCACTGGCGAGCAGGAACAGCACCAATATGCAGCCGGTTAAGGCGATGGAAAGGGATTTCATCGCCACAGCTTAGCAGTTGCGCCCGGCCGGACCCGGGGGAATGCGACGGCAACAGGATGATTTTGCGGGCAAGATCGTCTTTATGCCCGGCACGGCGGAGGGCCGGAACCCATAAACCGGTAAGGAAGTGGCATAACTGTCTCCATTACAGGCCCAACCAGGCGAGGTAGCTTGAAGCCACGGAACCGTTTCCGGACAACCCCAAGGAGGACTTCATGAAGATGTCCATCGTCAGTGCCATGCTGCTCGCCGGCGCGACCCTGCTCAATGCCGCTCCCATCAAGGTGGGCCTTTCCCTGCCGACCCAGCGTGAAGAGCGGTGGGTGCGCGACAAGGGCGTCATGGAAGCCTATGCCAAGCAGCTCGGCATCGATCTGAAGGTCGCCGTGGCCGACGCCGACATGGCCCAGCAGGCCCAGCAGGTGGAAAACCTGATCTCCCAGGGCGTGCAGGTGCTCATCCTGGCTCCCCATGACGGCGCCGCCGCCGCGTCCCTGGTCACCAAGTGCAAGGCCGAGAACATCCCGGTCGTGGCCTATGACCGCCTGATCATGAACACCCCCGACCTGGCCGTGTATGTCTCGTTCGACAACTTCGGCGTCGGGGTCCAGCAGGGCAACTTCCTGGCCGGCCTGGCCAAGAAGGGCCTCAAGGGCAACCTGATCGTCATGTCCGGCGCCCCCACGGACAACAACGCCAAGCTGTTCAAGGACGGCGCCATGTCCGTGCTCAAGCCGCTGATCGACAAGGGCACCTTCAAGGTCGTGACCGACCAGGCGGTGGACAATTGGCTGCCCGCCAACGCCCTGTCCATCACCGAGAACGCCCTGACCGCCAACAAGAACAACATCCAGGCGATCCTGGCCCCCAATGACGGCACCGCCGGTGGCGCCATCCAGGCCCTGACCGCCCAGGGCCTGGCCGGCAAGGTGCCCATCACCGGGCAGGACGCCGAAGCCGCCGCCGCCAAGCGGATCCTCGCCGGCACCCAGTCCATGACCATCTACAAGGACACCCGCGTCTCCGCCAAGGCCGCGGTCGATGCCGCCATCGCGCTGGTCAAGGGGCCCGCCGGCCTCAAGAAGATGGCCAACGGTGCCCCCATCGACAACGGCGCCGCCAAGATCCCCTACGTGTCCGTTCCGGTCACCATCATCACCAAGGCCAACATCAAGGTGCTGACCGACTCCGGCTACCTGAAGGCCTCCGACCTGAAGTAGCCCCGCGCCGCCCGCTCTCCTCCGGGCCGGCCGAATCCCCCGGCGGGCGCACGTCTCCACGTGCCCCGCCGGGGTCTTGTACCGGATCTGTCGGCCGCTAGAGGCTCAGCGGCTCCGGCTGGCCGAAGATGAAGCCCTGGCCCCAGGGCACGTCGGCATCGATCACGGCCTGGAGCTCCTCCAGGGTCTCGATCCCCTCCACGATGTAGCCCACCCGCATGCGCTCGGCGAACAGGGCCAGGGCGTTGAGCAGGGCCGCCTGGTACGGGCGGCGGTGCACCTCGTGCACCAGGGCCCGGTCCACCTTGAAGAAGTCCGGGGCCAGCCGGGCCATGTGCGACAGGGAGGCCACCCCCGAGCCCAGGTCGTCCACCGCCACCCGCAGTCCGATGTCCCGCAGGCGCCGGGCGAAGCCCTCCATGCGGTCCAGGTCGTGCATGACGCAGGCCTCGGTGATCTCGATGACCACCCGGTGGGGCGGGATGGACAGGTTCCAGACCCAGCTCTGCAGCCGCTGCCAGAAGCCGGGATGATCCAGGGTCATGGGGTTCAGGTTGACGAACACCAGGTGTTCGGTGATGGGGTGGCGGGCCAGGGCGTCGAACACCGCGCCCAGGCAGAGCAGGTCCAGCTGCACCCGGTCCTCGGCGTCCAGGGTCCGGTCCTCCAGGAGGTTGCCCACGGTGACCATGCGGCCGTCCTCGGCCTCGAACCGGGTGAGCATTTCCTGGGCCTTGGTGGCGCCGTCCTTGAGGCCGACGATGGGATGGGCATAGGTCACGGCCTGCCGGCGCCCGCCCAGGATGCTGTGGAGGATGTCTTCATTCATCGGGCCCGGGGCCTCCCCGGCCATTCTGACATGAACGCGGCGCTGCCACGCGTGCGGGGCAGCGCTGAAGACTGGCGCCGGAGGGGGTTCCCTTGCCACACTGGAGGGCTGGGGGATGCGCATGGGCCGGATCGTGGTGGTGGGAGCGGGACGTTCGGGACTCGGGGCCGCGGAGCATCTGGCCCGGGCCGGGCGGGACGTGGTGGTCACCGAAAGCCGGCCGAAGCCGGACGCGCACACGGTGGCGCGCCTGGCGGAGCTGTCGGTGCTGGGCGTGTGGGGCTCGCACCCGCTGACCCTGCTCGACGGCTGTGACGAGGTGGTGCTCAGCCCCGGCGTGCCGCCGTCGCTGCCGTTCGCCCAGGAGGCCGCGGCCCGCGGCATCCCGGTGATCGGCGAGCTGGAGCTGGCGCACCGGGCCCTGCGGGCCCGCAAGGACGGCTCCATCGTGCTGGCGGTCACCGGCACCAACGGCAAGAGCACCACCACCGATCTCACCGCCCACCTGCTGAAGACCGCGGAACTGCCCGCGGTGGCCTGCGGCAACCTGGGCACCCCGCTGATCACCGCCATGGAGGGGGCCAAGCCGGCCACTGTCTATGTGGTGGAATGCTCCAGCTACCAGCTGGAGACCGTTCGCGAATTCCACGCCGAGGCGGCGGCGGCCCTGAACCTCACCCCCGACCACCTGGCCCGGCACGGCACCCTGGAGGCCTACCGGGCGGTCAAGGCGCGGATCTTCGAGCGCCAGGTGCCGGACGATCTGCGGCTCACCCCGCTGGCCGATCCGGGCTTCGAGGCGCTGGCCACCGGCGAAGGCCGCAGCGCGCGGTTCGGCTGGACCTGCCCGCCGGGGCCCGGCGCCTGGTGCGACGAGCACGGCACCCTGTGGCTGGTGGACGAGTGGGGCGAACACCCGCTGGTGAACCGGTCCCAGCTGCTCATTCCCGGCGACCACAACGTGGAGAACGCCCTGGCGGCGGCGGTGCTGGCCGGCCACGGCGGGGCCGACCTGGACGCGATCCGGGCCGGGCTGCGCACCTATCCGGGCCTGGCCCACCGCATCGTGCTGTGCGGCGAGCGGGGCGGCGTGAAGGCCTACAACGATTCCAAGGGCACCAACATCGACGCCACCCTCACCGCCATCCGGGCCCTGCCCGGACCGCTGGTGCTGCTCCTGGGCGGCCAGGACAAGGGGTCCAGCTACGCGCCCCTGGCTCATGCGCTGGAAGGCAAGCTGCGCCACCTGGTGTTCCTGGGCGAGGCCATCCCCCAGCTGGAACGCGATCTGGGCGATCTGCCGCACACCACCCTCCTGCCCTTCGATGAGGCGGTGGCGGCCGCCCTGGCCCTGGGCCGGGACGGCGACCAGGTGCTGCTCAGTCCGGCCTGCGCCAGCTTCGACCAGTTCCGGGACTTCGAACAGCGCGGCGAGCGGTTCGAGGCCCTGGTGCGGGACTGGGCGGGGCGCTAGATGGGGCCGGAAGCGCTGGACGCCCTGGCCCCGCTGGAACCCCTGGAGCCTCTGCTCCAGGCCCGCTACCGCAGCCTGCTGCTGCAGGCCGGCCCCCGTCCCGCCGAGCGTGAGGCCGTGCCGGCCGGCCGCTGTCTGGTGGTGGACGTGGCCCGGCAGGAACTGGGACTGCTGGACGGGGGGGCGCTGGTGGCCGTCTACCCGGTATCCACGGCCGCGGCCGGGGTGGGCTCAGCCGACGGCTCCCTGCGCACCCCCCCGGGCTGGCACCGGATCCACCGGCGCATCGGCGCGGGCGCGGCCCTGGACACGGTGTTCCGGGACCGCCTGGACCGTGGCGAGCGCTGGGACGGCGGTGAGCGTCCGGACGATCTCATCCTGGCCCGCATCCTCACCCTGGACGGGCTGGAGCCCGGGCGCAACCAGGGCCCCGGCTGCGATTCCCGGGCGCGCACCATCTACCTGCACGGTACCAACCATCCGGACCGCCTGGGCAGCCCGGTCTCCCACGGCTGTGTGCGCCTGGCGGTGGCGGATGTGGTGGACCTGTTCGAGCGGGTGGCGGAGGGCGATCCGCTGCTGGTGGCGGACCGGGAGCCGGGGCCGCTGGGCCTGGGCCGGCTGCACTTCGCCGGCTGCGGCGGCAGCGGCATGAGCGCCCTGGCCCAGTACGTGGCCCAGCGCGGCGGCCGCGCCAGCGGCAGCGACCGCCGCTTCGACCAGGGCGACGGGGCCGAGGCCCAGGGCTGCCTGGCGCGGCTGGGGGTGGCGCTGTACCCCCAGGACGGCAGCGGCGTGGGCGAGGACTGCGCGGCGGTGGTCTACTCCACCGCCGTGGAGGCGCAGGTGCCCGACTTCGCCGAGGCCCGGCGCCGGGGCATCCCCCTGGTGCACCGCTCGGAGCTGCTGGCCCGGTTCGTGGCCGAGCGCCGGACCCTGGCCATCACCGGCACCAGCGGCAAGTCCAGCACCGTGGCCATGGTGTTCGAGATCCTGCGCGGGGCCGGGCGCGACCCGTCGGTGATCACCGGCGGCGATCTGGTGGCGCTGCAGCAGGAGGGCCTCTGGGGCAACGCCTGGGCCGGCGGCTCGGACCTGCTGGTGGTGGAGGCCGACGAAAGCGACGGCTCGGTGGTGCGCTACCATCCGGCGGTGGGGGTGATCCTCAACCTGCAGCGGGACCACAAGGAAATGGACGTGGTGGCGGCCATGTTCCAGGCCTTCCGGGCCCAGGGCCGGGAAGGCTTCGTGGTGGGCGAGCCGGCCAACCTGGCCCCGTTCGCCCAGGGCGCCACGGTGTTCGGCTTCGGGCCCGGGGCCCAGGTGCGGGCCGAGGACCTGGTGGCGGACGGCGAGGGCTCCAGCTTCCGGGTGGGCTCGACCGCCTTCCACCTGAACGTGCCGGGCCGGCACAACGTGGCCAACGCCCTGGCCGCCATCGCCGCGTGCCAGGCGGTGCAGGTGCCGCTGGCGGCCATGGTGGCGCCGCTGGCCCGGTTCCAGGGCGTGGCCCGGCGCTTCCAGGTGCTGGGCTCGGCCCGGGGGGTGGAGGTGGTGGACGATTTCGCCCACAACCCGGCCAAGGTGACCGCCGCCCTGCGCACCGCGCACCTGCGCTCCGGGCGGGTGCTGGCCGTGTTCCAGCCCCACGGCTACGGCCCCATGCGCTTCCTGCGCGCGGACTTCGTGGCCGCCTTCGCCGCCGAACTGCGGCCCCAGGACCGGCTGTGGCTGCTGGACATCTTCTACGCCGGAGGCACCGCCACCCGGGACATCGCCTCCGCGGACGTGGCCGCCGAGATTGCCCGGACCGGCGTCCGGGCCGACTTCGCCGCCTCCCGGGCGATCCTGGTGGCGGAGCTGTGCGCCTGCGCCCGGGCCGGGGACCTGGTGCTGGTCATGGGCGCCCGGGATCCGTCCCTCAGCGCCCTGGCCGGGTCCATCCTGGCCGCATTATCACGCTCCTAGGGCCTCCCCCTGGGCTTCCGTCATGGGATGAACCGCGCCCGTTCCGACGGGGTGGGCAGGCGGCAGGTTTCCTTGCGGCCGAACCAGCGGTAACGGTTCCGGGCGACCAGGTCGTAGGCGAAGTCGCGGATCGGCCTCGGCACCGCCCCCAGGATCCCGGCCAGGCGCCATACGCCGCCCAGCTGCCGGCCCAGCTCGAGCACGGCCTCCGATTTCACCAGGACCGCGCCATCGCGAAGGAGCACGATGGATGTCATCTGTGCGGTCTGCTCCGGCGTCAGGATCCGCGCCGCCAGCGCCCCCTGGAGCGGGGAGAACTTGAACCGTGGTTCCAGATCGGCCGCGAGCACGACCTGGACCAGCGCCTGGCACAGGCCGCATTCGCCGTCGAAAAAAAGCACCAGATCCAGGGGTTTACGGCCGCGGGGGCGCACCCACCCGCAAGCGCACGTGAACCAGCGCCTCATGATGACTCCCCGGAGATCACTGCGCGCCGCGCCGGGCCAGTTCCGCCTCCACCACCGGCACGTCGGCCGGCACGTCCACGCCCAGGCTCAGGTGCGGGGTGCGGGCCACGCCCACGGCCATGCCGGCCGCCAGGGCCCGGAGCTGCTCAAGCATCTCCATCTGCTCCAGGGGGTGCGGCGGCAGCTGGGTGAACCGGCGCAGCGCCTCCGGGCGGTAGGCGTAGATGCCCAGGTGGCGCTGGAACAGCGCCAGCTGCTCCGGGGCCAGCCAGGGGCGGAAGTCCAGGTCGAACACCTGGCTGTTGCGGAGGTACGGGATGGGGCTGCGGCTGAAGTACAGTGCGCGGCCGGCGGCGTCGGTCACCACCTTGACGATGTTGGGATTGAACAGCTCTTCGGCCGTGCTGAACGGACAGGCGGCGGTGCCCATGGGCAGCTCGGGCTGGTCGCGCATCATGGCCACCAGGGCGGCGATGGTGGCCGGATGCATGGTGGGCTCGTCCCCCTGGATATTGAGGATCAGATCGAAGCCGGCGCCCTGGGCCGCCACCGCCGCGGCCACCCGGTCGGTGCCGGACGGCAGCTCCGGGTCGGTCATGGCCACCTGGCCGCCGAAGCCGGTCACCGTGGCGGCGATGCGGTCGTCGTCGGTGGCCACCAGCACCTGGTCCACCCCCGCGGCGCTGCGGGCGGCCTCCCAGGCCCACTGGATCATCGGCCGGCCGGCGATCAGGGCCAGGGGCTTGCCGGGGAACCGGGAGGACGGGTAGCGGGAGGGGAGCACGGCGAGGGTGGGCATGGGCGGCCTTTGGAAGTCGATTTGATCATAGCAAAAGCGTGCCCCCGTCGGCTTCCA
>Ga0302279_10006525_pt1 | contig 12316 bp, 14 predicted proteins | sample III_Bog_N3_3_FD_194541 | JGI IMG/M metagenome (GOLD analysis project Ga0302279, IMG submission 194541) | Peat permafrost microbial communities from Stordalen Mire near Abisko, Sweden - III_Bog_N3_3 | ecosystem: Environmental > Terrestrial > Soil > Wetlands > Peat | place: Sweden: Abisko...
CCTCGATGACGGGCTTCATCGACCAGAAGTTCTACGTCGCACCCGACGGCGAACGCGTCACCGTCGTGAGATTCGTCGACGAGGCGAGCCACCGGGCGTGGGCCCGCCACCCGGAGCACCTGCGCGCACAAGGGCGCGGTCGCGATGAGTTCTATTCCTGGTACGACATCTCGGTGGCCGAGGAGTCCCACGGACGCACCTTCGCCACCGAGTGACGCGTCCGCGGCCGCACCCAACTCGTGGGCGGCCAGCGACGAGTCACGACGGCGGACGGTAGCGCCCCCTCGCGAGGTCCACTCGGTAGTCGTCGAGTCCCTCGCGTAGTGGCGTCCCTTCGGCGAGGTAGTGCGCCCACGCTCTTTCTTCGTGCCCGCTCGGCGCGAGTCCGCTCGCGCGCACGACCCGCCACCACGGCACGGTGGATCCGTGCCGGGCCATGACGGTTCCTACGGCTCGGGCACCGCGGGTGCCCAAGGTGGCGGCGACGTCGCCGTAGGTCATGACCCGACCCGAGGGGATCGAGCGAACCACCTCGAGTACGTGTTCGACAAACTCCGTCGACTCGGGTGGCTGCGCACGAAGGTCATCGAACTCGGCCTCGTGTTCGGGGGAGGGGTGTGGGGTCCGCGCCGTCACGCCTCGACCCTAGGCCGCCCGTTGGCCCAACGTCAGGGTGGCCATGAGATGGTCCGTGACGTCCGACACGGATCCTCGTCGAGTCGCTCGCTCGGCTGGTCACCGGTACCGCGCGTCACGCGCGCGACTCTGACCGGTAACTTCACCTTCAAGACAGTCGCGTCGACGTCGGTGTGCGACTGCGGTGTTTCAACTCGAAGGAGCGATGCGATGCGTCACGTGGGTCTATTTATTGCCAGGGTCGTATTCGGCGTCTACCTCGCCGTGCACGGCGCCCAAAAGCTCTTCGGGGCCTTCGGTGGAGGCGGCCTCGGCGCCACCGCGAAGGGATTCGCGGGCATGGGGATACGACCGTCGAAGCCGATGGCCGCGCTGGCGGGCGCGAGTGAACTCGGTGGCGGCGTGTTGACGGCCACGGGAATCGCTGATCCCTTGGGACCGCTGATGGTCGCCGGCACGATGGCCGTGGCGAGTACCGTGCACCGCAAGCAGGGCCCGCTCGCTCAAAACGGCGGGTTCGAACTTCCTCTCACGAATTTGGCGATGTCGATTGCCCTGATGAGTTCGGGAACGGGAGCGCTCCGTCTCGGACCGCACCTGTCGCGCCGACTGGTCCGACTGTCCCTCGTGGCGGGCGTGAGCTTGGCCGCCGTCTCCATTGCCCAGCTCCTTCGACCGAGTGCGCCAGCCGCGGCCCCCGTCGTTGACGAGGCCGCGGAGGCCGACGAGGTCGAACTGGGCGACGCCGCCTGAGTCGGTCCGCCCGCGAGGTTGGTGGCCTAGCGACCCGGGAGTTCGAGCATCAAGTTGATGAGTTCGTCGCGGTGAACGCCGTGTCGACGAGCGAGTTCGACGAGTTCCTTCGTCTTCGCCACGACCGTGCCGCGGTCGGGTCGATCCGTGACTCGAATGGATCGACCTCGTCCCATCTCGATAACGCCCTCCTCGCGTAGTACGCGCAGCGCGCGAAGGACGGTGTTCGTGTTGACGCCAAGTTCGGCGGCGAGGTCTTTGGCTTGGGGAATACGCTCGCCCGGGCTCGCTTCGCCTTGACTGATCGCCCGTCGGATCTCGGCGGCGACCTGTTCGTGCAGGAGCATCGGGTCGCGTCGATCGAGTCGCGTGAGGCCAAAATCGGAGTCATCTTCACGTGACTTGAAAGAGCCCATGAAAACAATTATAGTAGCTTCAATGAACCTTCTGACCGCACCCCCGCCCTGCGATGACGCGCCAGTTTCCCTTGAAACAGTGGAGCATCAGAGCCAGCTACTTTTTCGTGAGGCGAAGCAACGCGAGCGACGCCGACGATTGAGGTGGTTAGCGATGGCCCTGGCTGGCGTCGCGGTCGCGGGTGCAATCACTGGCGCGGCGTACGGGGCCTTCGGCTCGTCGCCCTCACCCACTGGGGCGCCGTCGCCCGCCATTGGCGCGAGGGTGGACGCGAAAGTCGTCACGTGCCAGGGCACGACGGTTGCTCGCCCGAGCACGTTCGTGATCACGTGTGCCGACGCGTACACCCAACTCACCAAGACGCGCTGGACGAGTTGGACCTCAACGGGTGCGACCGGTGTGACCACGTTCGCCCAGAACCAGTGCAAGCCGTACTGCGCGGCGTCGAAGATGTCCTACTTCCCGAACAGCTCGGTCCGGTTCTCGTCTCCGGTATCGACGTCGAAGGGGAAACTCTTCTCGCTCCTCGTGGTGCGTTACAAAGTGGACGGGGCCGCGAAGACATTTCGATTCTCGTTTCGAGGCGACCCCTCGCTCTAGAGAGTCGCCGATGACGCATCACCGTGACGGGCCGTCGCCGCGGCCGGGCGCCAGTAACGTTCAAACGGGGGTTGTCGGCGCACCGTGATCTCTGCGAGCCGCTGCGCCGTAGTACCTATGGTGACCAGTCGGTGGATTTCAAGGGACGACAGCGCCTCCGATGAGGCACTGCTGGCGGGCGTTGCGATCGGTGACGAGCGGGCGGGCCTGTTATTCGTCCGCCGTTACCAGCGACGCCTCTACGGACTGGCGCTCGGCATCGTGGGCGACTCCGGCGACGCCGAAGACGTGGCCCAAGAAGCGTTCATCAGAATCTTTCGTCACGCCCAGGTCTTCGACGTTCGCCGCGGCGCCGTGTCGACCTGGGCACTCACGATCACGCGCAACTTAGCCATTGACGCGATGCGCGTTCGCCGCGGCGTGCCCACTGATCCCAGTGATCGGGTGTTTCTTGAACTTACGAGCGGTCACCACCAACCAGAGAACGCGGCGATCGCAACGGAGGCCGCGCGGCGGGTCCGAGGCGCGATCATGGAGTTGCCCGTGGAGCAGCGACGCGCCGTGGTGCTCGCGGCGCTCTACGGCCGCACCGCCGCCGAGATCGCCGAAGTTGATGGCATCGCCCTCGGTACCGCCAAGAGTCGGATACGCCTAGGCATGGCGAAGCTTCGCCAAGGCGTCGTGACTGAGGAAGCCCGATGAGCCGCCGCGGCGACGAACGACGCAAGTGCGCACCCTTTGAAGACGACCTCGCGACCGTGGCGCTCGGCGTCGCGACGGGACGACGACGCGAGGAAGTGCTCGAGCACGTCGAGCACTGTGCGTTCTGCAGTGCGGAACTTGCTGAACTCTCGTCAGTCGCCGACGAGGTGCTCGAACTCGGACCGGAGGTGGAACCGCCTCCGGGATTCGAGCTTCGCGTCATTCAACGGCTGGGATCGCACCGCGCGTCACACGCGCGGACCCGGCGCCGACGCGCCGGGGTGATCGCGCTGGCGGCGGCGCTGGTGGTGATCCTCGGCGTTGGCCTGGGCGTACTCATTCCGGGTCGGGTGGGCACGGGACCCGCTCCCTCGGCGATCGCCCATCCGACCGAGGCGAGTCTCACGTCCCATGGTCACGTCGTGGGCAACGTGGTGGTGTCGACGGGGTCACGCCCGTGGATGGTCATGACGATCACGCGGGACTCGTGGTCGGGCACCGTCACCTGTGAGGAGATTCTCGCCGGGGGGAAGGTCGAAACCGTCGGTACGTTCGGCCTCTCCGCGGGCTACGGCACGTGGAGTGCGCGGCTCACCTCTCCCGCGAGAGAGGTGCGCGGTGCGCGCTTGATCGCGGCGAACGGCGTCGTTCTGGCGAGTGCGCGGCTGCACGGCTGACCTCGAGGCCGTGTGTCCAACGTCACGCCGTCGCGTCCACGTCGCACTGAGTCAAGGCGAGGACCTCGGAGCGTCGCTGGAGCGCACGTGCGATCGCGCGACGCTGAAAAGAGTGATCTTGTTGCTCACACGCTCCGTAGTACCACGTGGCGTGAAACGTCAACGCGGCGAAGAAGTGTTCGCCGGGGCGACGTGAAGTGCGTCGCGACGGGTGCGCCCGTGGCTCGAGCGAACGAGGAGATGACGGACATGGAAAGTGCGACACAGAAGAGCAGCGTTCGTCGGCGCTCACCTGGGCTGCGGTACGCGGCGGTGACGCTCACGCTGGGCGCAGCGATGGCGCTCGCCCTCCTCCCAGGCTCCGCGGGCGCCGCCTCCAGCCACGCATCGAAGTCCCTCGTGATTTCGGCGGACAAGACGTCAAGTTTTGGCACGGTGCTCACGAATCGAACGACGCTGTACACCCTCTCGCCGAGTGCGACGGCCTGTGCGACGGCCTGTCTGAAGATCTGGCCCGCGGTGCTCCTACCCAAGGGGGTCAGCGCGGCGACGGCCGGCAGCGGCGTCGCCGCCTCGAAGCTCGGGTCGGTGAAGCGCGCGGGCGGGCTGTTCCAGGTCACCTACGACGGTAAGCCGCTCTACCGGTTTTTCAAGGACACGCAGCCGGGACAGGTGCACGGCGACGTCACCGATAAGTGGGGGAAGTGGTCGGCCGTGGTTACCGTGAAGCCGAGTGCGGGTGGTGCGACGACGACGACCACGAGTCCAGGCGGCGGCGGAGTCGGTTTCTAGTGGCGGCGGCAACGGCGGAGAGCGACTCGTGTCGCTGTTCCTAGACGCGCGAGGGCGCAGCGCCGACGCCTACCCCGGCGCGGCGCTGGCGCGCGAGGCCCGTCGCGTACGACGGTCGATCTCATCTCGGGTCTACCTACCGGCGTTCTCCATCGTCGCCATCGCCATCGCCCTCGTCGCGATCGGGTGGTCGAGTCACTGGGGTGGCGCCAGTTTCTCCGAGTCGTTGACGAGCTTGAAGATCGTGGTCATTGGTCCGATCACGCTCGTCGTGCTCGGTGTCCTTCTCGTCGTCGAGCGACTCCACCCCGCGCAGCGTCGTCCCGTGTTCGCTCGGGGTTACCGTCAGGACCTCCTCTACACGATCCTCAACGCGACGCTCGTCGTCCCCCTGGGCGCTGCGCTGGCGCTCTCCTTCGCCGAAGTGGCGCGCCACTCACTGCCCTGGGTCGTCGTACCCCGCATCGGCGTCGTACCTCGCTGGGCGTTCGTGGCGGCGATCTTCGTTGCGATGGACTTTTGCAACTGGCTGGCCCACTTCGCGAATCATCGGGTACGGATGCTCTGGCGCTTCCACGAACTTCATCACTCCCAAGAGGACATGAGCGTGTTGACGGTCTTTCGCACCCACCCGCTGATCCACGTCTCCTACTTAATCGCGCTGATCCCGGGAATCGTGTTGCTCGCCAACGGCGCTGTCCCGACCACGATGCTCGTGGTCTACGCCGCAGTGGTGGCCTTCGAGCACTCCAACACCAACCTCGGCTTCGGGCCGGTGGGCCGGGTGTTCGTCAGTCCGAACTACCACCGGATCCACCACCAACTGGATGGCCCCCAGGACGTCAATCTGGGCTTCGCCCTCACGATCTGGGACCAACTCTTCCACCGCGCGGTCTTTCCCACCGCGGCGACGATCCGCGCCGACACCGGCTTGCCCGGGCGGCCGCTCGTCGTCGAACAGGCCACCACCCGACCGCGACACGTGTTCGTCATGCTGGCTCAACTCGTAGCACCCTTTCGGCCCGTCGCCGACGACGCGAGCGCGCCGCGCACCTCGTCGCGATCACCCCGGGGTCGAGGCGTGGTGGAGTCGTGACGTCGATGCCATTGCGGGGCCGGAGCGCTCTCGCGATGCTCGTGCGCACGCAGACCACCTCGCCGTTCACCGATGAGTTGCTCATCGTGGTTCGCATCGTGCTCGCGTGGATCTTCCTCTACTACGGCGCCGGGAAACTCTTCGGCGCATTCAACGGACCCGGGCTGCACGCGACCGCGCTCTTCTTTTCCAACACCGCACATCTGCACCCCGGCGGATTTTTTGCGGTGCTCGGTGGCGTCATCGAATTTGGCGGGGCGGTCGCCCTCATCTTCGGGCTCGGCGCTCGACTCGCCGGGCTGGCGCTGGTGGGCGACATGATTATGGCCATGATCACGGTGACCTGGACCAACGGGATCAACTCGGAGTCCCTGACGCCGGGGTACGAGCTGAATTTGGCGCTGGCCGCGCTCGCCCTGGTCGTGGTCGTCGTCGGCGCGGGACGTTTCAGCGTCGACGCCCTCCTCGATCGCCACCTCGCCGTCTCACCGCGTCCCGCCCACTAATCGCGCCGAGGACCTCGACCGATTGAAGGGACGCGGGTCGACGGTAGGTTGGAGATACGGACTGGGCGAGCATCGCTCTGGGGTAGACGGATGAGGTATTGGAGCATCGTGGTCACTCTGGGCGTCGTGTTACTTCTTATTGGATTCCTGCTGGGGGTCCCCATTCTCTGGTCGATCGGGATGATCTTGTTGATCATCGGCGTCGTTCTCTGGGCCCTGGGCTCCGCCGGTCGGGCCGTCGGCGGGCGCAAGCACTACTACTAAAGTCCGACTCCCGTTTGCACTCTCGAGTGCCGCCGTGGAGAATGAGTCAGGGCCGCGCGGACCGTCGTCAGGACCCGCCCGGCGAGATCTGCCCCTTACGAACGCCGACGCAGTGCCGCAGTTTCCAACACCAATCTGGAGGAGTCACCAATGGAAGAGTTTCTCACCGCTATCGAGACCCTGAGGGCGCGAGCTCGCGCCAACATCGATCTAGGTCCCGTGACGGACGCCTACGGCGCGGATCTCGAACGGGTCGTCTACGTCCTCAACCAGGCCCTCGCGACCGAACTGGTGTGCGTGCTGCGGTACAAGCGTCACTACTTCACCGCGCAGGGGCTCGACGCGAAGAACGCCGCCGACGAGTTCTTAGAACACGCGGGCGAAGAGGCCGAACACGCCGACTTGATCGCCGCACGCATTAGCCAACTCGGTGGCGAGCCGGACTTCAATCCCGAGTCCCTCACCGGTCGCAGCGCCACCCAGTACGACTCTTCGGAGGAGTTGAAAAAGATGATCCAAGAGGACCTCGTCGCCGAACGCATTGCGGTCGCTCACTACTCCGAGATCATCACGTGGCTGGCCGACGGTGACCCCACCACTCGGCGGATGCTCGAGGGCATCCTCGCGCAAGAAGAAGAACACGCCGAGGACATGCTCGATCTCTTGACCGGTCTCAAGTAACTCTCGCGCCCCTAGAGCGCGGTCGCGGCGTCCACGAGCTCGCGTAAGACTCGTCGTAACTCGAGGGTCGACCGATCGGCGCGAGTGTGCAGCTCGGCCGTGACGTCCAGTGGCAGTTCCAACGACTCGTAGCGCGACTGAAGGCGCAAGTCCTCTTCGAGGACGGCAACTTCAAAGTCGATCGCGTCGCGCATGCGTTCGTCCGACCCATCGAGGTCGTCGCGCCACAGACTCGAATAGATGCGAACCCTCTCGTCGTCGAGCGGCGTCAGGAAGAATCCGATGACGTTCGAACCGCCCGCGTCGAGAAACTCGATCGCGAGTTCCAGATGAAACGGCGCGCTGTAGCGGTAGGTGAGTCGTCGACGCTGCACGAGCGGTCGAATCCCCGCAGCGACACCCGGGTCCTCGCGATTGAGGAACTCGTGCTCGTAGGTAGCGCTGAAGGCGTACCCGTCGCGACCCACTGAGAAATGAGGAACTTCTCTCGCCTGATCGGCGCCGAAGGTGTTCGCGTGGACGAACGGGAAGTGGGCCATGTCGAGGAAGTTGTCGGCGAGAAGTCCTGCATTGCCGCGCGTCTCAATGATCGGTAGATCGCCCTTGAGGAACGACGTATCGCCATCCGCCGCGACGCAGGGCTTCGGTGTCAGGGGCGGGAGCGGTGCGACGAAGACCATACCGTGCGATTCGAAGACCTCGGCGGGACCACTCAGTTGTGCGCGGGCGGGGACTGTCGCCTCGGCGCCGAGCGCCGGGATCTCCACGCAACGTCCCGCGCCGTCAAAGAGCCACCCGTGATAGCCGCAGCGCAGCGCGTTCCCTTCGCACGAGCCGAGCGACAGCGGCGCGAAACGGTGTGGGCAACGATCCAGGAACACCCGCACTGCGGTGTCGAGGGATCGGTAGGCCACGTATCGCTCGCCGAGGAGTTGGAAGGACTGAGGCGTCGCGGTGACCTCGCTCGAACGACAGAGCGGATGCCACGCCCGTCGCAGCGCGGGGTCGAGATTGCGAAGTCCGGCGGGCACGTACTTCAAACTAGTTGGGGCCAACTTCGTGACGACGGCGCGGGTGACCGACGACGAGATCTCCGCCGCCCGCACTTCGTCGTCACCCGACGGTGACGAGAGGCTGTTGCTGCGTGATGCAGTGCACCCCGCCGCCGTGGGCGAAGATCGCTCGGCCGTCGGCTCGTTCGATGGCTCGACCCGGGTAGAGGCGCGAGAGGAGCTCGAGCGCTTCCTCGTCCTTTGGATCATCGAAGGTGCCCACGACCACGAAGCCGTTCCCGACGTAGTGGTTGATGTAGGAGAAGTCGGTCCAGGCATCATCGACGACGACGGCCGCCGGTGCGGGGATCTCCACGACGTCAATGGGGTTGCCGGTCGCGTCCGTGCTGGCTCGAAGCAGGCCGATCAGATCTTTGGTCACGTCGAAGTCGGGGTGTGCGGGGTCGCGTTGGCTGTGGGCGGCCACCAGGCCCGGACGAACGAACGTGGCCACGATATCGACGTGGCCCCGGGTCCCGAACTCGTCGTAGTCGCGGGTGAGACCACGCGGCAGCCAGATCGCGTGGGTGGTGCCGAGTTGGGCGTGGAGTTCGGCTTCGACGCGCGCACGGGTCCACCCCGGATTTCGCTTCGGGTCGAGTTGCACGGTCTCGGTCACCAACACCGTGCCCGCGCCGTCGACGTGGATGCCGCCGCCCTCGTTGGTGAGCGACGAGTGGCGCAGCTCCGCGGCACTGTCGCGAGCCACGTCGGCGGCGATGAGTGCGTCGTGGTCCCACCGGGCCCAGTGCTGCGCGCCCCAACCGTTAAAGACCCAGTCGACCGCGCCGAGCGTCGGTCCGTCGACGGTGAAGGTCGGGCCAATGTCTCTCATCCACGCGTCGTCGAGTGGACGTTCGATCACGCGGACGCCGCGACCGACGAGCGCCGTCGCCGAGCGACTGTCGCCGACGTTGGCGACCAGCGTGACCGGCTCGTAGCGCGAGATCGTCGTCGCCACGTCCGCCCACGCCGCTCTCGCGGCGCTCAGCGTCGCCGAGCCCTCAGCGCCGAAGGTGAGATTCGCCGGCGGAAACGCCATCCACGTTCGCGCGTGGGGCTCCCACTCGGGCGGCATCCAACAACGGTTCATACCCGTTGGAAAGATGAGAGCATTGGGCTCATGCTAACCATCACCAACTTCGACGTCCCGAGTTCGCCCGCTCGGGTCGAGGGGCCGACCCGAGCGCCCTTCCGCATCGGTGCCGTGCAGGAGCGCTGGCGCGCCGACGCGAACGAACATCGAGCCGCGCTCCGCGAGGGCGCCCTCGTCGCCGCGGAGTTGGGCGCACAGTTGGTCTGTTTCCAAGAGCTGACGCTGTCGAGTTACTTCGCCGACGTCGAACCGACGTCCACGCCCTCTCGATTGGCCGAGAGCATCGACGACGGTGCGACCAGACAGTTCGCCGCTCAACTCGCCGCCGAGATCGGCGTACCGGTCCACGCGTCACTCTACGAACGCTTAGTCGAGGAGGACGCGCTCGGCTACAACACCGCGATCGTGGTTGCCCCCGACGGGACCTTGCTGGCGCGCACTCGAAAGCTCCACATCCCCGTGACCGCGGGTTACTACGAGGATCAGTACTTCCGCCCCGGGCCCGCGGGACCAGATAGCTTCCCGGTGGTCGGTCTCGCGCAAGGTCGCTTCGGATTCCCGACGTGCTGGGACCAGTGGTTCCCCGAGTTGGCGAGGGCGTATTCGCTCGCGGGAGCGGAGGTCCTGGTCTACCCGACCGCCATCGGGAGCGAGCCCGACCACCCCGATTTCGACACCGAGCCGCTGTGGCAGAGCGTCATTACGGCCAACGGCATCGCCAACGGCACCTTCATGGTGGTGATCAACCGGTTCGGTACCGAGGGTCTGCTCACCTTCTACGGCAGCTCGTTCATCTCCGACCCGTACGGGCGAATCTTGGCGCAGGCGCCCCGGGACGAGTCCGCGGTGCTCGTCGCGGACCTCGACTTGGATCAGCGCAACGACTGGCTGACGCTGTTCCCATTCCTCGCGACGCGGCGCCCCGACGCGTACGGCTCACTCACGTAGTTCGGTCGTATCGACGCGCGGCCGACGCCTTAGGGCTGTCGCGCGTAGTCGTCCTCGGCGACGTGCTCACCCCACGAGGCCGCACCCCGAGTGATGGAGAGATGGCGCATCGAGTCCTCTCGGGTTGCCCCGTGCCAATGGACCTCGCCGTCTCCCGTGACGTGCACGTCACCCGGAGCGAGTCGAACGATCTCCTCACCGGCTGATTGAACGAGACCTCGCCCTTCCAGCACGTAGAGCGTCTGTCCGCCTTCGTGAGAGTGCCACGCCGTTCGGGCACTCGGCGCGAAACTCACGGCAGCGACGTTAAAGGATGACTGCGCACTCGCTTCGACGATCGTATCGAGTCGCACCTCGCCGGTGAACCACTCCGCAGGTCCTGGTGTCGACGGTTTCTTTGGTTGAAGTCCCACAGTCCTCGCTCGTCTCGCGTCTCGTCGGTGAATCACGTCGAGCGTAATTCCTCGAGGTCAAAGTCCGATTCGCCCACTGACGGAACGTCGGGCGATGCGTGATCCATTGGACGGACGCGGACCGCGGCCCGGGAACGTCCCGCTCGGCTCCGCGCGCCCATAAGGTGGCGCCACCTGGGTTGATGGTGGCCCAGCGGTCGCTCAGGACCTCGGCGGCGTCTGCCACAAGTGGCGAGAACGTCTGCGAAGAGGTCCCTTGAGAAATCTTTCGAACCCGAGTGACACCTCGAACGTCACCCCCATCGAATCGTCGCGCCCGCGACGTGCCCGTCGAGTTCTACGCGGTCGCCTCATCGCGGCGCTGACGCTCGTCGCCGCAGTGATGGTGCTCGTCCCGATCACCCTCAAAGCCGCGAGCGCCGTGACGTTGAACGTACCGACCGACATCGCCGCTCCCGCCTCTGGGGGGTTCTTCACGGCAGTCAGTTGCTACGGCACTGCGGGGTGCACCGCGGTGGGCGTCGACGGCAGTAGCACCGTGCCGATGTACGTCGCAGAGCCGTCGGGCTCCGCCGTCGACCTGACCATACCGGGGACGATCGGTGAGCTGTTCGGCGTCAGTTGCGTCGACGCGACGCACTGCACCGCGGTGGGCGTGAACCTTTCGAATAATGAACCCTTCTACGTCATCGAGACGGCGGGCACGTGGGGTACGGCCCAGGACGTCGCGTTCCACGGTCAGTTCGACGCCGTGAGTTGCACGAGCACCACGACGTGCGTGGTGGTGGGTCAAGACACCACCACCTCAGAAGCGATCTACGACGTCGAGACCTCGGGCACCTGGGGCGGGCCCACCGATCTCGCGTCGCCGCACACGCAGGGAACGTTTTCTGGCGTCAGTTGCGTCGACGCGACGCACTGCACCGCGGTCGGCGCGGACACCGGCAACACTGAGCCGTTCTACGCCACCGAGACCTCGGGAGTGTGGGCCACCTCGGTCGACGTGGCGAGCCCCGCGGGTACGGGACACTTCAACGCCGTCAGTTGCGCGTTGCCGACGTCGTGCGCGGCGGTGGGCGACACCGCGTCGGGCCGACCCTTCTACGCCACAGAATCAGCGAGCGTCTGGGCCCCCGCCGCCTACGTCGCCGCGCCCGTCACGACGGGCGTACTGCTGGGCGTGAGTTGTGCGGACACCACGCACTGCACCGCGGTCGGCGCCGATCAGACATCGACCCAGGTGCCGTTCTACGTCAATGACGTGAACGGTGCGTGGGGCACGCCGGTGGACACGACGGTCGCCGGCGGTACGGGATTCTTCAACGCCGTCAGTTGTACGAGTGACACCGACTGCACGGGCGTCGGGCAGGGCCAAGGCAACAGCGGCGCCTTTTACCAATCCGAGACGTCCGGCACGTGGGCGAGCGCGGTCGGGGTCCCCGGTCCGAACTCGAGCGGGGAGTTCGACGCCGTTAGCTGCGCGAGTGACCAAGACTGCGTCGGCGCCGGCCAAGACTTTGTGAACGAACTGCCCCTTGCCGCGAGTGCGTCGTCCAGCACCTGGGCGGACGCCGCCGATCTGTCGTCGCCTGATCAGGGCTCTCTCGTGTCCGTGAGTTGTGTTGACGCCAACGACTGCACCGCGGTGGGGCAGGACCCTTCCAATCAGTCAGGCTTCGCGGT
>Ga0302279_10006526_pt1 | contig 12316 bp, 8 predicted proteins | sample III_Bog_N3_3_FD_194541 | JGI IMG/M metagenome (GOLD analysis project Ga0302279, IMG submission 194541) | Peat permafrost microbial communities from Stordalen Mire near Abisko, Sweden - III_Bog_N3_3 | ecosystem: Environmental > Terrestrial > Soil > Wetlands > Peat | place: Sweden: Abisko...
TCGAGAATGGAAACGGGAACCATTTCCCAAGCTAGTCAGCCTGACGCGATTTGCGAATCCACTGGGAAAAGCAGCGCAGGCGTCCATGTCGCGTCCCGATGAGGCAACGCGGCAGAATGCCGCGTCTACCTTCAAGCCACCCCCCCCCAACATTGCGGTGTCCGAATTTGATCGGGAAGGATCCCGCAGCGGCAATTGCGAATTGCTCATAAGCCGTCTCCGGCCGACCCCCCCCTTGAGGGGGGAGGCGGCATGACGGCCTGATTGGGTTTGCGGAGCTCTTGCCGCGGAGGGAACCTTCCCGATCAAATTCGGACACCGCTCACCATGAACTACGTCAACTTCGGCCGCACCGGCATCAAGGTCTCCCCGCTCACCCTCGGTTGCATGATGTTTGGCTATCGCACCGAACTGGAAGAGACCTGCCGGATCATCGACCGCGCGCTCGAGGCCGGGGTCAACATCATCGACACCGCCGACATGTATTCGCGGGGCAGGAGCGAGGAGTTCGTGGGCGAGGCGCTGCAGCGCAACGGCCGCCGGGCCGGCATCGTGCTCTGCACCAAGGTCCACAACCGGATGAACGACACCGACCCCAATGCCTGGGGCAACACCCGCCGCCACATCATCGAGGGGTGCGAGGCCAGCCTGCGGCGCCTCAAGACCGATTACATCGACCTCTACCAGATCCATCGCCCGCAGCCCGAGGTGGCCATCGACGAGACCCTGCGCGCCCTCGACGACCTCGTCCGCTCCGGCAAGGTCCGCTACCTCGGCAGCTCAACCTTTGCCGCCTGGCAGGTGGTCGAGTCGCTCTGGTGCGCGAAGGAACTGGGCCTGAACCGCTTCGTCTCCGAGCAGCCGCCGTACAACCTGCTCGACCGCCGCATCGAGCGGGAGCTGGTCCCGATGGCCCGGACCTTCGGCCTGGCGCTGATCCCCTGGAGCCCCCTGGCGAGCGGGATCCTGACCGGCAAGTACCCGGTCGGCCAGCCCATCCCCGAGGGCACCCGTCTCTTCGGCCGGGAGGATTCCCCCATCCCCATGTACCGGAAGAACTCCACCGACGCCTCGCGCCCTTTGGTCGATAAACTTCGCCCGCTCGCCGCCGCCAAGGGCGTGCCGCTCTCCCAGTACGCGCTGTCCTGGGTCATCCGCCAGCCGGGCATCACCAGCGCGATCATCGGGCCCCGTACCCTCGAGCAGCTCGAGGACAATCTCGGCGCCCTCGGGGTCAGCCTCGGCGCCGAGGATTTCTCCGAGATCGACAAAATCTTTCCGCCCGCCTCCTTCGTATCTCCCTATTACGAGGCCGACTTCGGATCATCCCAGCACCGCTGGTAGGCGTCACGCGGCATCGAGCCCGCTGCGTTCCAGCAGGGCGCCGAGATCCGGGTCGCGCCCCATGAATTCACGGAAGAGCTCGGCCGCATCGGCGGAATTGCCCCGGCTGAGGACCGCCGCCACGAAATCGGCGCCGGTCGCCCGGCTGAAGATACCCTCGCGGCGAAACCGGCTGAAGGCGTCGGCGTCGAGAACCTCCGCCCATTTGTACGAGTAATAGCCCGCGGCATAGCCGACCGGCCCGGAGAAGATGTGGTTGAAGCGCTTGACGAAGGTGGGAGCCGGCGGGTCGGTGGGCACCAGGCAGTCGGCGATGGCGGCCCGGGCGAGAGGCTCGACATCCGGCGCGGCGGCGTAGGCGGCGGTCCGCATGTGCATCAGGAGGTCCACCTTGGCCAGGGCGAGCTGAAGCATGGTCATGCACGCGGAGCGAAAATTTCTCGCGGCGGTCATCCGGCGAAAGAGATCCTCGGGGATTGGAGCGCCGGTCTCGAAATGGCGCGCGACCAGATCGAGCCCGGCCCGCTCCCAGCACCAGTTTTCCATGATCTGCGAGGGCAGCTCCACGAAGTCCCAGGCCACGTTGGTCCCGTTGAGGGACTTGATCTTCACCTCGCCGAGGAGGTGGTGCAACAGGTGCCCGAACTCATGGAAAATGGTCTGGACCTCGCGGTGGGTCAGCAGCGCCGGCCGGCCCGCGGAGGGCGGCGTGAGATTGCCGCAGATGTAGGCCAGGTGCGGGGCTCGGGTGCCGTCCGGCCGCGGGCCGCCGGTGATCAGGGAGCCCATCCAGGCACCACTGCGCTTGGACTCCCGCGGGTACCAGTCCGCGTAGAACGACCCCACGTCCCGTCCGCGCGCGTCGGTCACCTGGTAAAAGGCGACCTGAGGGTGCCAGGTCTCCGCCGGGACCTCGCGGACCTTCAGGCCGAACACCCGGCCGGCGAGCTCGAACATTCCCGCCACCACGCCTTCGAGCGGAAAATACGGCCGAAGCGCCTCCTCGTCGAAGTCGTAGCGCTCGCGGCGCAGCTTCTCCGACCAGAAGGCGATTTCCCAGGGGGCCAGATGCAGCCGGTCCCCGCCGACCGCGCCGAGAGTCCGCTGGCGGAACTCCTCGAGCTCCCGGCACTCGCGGGCAAAGGCGGCCCCGCAGCGGGCGCGCAGATCCTCGACGAAGGCGAGGGCCCGCTCGCCCGACTTGGCCATGCGCCGCTCCAGGATCGAGTCGGCAAAATGAGCCTTGCCCAGGAGCGCGGCCTTCTCCGCGCGGAGCGTCAGAATCCGCGCGATCAGCGCCGTGTTGTCGTGGGGCGCTGTGGCCCCCACCGCGACCGCGGCTGACCACAGCTGCCGGCGAAGGTCACCGTCGGCCAAATGAGTCATGAACGGCTGCTGCGACGGCGCATGGAGCGTGAAGCGCCAGGCGGGCCGGTCATCGCCGGGTCGCCGGGCCTGGGCGGCGGCCCGGGCCGCGGTCTTCGCATGCTCGGGCAGGCCGGCCAGGCGGGCCTCGTCCTCGACCACGAGTTCCCAGGCGTTGGTCGCATCCAGCACATGCTCGGAGTAAGCCTGGGCCGCCTGCGCCAGCTCGGTCTGCAGGGCCTCCAGCCGGGCCCGCGTGGCCGGGGGCAAATCGGCGCCGGCCGCGCGAAATTCCGCCGCGGTCTCGTCCAGGAATCTTCGGTCGACTCCGGTCAGGGCTGCCGCCGCTGCGGAATCCAGGAAGGCGCGCAGGCGGGCCCAGAGCGCGCTGTTCAGCTGGATCTTGGCATAGAACGTCGAGACCTTGGGCAGCATCGCGTTGTGCGCCGCCCGGTGGGCGGGCGAATCAGCCACCTCCTGAAGATGGGTGACCTTGCCCCAGGCGACATTGAGCTCCTCCACCGCGCTCTCCAGGGCAAGAAAGGTGTTCTCATAGCTGGGGGTCGCCGGGTTGCCGGCGATGGCATCGATCGCAGCCTGGGCGCGCCCCAGCGCCTCGCCGATCGCGGGCTCGATCAGTTCAGGGGTCAGCTGCGACCAGGGGATGGCAAAAGCGGGATTGAGATATGGATTGTCCGACATGTCTGCGCAATGACCGTGCCCGTGGCCGACTTGTCAAGCGCCCAGCTGATCGAGCCTTGGATCAGATCGATAGGGCAGGCCTCTCCGCGGCAATCCATGCCCGATCGCTTGAGTGCGGCTTGGGCGTCCCGCCCAACAACCCACGAGACACGGGCGGAGACGCCCGTGCCACGTCAGGGCTTGGAACGTGGGCTTCCAGCCCAAGAGCTCATGGGACGGGCGGAGCGCCCGGGCAGTGGAGGCTCGAGAAAAGCATGGGCCCGGGCCCATGGGCGTATGAGACACGGGCAGGATGCCCGTGCCACGCCCGAATTGCTCCTACTGCGGCCAGACGCGCGGATTCTGGCCGTCGTCCTGGAGGACGTCTCCAATCTTATAGGACTGGAAGAGTTTGTCGGGGAGGACGTTTTGCTGGCCGTTGAAGGTGCTGCCCTCGGGCATGTAGCCGGCGGTCATCGCGCGGCGGCGGCCGTTGGTCATGTTGGCGCCCGCGCCGTGGGCGGTCAGGCCATTGTGGAAGACGCAACCGCCGGCCTTCACAGGAGTCGAGACGGTGCCGATCTTCACGAAATCGGGGTAGATCTTGAACAGGTCCGCCAGGTTTTCACCGATGCCGGCATTGCGGAAGTCCGCGAGGCGCTGCGAGCCCGGGATATAGAAGAGGCATCCGTTTTCGAGCGTGGCGTCGTCGAGGGCGATCCAGATGCTGATCGCATCGCGCGAGAAGTAGGACCAATAGGGATCGTCCAGGTGCCAGCCGGTGGGATTGGCGAACGGCTCCTTGATCAGGGCCTGGTCGTGCCAGAGGCGGAACCCGGGCACCCCGGCGAGTTCGCTCACCATGCGGCCAACCTCCGGCCCGAGCATGTAACGCCGGATGATCGGGCTGATCTTCCAAAGGTTCAGCTTCTGGGTGAAGACCTTTTCATAGTAGCTGTCGCCCGTCCCCTCCTCCCACGCATTGTCCGACCCCGCCACCCGCCGCTTGCCCAGCGTCGCCACCGCCTCATCCACCGCCCCCCGCAACTCCGCGAGCTCCCCCGGCGCGAGCAGGTCGCGATGCACGACAAATCCGTCGCGGCGATAAGAGGCAATCTGTTCCGGGGAGACAGCGAAGTTCATGGGGTGGTTCTCTCCCTATACTACCTCGGGCGGCCGCAAATCAAGCGCCGGAGGCGCCTTTAAGGTTTCAATTTGATCGGAGAGGCTCCCGCAGCGGCAATTGCTCATAAGCCGTCTCTGGCCGACCCCCCTTGAGGGGGGAGGCGGCATGACGGCTTGATTGGGTTTGCGGAGCTCTTGCCGCGAAGGGAGCCTCTCCGATCAAATTGGGACGCCAATTCTGCCCCGCCTTGACGGTGCCCGCCCGCTTCGACACATCTTTGGCATTTCTCGGCGCATAGAATGTTTGCGGGCGTTGCCCTGTTAGCCCTGGCGGCGTGGTCGCCTCTCGGCCGCGCCCAAGTCGGGTCCAGGCCGATCGTCGATGTCCGCTTCGACGGACCCTACCGGCAGGTCCTTCCCAGCCTTGGCGACGAATGGGCGCCGACTTGGGGCCGGAACGACGTCCTGTACACCGGCAACGACGATGGCTCCAGCTTCGGCGGCATGCCCGACAACCCCATCGCCTTCGGAAAACTGGAGGGGAACGACCCGTACGCCCTCCGGGGCACGACGATCAACCCCATGGACGATTTCACCGACCGGCGGCAGCCCGGGCCCGACGGGGCGGGGTGGAAGACCCTCAACACCTGGCGGTCCCAGGGCGTCCTCTACATGTTCGTGACCCGCTGCGCCGATCCCGCCGAGGCCGGGGATCCCAGCCGCCACGAAAGCATCGTCTATACGAGCCTCATCACCTCCACGGACGATGGCAAAACCTGGACCAAGTCCCCCGACGCGACCCACGGCCGGCCCCTGTTCGCCAGCCGGCGCTGGCGCGCGCCCGCTTTCATTTCGTACCGCCCCACCACGCTGGAGTCCCTGGGCGCCGGTGCCGACCAATATGTCTACGCCGCGTCCTATGCCGGGATCGTCTCCGGGGACGAACGCTACCTCGTAGGGCGCGTGCTCGAGTCCAGGCTGGACGCCATGAACCCGGCCGACTGGACGTTTTTCAAGATCGGCACCGGCTCGATGTGGAATCCTCATCCCGACGAGGGCTCGGTCTTTCCCAACAGCAGCGGCGTCGGGCCCGACCATGCGAACTGGAAGACGATGAACAGCTATAGCGTCGACGGCGTCCTCTACATGTTCGTGACCCGTTGCCTCTATCCCGCGCTGGCCGGCGATCTCCGCAGCCGTCACGTGTTCATGAACGCGAGCATCATCAAATCCGTCGACGGCGGCGAGACCTGGACCCGGCCCGCCGCGGAGAATTTCCGCCAGCCGATGTTTCCCGGTCAGCGCTTCGGCGCCCCCTACTTCGTGTGGTACGGCAGGGATGGCGCGGCCAAAGTCGATCACGCCGACCAGTATGTCTATGCAGTCTCCAACGACGGACATTTCGAAAGCGGGGACAACTACGTCCTCGGCCGGGTGTTGCGGACCCGGCTGCCCGACCTGAATGCCGCGGATTGGTCCTTCTACCAGGGCGGTCGCGGCGAGGATGACGCCAGCTGGGGCCCCCGCGCGGATCAGGCCGCCCCCATCCTGCCCGATGCGAACAATGCCGGCATGACCGGGATGACCTACATTCCCGGATTGGGACGATACGTCATGGTGGTATGGCACTACCACCACCACAGTTATCTCCGGGCCATGCAGCACCGGGACGTCGCCACGGTCCTGGAGTTTTTTGAGGCGCCCCGGCCGTGGGGGCCGTGGACGAGGTTCAAGACCCTGGACACCGGCCCGCTCGGTTGGTACGCGCCCGTCATTGGCCAACGGTTCCAGGTCGCCGCGGACGCCCAGACGGTGACGTGCTTCCTCTACGCCCCGGGTTTGTACTACACCCCGGCCGGCGAGATGAGCCTCCTGCGGTACCGGTTCAACTACATGCCGATCACGCTCTCGACCGCGGTCCTGCCCCACGCCGATCCGGCCTACGTCGGCGGACGCTAGACCGGCCGGGTGATTCGAACTTCCGAGAACTGCATGCCCCCGTCGGAGAAAAGGGTCCGGTTCCGTTGCAGAAGCTTGATCCGCGCCGCTTGCAGGCGGAGCCGATAGTTGCCGGCGCGGGGGAAGGTCAGTTGGCCGAAGCGGGTCAGGACCTGCGGGTAATACACCGAGCGCAAGCCGGGCAGCAGCGCGTCGCGCCGGGTGACGCGGCGCAGCGTGCGCCCGGCGCACTCCAACGCCAGGGTGTGGCCGCCGCTCCACGGCTCGAGGTGCTGGTGGGTCGTGACGACTCCGACGTCGTAGGTCCCCGGGTGGAGCACGGTGAAACGCCACTCGAGGAAATCGGCGGTATTCCGCCAGTTCTCGCTCAGGCCGTTGCCGCCGATGCGCATGGCGGCCCGCTCCGCCGTGGTGCCGACGCGGGCCATCGGCCCAATCAGGGTGATGGCGTCGTCCGGCTGCTGGAGCGCAAGGGACTTGACCCGCGGCGGCCCCGCCAGATCGACGGCGATGACGGTAACCGGGGGCGTCCGGGGCGCGCCCGCGAAGTCCACCGCCAGGATCGGCGTGCCGGTGGCCGGATCGACGAGCTGGCGAAACGGGAAGACCCGGCGGGGGCCCGCCAGGGCCGAGATCCCGCGCACCGGGCCGTCGAGACCGTGCAGCCGAAACCGCCGCGGGATGGGGCCAAAAAAGTGAAAGTACAGCGTCCGGCCCCGCGTCGTGATCCGTCCCCACGGGAAATCGTTCCGGAAGGGGCTGGGCGCCGCGCCGCGGATCGCAATCCCGTTGACGCGCAGCCACGCGCCGATCGCCCGGAGGCGGGTGACGCTGGGCACCGGGACGCGCCCGTCGGCGTCCGGGCCGATGTTCAGCAGGTAATTGGAGCCCTTGCTGGTGAGGTCGACCAGGGTGGTGATGAGATTGGCGGCCGACTTCCATTCATGATCGTGCCGCTTGAAGCCCCAGGTGTGATTGAGCGTGGCGCAGGTCTCCCAGTCGCCCTCCAGCCGGCCAGGCGGGAGAAAATTATCCCGCGGCAGGTTGTAGTCGCCGAGGCCGTGGCCGATCCGCCCGGAGACGAGGCAGCGCGGCTGCAGGCGCTTGACCAGACGGCGGATCGAGGCGCTCCGCTCGCGCGACAGCGTGAGCGGGGTGTCGAACCAGATCATGCCAATCGGTCCGTAACGGGTGAGCAGCTCGGTGAGCTGCGGGAACACCTTCTCGCGCAGGTAACGGTCGGGATCCTTCTTTCCGGGGAAATCCCAGTTGTTCCAGGCCCCGTCCGGATGCTGCCAATCGAGATCCTGCGAGTAGTAGAAGCACAGCCGGATGCCGGCGCGCCGGCACTCCCGCGCCAGGGCCACCATCGGATCCTGGTGCCAGGGCGTGGCGGCGACGACGTTGTAGGGGCTGGCGTCCGACCGGTACATGGCGAACCCGTCGTGGTGCTTCGCCGTGATCACCAGGTAGCTCATGCCCGCATCCTTGGCCAGGCGGACGATCCCCGCCGGATCCCAGTGGCGGGGGTGAAAGCGGCGCGCCAGCCGGGCGTAGGTCGCAAAGGGAATCCGCTCGCGGTACATCAGCCACTCGCCGATGTAGGGCACCCGCTTTCCCCGCCAGACTCCGGCGGGAATCGCGTACAGCCCCCAGTGGATAAAGAGGCCGAGCCGGGCCTTCCGCCACCAGGCCAGGTCGTCGCGGGCGGAGACCGGGCGGCGGCGGGGCCGCCGGACCGCGGAGATGTCGACCGCGCGCAGGAGGGAATTCGCTTTCATATCAGATCCCTAACTAAGGGATCGGCCGGCGAGGTCACGGGTATTCGGGGGGGTGGGATTGGTCGATCGCAACCGAGGCAATTGGGCGTGGCACGGGCGTCTCGCCCGTGTCTCGTAAGCTCTTGGGCTGAAAGCCCACGTTCGGGCCGTTGGCCTAGGGCAGGGTCGCCAACACGTTGTTGGCCGCCTGCCGCCCCGGCCAGTCGGACGGCGCCACGCGGAGGGCCTGCTCCAAGTCGCGGCGCTCCCCGGCGCGGTCATGCTGCTCGCCCTTGGCGAGGGCGCGCCAGAACCAGGGATCCGGCGCCCGGGGGTCGGAGGCCAGGGCGGCGTCGAAACAGGCCTGAGCCCGCGTCCAGTCGCGGCGCTGCGAGGCCAGCAGGCCGAGTTGGTAGTGCGCGGACGCCAACCCCGGGTCGAGCTGGAGCGCCACGGTGAAGAAGTGCTCCGCCTTCACCGGGTCGCTCTGCTTCAGGGCGTCCATCCCGCGGAACAGGTAGAATTTCGGATCCACTTCGAGCGGAGGATTGTTCCAGCGTTCCCATTCGCGGGGGAAGTAGTAGACCGGGAGCGACCAGCCCAGGAAGTAGTTGCGGGCGGGCAGCACGAGGTTGATCACCGCGAGCGCGCCGAGCAGGCGCACGCCCCGGCGGGGGTCGGCGCGAAGGCATTCCAGGCCGGCGAAGAGCAGCAGCGGCAGGAGCACGGAGGTGGTGCGCCCGACGTCGCCGGCGAAGTGGTTGTTCAGCGCGAGCGCGATCCCGGCGCCCGCGGCGATCGCCGCGAGCTCGCGCCGCCGATGCCGGCGCCAAAAAGCGAGCGCCGCACCCAGGATCGCGACCCATCCCGCGCGCATGCTTTCCCAGAAGCCCTGGGCCATCCAGGAAATGCGGTGGTCGAAGGCAATCGAGGCCAGGTATTCGCGGGCCTGGACGTCGCGGCCGGAGAGCAGGAGCGCGCAGCGCAGCGCCAGGTACGGCGCAACCGCCAGCGACTCGGCGGCCGCCTCGCGCGCCAGCCTCCGGCGGCCGTCCCCGCCGTATTCCGCCGCACGCAGCGCCCAGATGAGCGGGAACTCGAAGACCAACCGCTCGTCGATCCACGGGGCGAGGAAGCAGGTGGCGAGCACCAGGCCCCGGTTGCGCTGAAAGGTCAGCACGACCAGCGCGAGCATCAGCCACGAGTCATAGTAGGCGAGCCAGCCGGTCGAGACGAAGAACCACGACATCGAGCCGGCGAGCACAGTGATCGCGAGCGCGGCGGGGAGATTGCCGGTCTGGCGGAGCGCCCAGGCCGCGACCACCATCAGGGTGAGCCACACCCCCACCCAGGGCACGGCCAGCAGGGTGCGCCGCGGCAGGGACAGCGCATGCCAAACAAGGGGAAAGAGCAGCCGCCAGCGGATCACCTTGTTGCTCAGATTCTCGATCGGCGCGAAGGGATGATCCACCTGCCGCAGCACGTCCTGGGCGCGATTGACCTCCGGGTTGAAATTGCTCTCCACGACGTCGAGCCCCCGCCATAGGCTGAACCGCGGGCAGAAGTAGTAGAGGCAGACCAGCATCGCCCCGGTGGCCACCAGGGCCGCCACCCCGCGGCGCACCCGTGCCGACCCGGCCAGCGTCTGGGGCGAAGGGATGAAGCGAGACATCGCCTGTTACTGCCAGCCGCATGGCGGCGGAGCAAAAATAAAATGGCCTCCTTAACCCTTCCTTAATCATGCTCCGTGTAATCTGCCCCGATGCCCGCCTCCCCTTCCCATGAGAATCCTGGTCGTCGAGGATGAGCCCGACTTGCTGACGGGCATCGTCCGCGCGCTGCGCACCGCGGGATACTTCGTGGACACCGCGGCGGATGGCGACGAGGGGCTCTTCAAGGCCACCTCGGTCGACTACGACGCCGTGCTGCTCGACATCATGCTGCCAGGCCAGGACGGGTGGACGGTGCTGAAACGGCTGCGCCAGTCGAAGAAGACCCCCGTCCTCATGCTCACGGCACGCGACGCGTCCGCCGACCGGGTCCGCGGGCTCGACACCGGGGCGGACGACTACTTGGTCAAGCCCTTCGACCTTCCGGAACTGCTCGCGCGGATTCGCGCCCTGATCCGCCGCTGCGCCGGCCAGCCCAGCCCCACGATCGAGCTGGGCGCCATCCACCTTGACCCGGTGGCCCGCCGGGTCACCCGGGACGGCGCCGCGGTGGTGCTGACCGCGCGGGAATACGTCATCCTGGAGTACCTGGCGCTGCACCGCGGGGAGCTGGTCACCCGCAGCGATCTCTACGAGCACGTTTTCGACGAGAACGACGACACCCTCTCTAACCTGATCGACGTCCACATCTCCAACCTGCGCAAGAAGCTCGGCCATGACCTCATCGCCACCCGGCGGGGCCTCGGATACTCGATCGAATGAAGGTCTTTCGCTCCATCCGCTGGCGGCTCCAGTTCTGGTACGCCCTGCTCCTGGCCCTTGTCCTGGCCGGCTTCGGCCTGTCGGCCTACGAGATCCAGCGGACCGAGGTGACCCGCTCGACCGACGCCGAGCTCGAGCGGCGGGTGGGCAACCTCGCCCGGCTGCTCCGGCCGCCCCCGCCGGTCGCAGGGCGACCCCGCAGGCCGCCGGAGGACGCGCCCGGAGCCGCCGAGGGCGACGAGCTGCCGGGGGACGACCTGGACGGTCCGCCCGAGCCCGGCCGCCCCCGCGATCCGGATGCCCCTGTCCGCCGGGAAAACCTGGCGCTGGGATTGCTGCCGGAGGAACTCGCGGACTACAGCACCGACGGCCCGGGGAAATGGTACTATGTGATCTGGCTCCGCAATGGCCCGGCGCTCACCCGCTCGGCGCATAGCCCGGCCGACGTCCCGCGCCCGGAGCGGCGCAGTCCCCGGGACGGACCCGCCGTCCGGGTCCGCGGCCCCCTCCGGGAGGGCTATCTGGCGCTGGGCCCGGGGGACTTCGTCGTCGTGGGGCACGATATCACCGCCGACCTCGCCGGCCTCCACCGCTTCGGCTGGCTGATGGCCGGCGTAGCCGGCCTGGTCCTGATCCTGGGCCTGGTCGGGGGCCACTGGCTGGTCGGACGTTCGCTGCGGCCGATCGCGGAGATCAGCGCCGCCGCGTCCCTGGTTGCGGCCGGCCGCCTCGACCAGCGAATTGCCACCTCGGATACCGAGAGCGAGCTCGGCGAGCTCGCCGCGGTGCTCGACGCCACCTTCGCCCGACTGGAAGCGGCCTTTGTCCGGCAGGCGCGGTTCACCGCCGACGCGGCGCACGAGTTGCGGACGCCCCTGGCCGTGATGCTGATGCACACCCAGAACGCGCTGGCCGTCACCTGCGGCGCCGAGGAGCACGCCGAGGCCCTGGCCGCGTGCCAGCGGGCCGCCCAGCGCATGCGCGCGCTCACCGAGGCGCTGCTCCGACTCGCGCGCCTGGATTCCGGCGCCCAGCCGCTGAGCCGGGTGCCCCTCGACCTGGCCGCGCGGGCGGCCGAGGGCATCGAGCTCGTCCGGCCGCTGGCCGACCGGCGGGGGATAACGATCCGGGCTGAGCTCCCGCCCGCGCCGTGCACCGGCGACCCCGAGCAGATCGACCAGGTGATCACCAATCTCCTCACCAACGCGATCGAGCACAATCGCGAGCACGGGGAGGTCATGATCTCGACCCGGATGACGCCTGGCGGGGCCAGCCTGACGGTGGCCGACCGCGGGCCGGGCATCGCCGCCGACCATTTGCCCCACGTGTTCGAGCGCTTCTACCGGGCCGACGCCTCGCGCAGCCGCGCCTCCGGCGGCGTCGGCCTCGGCCTCGCGATCGCCCGGGCCATCGTCGAGGCCCACGGGGGCACCCTCACCGTCGCGAGCCACCCCGGCCAGGGCGCGGCGTTCACGATGACTTTGCCCAGTGAGAAGCTGGGTGATCGAACCGCCGCGGTTTGAACCCAGACGCGCTCCCGCCGAGCGCAGGAACGACTCCTGTGTCGTTCGATCGCCGGCGCGAAGGTAGACGCGACGTTCCGTCGCGTCCCTCATCGGGAAGCGGCGAGACACCGCTTCTACGTTCAAG
>Ga0302279_10006533_pt1 | contig 12305 bp, 12 predicted proteins | sample III_Bog_N3_3_FD_194541 | JGI IMG/M metagenome (GOLD analysis project Ga0302279, IMG submission 194541) | Peat permafrost microbial communities from Stordalen Mire near Abisko, Sweden - III_Bog_N3_3 | ecosystem: Environmental > Terrestrial > Soil > Wetlands > Peat | place: Sweden: Abisko...
GCCAACATCGTCTTCCGGGGTTCGTTCTTTGTCACCCTCGACTGCGGCAAACGCTGGATCGCCGAGGGCAAGAAGGCGTCTGTCATCTCGATCCTAACCACCTGGGTTTGGAGTGGAGGCCCGTTCACCGTCCCCTCCGCCATGTCCAAGGCCGGTCTCAACGTCATGACGCAATCCCTGGCCGTGGAATGGGGATCCAAGGGCATTCGCTTCAACGCCATCGCGCCGGGACCCTTTCCCACCGAGGGCGCCTGGGCGCGGCTCAGCCCGGGCCAGAGCACCGAGTCCTCGCGGGAAATGGGGGGCAACCCCATGGGCCGGGTCGGCGACATGCGCGAACTGGCCAATCTGGCGGTCTATCTGCTCCATCCCCTGTCCGCCTATGTGAACGGCCAGACCATCGCCATCGACGGGGGCGCCTGGAACGCGGGCGGCGGCGGATTCCAGGGGCTGCGCGCCTGGGACGATGATCAGTGGGCGGCTGCCCGGGAGATGATCCGCGGCGCCAATGAACAGGACCGCGCCAAGCGCACCGTCTAAGCAGGCGCCAGGTCCCGGACGCCGCTGGACTTCATCGCTTCACTGTTCAATCCTGTGGGCCGCACGCCTTGGAGTCGCCGTAAGCCTATCATGTCGCAGGTCGCCTATCTCAATCCTGGAAAACGCGAGCAGACCAAGACCGCCAATCGCCTGGCGATCCTCGACGCCGCGCGTGAGGTGTTCGGCGAGATCGGCTTTGAGGCCGCGACGGTGCGCGACATCATCCGCCGCACCAATCTCTCTGTCGGCGCCTTCTACAACTACTACCGCTCCAAGGAGGAGGTGTTCGACGCCCTCGCCGATGACGGTGCGCGGCGCTTTCGCCCGATTCTCCACGCCCAGTCGGCCAAGGCGGTGGACTTCGAATCCTATCTGCGCGCGGCCGTGAGATCCTATTTTGATTTTCTGGCCGGCGAGCAGGACATCTGGCTTACCAGTCCTGCCAATGTCGAGGCCATGCCGCATGCGCGCAACACGCCGGAGATGCTGGCGGTGTTCGAGGAGGTCCGGACGGTTTTCGCCGATGTGATCGATCGCGGCCTCGCGCCCAAGGTCGATCTCGACTACCTCGCCGCCAGTTGCATTGCCGTGGCCCGAGAGATCGGCGACCGCATGATGGCCCGCCGGCCCTTGGATGTAGAGGGCGCCACGGAGTTTGTGGTGAACCTGATTCTGGGCGGCCTCTCCGGCCTGCCGAGAAAGGTCCCGTAAGAGCCGCCAGTGGCTGATTTCGCGCTCCAGACCTGGCGGCTGCGCGCGTTGCTGGCCCTGCCTGCGCCGATCCTGAGGGCCCTGGCCGGCGGCGGGGTGGTGTTTCGCGGCGGCCGAACGCTGGATCCCTGCATGCAATTCCTCGCCAGTCAGGCCCGCGGCGCACCGCCGCTGTCGGACTTCACCCCGGCGGAGGCGCGGGTCGGCGCCGCCCAGAGCCTGGCGCCTTTCGCCGGTCGCCCTGTGGCGGATGTCAAGATCGAGGCCCTCACGGTTCCGGGCGCAGCCGGCGATCTGGCCGCCCGGGCCTATCGCCCCTCCGACCAGGATCCGGCGGCGCCTCTGGTCGTCTTCGCGCATTTCGGCGGCGGGGTGATCGGCGATCTGAACACCAGCGAGGTGTTCTGCTCCCTTCTGGCCACGGGCGCGCGATGCGCGGTCTTGTCGGTGGACTATCGTCTGGCGCCCGAGAATCGGTTCCCCGCGGCCCTGGAGGACATGCTGAGCGCCTATCGCTGGGCCGGCGAGAGTGCGGAGCGGTTCGGGGCGCCCGACGGGCAGGTCGCGGTGGCGGGCGACTCCATAGGGGCCAATTTCGCCGCAGTGATCTGCCAGGAGCTGAAGCGGACCAGCGAGCCGCAACCGGCCCTGCAACTCCTGATATATCCAGCCCTGGACGTGGCCGCGGAGGGGGGCTCCATGTCGGTCTATGCCGACGCCTACCCCCTCAGCCGCGCCACCATGGAGTGGTTCATGGGACATTATATGCGGCCGCAGGACTCCCCCGGCGATCCGCGTCTCTCGCCCGTTCGCGCTCAGGATCTGACCGGCTTGGCGCCGGCGATCATCATTACCGCGGGCTTCGATCCCTTGCTCGACCAGGGCGCAACCTACGCCCGGCGCCTTCGCGGGGCGGGCGTAAACGTAACCTATCGCTGCTACGATCATTTAGCCCACGCCTTCACGGCCTTCACCGGCGTCGTTCCGGCCGCCGCCGCCGCCTGCCGGGAGATCGCGGGCCTTGCCCGCGCGGCCTTCGAGGGGGACCGGGCATGACCATGCGGGCGCTTGTGGTGGAGAGCCTCGCGGCGGACTACGCCGGCTGCGCCATTCGCGATGTCGCCCTGCCCGAACCGGGTCCGGGCGAAGTGCGGGTGCGGGTCAGGGCGGCGTCGGTCAACTTCCCCGATCTGCTGATGACCCGGGGTGAATACCAGCACAAGCCGGCCCTGCCCTTCACGCCCGGCCTGGAAATAGCGGGTGAAGTCGAGGCCCTCGGCGCGGGGGTGGATCGTTGGCGGGTCGGCGACGCGGTGGTTGGAGGCTCCCGGACGGGCGGCTTTTCCCAGTTCGCGACGGTTTCCGCAGCAGCCCTGCGCGCCAAGCCGTCCAGGTTCAGCTTCAGCGAGGCCGCCGCTGTGGGCGCCGCCTACCTTACCGCCTATGTCGCCCTGGTCCGCCGCGCCCGGGTGGAGGCGGGGGAGTGGGTGCTGGTCCACGGCGCCGCGGGCGGCGTCGGCCTTGCCTGCGTTGATCTGGCCAAGGCGCTGGGCTGCCGGGTCATCGCCGCCTCCGCCTCCGACGAGAAGCTCGCCGTTGTAGAGCGGGAATACGCGCCCGATGCGACGATCAACATCACCGGCGGTTTTCGCGAGGCCGTGAAGACCATCACCGGCGGCGGGGCCAATGTGATCTATGATCCGGTGGGCGGCGATGTGTTCGACGAGAGCGTCCGCTGCATCGCCTTCGATGGACGGCTTTTGGTGATCGGCTTCACCTCCGGTCGCATCCCGACGATTTCGGTGAACATGCCCCTCATCAAGGGCTTCTCGGTCATGGGCGTGCGCGCCGGCGAATATGGTCGCCGGTTTCCGGCCAAAGGCGCCGAGAATATCGACGCCATCTGGCGCCTGGCTGACGAGGGCCGGATCAGGCCGCGCGTGCACGCCGAGCTCCCGCTCTGTGACTGGCGCGCCGCTTTTGACCTCCTGGCCGACCGCGCCGTCATCGGCAAGGCCGTCATTCGCCCGGATCTGTGAGGTTGCCGGATCACTCCGGCGACGGCCCTTGTCGGCGTCCTCAGGATTGACAGCGCGAGGCTCATCCCCTATCCCCGCGCGCTCATTCCCGCCCCGCCGATCCAACCTTGGTGCGGCCTATTGCTTGGAGCTTCGACGTGAAGCGGACTTTTCAACCGTCCCGGCTGGTGCGCAAGCGCCGTCACGGCTTTCGCTCGCGCATGGCCACCAAGAACGGTCAGAAGATTGTCGCGCGGCGTCGCGCCCGGGGCCGTAAGCGCCTGACGGCCTAGAGCCGTCGCCGTCGGGAGCCGCGCCTGCCCGATCCAGATATTGAACGGCTGAAGAAACGACCGGATTTCCTGGCCGCGGCCAAGGGTCAGGTCTGCGCGCGGGGCGCCGTCTTCGCCCAGGCTCGTGCTCGCGGCGACGGCTGCGATCTCATCCGTATCGGCTTTACCGCCACGAAACGGATCGGCGGATCGGTGGTGCGCAACCGGGCCAAACGGCGTCTGCGGGAGGCGGCCAGGCTCCTGGCGCCCCTTCATGCGCGGCCCGGCTGTGACTATGTCTTCATCGCGCGCGGCGGAACCGTGGCGCGGCCCTGGACGCGGTTGCTTGACGATATGAAAAGCGCGCTGATAAGGCTCGCCGCCGATCTTCAAAGCGCCAGCCTGGGCGAGCCTCCGCCTTGATGCAACCTCACCGGGCCAGACCCTCTTCCCATGCAGAATGAACAACGCAATCTGATCGCCTTCTTCGTCATGGCGGGTCTGATTTTCATCCTCTACGAGACCTTCATCCTGGGTCCCCAGGCCAAGCTTCAGGCTGCGGCCAGGGCCAAGGCCGAGGTCGCCCAGACCCTGGCGACGCCCCTTCCGGCCTCCCCGCGCATGACGCGGGTCCAGGCTCTGGCCCAGAGTCCCCGCGTACGCATCGATACGCCGGCGCTCACCGGGTCCCTGGCGCTCCGGGGCGCCCGCATCGATGATCTCTTCCTCAAGGGCTACCACGAGGAGGTCTCCAAGACCTCGCCGCTGGTGGAGCTCCTGCGGCCCGAGGGTGAGCCGGACGCCTATTTCGCCGAACAGGGCTGGGTGGGCGCGAATCTGCCCGGCCTGCCCGACGCCCAGACGCTCTGGACCTCGTCCGGGGGCGATCTGACGCCGGAACACCCGGTCATTCTCACCTACGCCGCCCCCAGCGGCCTGGTCTTCACCCGCACCATCGCGGTGGACGCCAAGTTCATGTTCACCATCGTCGATCAGGTGACCAATCGCGGCGGCGCGCCGGTCACGGTGGCGCCCTACTCATCGATCCAGCGCATCGGCCTGCCGGCGGGTCTGGGCAAGAGCAACATCGTCCATGAAGGCGCCATCGGCGTCCTGGGCGTGGACTCCCCCGCGCTGAAGCTGGAGAGCTACAAGAGCTGGAAGAAAAAGGGCGAGGTCGATCTACCCTCGAAGGGCGGCTGGCTCGGCATCACCGACAAATACTGGATGACCGCCTTCATCCCCGGGCAGTCTGAGCATATCGACGGCAAGCTGAGGGTCGCAGACAACGCCGCGGGCGAACCGATCTACGAGGCCGCCTATCTGGGCTCAGCGCGGGCGATCGCTCCGGGCGCCACTGTCCAGGAGGTCAGCCATCTTTTCGGCGGCGCCAAGGTGGTGCCCCTGCTCACCAGCTACCAGAAGACCCTCGGCATCCCGCGCTTCAACGACGCAGTGGACTGGGGCCACCTCTGGTTCCTCACCAAGCCGATCTTCACCCTGCTGGAATATTTCTATCAGCACGTGGGCAACTTCGGCGTCGCCATCCTCATGCTCACGGTGGTCATCCGCCTGATCACCTTCCCTCTGGCCAACAAGGGCTATGAGATGGGCGTGAAGATGAAGAAGCTGCAGCCGGAGCTCCAGGCGCTGCAGAAGAAAAACAAGGACGATCCGGCGACGCAGCAAAAGGAGATGATGGCCCTTTATGCGCGTGAGAAGGTCAATCCGGTCACCGGCTGTCTGCCGGTCCTGTTCCAGATTCCCGTCTTCTATTCGCTGACGAAGATCTTCACCGTCACCATCGAGATGCGTCACGCGCCGTTCTTCGGCTGGATTCACGATCTTTCGGCGCGCGATCCCACGACGATCATGAATCTCTTCGGCCTGATCCCCTGGGATCCGGCCATGACGCCCCTGATCGGCGGCATCCTCGGCGGTCCGCTGCACGTGGGCGTCTGGCCCATCGCCTACGGCCTTTCCATGTGGCTCAGCCAGTCCATGACCCCGACCCAGGGCATCGATCCCACCCAGCAGATGCTGTTCAAGTTCATGCCCTTCGTCTTCACTTTCATCCTGGCGCAGTATTCCGTGGGCCTTCTGATCTACTGGACATGGTCCAGCCTGATCACCGTCCTGCAGCAGTATGTGATGATGCGGCGGTTCAAGGTGGAAAACCCCATCGACAGCTTCCTCGAACGCTTCTCCGCCAAACCCCAGGAGTCGGGGTGAGCGAGACGCCGGAGAGCGCCTTCTCCGACGAGGTGGTCGAGGCGGCCCGGGTGCTCTTCGCGCGCCAGTGCGATTTCGTCACGGGCGCCGTGGAGATGGATGGCCTGCCGGCGGCGGACCTTCCCGAGATCGCCTTCGCCGGACGCTCCAATGTGGGCAAGTCGTCCCTGATCAACGGCCTCGTCAACCGCCATCGCCTGGCCCGCGCCTCCACGGAGCCTGGTCGCACCCGCGAGATCAACTTCTTCCTGCTGGATGGCCGCCTGCGCCTCGTCGATCTGCCCGGCTACGGCTTCGCCAAGGTCTCCCGCACCACGGCGCGAAAGTTCCAGGATCTCGGCCGGGCCTATCTGCGCGGGCGGCCGAATCTCAAGCGCGTCTATCTGCTCATCGATGCGCGCCACGGGCTCAAGCCCCCGGACGCCGAGGCCCTGGACGCCCTCGACCGTGCGGCGGTCTCCTACCAGATCGTCCTCACCAAGGCGGACAAGCTCAAGACGCATGAGGCGGCCGCCATGGTCGACGCCACCCTCGCGAAGGTCTCCAAACGCGCGGCCGCCTTCCCGCGGGTTCTCGCCACCTCGTCGGAGTCGGGCGCGGGTCTGCCCGAGCTTCGCGCGGAGATCGCCGCGGCGGCTTTCGCATGACAAGCGCGCGGCGCCTCGCTATTGGGCGCGCTCCGCACGCCGCCTTCCTGGATACGCCGTGACCGACCCCGACACGAATGGCCAAGACGAACCGGGCTGGGCCACGGCCAAGACCCTGGCCGAGGCCCTGCCCTATATCCAGATCTATGACCGCGCCACGGTGGTGATCAAATACGGCGGCCATGCCATGGGCGAGGAAGCCCTGGCCAAGCAGTTCGCCGCGGATGCGGTGCTCCTCAAGCTTCTGGGCGTGCATCCCGTGGTGGTGCACGGCGGGGGTCCGCAGATCTCGCGCATGCTCGAGCGGGCCGGCGTCGCCTCGACCTTCGTGGATGGCCTTCGGGTCACCGACGCGCCCACCATGGAAGTGGCCGAAATGGTCCTCTCCGGCGCCATCAACAAGGAGATCGCCAGCTGGATCACCCAGGCGGGCGCCACGGCGGATGTGCGCGGCGTGGGCCTTTCGGGCAAGGACGCCGGCCTGATCACCGTCGAAAAGGCCGTGCGCACGCGCAAGGGCCCCGGAGGCGACGGCGAGGAGGCGGTGGACCTTGGTTTCGTGGGCGAGCCCACCCGCATCGATCCCAAGCTGGTCGAGGGTCTGATCAACTCCGATGACGACTACATCCCGGTCATCGCGCCCATCGGCGTCTCCGAGGACGGCCAGACCTACAATATCAACGCCGACACCGTAGCCGGCGCCCTGGCCGGCGCGCTCAACGCCAAACGCATGCTGCTGCTCACCGATGTGGCCGGCGTGCTCGACGCCGAAGGGCGTCTGATCCGCCAGCTCTCGCTCGGCGAGGCCCGCGCCGCCATCGCCTCGGGCGTGGCCAGCGGCGGCATGATCCCCAAGCTCGAAACCGCTATCGCCGCCGTCGAGGCCGGGGTCGAGGCCGTGGTCATCCTGGATGGCCGCCGCCCCCACGCCATGTTGGTGGAGCTCTTCACCGAGCACGGGGCCGGAACCCTGGTCCGGGCGTGACCCCGATGGTGGATCAGGCCGCCGATCTTCGCCACGTCGATACCTGGCTCTTCGACCTGGACAACACCCTCTATCCGCTCGAAACCGGCCTCGCCGCCCGCATGTCGCCGCGAATCACCGATTTCGTCGAGGAGCTGAAGGGTCTGCCGCGCCAGGAGGCCCTTGCCCTCCAGAAGCGCTTCCTCGCCGACCACGGCCTCACGCTTCGCGGCCTCATGGAGCATCACGGCGTGGATCCGGATGTCTACCACGCGCGCTTCCACGATGTGCCGCTCGACTGCCTCGATGGCGATGACGCTCTGCGCCCGGCGCTCGAACGGCTGCCGGGCCGGCGTCTGATCTTCACCAACTCAGACGATATTCACACCGCCAGGGTGCTGGATCGACTGGGCGTGGCGGATCTCTTCGAGCATGTGTTCCACATTGGATCGGCGGATTTCGCGCCCAAGCCCTCGCCCAGGGCCTTCGAGCGCATCCTCGCAGCTCACGACATAACCCCGGTCTCCACCGCATTCTTCGAGGATTCCGAGCGCAATCTCGAGCCTGGCGCCGCCCTGGGGATGACCACGGTGCTCATCGGCGCCCACGCCGCCGATTCGACCGCTCCGTTCGTGCATTTCCGCGCGCCGGCCCTGGCGCCCTTCCTGGCTTCAGCCCGTGTGAGCCCCCGATCATGACCGACCTTGCCCTGGACGACCTGCGCGTGGAGATCGAAGCGGGCTGGGAGGCGCGTGAGTCCTTTTCGCCCCAGACCGTCGGCCCGATCCGCACCGCCGTCGAGGAGGTGCTCCTGCGCCTGGATTCCGGCCAGACCCGCGTGGCCGAGAAGATCGATGGCGCCTGGATCACGCGCCAGTGGCTCAAGCAGGCGATCCTGCTCTCCTTCCGCCTGGCGCCCAACAAGGTCATGCGCGCCGGCGCCCTGGGCGGTCAGTTCGGCCCCTGGTGGGACAAGGTTCCCGGCAAGTTCGACGGTTGGGACGAGACTCGGTTCGAGGCCGCCGGCTTCCGCGCCGTTCCCGGCGCCGTGGTGCGCCAGGGCGCCTTCATCGGGCGCAATGCCGTGCTCATGCCCAGTTTCGTGAATATCGGCGCCTATGTGGGTGAGGCGACCATGGTCGACACCTGGGCCACTGTCGGCTCCTGCGCCCAGATTGGCCGCGGCGTGCACCTCTCCGGCGGCGCGGGCATCGGCGGGGTGCTCGAACCCCTTCAGGCCCTGCCCACCATCATAGAGGACGGCTGCTTCATCGGCGCCCGATCGGAAGTGGCCGAAGGGGTGGTGGTCGGGGAGGGGGCGGTGCTCTCCATGGGCGTCTTCATCAGCGCCTCCACCCGCATCATCGATCGCAAGACCGGCGAGATCCACCGTGGATACGTACCGCCCTATTCGGTGATCGTGCCCGGCGCCCAGCCCGATCCCAACGGCGGCCCGGGTCTCGCCTGCGCCGTGATCGTCAAGACGGTGGATGCGCAGACGCGCTCGAAGACCAGCATCAACGAGCTGTTGCGGGACTGAAGGAACGCCCCCGGACCGCCTAGTCGTTGCCGCCGCCATGGGCCTTGCAACGGCTACGCTCGGGGGCGACAACCCTCACGCGTGCGCTGTGACGTTTCGGCCTGGACCGACGCTCCGGCGACTTGGGGGGAACAGAGGTTGCGGCTGACATGAGCACCGCTTCGTGACGGGCCGCATCAGAACGCCCGGTTTTTTACGCGCCCTGGCGCCCGACTGGCTGGTGCAGGTGAGGCGCTGGCGCCGCGCCCACGGCGCCTTTCCGCGGCTTCTGCGGCCCTCCACCTTCAGCGAGAAGATCCTCCATCGGATGATCTTCGACCGCCGTCCGCTCCTGACGCAACTGGCCGACAAGGTGGCCGTACGTTCCTTCGTTGAAGCGCGCCTGGGGCCGGACATTCTGCCCCGGCTTCTTCATCTGACAACCCAGCCCACGGACATACCCTTCGACGACCTGCCGGACCGGTTCGTGGTCAAGCCGTCCCACGGTTCAGGCTGGGTGACGCTGGTCACAGAAAAGGCCGCTATGGACCGCGGCCTGCTCGTTCGGACCTGTGACGACTGGCTCGGCCGGAATTTCTATGGCCTGACGCGTGAGCGTCACTATCGCGACATCCCGCCGCGAATCCTGATCGAGGCTTTTGTGGGCGGCGAGGGGGACGGGCCGCCGGACGATTACAAGCTGTTCGTCTTCGATGGAGTGGTCAAGCTCATTCAGCTCGATAGTGGCCGGTTCGGCCATCATCGCCGGCGTCTCTACACCGCGGACTGGGAGCGCATCGACGTGCGGTACGGCTATGATGAGATCGACAACTGCCGGCCCGCGCCGGCCCACCTTCAAAACATGATCGCCGCGGCCGAGGCGCTCGGCCAGGGCCTGGATTTTGTGCGCGCAGATTTCTACGACACGGCTGGCGGCCTCTATTTCGGAGAGCTCACAATGACTCCTGAATGCGGCCTGGCGACATTTCGACCCAATGCATTCGATGAATGGCTTGGCGGTCTGTGGACGCTCCCGCCCCGTTGAAGGCGCGAAAGCCTGATCCCTTTACACGGAACAGATGTAAAGGGTGAATCGGGCTCTAAACTTTTGATTCTAGAGGATGATTCAGACTTTGGACGATTCCGTCTAAAGTCATCGTGCTCCAGAGAGGCCGGTCTACGCCGCCCAGAACACCCTGACCGGGACGCGGGTCTGCCGCAACATGGTGGCCACGGGCGGAACGAACCGGAGGTCCGCCGCCACCCGCTCCACCACGCGCCGCTTCTCCTTACCGGTGATCAGGATCAGCACCAGAGCGCTGGAAAGCAGGGCGCGGGCTGTCAGGCTGATGCGCGGAACCCTCGGGTCTAGGCCGGCCTGATCCACGCCCACGCACCAGTTCGCCCCCTGGGGATCGAGAGCAGCCTCCAGACCAGGCGCACCGGGGAAGAGCGAGGCGATATGGCCGTCCGATCCCATGCCCAGGAGCACGGCCGCGAACGGCGCCAGCGCCTCCAGCCCAGACTCGGCGGCGGCGGCGTCGGCCTCGGGTGTGGCGCCGTCGCCCTTCAGCGCCAGAAAACCCGCCCGCGCCGCGTGACCCGTCAGCAGCCTGCGCCGGACCAGTCCCTCATTGCTCTCCGGCGCCGAGGGATCGACCCACCGCTCGTCGCTGAGCGTCACGGTGAGCCGCGACCAGTCCAGGTCCCGGCGCGACAGGCGGTCATAGGTGGGCCCGGGCGTGGTCCCCCCCGTGGCGACGAAGGATCGCGCGCCTGGCCCAGCCAACGCCTCGGCGAGAGTCGCCGCGGCCGCGTCGGCGAGGGCGTCGTGATCGGAAAAGCTTTCGATGTTCATGATGGACTACAACGTTGAATTGGCCACGGGCGATCCACGGCCGCTTGCATGTTCAGCTAACGTGGCTGCATCGCCGCCGGTTCTTCTCAAGACTCAGTCTATAAATCATGTCCGGTCGGTGATCGCGCGGGATGTCCCATGACCAACCTCATTCAGCAACGTGTGGAACTGGCGCGCGCCGGACAGAACCCGTTCGTCATATGCCAACTGCCGTCTGGGTGGCTCGTGATCGGGGACGTCCAGCCTTTGGATGGCTATTGTCTCCTCCTGGCCGATCCGGTGGTGGAAAGCCTCAACGCCTTGGATGAGAATCGCCGCGCCCTCTACCTGCGCGACATGGGTCGCATCGGCGATGCGCTTCTCGTGGTTACCGACGCCTTTCGCATCAACTATGAGACCTGGGGCAATAGCGAGCCCGCGCTCCACACCCACATCGTGGCGCGCTATCTGACGGAGCCGCAGGACAAGCGCCGCCGGCCCGCCTGCATGGGCTATGATTGGGCGGCCGCCCGCCCGTTCGATCCGATCGCCGACGCCCGATTCATCGAGCGGATGCGCGAAAGGCTCAAGTGACTCGCCCGATCGTTGCTGCGCGCCTTGCCAGGTGTACGAGCCGCGCCCGAACGACCGACCCTCAGGCCCACTCAAAGCCTCCCGTCTGGCGCAGCGCCTCTCCCAGCGCCATCGCCGCGGCGGTAACCACGTTGAGGGATCGGGCGTCGGGATTGAGGGGAATCTTGAGCCGGGCCGTCGCGGCCTCATGTACGGCGTCTGGCGCGCCGGCGCTTTCGGACCCCATGATCAGTGTGTCCCCGGCGCCGAACATGTGGGCGTAGAGCGGCGTCGCGGATGTCGTGGTCATCAGGATCAGGCGCCCTTCCCGGCGCTCCGCCGCGAGGAGAAAAGCGGACCACGACTCATGCCGCGTGATCCGCGCCAGCGGCCCGTAGTCCAGGGCCGCGCGGCGCAGATCCCGGGCGCCCATCGCGAAGGCGCAGGGCTCGATAATGTCCAGCGATACATCCAGGCAGGCGCACAGGCGGATGGCTGCGCCGACGTTTTGCGGAATGTCCGGTTGAAAAAGCGCCAGACGCATTCTATGCGAACCCCTTGAGTGACGCCGCGCGCGGGGCGGGCGGGAATTAGGCCCAATGGTTCGGGCCGTCTCGATTAGAGCGAAGGTGAGCTTAACGGTGGCAGACAGCCTGACCCAAGACGCTTCCGATCATGGCCCGGCCGATCCGGGCCGGCGCGATTTCATCAACATCCTGGCCGTCGCCGCCACCGTGGGCGGGGTCGCCGCCGTGGCGTGGCCTCTGATCGACCAGATGAACCCGGCCGCTGACACCCTGGCCCTGGCCTCCATCGAATACGACCTCAGCAAGGTGGCGCTGGGCCAGGAAGTCACCATCGCCTGGCGCAAACAGCCCGTCTTCATCCGTCACCGGACGCCCAAGGAGATCGCCGAGGCCGTCGCCGACGATCACGCGCCCATGAAGGATCCGGCCACGGACGCCTCGCGCACCAAGCCCGGCCACGAGCAA
>Ga0302279_10006538_pt1 | contig 12301 bp, 12 predicted proteins | sample III_Bog_N3_3_FD_194541 | JGI IMG/M metagenome (GOLD analysis project Ga0302279, IMG submission 194541) | Peat permafrost microbial communities from Stordalen Mire near Abisko, Sweden - III_Bog_N3_3 | ecosystem: Environmental > Terrestrial > Soil > Wetlands > Peat | place: Sweden: Abisko...
CCCCGGGATGGTCAGCCCGATCAAGGTCCGGCCGGCCGCATCCACATCCTCCAGCGTCCGGCACGCCTCGATCAGTTCGGCAAACCTTGTCGGGCTGATGGCGAGGCCCGGTGTGACGGGCTGCATCCGGCGCACGTGTTCCTCGAAATCCCAGATGAACTCGCGGCCGGTGCCCTCGCGGGTGTGGCTGCGGCCGTCCTTGGTGAAGACGGTGATCCGCGGGCCGAACAGGGTCCGCCGCACCATCGGGATCAGGGTGACGCGCTGCATCAGGTCCAGCACCTCCGGCGGGTCGGCCTCGCCGGGGCCAGGCCGGTCGGCGCGTAGCAGCGGATAGCCGCGCATCGCCGCGCCCCAGGCGGTGAAATAATGCGTGCTGCCGACCGCGGGGGTGCGGGACCGATCGGGTGAGGGGAAGGCCGGGCTCGGATATTCGGTTTCGAACCAGTTCACCACCGCTTCGATCCGGTCGATGTCGGCGTAACCTATGTCGTGTTCCTCGCACAGACGCGCGGTCACGTCGATATGGGCGATGTTATAGCCGGCGGTGGAGTAGATGCGGTACAGCGTCTCCAGAAACATCCAGTCCCGGCCAAGCCCCGCGGTGATCCGGTTCAGCTCGGTGCGGTTGTCGCCGGTGTAGCTGTAGCGCAGCTCGCCCCGGTTGTTGCCGGTATAGGCGTGATAGAACCCGGCCTCGCCCTCCAGCGTCGTTTCGCCGCCGGGCGTGCCGTGACGCGCCATCGCCACCGCCAGCAGGGCGTTGCGCACCGCTCCACCCTCCCGCAACGACCTGCCGCCGCTGCGCGCGCCCTCCAGGTTCCCGGCCGCGAGGTTCACGCATTGCGCGATCGTGCTGTGGACCTGGTCGGCGGTGAAGCCGTGGATCCTGGCCGCGGCGACCGCGGCACCGAAAATGCCGAACACCGGCCCGGCGTGGAAGCCGCGCGACATCACCGTCGGGATGAATTCCGAGGCCATCCGCTCCATCACCTCATAGGCCGCGGCGACGCCGGTGAGGAAAGTTTCGCCGTTGCAGCCGGTGAGTTCGGCCGCGACCAGGGCGGCGGGCAGGATGGCGGTGCCGGGATGGGTCAGCATCCGGAACGTGTCCCATTTTCCACCGGCCAGCATCATCTCGGCATTGACGAAGGCCGCACCCGCCTTGGTCAGCTTTGTCCCGGCGCACAGCACGGTGGCCGCCCCGCCGCCGCCGGATTCTTCTTCCTGCATCAGCGCCAGCGCCTGGCAACTGGCCGGCATCCCATAGGCCACCAAAGCCGAGATCAGCGCCTGCAACGTGACACCCTTCGCTCTGTCCACCACCGAAGGCGGCAGGTCCTGGAAGCGCAGATTGGCGACGAATGCCGAAAAATCCCGGCTGAGCGACATGATGGTTTTCCTCCCTTTGCGCCGGGCAGTCTAAACCGAGCGGTGACTGAAGCAACGGCCGTCCCCGGTCTTCACGCCCGGTCAGAATTACGGCCCGCGTTAACCCCTCATCCACCTTTTCTCGCCAGAATGCCGCTTTCAGCCACTGGGACGGGAATGCCGGCATGCCGCCGCCGACCGATGACGTGAAGAACTGGATGAACATGTTTCGCTGGATCGTGAAGCTGATCCGCGACGAGTATGAGGTGGACGAAACGGTGCTGGTCCGCACCGCCGCGCTGGAAACCGACTGCGGCCTGGTGATCGAGCAGGTCGAGGCCGTGCTGGAGGTCATCAGCCAATCGTTCCAACTGCGCTTCCCGCCCGGCACGCTCGATGAGGTGCTGAAGCTGGAGGAACTCTGCATGCTGGCCGCCTGGATGAAAGGCTACTACAAGCGCCCGTCCTTCATCTCCGACGGATTCGAGGCGAAGTGCCGTGGCCTGAACACCGCCTGCGGCTGATCAGGGCAAAATGCGCGGCAGGTTGGCCGCCAGCCCGGCGTAGGCGTCCTCATCGGTGCGGTCGTAGCGCAGCGGCGTCACGACGACCCGGCCGGCCCGCAGCGCCGTATAGTCGCTCTCGGGACCCTGCTCGCGGTCGGACCGGCGGAAATTCAGCCAGTGGTAGGTCATGCCGCGCGGATCGATCCTTGTATCGACATTCATGCCGGCGACCATGCCGACACCCTGGCGCGCCAGGGTCAGCGGGCCGGCCTGATCGGGCGGCAGCGGCGGGAAATTGACGTTCAAACAGGCGTCCTTGCCCCAGCCGATCGCCAGCAGCCGCTGGATGGTCTCGGCCCCCAAAGTGCGCGCGGTGTCCCACGGCACGTTGTCGCGGTCGGTGAAAGCCTGGCTGAGCGCGATCGCCGGCACACCCAGCATCATCGCCGTCATCGCGCCGCCGACGGTGCCGGAGAATACCGTCTCCAGCCCGAGGTTCAGCCCGCGGTTGACACCCGACAGCACGAGGTCCGGTTTGTTGCCGGTCATCAGGTGGCAGATGCCGATCGCCGCGCAGTCGCCGGGGGTGCCGGAGACGCCGTAGCGGCGGTTGCCGCGCTCGCTGATGCGCAGCGCGTGGTGCAGGCTGATGGCGTGGGACTGGCCGCTCTGGTCGTGTTCGGGGGCGACGACCCAGACCTCGCGGGCGACTTGCGCGGCGATGTGTTCCAGCACGGCCATGCCGGGGGCATCGATGCCATCATCATTGGTCAGCAACACGCGATCCAGCACGGCGGGACTCCGGGGTTGTTCGGTTGGGGCGTGTTTGGCCGGTTGGCGCGGCGGCGTCCAGAGTGGCGGCGGCGGGGGCCAGAGGGTTGGGTTTTCCCCCTCCCCTTGTGGGAGGGGGCCAGGGGGAGGGGGCGGTTGGAGGTAGCCTGTGGCGTCGGAGCTTCTCCTGGCGGATCCCCCTCCCCCCGCCCCCTCCCCGCAAGGGAAAGAAGGGTCAGCCCTGTGTCCAGCGCCGGACCTGCCGCACGATGCAGGATGCTCGCCCCGATCCCCGTTCTGGATGTCCCCGCGACGCAGGAGCCTGCCGTGGTCTCGGTCCTGGCCGAACCGGAGCGGCTGGCGCTGCGGCTGGCCGGCGCCCGCCGCACCTACACGCCGTTTGAGGTGCGCCTCGCCGATGCCCGCTCCCGCGCCTGGTCGGCGCGGTCGGAGAGTCCCTATGCCGGTGCGGTGGCCGAGGTGGGGCGGGCGACGGGGCGGCCGGGCGCGTTTCTGCTGAACTGTTCCGATGAGTGGGGCTGCACCACCGGTGCCGCCGAGGACCCGGTGAACGGCGGCGCCACCCTGTTGCGTACCCTGGACTGGCCGTTCGACGGACTCGGCCGAGCGGTGGTGGTGGTGCGGCAGCGGGGGCGGGAGGGAGAGTATCTGAATGTCACCTGGCCGGGGTTCGCCGGTGTTTGGCTGCAGCAGACTCGAAGTAATCGCATCGCACGACATCACGGTTTGTTCGTTATGCAAAACCGCTTAAGTCCATCGGGCTGCCAATTCCCGGCGTCATCGATGTTATCGGATTATTGAGCAGCAAGGCCGCCGATCCGGGTGAGAGGAACCGCTCGCGGCACCCGAGTGTGTCCGGATCCTTGCAACGTGGGCGATCGCGACCGCGCGAGAGATCGAAGAAAGCAAGATTCCGACACGGATTTGCACGGACAGGAAGCAAAGCCACGGATTGCATGGAAAGAAATATCCACTTCGTAATGTAACTGGAATTTCTTCTCCTTGAAAATCCGTGGCTTTGATGCTTCTCTGTGCAAATCCGTGTTAAAATCTTTTCTGCCGTGCCGTCCGCACCGAGTCCGCTGACGCGACTGTCCCGACCGTCGTAGCCGGACCCCTCTCATGGGATCAGGGTCGAAGAGGGTGGATGACAAACACCGCACGATACAGCGACTCAGAGTAACAGGTCGGTCACCCGTCGTCGTCTGCGACCCCACGGTCGATCACCGCAATCAGCCGGCGCGCGCCCATCCGGTCTTCCGGGTCCAGCTCCGTCACCTTCACCAGCGCCGCTCGGCCTTCGTCCGTCCGTCCCAGGCGCGCCAGCATGTAGCCGTTGGCGACCAGCGCGAACAGGAACATCCGCGGCGCCGGTTCCAGCGTGTCGAAGGCGGCGTCCGCCGGCTGCACGTCGCGCCAGTCCGCGGGCAGGTTCAGGCGGCGCTGCGTCTCGGCCAGGCAGGCCTGCGCGTAGGGCAGAGCCTCGGCCAGCCGGTGGCGATAGAAATAAAACTTGCAGGCCGCGATCTGCACCGCGAGGTGGCCGGGGGCGAGGTGGCCGGGGGCGAGGTCGAGGGCCTCATACAGATGGCCCTCGGCCGCGGCTTCATCCTGCCAGTCCTGGCCGACGGCGTGCAGCGCGCGTTCGGCGGCGACGGGCAGGTCGCCGCCGTCATAGCGCCGGTCCAGCCAGGGATCGTCCCGGTTCAGGCCGTCGCCCGCACGAAGGGATTGCGCAGCACGCCGAGCCCGGTGAGTTCCACCTCCACGACGTCGCCATGCACCAGATCGGGCGAGGTCCCGTCGGTCCCCATCCAGATCACGTCACCGGGATACAAGGTCAGATACTTCGTCATCTCCGCGATATAATGCGCGATGCCGAAGATCATGTCGTTGGTCTTGAACCGCAGGTCTTCGCGGCCGTTCACCCGCACCACCGTTTCCATCGCGTCCAGATCGACCTCGGTCTGAATGTACGGACCCATCGGCTTGAAGGTATCGGTGTTCTTGCCGCGCCAGAAGGTGCGGTCGCCGCGCTGCCAGGTGCGCTCGCTCACGTCGTTGCCGATGGTGTAGCCGAACACGCAGGAAAAGGCGTTGGCTTCGGTCAGGTGCTTGGCCTGCTTGCCGATCACCACGACCAGCTCGCCCTCGTAATTGATCTTCGGCGGCGCGTCCGCGGGGATCACCACATTTTCCCCATGCGCGACCAGCGCATTGTTCGCCCTGTAACCGATATCGGCCCGGGCGGGGAATTGCGGCTCCACCCCGCGTTTGGCCGCCATCTCCCGGATGTGCGTGGCGTAGTTGATGCCGGCGCAATAGAAGGTCTTCGGCACCACCGGCACTTCCAGCTTCACCGCGTCCAGCTTGAAGGTCTTGCCGGTGGGTTGCGGTTCGGCCCACGGCTCGCCCGTCACCTGCGTAACGGTGTCGCCGTCCAGCGAGCCGTATGACGTTTGCCCATCGACGGTAAAACGAATCCAGCGCATGCGGTTTCCCCCTTATTCTGTTACGCCGCCAATGCGGCTTCGCGCGCCGGCCGCAGGAAGGCCGGATCGAACACTTTGGTCGCCAGCACCTGGCAGCGGCGCATCAGGCGGATTTCGTCCGGCCGGTAATCGGCGATGGCGCGATGGATGGTGCCCAGATTGTCCCAGACCAGCACGTCGTTTTCCGTCCACTGGTGGGTGTGGCGGAAGCGCATCTCCAACTGGTGGCGGAACAGGAAATCCAGCATCGCGTCGCTTTCGCTCTGACCCAGTTCGTTGATCCGGGTGGCGTAGCCGATGTTGCAATACAACGTCTTCCGTCCGGTGATCGGATGCGTGAGAAACACCGGATGCACCACCGGCGGGCGGCGCTCGCGCTGTTCGTCCGTCATCGCCGGCCGGCCGCTGGCGTGGTTCCGGCGCATGTTCTCCCAGAATTTCTCGAAGTCGTGCGTCGCGGTCATGCCGTCCAGCCGGGTCTTCACGTCATCCGGCAGCGCGTCGTAGGCGGCGTGCATGTTGGAGAATTCCGTCCCGCCCAGCGGCTTGCCGTCGCGGCGCGGGATTCGCAGGCCGTACAGCACGTTCACGAAGCCCATCACGTCGCGATACGACATATCCGTGTGCCAGTCCTGCCCGGCATCGGGCGAGCCGATATACGCGCCGTTCTCCTTCACGTTCGACAGGATGCCGACATTGCCGAAAGCGTGCGGGCTCGCATCGGCGGTGCGGACCGGGTTGCCCTGAATTTCGCCGAACCGTTCCGCGAACCGTTGGAACGCCGGCATATCGAGCCGCTGGTCCGGAAACCGCAGCACGCCATGCCGTCCGAGCGCGACCAGCACGCGGCCGAAGGTCGGATCATCGAGGGGCTGGCACAGGTCCAGGCCGCGGATGGTGGCACCGAGAATGGCGCCGGTGGGTTCAACAATCAGCATCAGGGCGTCCTCCCATGCGGTTGACCGGACATTACGCTCCGGCGGATGCGGCGTCCATGTGCAGTGTTCACGGTGCTGACACACCGCGGCAAACCCGCTAGCCTGCACGAACGCAGCCCGCCGGAACTCCCCCGGCGTCGCCGGCATTGGACCAGGTGCGCTGCGAACGACAACAGACGACGGCCGGGCACCTCCGGCCGCGACAGGGAGAGTACATCATGCTGCCATCACGAACCATCGCGCGCCGTTCACTGCTGGCCGGCACCGCCGGCCTGCTTGCCGCCCCCGCCCTGATCGGGCGCGCCGCCGCCGCCACCCGCGGGGTGACCGATACCGAAATCGTCATCGGCACCATGGCCGATCTGTCCGGCGTCACCGCCGTGGCGTCCGTCAACAATGCCAACGCCATGCGCATGGTGTTCGACGACTGCAACGCGCGTGGCGGCATCCATGGCCGCAAGATCAAATGGGTGCTGGAGGACATGGAATACATCGTCCCCAAGGCGGTGCAGGCGATGAACAAGCTGCTCAATCGTGACGATATCTTCTTTGCGATCGGCAATGGCGGCACCCCGCACAACGACGCCGTGATGCCGTCCATGTTCGAGAAGAACGTGCCGAACGTGTTTCCGCTGACCTGTGCCCGTTCGATGTACGAACCGTTCAACCGGCTGAAGTTCGGGCAGTTTTCGTCCTATTACGACCAGATGCGCGCCGGGGTGAAGTATTTCGTCGAACAGCGCGGCAAGAAGGTCGTCGGTTCGATGTATCAGGACACCGATTTCGGCAAGGACGTGCATGCCGGGGTGGTGGCGCAGCTTGAGGCGATGGGCCTGAAAGTGGCGGCCGTGACCGCGCACCGCCCGACCGATACCGATTTCAACGCCGCCCTCGCGCGCCAGCATGACGCGGGCTGCGACCTGATCTGCATGGGCACCATCGTGAAAGATACCACGATCATCCTGCAGACCGCGCGCAAGATGGGCTGGGACGTCGAATTCTGCGGCCAGTTCGCCAGCTATCAGACCGCGGTCGCGGAAGCACCGGGGGAGCCGGGGGAAGGGTTCTACTCGATGGCGCCGTCGTTGTTCCGCTACCCTGACGATCCGGACCCGGCGGTGCACGCGTTCTGCGACAAATACCGCCAGACCTTCGGCATCGACGTCAATTATGTGGGCGAGGCGGGCTATACGGCCGCAAACTTCACGCTCGCGGCCCTGGAGAAGGCCGGCCGCGGCCTGACGCTCGACAGCTTCATCGCGGCAATGGAGAGCATGCACGACTGGCGCGACATCTTCGGCGGGCCGGCGCTGTCGCTCAGTCCCACCAACCATCACGCGTCGAGCCAGTCGTTCCTGTCGGTGGTGAAGAAGACCCGCTGGACGCCGGTGCTGGACGCGCCCTTGAGCTTCTGACTAGGCTGCGCCCACGCAGTCCGCCGGCGCTCCCCCGGCGTCGCCGGCTTTGGACCAGGTGTGCTGCGAAACCCGAACGCCCGGGCGTTCGGCGAACGACAAGAGGCGACGGCCGGGCTCCTCCGGCCGCGACAGGGAGAGTACAACATGCTGCCATCACGACCGATCGCGCGCCGTTCACTGCTGGCCGGCACCGCCGGCCTTCTCGCCGCCCCCGCCCTGATCGGGCGGGCCACCGCCGCCACCCGCGGCGTCACCGATACCGAAATCACCTTCGGCACCATGACCGATCTGTCCGGCGTCACCGCCGTGCAGGGGGTCAACAACGCCAACGCCATGCGGATGGCGTTCGACGACTGCAATGCGCGCGGCGGCATCCACGGCCGCAAGCTCAACTGGATCGTCGAGGACATGGAATACATCGTCCCCAAGGCGGTGCAGGCGATGAACAAACTGCTGAACCGCGACAACATCTTCTTCGCGATCGGCAACGGCGGCACGCCGCACAACGATGCGGTGATGCCATCGATGTTCGAGAAAAACGTCCCGAACGTTTTCCCGCTGACCTGTGCCCGCTCGATGTACGAACCCTTCAACCGGCTGAAGTTCGGCCAGTTCGCCTCGTACTACGACCAGATGCGGGCCGGGGTGAAATACTTCGTCGAGCAGCGCGGCAAGAAGGTCGTCGGCTCAATGTACCAGGACACCGATTTCGGCAAGGATGTGCATGCCGGCGTCGTGGCGCAGGTCGAAGCGATGGGTATGAAAGTCGCGGCCGTCACCGCGCACCGGCCGACCGATACCGATTTCAACGCCGCACTGGCCCGCCAGCACGACGCCGGCTGCGACCTGATCTGCATGGGCACCATCGTCAAGGACACCACGATCATCCTGCAGACCGCGCGCAAGATGGGCTGGAACGTCGATTTCTGCGGCCAGTTCGCCAGCTACTCCACCGCGGTTGCGGAAGCGCCGGGCGAACCGGCCGAGGGGTTCTATTCGATGGCGCCAGCCCTGTACCGCTATCCCGACTCGTCCGAACCGGCGGTGCATGCGTTTTGCGAGGCCTACCGGAAGCGATTTGGTATCGACGTGAACTACCTGGGCGAGGCAGGCTTCACCGCCGCGACCTTCACCATCGCCGCGCTGGAAAAGGCTGGCCGCGACCTCACGTTGGACAGCTTCATCGCCGGGCTGGAGAGCATGCAGGGCTGGCATGACATCTTCGGCGGACCGGCGCTGTCGATGAGCCCGACCAACCATCACGCGTCGAGCCAGTCGTTCCTGTCGGTGGTGAAGAAGACGCGCTGGACGCCGGTGCTGGATGCGCCGCTGAGTTTCTGAAGGACGGCGGCGGTGCGCGGACCTGTGTCGTGCACCGCCGGTCCGGTCTCACCGGGGCGCAGCACCGGGGGCGGTGGGCATTTTCGCTAAGTCAGAAGGCTGTGGCTGGGATCGAGAGCACCGCCAACCCGGCGAGCACGGCAAAGACGGGAACCAGACGAAACACGGCACGCTGCGAAAATTCGGAACCGATCGCGCCGGCGGCAACTGCGATCGCGACGTTGCCCGCATGATCGAAGGCCGGGTTCCGCCCCATGCGTTGCGCAAGCCGCTTTCGTATATAAAGCCCCAAGGTCAACGCCGCGACCGCCGGGCCGAACACCTCGCCGACAACGGCGATCAGCGTGTTCGCAATCGCGACCGGCCAGAACGTTGGCAGCGCAAAGATCACGATGGCCCCGACCGCAGGTAAGGCGAGCGCCAGCACGATCGCGCCCCGGACACCGGCAAGCAGGAAATTGGCGGCGTCGAGCGGGCGCGGCTTGAAGCCTGTTGTGCCGGCTCGTGTCACATCGCCATCCAAAGAGTTCCGATCACCAGCGTTATCACGGTCAGTGGCGCGCCGACGCGGAAATGGTCCCAGAAGCTGATCACAACCCCGCGGGTTGCGGCCTTCTGCACCACGATCAAGTTTGCCATGGAACCAAGAATGGTGAAATTGCCCGCAAGCGTGGAGGCCATCGCGATCGTCAGCCAGGCGGTCGCGTGATCCGGCAGGGATTGCACGAAGGGCTTCATCATCAGCACCGCCGGTACGTTGCTGACCAGATTCGACAGCACGGCCGTCACCACACTCAGGATCGGGACCTGATCGAGGTGCAGGCGACTGACGCGCGCGATCAGGTCGGGTGTCAGCAGCACACGCTGGGCGCCGGCAACGATGATGAACAGGCCAGCGAACATCAGCAGCAGCGACCAATCGATCTCGGCATAGATCCGCGGGCTCTTCAACCGGCGCGTCAGCAGCAGAAGTCCACCGATGATAATCGCGGCCTTGGCGGGCGGCTGCCCCATGAAGAACAATGCGACCATGACGGCCGTCGCCACCAGCGCGCGCGCGACGAGCACGCGGTTGACATGGATGTTGACTTTCAGAGCCGTCATAGGTCCGGTGCCGGTGAATTCCTCCCGGTGGCACAGCGCTATCAGTCCGGCGGTGACGACAAGTCCCACCAGCGCGACCGGCCCAAGCGTCAGGGCGAACGTCGTGTCGGGAATCTGGGAGAAGCTGCCGATCATGATGTTCTGCGGGTTGCCGGTGAGTGTGGCAGTCGAGCCAACGTTGGAGGCCATCGCCACCGCCAGCAAATAGGGCGCCGGCTTGCGGCCCATGCGCAGGGTCAGATCCAGGACCAGGGGTGCGAGCACAAGGCAGATCGCATCATTGACCAGGATGGCCGAGAAAACCCCGGACATTACGACCACCGCACACAGCAGAATCATCGGTCGTTTCGCGCGCTCGGCAAACCACGTCGTGGCGACCGCGAAAAAACCGGACAGGCGCAGACTGGCCACAACGATCATCACGCCAAGCAGCAACGTGATCGTATCGAGGTCAATCGCCTTGTAGGCATCGTCCAGCGACAGCACACCGGCGGCGACCATGAGGCCGGCACCCACCAGCGCGACGCCGGCACGATCGATGTTCAGGCCCGGTATTTTGCCGATTGCGAGAGCCAGGTAGCTGGCGACGAAGATGACGAGGGCCGCGACTTTTCGTGCATCCTCATCGAGTTTGGGGCTGGCCGGAAGCAGGCCGGGCGCGACCGCGGCAAGCAGGCTGAGGATGACGACCAGGAAGACCAGCGTGATACTCACGATGCGGAGCCAGCGTCGCGGCTGCGCGGTCGCCGCCGGGGTGGTCTCGCTGTTACGCATCTATCGGTTCAGCACGCCGGTCCTTGCCGCGATGACACATAGCCGCGACCAAATTGCGAAAATCCGGTGCGGAACCGCCCGTTGGTGCGCCAGGCCGCCATCGACCCAGCGCTTCACGGCCACCGCGAAGCAACCCTGCCACTTGCGTCATACGTTCTCCACCCGGCCATACCCCACCGTCGTCGAGCCCCCGAAGATCGAGAGGCGGGCCTTCACTGCCCTTCTTCTCCACCGTGCCGTCGAAGCTGGTGAAGGGGCCATCCGCGGCTCGCCCACCTCATGCAGGACCGCGGTCACGGCTGGTGTCGATCCGCTGCCCCGCGGCACGGCGGGCCGATCGTCAGGACTGGCGGTTTCCCCCCGATGCCGGTCCCCGCGTCAGTCCCGCACCACCGGGCAGCTTTCGTCCTTTACCCAGTCGCCAAAACTCGCATAATAAACCGCCACGTCGTCATACCCCGCCCGCACCGCCGCCGCCGCCGCCAGGGCTGCGCGCCCGCCGCCCTCGCAATGCGTCACGATGTGATCGCCCGGCCCGAAGCCCACCCGCTCCAGCATTCCGCGCAGCACCGGGGCCGGGAACACGACACCGTTTGCCATCAGATCGGCGTGCGACAGATGCCGGGCCCCCGGCAGATGCCCGCTGCGGGCGCGCTTGCGGGCGTCCTCGCCGGTGAATTCGGCCCGCGTCCGGCTGTCGAATACCTGGGCGCGGCCGTCGAGTTGGTCCTTCAGGATCGTCCGGTCCACCACCCCGACCGAACCCGCACCCGCCACCGCATGCACGCCTGCGGTCACGGGCGGGGCGCTGGCGGGCAGCCCCGGCGCCGCGGACAGCGCCGGCCAACCGCCGTTCAGGATAACGCAGGAAACGCCGTAATACTGCAGGATGAACCAAACCCGAGACGCATTGGTCATCGCCCCGCTGTCGTAGGCAACGGCCGTGACACCGGCGCCGACACCCAGAGCGCTGAGTGCTTCGTCCCAGAACGCGGTCTTCTGGAACCCGGCATCGGGCGCCTTGGCCACCGCGTCCCAGGCATCGAGCGGCACCCGCACCGCACCCGCCACATGGCCCGCGTCGAAGGATGCCAGGTCGCGCGCATCCAGATAACGTACCGGCCCGAGCGCGGACAAAGCTGTGGCTTCGACGAAGGGGTCATGGGGCATGGCGGGCCTCGCGTTCAAGGGCTGTTTTGCAGGGGATTGTGGGCCGCTTCGAAGCGCCGCACAACCGCGGATACGAACAGGAAGCGCCCGATGCCTGTCCGGACAGGCGGACCGCTATGGCGACGCCCGACAATCAGCGAGCCGGTGATGACACGGACGTCGATGCGTCATCACGGGCGCTGGCCCACGCCGCCATGCTGCGCCATCGGGCGCGCGACCCGTGCGCCGGCCGCGCGGCGGCGCAAAATTCTGAAAATAGTCCTTGACGCGCCGAAGGAAACATGTCCTGATACACCCATGCCCGACGCGACCACCCCCGACGCGCCTCCCGACCGCCCCGGTCCCACCCCGGATCCGGCCACCACCCCCGCGCCACCCCCATCCCGCAGCACCCG
>Ga0302279_10006544_pt1 | contig 12293 bp, 12 predicted proteins | sample III_Bog_N3_3_FD_194541 | JGI IMG/M metagenome (GOLD analysis project Ga0302279, IMG submission 194541) | Peat permafrost microbial communities from Stordalen Mire near Abisko, Sweden - III_Bog_N3_3 | ecosystem: Environmental > Terrestrial > Soil > Wetlands > Peat | place: Sweden: Abisko...
AGCGCGGAGGAACTGCAGGTATCCACGCTGATCGAAGGCGGGCACGAGGTCGTCCTGGTGGTCGAGGACGACGCCCTGGTGCGCAGATACGTCGTTACCCAGATCGAGAGCCTCGGCTATACCACCCTGGAGGCGAGCAATGCGACGGAAGCCTTGCAAGTCATCGACTCCGGCGCCACGATCGATCTGCTGTTTACCGACGTGATCATGCCAGGGCCCATGAACGGCCGGCAGCTCGTCGTCGAGGCGTTGAAACGGCGCCCTTCGCTCAAGACCCTGTACACCTCCGGCTATACCGAGAACGCCATCGTTCATCACGGACGCCTCGACGTCGGCGTGCTGCTGCTCGTCAAGCCGTACCGCCGGTTCGATCTTGCAAGAATGATGCGAATGGCCCTCGACAATTGAACCGATTTTGGCGACTGCTAGGCCGCCGCCACGACATCCTCGGGGCGCGCCGATGCGATCGGGACCTGCCGGACCTGCCCTGTGAAAAACCTTCTCACCGATATCGCGGGCGTCCGCGTTGGTCACGCCGATGACGCAGCCCTCGGCTCGGGCGTCACGGCGGTGATTTTCGATTCCCCCGCGGTGGCGGCGATCGACGTGCGCGGCGGCGGACCCGGCACCCGCGAGGGCGCGCTGCTCGACGTCGCCAATACCGTGGAGCGGATCGACGCCATCGCGCTTTCCGGCGGCTCGGCGTTCGGGCTCGAAGCCGGCGGCGGGGTGCAGGCCTGGCTCGCCGAACAGGGCCGCGGCTTCAAGGTGCGCGGCGCCGTAATCCCGATCGTGCCCGGCGCGATCATGTTCGACCTGTTGAACGGCGGCGACAAGGCCTGGGGCCGCTTCGCGCCCTATCGCGATCTCGGCTATGAGGCTGCCGCCAGAGCGGGCGAGAGCTTCGCGCTCGGCAGCGCCGGCGCCGGCCTCGGCGCGACCACGGCGAATTTCAAGGGCGGGCTCGGCTCGGCATCGGCGGTGACGTCAGGCGGCGTCCGGGTCGCGGCGCTCGCAGTGGTCAATGCGGTCGGCAGCGTCACGGTGGGCGACGGGCCATGGTTCTGGGCCGCGCCGTTCGAGACCGGCGGCGAATATGGCGGGCGTGGATTGCCGCCCGCCTTCACGCCGGACATGCTGACGATGCGGATCAAGGGCGGTGCGGCGGCGACGTCCGTGGAGAACACCACGCTGGCGATCGTCGTTACCGACGCGGAGCTGACCAAAGCCCAGGCCAAGCGGCTGGCGATGATCGCGCAGACCGGATTTGCCCGCGCGATCTATCCGGTGCATGCGCCGCTCGACGGTGACGTGCTGTTCGCCGCCGCGACCGGCGAAAAGAAGATCGACCCGCTGGCCGGTCTCACCGAACTCGGCATGGTCGCCGGCAATGTCGTGGCGCGCTCGATCGCGCGCGGCGTGTTCACCGCGACTGGGCTGCCCTTTCTGGGCACGCCGCCGGCCTGGAAAGACCGGTTCGGTTAGGCGGCGGCACATCCCTTTCTGGGCGGTGCTTCCGGCCTGGAAAGACCGGTTCGTCAAGCGGCGACGGCACATCCCTTCCTGGGAGCGCTGCCGGCGCGGAACGACCGGTTCGGCGAGGACGCTACGGCGGCCTCGCGATTTCCTGTCAGGCGTTGAACGAAAGCGAGGACATCCCCCCGGTTGAAATCGCCTGCGCCTCGCGCTGGATCATCTGCTCGAGGAAATTGTAGGAAGCCGTTGCGCTGCTGGATGACGTGGTCGCTGCGGGCGAAGTCATCGAGACGCTCGATCCGTCGGCAAAGGTCAGGGATGTCGTGGTCGAGCCGTTGCTGTTGGTCGTCGAATTGCTGGATGCGCCGGCCAACGCCTGAAGCAATGGATCGGAGCCGCTGCTGCCGGTGCTGCCGGAACCCGACGTGCCGGTCGTGGGGCTCGCTCCATCGGCGCTGGTCGTGCCGCTGGAATCGCCGGAACTGGCGGCGTGAGCATGGTGATGATGCCCCCCCTTGCCGCCGGCTCCCTTCAGCGCCGATTGCAATTCGCCCAGGCTGACCGAACCGTCGCCGTTCTTGTCGAGTTCGCCGAACACCTTGTCGGCCTGCGCGATATTGGTGCCGCCGGCGCCGAGCGCGTTTTCGAATTCCGTCTTGCTGATGGCGCCGTCGCCATTGGCGTCGATCTGCGAGAACAGGTCCTGCAGCGCGCTGGCCGGGCTGGTGGATGTCGAGGTGGTCGACGCCGTCGACGACTGGCCCTGCGCTGCGAGCAGCGCACTCATCGTTTCCGGCGACAGCTGCGAATAGCCATTGGATACGGACGCCGAGGCGGAACTGCTCAAAGGCGTGGCGCCGGAGGTGACGTTGAACAGATCGGTCGAGGCCTGGCTGAAACCGCCGGTGGCCTGTCCGGACGACACGCTCGACGTCGTCAGCGATCGGATCGCGTCCAATGCGGATGATGCTGCACCAAGGGCGAACAACATAACGGGAACTCCGACAGATGCCGCATCGTGCGGCCTCTTACCTTTTCAGCACTGGGATCAGCAAGCCGCGTGCCAGTGCCAAAAACCCAATAAAACATGGGTTTTCTGCAGGCGAATACCCCGCCGCCCCCGGCAAGAGCTGCCGCCGGCGGCAGAATTTTCCCCTCCCCCGGTGGTCTGGCTCGCCCGCATTGCCCGCCAGCCTTGCGCGTGTTACGCGGAAACCTCCGCAAGACTTCGAAAGTGGTTCGGGAAAGCGCACATGTCAGCCCAATTTGCGTCACGCCCCCTCGCTATCGCGCCGTCGATCCTGGCCTCCGATTTTTCCAGGCTGGGAGAGGAAGTCCGCGCCGTCGATGCGGCCGGCGCCGACTGGATCCATCTCGACGTCATGGACGGGCATTTCGTGCCCAACATTTCCTACGGTCCCGACGTCATCAAGGCGATGCGCCCGCACACCAAGAAGATCTTCGACGCGCATCTGATGATCTCGCCCTGCGATCCCTATCTGGAAGCCTTCGCCAAGGCCGGCTGCGACCACATCACAGTGCATGCCGAGGCGGGCCCCCATTTGCATCGCTCGCTGCAGGCGATCCGCAGCCTCGGCAAGAAGGCCGGCGTCTCGCTCAATCCCGGCACGGCGATTTCCGCGATCGAATATGTCATCGACATGATCGATCTGGTGCTGGTGATGTCGGTCAATCCCGGCTTCGGCGGCCAGGCGTTCATTCATTCCGCGCTCGGCAAGGTCGCCGATCTGCGCGCAATGACCGCGGGCCGGCCGATCGATATCGAGGTCGACGGCGGCGTCGGCCCTGATGTCGCCGGTCAATTGGCCGCCGCCGGCGCCAATGCCTTCGTCGCCGGCTCCGCCGTGTTCAAGGGCGGCACCATGGAATCCTACAAGAGCAATATCGCCGCGATCCGCAACGCGGCGGCAACGGCGCGCGGCGAGGCGATTTAAAAAGCGATTTCCAGCGAAGTGGAAACCGGTTCGCGTTAAGAAAACGCGTCAAATAAGGAATCTAGAGCCCTGTTTCGATTCAATCGAAACGGGGCTCTAGGCTCGCGCCTCTGCCGGATTGCCGTCTTCGCTCTCCTGCTCGTGCAGCGAGTCGAGCCGCGGCGGACGCACCACGGTGACGGTGCAGGCCGCTTCGGCGGCGACCTTGGCGGAGACGCTGCCGAGCAGCGTGCGCCTGAGCGAACTCTGCCGCGCGCCGATCACGATATGATCGACATGGTTGGCTTCGGCGAATTCCAGGATCGCCGCGGCGGGGTCGATGGCCTCGAGCACGTGCACGGTCAGCCGGCTTTCATCGAGCTTCAACGGCGACGCCCAGTGGCGCAACGCGACTAGCCGGTCGATATGCTTGTTGTTGCCGGCTTCGTCGAGCGTCCGGTCGATGGTGACGCGGCCGAGCTTCAGCACGTTCAGGCAGGCGAGCCTCGCCGACGGCAGCGTCGCCAGGATTCGCTGGGTGGTCACCCGCAGCGCCTCGTTCAACGCCAGCGAGCCCTCCGTCGTGTCGAGCGCGATCGCGACGATCGGCCCCGCATCCAGTTGCGCGGCAACATCCGCCTTGCCGCGCGACTGTGACACGTTGCCGTTGAAGCGGCGGCGCCAGACGGTGGAGAGCGGATCGCGCTGCAACCGCTCGGAGCGTGCCGTCAGCTTGATCTGGTCGGGATGGGCGAGTTCGAAGGCGAGCTGGGATGCCGTGGGGTAGCGCCAGACCGGCTCGATCTCCAGGCAGCGCAGCACGATTTCCTGCAGCCAGGGCGGGTAGTCGGCCTTGAGCTTGCGCGGCGGCTGCGGGTCGCGCCACAGCCGCCGCCGCATGCCGCGCAGGGTCTCGGTCTCGCCGAACGGCCGCACGCCGGTGGTGAAGAAATACAACAGCACGCCGAGCGAAAACAGGTCGCCGCGCGGATCGTCGCGCACGCCGAGCAGCCGCTCCGGCGCCATATAGGGCGCGGTGCCGTAGGGTATCCGGAATTCCTCCTGCAGCAGATCCGGCAATTGATTGTGATGCGACAGTCCATAGTCGATCAGCACGGCCTCGCCGGTGGGGCGAAACATGATGCTGCTCGGCTTGATGTCATGATGGATGACGTTCTGCCGGTGCAGGTCGGCCAGCGCGACCGCGATCTTCCATGCGATCACCCTTGCCTCTTCGTAAGGCAACGGAAGTTCGCCGAGCCGGCTGTAGAGCGTGGTGCCCGGGATCGGCTCGATCACGACGTAGGCCTGATGGGCGAAATCGCCGGTGCCATGACAGGCAGGCACATGCGGCCCCGACAGCCGCGGCAGGATCATCTGCTCCATCTCGAAACTGACGATGGCGGCGGGGTCCTCGCCCTCGGAAACCCTCGGGATCTTCATCAGCAGGGGCGTGGCGAGGTCTGGTCGCGTCACGCTCCACAGCGTCGCCATGCCGCCGCTATGGACGCATTCCCCGACCGTGAAGCCGTCGATCACCTCGCCGGGCTGAACCGAATGCTTCGCCATCGATCACCTCCCGACCGAAAGGCGATCGGCCAGCCAGTGCGGCAGGCCGTTTTCACGAATCCGCATCGCCGCCGCCTCGATATCATAGGGCACCCGGCAATAGCTGATTTCCCTGGTCTCGGTATCGAACATCGCGAACGCGGCCGCCGGATTGCCGTCGCGGGGCTGTCCCACTGAACCGACAACGGCGAGCCATTGCCGGCTGCCTGACAATTGCACGGGAACATCGGCGGTCGGGATGAAGCTCGTTATCTTCGCGGTCGACGACATCGAATACAGCGCCGGGCGGTGGATGTGGCCGCAGAAGCTGACGCGCGCTTCCGTCGATATGATGCTGCGCGCCGCGTCCGTCGCGTTCTGGACGTAGCGCCATCGATTGGGATTGCTGGCCTCGGAATGAACGTAGAGACGATCTTCCTCCTGCTCCACGAACGGCAATTCCGCCAGAAAGCGCCGCTGGGCCGCGGAGAGCCGGCCGCGAGTCCACTCGATCACAGCCTGGCCCTCGGCATTCATGGATTCGGAGGGCGTGCCGATGGCGCTGTCGTGATTGCCGCGCACCGCGAGACCGCCGCTCTCGACCAGCCCCATCACGGTTTCGACCGTCCATTCCGGATCGGCGCCGTAGCCGACATAGTCGCCGAGGCAGATCATCCGCTCCGCGCCGCGCGCCCGCGCATGATCGAGGCATGCCTCAAACGCCTGCCGGTTGGCATGGATATCCGTAAAAACAGCCAGCCGCACGATTTCCTCCGCACCGATCCTATCGATCAGGCCTGGGTCCGATTTGATGGATATCAAACAACAGGGAGGAACAGGCGCGCAACCGGCCGAAGGTCGGGGTCACGGAGTGGAACGCGGGCGGGCGACGCACGCGAAGCGAAAAAATCAACGCTTGCGCGGCGCTTCCAGACCCTTGAGCAACAGTTCCAGCAAAGCGTCGATACGCGCCTGCAGTTGCGGATCGTTCCATTCGCCGGAATGCGCGGGGTGATGAAAGCGGGTGGTGGCCTCGAAAATCGCGAGCGCCGTGGCCTTGAGGTTGGTGACGTGGAAGACGCCCTGTTCGACGCCGTCAGAAAGAATATGCACGATCTGGTCGACAAGACCGTCCTTGTGCGCCTTGACGACCTTGCAGGCCTCCTGCGCCAGCGCCAGATAGGTCGCGAACATTTCGGGGTCGTCGCCGACCTTCTTGTGCTTGATCGCAACCATCGTGCGCAACCAGCGCTCCAGCCGGGCCGGCGCAGGGCCGGTGCTATCCGCAATCTCCTGGAGCGGTGAGTTGGTGCGGTCAAGCCAGCGTTTGGCCACGGCTTCGCGCAGCGACGCCTTGCTCGGGAAGTGACGGTAGACGCTGCCGTGGCTGACATCGAGCGCACGGGCCACGTCCACGACCGTGGCCTTGGCCAGTCCGAAGCGACGCAGCACGTCCTCGGTGACCTCGAGAATACGCTCAGGGGTCAGGACAACGTTTTCGTTCATGGGTGCACCGTCAGCTTCCTGGGTTAGGGAAAAAGCGAGCAATTAGCGGGCCAGCCTCTCGGCCTGCGCGGCCAGATGACGGGCGACGCGGACATTGAGCCAGCGCTGGATTTGGGCGGTCAGATGAAGAATTTCGATGGTCATGGCGGCTATCCTCTGCAAGTCCAGGGTGGGGGGCGGACCGGCCTGCGAACCCTGGTGACGCCTCTTAATGGCGTCGGAAATGCATATAGCATGTCTCGCTGACAGATTTCAATATCTGTTAGTCAATATTCCGTGACTGGCGATCGTCGATGGGCTGGCCAGACCCCTGCCGGCCCGGCGTTTGTCTCCCGGGGGCCGCTCTGCTAAAGCGCAGCGTAACCCCCTTACCCCAAGAGTCGTCGATGATTTCCCGCTACACCCGCCCGGAGATGGCCGTCATCTGGGAAGCGCAGACGCGCTTCAAGATCTGGTTCGAGATCGAGGCCCATGCCGCGGACGCGCTGGCTGAACTAGGCGTGATCCCGAAAGAGGCCGCCAAAGCCGTCTGGACCAAGGCCCGCGACGTCATTTTCGACGTGGCCCGGATCGACGAGATCGAGCGCGAAACCAAGCACGACGTCATCGCCTTCCTGACCCATCTGGCCGAGATCGTCGGTCCCGAGGCGCGCTTCGTGCACCAGGGCATGACATCCTCCGACGTGCTCGACACCTGCCTCAACGTCCAGCTCACCCGTGCGGCGGACCTGTTGGTGGACGACATCGACAAGGTGCTCAAGGCGCTGAAGAAGCGCGCCTTCGAACACAAGATGACGCCGACCATCGGGCGTTCCCACGGCATCCATGCCGAGCCGGTGACGTTTGGGCTGAAGCTCGCTTATGCCTATGCGGAGTTCAGCCGCGCCCGCGATCGGCTGGTCGCCGCGCGCAAGGAAATCGCGACCTGCGCGATTTCAGGCGCGGTCGGCACCTTCGCGCAGATCGATCCGCGGGTGGAGGAGCACGTCGCGCGGGCCATGGCGCTGACGCCGGAGCCGATCTCCACGCAGGTGATCCCGCGCGACCGCCATGCGATGTATTTTGCAACGCTCGGCGTGATCGCCGCCTCGGTCGAACGGCTCGCCACCGAAATCCGGCATCTGCAGCGCACCGAGGTGCTGGAAGTGGAAGAATTCTTCTCCGAGGGCCAGAAGGGCTCCTCGGCGATGCCGCACAAGCGCAACCCGGTGCTGTCGGAGAACCTCACCGGCCTCGCCCGCATGGTGCGCGCCTATGTGACGCCGGCGATGGAGAATGTCGTGCTCTGGCACGAGCGCGATATCTCGCACTCCTCGGCCGAGCGCATGATCGCGCCCGACGCCACCGTGACGCTGGATTTCGCCCTCAACCGCCTCGCCGGCCTGATCGACAAGCTGCTGATCTATCCGCAGAACATGCAGAAGAACATGGACCGGCTCGGCGGCCTGATCCACTCGCAGCGGCTCCTGATCGCGCTGACGCAGAAGGGCGCCAGCCGCGAGGACGCCTACAAGCTGGTGCAGCGCAACGCGATGCCGGTCTGGCGCGGCGAAGGCGACTTCCAGACGCTCCTGAAGCAGGACGCCGAGGTGAAGAAGTATCTCAGCGACGCCGAGATATCGGAGCAGTTCGACCTCGGCTATCACCTCAAGCACGTCGACACGATCTTCAAGCGCGTGTTCGGCGAGAGCTGACGCGGCGGCCTGCGCCTCGGCAATCCGGGGCGCAAAGCCGGCGTCATGAGCGTCGTGATATCGGAAGGCGACGTGGACGATGCCGTCCGTGTCACGCCCCTGCGGAACCCGACCGACCGCTACAACCGGTGTGACTACGGACCTGCAATAACAACTGAATGGTAACCCTCGATCGGTTAGGATCGCACCCGTGGCACCCCCTCCGACGATTCTCGTGTTCGACTCCGGCCTTGGCGGACTCACGGTCCTGCGCGAGATCGTCAGGGCACGGCCCGACGCGCATTATATCTATGTCGCCGACGACGCCTTCTTTCCCTACGGCCATCACAGCGAAGAAGAGATCATCGCCCGCGTGGTGCCGCTGATCGGCGAATTGGTCGCCGCGCATTCCCCCGACCTCGTGGTGATCGCCTGCAACACCGCTTCCACGTTGGTGATGTCGCATCTGCGCGAGCGTTACGGCCTCCCCTTCGTCGGCACGGTGCCAGCCATCAAGCCGGCCTGCGCCAAATCCAGGACGAAGCGCGTCTCGGTGCTCGGCACCAGGGGCACCGTGAAGCGCGAATACACGCACGCGCTGATCCGCGATTTCGCGCAGGGCTGCGAGGTGACGCTGGTGGGCTCGGGCGAACTCGCCTCGCTGGCGGAAGCGGCCCTCAGCGGCGTCGAGGTGAGCGATGCCGAGATCGCGACGGAACTCGCGCCCTGTTTCGTCGGAGACCGCGACGACCATACCGGCCATACCGACACCGTGGTGCTGGCCTGCACCCATTATCCGCTGTTGATGGACCGGCTGGTCGCCCTGGCGCCGTGGCCGGTGGACTGGATCGATCCAGCGCCGGCGATCGCGCGACGGGTGGCGGACCTGCTCGGACCAGCCGGCAGCGAGGCCGATCATGCCGGTGCCGAAATGATTTTCACCTCGCGAAAGCCGCATACGCTGAGCCGGGCCGTGATGCCGTTCTTCGGCGGCCGCGTGCCGGCCTGAACGCGTCCGATGCTTCCCGGCCTCTCGCCGCACTAGGTTCTTGATTGACGCGTTTTCTTCACGCGAACCGGTTTCCACTTCGCTTGAAAACGCTTTAGCCTGCCGTCGAACGCCCTTCCCTTCAGCCCGCCCGAGGGAGCCTCGATGTGACGCCCGCTGCACCTGCCCCCCTCAACCGCCTGCGACAACAATGGCGCGAGGGACGCCCGACCTTCGGCGCGATTGCGACCATTCCCAGCATTCAGACCGTGCAGATCATGGCCCGCTCCGGGCTCGACTGGATCATCGTCGACCTCGAACACGGCCCGATCGACCTCGGCTCCGCGCACGCGATGATCGTGGCCACCTCCGGCACGCCTTGCGTGCCGCTGGCGCGGATCGCCGCCAACGAGCCGTGGCTGGCGAAAGCGCCGATGGACATCGGCGCGCTCGGCATCAATTTCCCGATGATCTGCAACCGGCAGGACGCAGAGAAGGCCGTACGCAGCGTCCGCTATCCTCCGCGCGGCGACCGGCTCTGGGGCCCGTTCCATGCGCCGTTCCGCTGGGGCGTCTCGATGGCCGACTACATGGCGAGCGCCGACGACGACATGATCTGCATGGTCACCATCGAACATGTCGAGGCGGTCAACCGCATCGACGAGATCATGGCCGTCCCCGGCATCGACGTTGCCGTGATCGGCCCCGGCGACCTCGCCACTTCCATCGACAAACGCGGCCGCATCGACGATCCAGAAGTGCAGGCGCTGATGGCGCGCGCGGAAGCCGGCATCCTCAAGAGCGGCGTGCCGATCGGCGGCGTGGCGCGCACCGCCGAACAGGCCAACCGGATGATCGACCGCGGCTACCTCGCGCTGGCGCTCGGCTTCGACTGGTCGTTGTTTGCCCGCGGCATCGCGGCGAGTTTCGAGGGCATCAAGCGCTGAGATCGGATCGGCCTTGCGCTTTTCCGTTTGCCCCGGCGCTGGGTAGTCTGACTCGCAAAGAAGGGGAAGCCGACCTTCTGATCGACGGCGTCCGGCCGGCGTGGTCCATGACGCCAAGGTCCATAGCGACAAGCCATTGAAAGTGCTTGGTGTTTACCTAGCCGACAAAACCAGGCCGCTGGCCTCACGCGCGCCGTAGACGACAACCAGCTGGCCCCAGGCCCCTCGGTTCGTGCTAGATCAGCAACCGGCGGGACCGTTCGGCTCGCCGGCTTTGTGCTGCGGGAACCCGAGTGAAACGATGCGCGGAACGGTTCGAAAAATCTCAATGCCGCGCCGTCACATCGCCGATCTCATGCACGCGTCCCATCGCGTGCCCTTCGTCTCGCTGACGCGCAGGCTCGACATTCGCCAATTGCTGGAGGCCCGCGCGGCGGCCGCGCAGCGATCCGGCTGGGCGGCGATTTTCGTCAAGGCGTTCGCGCTGGTGGCGAAGGAGCAGCCGACCCTGCGCACGCTGTACGCCAAATGGCCGTGGCCGAGCTTCTATGAGCTGCCGTACAGCGTCGCGATGGTCGCGATCGCGCGCGTCGAAGACGGCCAGGATTGCGTGCTGCCGCAGAAGGTCCCGGCGCCGGATCGGGCGCCGCTCGTCGAGCTCGACGCCCAGATCCGCCATGCCAAGGAGGCGCCGATCGCCGAAGTGCCGGCGTTTCGCAAGATCCTGCAGGTGACGCGGCTGCCGCTGCCGCTCCGCCGTCTGGTTTGGCTGGTCGGGCTGAATTTCGGACGCCAGCACGCCAACTGGTTCGGCAGTTTCGGGGTGACCTCGGTGGCCGCCTACGGCGCCGGCCAGCTGCAGGCGGTGAGCCCGGGGCCGTATATCCTCAGCTATGGCGTGGTCGAGGACCACGCCATCGATGTCGTGATCCGCTGGGATCACCGAATCTGCGACGCGGCCCTGATCGCCAGGACCCTGACCCGGCTGGAACAGGTGCTGAACGGTGAAATCGCGGCCGAATTGCGCGGAAACAGCCAGCCGGCCGAACTAAAACCGGTCCGGGCGGTCGCGACCTGAGGGTTTCGGGGTCCCAAATCGGGGCCCGTTTTCATTGACAGGACACCGGTTTCTGCCTAGAACCCGGCTGCTCGCGGGCCGGTTTCGGCCCGCGATGCGTTTCGCGACCCGTGGTCTACCCCTTCGAGCTTTGGGGCTGGACCTGTCGGCTCCGGGAAGTTCCCGGCGCACAGGAGGGCGCGTCTCCTCAAAACTCAAACTCTATAAAGAGGACGCGATGACTAAGCGCAGTGAGGCGAAATACAAGATCGATCGCCGTATGGGCCAGAACATCTGGGGCCGCCCGAAGAGCCCCGTCAACCGCAGGGAATACGGCCCCGGCCAGCATGGCCAGCGCCGCAAGGGCAAGCTCTCCGACTTCGGCGTGCAGCTGCGCGCCAAGCAGAAGCTGAAGGGCTATTACGCCAACATCAGCGAACGCCAGTTCCATGGCATCTATGTCGAAGCCGGCCGGATGAAGGGCGACACCGGTGAAAACCTGATCGGCCTTTTGGAGCGCCGCCTCGACACCGTGGTCTATCGCGCCAAGTTCGTCGCCACCATGTTCGCCGCGCGCCAGTTCATCAATCACGGCCACATCAAGGTGAACGGCCGCCGCGTCAACATCGCCAGCTACAAGGTCAAGCCCGGCGACCTCGTCGAGGTCAAGGAATCCTCCAAGCAGCTCGCCCATGTTCTGGAAGCAAGCCAGCTCGGCGAGCGCGACGTGCCCGACTTCCTCGAGGTCGATCACTCCAAGATGTCGGCGAAGTACACCCGCATCCCGGCGCTGTCGGACGTGCCGTTCGCGGTGCAGATGGAACCGCATCTGATCGTCGAATTCTATTCGCGCTGATTTTCTGTCGGCGTCCGTCGCGATCGAAGGCCCCGGTTTTACCGGGGCCTTTTTGCTGGGTATGATGCCTGTCTGATTGCGCTGTCGTTCCGGGGCGCGTCGAAGACGCGAACCCGGAATCTCGAGATTCCCCGATGCGCAATTGCGCATCTGAGGCCTGGTCCTTCGGACCATCCAGGAATGACCCGAACCGAAAGACTTCTCCATGACTTACACCCCTGCCCCGCGCGATCCCAAAGCCCCGCCGATCCGCATCAACCTGTTGTCGGACACCCAGACCCGCCCGACCGCAGCGATGCGCGAGGCGA
>Ga0302279_10006545_pt1 | contig 12293 bp, 11 predicted proteins | sample III_Bog_N3_3_FD_194541 | JGI IMG/M metagenome (GOLD analysis project Ga0302279, IMG submission 194541) | Peat permafrost microbial communities from Stordalen Mire near Abisko, Sweden - III_Bog_N3_3 | ecosystem: Environmental > Terrestrial > Soil > Wetlands > Peat | place: Sweden: Abisko...
GGGCGAGCGGCGGCGCGAGCCGTTGTAGGGCTCGCCGCTGGGGAGGAGATCGGGGTCGGGCACGCGCGGCGGGGCGCCGTCGCAGGGGCCCAGGTATCCGATGGCGTCGTCGCCGGAGGCCACGAAGCGGTCGAGGTCGGACGCGCCCGCGAGATCGAAGGTGCGCTCCGTGCGCGGCGCGCCGTCGAGGTCGATCACGGCGGCGAACGACGCGCCGACGCAGGCGAGCAGGAGGTCTGCGCCGGCCCGCAGCGGCGTGCAAGCCGCGTCGCGGAGCCCGGCGGGGAGCGCGGTCGCCGAGGTGCTGCGCAAGGTCCGCGGATCGAGGCGGCCGACGAACCCACTCGCCGCGATGACGACGCCGCCGTCCGCCAGCGGGAGGCCTCCGCGCAGCGCCGCGTCGAGGGGGCGGGTGCCGGTGAGTCCCTCGAACACGTCCGGTGGGCCGGGAGGCGAGCGCCCCCGCTCGGGCGCGAGCGCCGGCCCCGCGTCGGTGATCACGCCCGTGGCCGAGACGCCGCGCGCCCGGCCCCCGGGGAGGACCGCGGTGAGGGCATCGCCGCGCACCGCGAGCGACACGGCGCCGCCGAGATCGGCGCTGACGTCGCGGTACGAGGCGCCGCCGTCGAGCGTGAGCCGCACCTGGCCGAGAGCGGTGACGACGAGGGCGCGGCGCCCGTCCGCCGCGAGCGCTCGCGCCGCCGCGGGCACGCCGATCGCGAACGGGGCGGCGCCCGACGGCGGTGCCACCAGCAAGCCCCCGGGGAGCACCAGGCCGGTGCCGGCGAGCGCGTCGAACGACCCGCGCGGCGGAGACGGGAGCGCGGCGATCGGGTGCAGCGCGCCGAAGAAGCCGTCGGCGCCGAAGAGCTGCTCGCCCTTCCAGAACACGTACCGCGCGGCGCTGCCCGGCGCCCAGGACGGGGCCCGCGCGCCCCCCTCGACCTCGGGCTCGGCGGGGCCCACCGCGGCGATCTCGCGTCCCCGCAGCGCGAGGCGCCGGCCGCCGGCGACGACCTGGGAGAGCCCGTCCGCGGTGGCCTCGATCACGCTCGGATCCAGCACCAGGTAACGGGCCGGCGGGAGCGGCGGGACAGCCTCGGCGCCCGCGGCATCCGGGGGCGGAGCCAGCGGAGGTGGCAGCGGAGCCGGCGCTCCGGCGCAGGCGGAAACGGCGCCGGAGAGCGCGAGCACGAGGGCGGCGGCGCGCGGCGACATGGGCCGCCGGGGACCCTACAACGGTTCGCGGGCGGGGGCAGCCTCGGATACCCTGCGCCGTGCCTGCGCCCACGCCCGCGACCGCCTTCGCGTCGAACGACCTCGCCCGGGTGCGCCGCAACCCCTGGATCATGGGCCTGGCGATGGCGCCCTTCCTCGGCGCCCTGGCGCTGCTCCTGGGGGGGCTCGCGTTGCAGTGGCAGCTCGCGCTGGGCGCCCCGCAGCTCGCGGCCGTCGGCGCCTTCCTCACCCTCCTCGCGTACCGCAAGAACTGGCGCCCCGTGGTCACGCCGGCGAGCGTGCGCGCCGACATGGAGGGCGTGACGGTCGGCGATCGCATCTTCCCTCGGGAGACGATCCGCACGGGCTTCGTGCTCCCGGGGGCCCCGCCCCGGGTGCTGCTGCGGCGGCGCTTCCGTCCGGCCGTGGAGATCCAGGTACGCGACACCGCGCAGGGCCGTGAGCTGCTCCGCGCGCTCGGCCTCGACGCGTCGCAGGCCGTCGCCGACTTCCGTACGCCCTCGCGGGCGCTGAGCAAGCGCCGCTACAGCGTGGGGGCGGGCGTCGGCTTCGCCGCGATCGCCATGGGGTTCGTGCCGGCCACGACCGGCGCACACCCCGCGGCGGTGCCGGCGTTGCTGGGGCTGCTGACGGTCGCCATGGTGTTCCTCTTCGCCGCGCCCACCCAGCTCAGCATCGGCAGCGACGGCATCGCGGTGCGCTGGCTGTGGACGCGGCGCTTCCTCGGCTTCGACCAGATCACCGGCGTGACGCGCTTCGAGAAGGGCTGGGGCAACTCCCGCCTCGTCGGGCTCCGGGTGGTCCTCCGCTCCGGCGAGACGGTCGAGCTCGCCACGTCGCGAGGCGACTGGAGCGATGGCCAGAGCGCCATCCTCTGCCAGCGTGTCCTGGAGGCGATGGAGACCTTCCGTCAGGGTGGCACGGCGACCGACGCCGCCCGCCTGCGGCGCGGCGATCGCGGCGTCGGGGAGTGGATCACCACCCTCCGTTCCCTCGGAGCAGGCGCCAACGCCGACCTGCGCACCGCGCCGGTGCCCCGCGACCGGCTCTTCCACATCGTCGAGGATCCGGCCGCCCCGGCGGCGGAGAGGGCCGCGGCGGCGGTGGCCCTCGGCGGCGACCTCGACGACGAGAGCCGCGCCCGCCTGCGCGCAGCCGCGGCGGCGACGGCCGCGCCCAGGCTGCGGATCGCCATCGAGAAGGTGGCCGACGGCGACGCGGAGGCGGAGCTGGAGGCGGCGCTGGCGGAGATCGAGGGGCCGGCACCCTCGGCGCGGGCGGCGCGGTCGCGGGACGCAGATTGACCCCCTCAGCGTTGGCGGCGCTGGGGCTCTCGCGGGGCGATCTCCTCGGCGGCGGCCTCTTCCTCGGCGGCCGCTTCCCCCGCGTCCGCGGGCGTCGCCACCCGCACCCGGGGCGGCACCGCGAGCAGGGACGCGGGCGTCGGGATCGCCGCCGCCCGCTTGCGCAGCACGGCCCCGGTCTGCACCAGGACGGCGACGCCCTCGTCGATGGCCCGCTCGAAGACCTGCGCGCGCTTCTGCTGCTTGTTCCGCTTGCTCTCGGCTTTCTCGTGCGCCTCGCGCCAGTCGTCCTCGCCGGCGGTGAAGGCGCGCATCCCCTGGATGGCGACGGCGACGCCCCAGAAGATGGCGGTCGCCAGCATCGGCTTGAGGTCGTGGTTGAGGAGGCCGAAGAGCGCGAGCGCGGTGTTGACGATGGCCCAGATGCCCAGGTGCCGGAAGAAGCGGCGCCGCACGCGGCGGAGGTAGACCTCGACCGCCGCGCCTTCGTTGGCCTTCTCCGCCTGGCGGACGCGGAGCTCGCGGCTGGCCTCGCGGAGGACCTGGGGCTCGACGCCGACCTCGGCGGCGGCGGCGACCAGGTCGTCGAAGCCGAGGCGGGTGTCGGCGCCCTTCAGCTCTTGCTGGTCGACGGCGCGAGCGAGGATCTGCTGCACCTCGGCGGTGGAGTAGCGCCGGAGAGCCGTCAGGCCCGCGGGTGGAGGCGGGGCTCCGACCTGGCCTCCCGCCCGAGAGGCCCCCTGAGAGACCGGCTCGGCGGGTCGCTTCTCGACGACGGCCTCGCCCCGGAGCGCGGCGTCGAGGGCACGGGTGAGCTCGTCCATCGAGGCGAAGCGATCGTCCGGACGCTTGGACAGGGCGCGCCGCACCACCCCCTCGACCGCAGGAGGGACGCCGGCGGTCGCGAGCGCCGTCCTGGGGATCTCGTCGGTGAGGATGGAGGCGACCACCGCCAGCGGCTCGCCGCCGCCGCGCCACGGGGGCGTCCCGGTCAGCAGCTCGTACGCGAGCGTCCCCCAGGCGAACTGGTCGGCGCGACCGTCGAGCGCGTCGCCGCGGATCTGCTCGGGCGCCATGTAGACCGGCGTGCCGACCTTGATGCCCTCCCTGGTGAGGGTGGGCAGCGCCGGCGCCTGGGTAGGCCCGCCGGGATCGACCTCGCCGCCGACGCGGCGGGCGATGCCGAAGTCGAGCACCTTGATGACGCCGTCGTCGCGCACCATCACGTTCTCGGGCTTGATGTCGCGGTGGATGAGCCCCTTGCGGTGGGCGGCGGCGAGGGCGCGCGCGACGTCGCCGAGCCAGGCGGCGCGGGTGGCGACCGGCACGGAGGCGTCGCCGAGGCACTCGCGCAGGGTGCGGCCGTTGACCAGCTCCATGACGATGTAGGGCGCGCCGTCGAGCTCGCCGACGTCGAAGATGGAGACGGCGTTGGGGTGATCGAGGGCCGCCGCGGCGCGCGCCTCGCGGAGGAGGCGGGTGTCCGCGTCGCCGCCGGTGCGGGAGACGACCTCGGAGATGACCTTGAGCGCGACGCGGCGGTCCAGCCGGGAGTCGTGGGCGCGGTAGACGCAGCCCATGCCGCCCTGCCCGATCGCGGCGTCGATGGTGTACCGCTCGAAGGTGTCGCCCGGCTTCAGCATCGAGGCGGCGGAGGGTAGTGGATTTCGGCCCGGGGCGACACCGGCACCGGCTTCAGAGGCAGGTGCGCTCCTCCGTGAGCGTCACGTAGCAACAGCTCCCGTCGGAGGGGCTGAGCGCGCAGCGGATCCCCACGAGCACGTCGCCGCCGCAGCAGGTGCTCTTCGTCGTGTCGCAGAGCCCGAGGGCGTGCGTCACCAGGGTCTGCGCGTCCAGGGTGTCGGGCGCGGGGCAGATGGCGCCCACCGCGCAGGCCAGCACCACGGAATAGGGCGGCATGGGCACCACCATGCACCCCCCGCTCGATCCTCCAGCGCCTCCCTCGCCGGCGCCCACGAAGCCGCCCGCGCCGCCCGCGCCGCCGACGCTGGTCCCCGCCGTGCCTGCGGTACCCCCGGAGCCGCCGCCGCCCGCGGTTCCGGCGGTGCCCGCGCTGCCGCCGGAGCCGACGGTGCCAGCGCTGCCGCCGGACCCGCCGGTCGGACGCCCATCGACGACCACGTTGCCGCCGCAACCCGGGGACGCGAGGGCGACGGTGGCGAGCGCGGCGAGGGCCACGAGGTAGGGCAGGAGGAGCGCCGGGCGGGGCGAGGAAGGATTGAGCATGGGCAAGCCAAGCGGTGGGGCGCGGAAATCGCGTGAGGGTCAGCGTATCAGGGAAACGGGGCAGGGCCGCTCGGGTCGGGGGCTAGGCCGCCAGTGGCAGCGTGAACCAGAAAAGGCAGCCGTGCCCCGGCGGCGACTCCACTCCGACCTCGCCGCGGTTGGCCTCCACCAGGCGTTTCACGGTGGCGAGCCCGAGCCCGATGCCGCCCCCCTCCACGGGGCTGCCCAGGCGGACGAAGGGCTCGAACACCCGCGCCTCGGCCCCCGGGGGCAGCCCGGGGCCGGTGTCCTCCACCTCGAGGCGCAGCGAGACTCCCTCGAAGCGCTCGCGGAGGACGATCTGCCGGACACCCTGCCGGCCGCCGCCCACGTGGGCGATGGCGTTGCGCACCAGGTTGGAGAGGATGACGGCGACCACGCTCGGGTCGCAGGCGACCGTCGCCACGGGGACCGGCTCGACGACGATCTCGATGTCCGCCTCGCCGGCGGGCGGCTGCGCCTCGGCGACGATCTCCTCGACGACGGTCACCACGTCGGCGCGGGAGCCCGGATCAGGGCGCGCGGCGGCCCGCGCGAACCTCAGCAGCGCGTCGATGATCGCGCTCATCCGCTCGGTCTGGTGGCGCACGCTCCGCAGGGCGTCCGCGGCGCTCTCGAGCGTGCCGGCCCGCGCGGCCGTGCTGCACCGCATCTGGATGCACTGGAGAGGGGTGCGCAGATCGTGGGCCACCCGGCCGGCGAAGATGTCGAGCTCGGTGACGCGCTCGGCGTCGAGGCGGCGACGCTCCTCGGCGACCTTGAGGAACTGCCGGGCTCCGGCGAGCCCGATGAGCGTGCCGGCGACGATGCAGACCAGGGCGAGGCCATCGCGGATCAGGCTGCGCCGGCGGAGCACGTCGACCCGGGCCCCGGCCACCTCGACCTCGCGCTCGTTGATCGCGACGACCGCGTTGGTGGCGACGATCAGCGCGTCGGCGGTCGAGCGAACCCGCGCGATGGCGTCGTCGCTCGGCCGGTCCCCCCGCTTCTCGGCCGCAGCCAGCTCCTCGAGCGCGGCGAAGAACGCCGCGCCGTCCGCCGCCATGACCTGGTACGCCTCGTACTCACCGGGGTAGTCCTCGGTCGCCCGGTACGCGGCCACCGCGCGCTCGTACTGCTCGCGGAGCCCGACGATGAACGCCCAGTCGGTGGACTTCGCCAGGGGCCACGGCCCGAGGGCGTGGCGCTCGATGAGCCGGATGTCGTCCCGTGCCTCCGCCAGAAAGACGACGCTCGGCGCCCCGTTGGTCGAGATCGAGAGCGCCGCCGCATGGAGGGCCGACGACCACGCGCCGAGCGTGTAGGCGGTGGCGACGAAGCACAGGAGCGGCGCCAGGATGGCCAGCGCCAGCCAGCGCCGCAGCGACCGGGAGGCCCGATCGACCGGGAGCGGGCTGCGCCCACCGGCCCCGCCGAGCGCGCGCGCCTTGCGAGCGAGATGCTCGAACACGTGGGCCATGGGCACGGCACGCATGCCACTCCGCCCTACCACGCAGGGCACGCGTGTCCAGGCGGCGGCGTCCGCGCTTCCGGGGAAGCAGCCTCGGCGAGCGCCGTCCGCTAGCCCCGGTCGAGCTCCCTCCTCCAGTAGGCCACGCCCGCCACCGTCCCCGTCACCGCCGCCACCAGCAGCGCCGCCGGCAGCACCGCGGGCACCTCCAGCGCCGCCATCACCGCGGCGAACTGGGCGACCGTCGCCAGCTTGCCCGGCGCGTTGGAGCGGACGTCGTCCACCCTCGGCCCCGCCCCCGCCCGCGCTTCGACGAGCACCCGCACCAGCAGCGGCGCCTCCAGGATCTCCCGCGCCAGGAGCGCCGGGATCCCCCAGGGCGGGATCTTCCCCTGCGCGATCAGCGTGCCCACGACCGAGATCGCGAAGGCCTTGTCGGCGATGGGATCGAGCACCGCGCCGGTCGCCGTCACGTGGCCGTGGCGGCGGGCCAGCCAGCCGTCGAGGATGTCGGTGAGGCCGGCGAGGGCCAGCACCGCGAGCGCCGAGCCTCTGGAGGCGGCGACGAAGGGGAAGAGCACCGCCAGCGGGAGCCGGAGCAAGCTCATCACGTTGGGAGGCAGGAGCAGCTCCTCCGGGGAGAAGAAGCCCGGCGGGGTCGGGGGGACGGTGGTGGCCATGGCTGAGCTCCTCGTCTGAACGTGGGGGCGGCCCGCCCGCCGCGCAATCGGGGCTGGCTGGGTTGGAGAAACGGTGGCCCGGCTTGCCCGATTCAGCGGTGCCTGGCGCTCATGGCGCGGCGCGCTTCACGCCGACGACGGGCCGAACGGCCCGCACGGTGGGGTCGTCGTCGCGCTTCGCGAGAGCGAGGTCGTGTGCGGTTTGCAGGTTCAGCCAGAACTCCGGCGACGTCGCGAAGGCGCGCGCGAGGCGGAGCGCCGTATCGGCGGTGACCGCGCGCTTGCCGGCGACGATCGCCGAGACGCGGTTCGCCGGCACGCCGAGCGCCTCCGCGAGCGCGTTCGCGCTCAGACCGAGCGGCGCCAGATACTCCTCGCGGAGGATCTCGCCCGGGTGCACCGGTCGCATGCGGTTCTTGGGAACGTGAGACATGAGGTGACCCTCCTTCATCGAGGTCGACCGCTCGTGGTAGTCGACCACTTCCACATCCTCGGGGCCCGCCGCTGTCCACCGAAAGCACACTCGAAACTGGTCGTTGACGCGGATCGAATGCTGCCCCTTTCGGTCACTCGAAAGAGCCTCCAGGCGGTTGCCCGGAGGGGAGCGGAGATCGTCGAGCGTCGTGGCGGCATGGAGCATCGCAAGTTTTCGTTCAATGGCAGGGCGGACGGTCGCGCCGAAGCGCTTGGACCGTCCTCCCCCGAATATGGTCGCGGTGTCGGGGCATCGGAACGATTGGATCGTCATGGCAAGGACCTCACTTTCCACCACAACCTAAGGCGCTGTACGTTGTACGTCAAGCGTACAAGCCGTCCGGCCCCGAGCGAGCCGGCCATCGGCCCGATCACCGTCCAGGCGGCGCGAGCGGGACCGGTTGCTCGACGACCAGCACGTCCACCTGCGTCCCGTACGGCGCGTGCGGCAGCGGCGCGAGGAACGTGGCGTGCGGCACCCCGGCGGCGACCAGCGCGTCGTGGACCCGCGCGTAGCGGCGCCGGGCGAGCTGCTCGGGGCCGGAGTGAACGCCGTCGGTGTCGTCGAGCACCTGGATGCGGACGTCGCACGAGGGGCCGAGGCGGAGCGCCTGGGCGAGATCGGCGAGGTGGTCGGCGGCGCCGCTGCGGAGCAGCGAGGTGCCTGCCAGGAAGATCTGCTCCGTCGGCACCCGGAAGAGGAGACCCTGGGGGCGATCGAGGAGCTGGTCGGCCGCGCCGATCGCGGCCTCGACCGCACGGCGCCGCGCGGCCGCGGTGCGGGCCACGGTCTCGGCTTGCACCCGGCGACGGCGGGCCAGGTCGGCGAGGAAGGCTCGGCGACGGGCGGCGTCCTCTTCGAGCCGGCGCAGCGCCCCCCGGGCGTGATCGAGCGCCTCGCGCTCGGCGGCGTAGAGGGAGGCGAGCCGCGCCTGCTGGGCCGTCCGCCGGGCCACGTAGGCGGCATCGGCGCCGTCGAGGGTGAACGCGGGGTCGCTTCCCTCCCCCGGCACAGGGAGCCGCGCGCCCGCGCATGCGGACGTGCCGGCGAGCGCCGCCGCCACCACGAGCGCCGCCGCGCGGCTCACCGTGGCCCTGCCCGGTCGAGCGCGCGCGCGAGGGCCTCGGCGGCGTCCTCGCTGCGGAGCGCGGCGCTGCGGGTCGCCGCCTCCAGGGCCAGCATCCGCGCCACCCCCGCGTCGGCGGCGGCCCGGGCCGCGAAGGCTCGCGCGCCCTCGGCGTCCCCGACCCGGAGCTGCACCGAGGCGCGGGCGAGCTCGGTCCCGGCGAGATCCAGATAGTACGCCGCCTCGCTGTCCTCGCCGGCCCCGGCCTCCACGGCGGCGCGCACCTCACGCTGGGCCTGGGCGACGACGACGACGTCCGCCGATCCGCAGCAGGCGCCCAGCGCCGCGCTGAGCAGGAGCCAGGGTGCGCCCATCCGAACCACCACCGGGGGTCGTTGCATCGGGCGCGCCAGAGGGGCGAACCGCGGGGGACGGACCCGGATTTTCGCCACTTGTTCCGTCCCGGAGGCCACCTCGCGCTAGGCTTCGCTCCGGCCGTGACTGCGACCCGATCCAAGCTCCTGCGCACCACCGTGGTCCAGGCTTTTGCCCGGACCATCGTGGATCCCTCGCGCCGCACAGGCTTCGCCACCCGCGAGGCCGGCGCGGGGCCGCGGACGGAGCTCTCGCCCGGGCCTTCTCCGGCGATGCTGGATCTGCCCGACGTCGGCGACGTCGTGGGTGGGCACTACAAGCTCGTCCGCCTGCTCGGCCAGGGCATGTTCGGCAAGGTCTACGTGGCGCAGCGGCTCGACGTGCCCGAGCACCAGGTGGCGCTCAAGCTCTTGCCGCGGTCGATGTACGCCGGCCGCAACGTGGAGCGCGAGCTGGTGATGCTGGCCACCGTGGGGCACCCCCACGTGGTCCAGCTCAAGGACCACGGCACCACCCCCGACTACGTCTGGCTGACCATGCCCGTCTACCAGGGCGAGACGCTGGCCGAGCGCCTGGAGAAGAAGGGGACCCTGACGCCGCGGCAGGCGTACGACATCTTCCTCCCGATGGCGCGCGGGCTCGAGGCGCTCCACGCCGCGGGGCTGCGGCACCAGGACGTCAAGCCGGAGAACATCTTCCTCGCGGTGTTCGGGGGGCGGGTCCACCCCATCCTCCTCGACCTCGGCGTCGCCGCCGAGAAGGACGCCGGCTTCGTCGCGGGCACCGCGCTCTTCGCGGCGCCCGAGCAGGTCGCGGTGCTCTCCGGGCTGCCGGTGATCCAGCCCCTCAGCGAGAAGATGGACACCTACGGCCTCGCCTCCACGCTGCTCCTGGCGCTGGCCGGCCCCAGGCAGTTCCCCGGCGAGACGGCCACCGATCGCACCGAGCTCGCCGAGGCCCACGATCTCCGCACCAAGCACCCCCTCGGCCCCGGCGCGCTGCCCGACGTCACCGGCGATCCGCGCGACCAGCTCGACGCCGCCTTCCGCCACTGGCTGGCCTTCGAGCCCGCGGCCCGGCCCACCATCAAGGAGATGGCCGAGCAGCTGGAGGTGCTCCTCGAGCCCGACGCCGAGGAGGTGCGCCAGGAGGAGGCTCGCCGGGCGCGGCAGCGGCTGACCATCCTCCGCTTCAAGGGGGTCTTCGCGGCGATGATCCTCCTCGGCCTGGCCGGCGGCGCCATCGCCTTCAACCAGCGCGAGACCCTGCGCATCGCCGCCGCCCTGGACCGGGCGCGCACCGACGGCGCCAAGTCGTTCGACCAGCTCGAGACCTGCAACGCGGCGCACAGCAGCGACACCCGGACCATCGCGGACTGCCAGGCGGCCCAGGTGAGCATCCGCGACGAGCACCGGAAGCAGCTCGAGGAGGTGATGCGCTCCGGCTCCACCTCCCAGCAGGAGCGCTCCCGCGAGGCGCAGCACTACAACAAGGCCCTCAAGGTCTGCGAGGACAACGCCACCACGGCCAAGCGCGTCTGCGACGAGGAGACCGGGCGCCTCCTCATGGACAGCGCGCGCGACAAGACCACCCTCGCCGGCCAGCGCGACGAGGCGCGGCGGCTCGCCGACGAGGAGAAGGGCCAGCTCGCGTCCCTCGCGGCAGAGCGCGATCTCTGCCGCGCCGAGCGGACCACCTGCGCCGACGAGCGCGACGCGCTCAAAGCCGCCGCCCTGGCCAAGCCGGCCCCTCGGGCCCCCGCGCCCGGCGGGACGGCCGCCCCGGCGACGACCGGCGATCCGATCGCAGCGAAGACCGCCGAGCCGGCCGCCCCCGAGCCCCGGTTGCCCGTCGCGCCGCGCGAGCCCAAGATCCCGCCGGCAGCCCAGCCGGCGCAGGCCCCGGTGACGCCGAAGGAGCTGTAGGAGCCCTCTGCGGTGAGCTGGCAGGTCTACCTCCTCCGCTGCGGCGACGGATCGCTCTACACGGGCATCGCGCGCGACGCCGGCGCGCGCTTCAAGCAGCACGAGACCGGCAAGGGGGCACGCTACACGCGCGGGCGGGGGCCGCTCTCGCTCGTCTACGTCGAGGCGGCGGCGTCGCACGGGGACGCGCTGCGCCGCGAGGCGGCCATCCGCAGGCTGGGGCGGGTCGGCAAGGAGGCGCTGGTGGCGGCGGGGCCGGGGTGAGGGTCCTCTTGCCGCCCGGAGACGCGCGGCGCCGCGAGGTCGCCATTGGAGCGGGCCCAGAGACGTACCGGTGACTCGCGTGTCGAAGGGGGCATGACCAGCACCGCCGGAGGGGCTGTCGCCGGGCTGATGCCGAGAAGCCGTGCCAGGCGGCGATTGCACACGCCGAACGGCTGGACGACCCCACGTCTCCGCTCCACGGATCTTGCAGGTGCCGTTTGCGCAATCAGACTCGTGCGCCGGCATCGACGAGAGGCACCGCCATCCGTACTGGAGCCCCTGATGGCACGGGCACCGGTCCTGAAGCTCGTTCCAGCAGAGAGGTCGCTCCCATGAGCACGCTCGTTCGATCCGGCACGCCGGTCGCTCTCCTCTCCATCGCCTTCGCGGCCGGCATTGCCCACGCGCAAGCCCCCAAGGCGATCTCCGCACGGGCCGCGCTCGGGCCGGCCGACACCTATTTCGTCACCCAGACGTCGCTCGGGACACCGTTCCAGGTCGATTCCGGACGGCTTGCCGTGGCGAAGGGCGGAACCCAGGACATTCGCGCCTATGCGGATCTCATGGTGAGCTCTCACCTCGCGGTGAACGACGCCCTGGTGACGATCCTGGAGCGCAAGGCTCCGGTGCCAGCCCCGACACTGCTCGAGGCCGCCTACGCGACGATGATGTCGACGCTGGAGGACGAGACCGGTCGGACCTTCGACAGAGACTATGTGCGCGGTCAGATCAACTACCAGCACGCCAACGCGGATCTCTACCAGTACGAGATCGACAACGGCAGCGATCCCGACCTCGAGCAGTTCGCGCAGCAGACGCTGCCGAAGATCCAGGAGCACCTCGAGATGGCGGTGAGGCTCGGGAGGAGCTCGACGGACGCGGCGTCGACGCCATAGCACTGCTCGTATGGGCGACATCAAGAGGACTGTCCGGATCGGTCTGGTCTCGGCTCTGCCGCTCGCGGCGAGCTTGGCGAGCGGCTTCCCCTCGAAGGGGAAGTACTGCGACACCCCTTCGCGTTGCCTCGACCCGATCGGTGCTCACGCCATGGTCACGTCGCCCAACTACCTCGCCTCGCAGGTCGGGATGAACGTCCTGAGGGACGGCGGCAATGCCGTCGACGCGGCGGTCGCCATGGCAGCAGCGCTGGCCGTCGTCTACCCGCAGATGAACACCATCGGCGGCGACAACTTCTGGCTCATTTACAACGCCCGGACCAGGCAGCTCCG
>Ga0302279_10006552_pt1 | contig 12281 bp, 12 predicted proteins | sample III_Bog_N3_3_FD_194541 | JGI IMG/M metagenome (GOLD analysis project Ga0302279, IMG submission 194541) | Peat permafrost microbial communities from Stordalen Mire near Abisko, Sweden - III_Bog_N3_3 | ecosystem: Environmental > Terrestrial > Soil > Wetlands > Peat | place: Sweden: Abisko...
GATGGCGCACTCGGGCCAAGGCCAGCATGGCCGGGGCGAAATCGAGGCCGGTGGCCGCCGCACCGCGTTCCGCCGCGGCTGCGGTGACGACGCCGGGGCCGCAGGCGATGTCGAGGACCCGCCGGCCGGCCGTGACTCCCGCCGCGTCCAGCAACGCGGGGATGAAGCACCGGGTGGCGGTGGCGAAAGCGGATTCGTAGGTCGCCGCGGCCTTGTTCCAGCCGGCACGCTCGAATTCGCGGACTGCTTCGGGATCGAATGTCATCGGTCCAGCCTTTTAGCGCCATGGCCGGTCGGGATAAACCATCATGTCCGATCGGTGGATCGCGCTGGTGAACAGTCCGACCGTGGCCGCCTGGTTCGCCATTCAGTAAACCCGGAACATCTCCGCGATCACCTCCTTGTCCGCCGTCACCGTCAAGGCCAGCGACAGCAGCAGCCGCGCCTTCTGCGGGTTGAGGTTGTCGGCGATCAGGAACCCCGCCGCGGCCAGCCGCGCCCCCCGGAACGTCCGCCCCGATCCCGCGCGCGTGCTTTGAACCACCACCACACCATCGGCCGCGGCCGCCTTCAGCGCCTCGAATTCCCCCGGCGGCGCAAACCCCGGCGCGAACCCGGCCGAGACGATCCCGCGCGCCCCCGCCGCCGCAAACGCCCGCACCGCCGTGCCATCGCCACCCGCATAGGCGTAAGCGATGTCCACCCGTGGCAGGCCATCCAATCCGCCGACATCGAACGCGGTATCCGGCGCGTGCCGGCGCAGCGGCTGGCGATAGAACGCCACCGCATCCCCATCCGCCTGCCCGAGCACGCCGAAGTCGGGCGTGCGGAAGGTTTGCAGGCGCATTGTGGCGGTTTTGGTCACCTCGCGCGCGGCGTGGATCTCGTCGTTCAGCACCACCAGCACGCCCATCCCGCGCGCGGCCGGACTGGCGGCGACGCGGATCGCGTTCACCAGGTTCATGCCGGCATCGCTCGACAGCGCGCTCGACGGCCGCTGGGAGCCGACCAGCACCACCGGCACCGGCACCTTCAGCGTCAGGTTGAGGAAATACGCGGTCTCCTCCAACGTCGCGGTGCCGTGGCCGATGACGATGCCGGCCAGATCGGGGTGTTCGGCGACCAGGCTGCCGCACAGCGCCACCAGCGCCTTCCAGTCGGCGAAACCGATCGCGGTGCTGGCGATGTTACGGTAGCGCACGGGCAGCACATCGGCCACCAGCGCGGTCTCCGGCCAGCGCGCCAGGATTTCGTCGGCGTGCATGACGTTGCCGGTGGCCCCGTAATCCTGCACGTCCAACGGCCCCCGGCCCAGCGAGGCGATGGTGCCGCCGGTGCCGATGAAGGCGACTTTCGGTTTGCTCATGCCACCCTCCGCAAGACCGGCGGCAGGCGCCAGTGCCAGTCGGTGTCGCGCTGATAGGCGTCGGCGACTTTCAGCACCTGGCCCTCGGCGAAGGGACGGCCGGCGATCTGCAACCCGATCGGGCAGCCGTTCCGGTCGAAGCCGCAGGGCACGCTGATCGCCGGCAGCCCCAGATAGTTGAAGGGCCGCGTGTTGGCCGAAACCGCCAGGAACCGGTGTTCCGTGCCGGGCGGGCCGTGGTCGATGTCGGTCTCGGCCAGGGTCGGCAGGCAGGTGCGGATGGTCGGTGTCGCCAGCACATCGACCTGGCTGAACACCGCCTGGGCGAAGGCCTTCAGGACCGGTCCGCGGCGACTGAGCGATTCGACGTAGTAGGGCGCCGGGATCGCATAGCCGGGATACATGCGCCCGCTGATATGCGCGCCATAGGCCTCCGGTGACGTGCGCATCCATTGCGCGTGGATCGTCGCCGCCTCCACCCGCGACACGATCGCGCCATAGGCGTTGATTTGGTCCATCAGCGGCAAGGTGACCGGGGTCACCACCGCGCCGCGATCAGTCAGCACCGACATGGCGCGCGCCAGGGCCTCCAGCACCGGGGTATCGGCGCCTTCGAGGAAATAGTTCGTCGGCAGCCCCACCCGCAGGCCGCGGATGTCGCCATCCAGCGCCGCTTCATAGGGCGGCACCGGTTCATGCGACGACGTGGGGTCCAGCGGGTCGTGACCGGCGATCACCCACAGGATGCGGGCGCAATCGCGCGCGGTGCGGGCCAGCGGGCCGACATTGTCGTGCGAGAACGACAGCGGCATCGCCCCATAGCGCGACACCCGGGTTTGCGTCGGCTTGAGCCCGGTCACGCCGCAAGCCGAGGCCGGCAGGCGGATCGATCCCCCGGTATCGGAGCCCAGCGCGGCATAGGTGAAGCGCGCGGCCACCGCCGCCCCGGACCCCGACGAGGACCCGCCGGTGATGTAGGGCAGGTTCCACGGATTGTGGCAGTCGCCGAAGGTCTTGTTGTGGCCGGTCGGGTTCTGCGCGAACTCCGCCATGTTCAGGCCGCCGAAGCTGTAAGCGCCGGCGGCGGCCAGGCGGGCGATCGCGGTGGCGGTGATCGACGGCCGGAAATCCTTGCGCAGCGCCGATCCGCAGGTGCTGAGGCGGCCGGCCTGGTAATACATGTCCTTGTGCGCCAGCGGCACGCCGTGCAGCAGCCCCAGCGGCGCCTTGGACCGGACGGCATGATCGGCGGCGGACGCGGCCGCCTCGGCGCCCGTGCGGTCCAGCCAGATCGTGGCATTCAGCTTCGGGTTGGTTCGGTCCAGGTTGGCCCAGCAGGCATCCAGCAGGTCCTTGGCCGAGGCTGTCCCGTCGCGCACCGCATCCGCGGCCTGGATCAGGGTGACGTTGGCAAGCTCGCTCACACTGGCGTCTCCTTCGTCGCCTGCAGCGCGGTTTCGAAGCTGGACGGCTCGTCTTCGAAGGCGATCGTGCCGCGCAGGGCCTCGAAGGCGGCGATGGTGGCGGCGAGGTCGGCGGCCATGCGGCGGCCGGGGTCGTTCGGCGGCAGGATGCCGAACCATCGCGCGATCGTTGCCTCGGTGTCGGTTCGTTTGGGCTTCATCGGGTCCTCCTGTGCGGCGGGCCCGAGTTGACCGCAAAAGACGCAGCACCGGCAATGGGAAAGCGCGGGCGCCTTGCCGTCTCGGACGGGTGACCGGCCAGGCCCCGTTCGGTCCCAGTTTGGCGGTCCCAGTTTGGCGGTCCCAGTTTGGCGGCCCCAGTTTGGCGGCCCCAGTTTGGCGGCCCCAGTTTGGCGTTGAGTCCCTCTGGCCGGGCCAGTATGACCGAACCGGACCCGCAGATCGACGGCCCGGCGGCGGGGCAGCCATCATCAGCGACGGAGACTTCATGATGCCAGACCCGACACCATTGCGGTTCGTGACACTCCTGGGCAGTTTGCGGCGCGGTTCCTACAATGCGGCGGTCGCCAGGGCGCTGCCCGCACTCGCACCACCCGGCGTGACGATCGAGCCGCTGGGGTCGGTCGGCGCGCTGCCGCTATATGACGCCGATCTGCAGGCCGAGGGGTTCCCGCCCGCGGTGCTGGCCATGGGCCAGGCGATCACGGCGGCGGATGGCGTGATCATCGTGACACCGGAATATAACTACTCGATCCCCGGCGGTCTGAAGAACGCGCTGGACTGGGTCTCGCGCCTGCCCACCGCCCCCTTTGCCGGCAAGCCGGTCGCGATCCAGTCCGGCTCGCCCGGGCTGTTCGGCGGTGCGCGCGTGCAGTATCACCTGCGCCAGGTTTTCGTGTTCCTGGACGCGCTCGTGTTGAACAAGCCCGAGGTGATGATCAGCCAGATCATGACGAAGGTGAACGCGGAAACCGGCGAACTGACGGATCCGGCAACCCGCGATTTCATCGCCGGCCAACTCGTGGCCTTCGCCGCCTTCGCGCGCCGGCAGAGATGAAGCCCTACCTCATCGGCCTTGCCCTGGGGGTGCGGGTGGGTGAGCCCCGTAGCGCGGTCGTCTGACTGGCGATCGCGTTCGGCCGCCGGCGCCCATAAAGGAACCCTGTTGCATGCCTGCACGCATCCTGGCCGCCCATGCCGATCCCGACCAGCCGGCCGCCACGTTCCGAACCATCGACGCGGTCCTGGCCGAGACGCCGGGCCATATCCTGTTCACCATCCTGGTCCACCATCCGTCCCTGAAGCAGTCGGAGCGTTTCTACAGCAACCAGCCGCAGGCCTATCCGGTGGGCGGGCGCAAGCCGGTGACCGATTCGCTTTGGATGCAGCAGGTGATCCATAACGGCAGGCCCTATATCGGCCGCACGCGCCAGGACATTGCGACCCACTTCTTCGATCACGGGTTGATCCATGCGCTGGGCTGCGACAGCATCCTGAACATGCCGGTGCGCTGGCGTGGCGAGACGATGGGCACGCTGAACCTGTGCCATCGCACCGGCCATTATGACGAGAGCCACCTGCCGGTTGTGCGGCTGATCGCGCAGCTCGCCTTGCCGGCGCTGTTGCTGATCAATCGGGCCTGAGCCGGTCCGCCTAGGCCGCCGCCGGGGTCAGCACGTCGCCCAGCTTATCCACCAGGTACTCCGCGTCCGCCGCTTCGAAGTCCTCCACCTGGGTCAGCACCCGGGTGATCACCCGGGCCCGGAACCGCTCCAGGTCGCGTGGCGCGCCATCGAAGCCGGTTTCGTTCACCACATCGACCGCGGCCTGAATCGCCGGCAGCAACGTCGCCGGCATGCCGGCCTTCCAATAGAGCGACACCAGGCCATTCCGCCCGGCATCGTGGATCAGCATCTGGGCGTTGGCGACCGGCACGTCGGCCCGTACCGCCATCGCCACTTCGAAAAACGCCACATCGCCCAGGCATAAAGCGCGCAGGATCAAGGTCGGGGTCAGCCGGCCATTGTGCTGCATCTGCGACACCAGGCGAAGCAGATCCTTCTCCCCCGCGCCGGCGCTCAGGCGGATGACCGCCTGTTCCCGCCCGCGCAGCACGATGTCGGAGGCGATGCTCGACGGCAGCGCATGGTGGCGGACCAGATGCTGTTGCAGCCGCTGCGAGACCAGCACGACCAGCCGTTCGGCGACGGTGACCGGCAGCGCGTTGCGCCGTACCATCCCCTCCTTCACCCCACGGCTATGGGCGAAGCGGTCCACCGCCTGGTTCAGGCTGGCCTCGGAGATGTGCGCGGTTTCGTTGTGCATCAGCACCGTCACCACGTGTTCGTCGGCATGCGCGATCAGCGCGCCGGACACCGGTTCGGGCAATTCGGGACGCGCGGCGATGGCGGCCTGCTTGGCGGGGGTACCGGTCTGGGCCAGCTCGACCAGATCGGCGTCGGTCAGGACGATCGAATCCGCCAGGATCGGCAGGGCGACAGCCTCCACGTCGGCGGCCAGCCGTACCGCCACGTCGTGCGGCAAATGCGGCGAGTGCCGCAGGCTGTGCGCCAAAGCCGAACGAACGGTCACCTCGATGTCCTTGGCCATCACGCGCACGATATCCTGCGCGATCGCCAGTTCCGTGGGCGCCATGCTCGGCCCGTCGAGCTCGTGCGCGAGCTTGCCGATGAGCTCCGCCCGCAACTCCGGCGAGGGATTGGTGAGCAGTCGGGCGACGTCCGCCTGGGAAAGGGAGTCTGTCATAGGCTCGTCAATGCCAGATATGAGTAAACCAAGTGTTAACGCGGCGGGTCGGACGCAAAAAAGATTTCCAGTCGCGGGCGTTGGCATCAGGCCGACCCGGCGCGCCCCGGTGTCGTGCCGAAGGCTGCTCTGAAGGCGGCGCCGAAGGCTGGCCCGCTGGCATAACCCACCGCGGCGGCGGCGCGGGCCGGCGTTTCGCCCTGCGCAATGCGGGCGAAAGCCTCGGTCAGGCGCAGTTGCCGGCGCCATTGCTGGAAGCTCATGCCGGTATCGCGACGGAACAGCCGCGCCAGGGTGCGGGGCGACGCGCCGGCAATCTCGGCCAGGTCCGGCAGGTCGCGCGGATCGGCCGGATTGGCCAGCAGCACCGCGGCCAAACGCGCCAGGCGAGGATCGCGGCAGGCGGGCAGCGACATCGGCCGGGTCGCCGCTCGTCGGATTTCGTGCAGAACAAGGGCGGCGACCGGACGCTCCGGCAGCCGGCCGCTCCAGGCGACGCCCGCATCGCAGGCGGCCAGGATCAACTCCCGCAGCAGGCCGGACACCGCGATGACCGCGACCGCCCCGGGACCCGAACGAGCCACCGATTCGCGCAGGAACAGGGCCCGCATTTGCAACGTGTCCGGCATCTGCACGGCGTGCGGTTCCTGCGCCGGCAGCCACAAGGCGGTGGTGGGCGGGACGATGAACAGTGCGTGATCGGTTTCGACCCGCATCACCCCGGCGATCGCATAAAGCAGTTGCGCGCGCGGATGCGTGTGCCGGCCGGTATAATGCCCGGCCGGATAGTCGGCCGCGTAGCCGACGAGGTTGTGCGGCGCCTGCTCGAAGGGCCGCAGCCAGGGCCGGTCCCGTTGTCCGCTGTGCGACATCATTTGACCGTACGTCGTGGGCAGGACAGGCTATCCTGGCGGTGTCCGTCGCACCACAGGGGATTTCGGTCGATGACTCCCGCCACAAGGCAGATCGCCTTCATCAACACGGCGCACACCGTGACCCATTACAGCCTGCTGATCCTGCCGACCGCGGTCCTGGTCATGGCGCGTCCAGGCGGACCCTTCGGCGCCGAGTACGGGCCGATCCTGGCGCTGGCGACCGGCATGTTCGTGCTGTACGGGCTGATGTCCCTGCCGCAGGGCTGGCTGGCGCAGCGGGTTGGACGCAAGGCGCTGATGACGGTGTTCTTCTTCGGCACCGCCGCGTCCCTGATCGCCGCCGCACTGGCCAGCAGTCCGGTGATGCTCGCCATCGCCCTGGGCGGCGTCGGCCTGTGCACCGCGATCTACCACCCGATCGGCACGACGATGCTGGTGGAGGCTGCCGGCGACAAGCCCGGACGCGCCATCGGCGTCAACGGCGTCTTCGGCAATATCGGCGTGGCGCTGGCGCCGGTCATCACCGCCTTCCTCGCCAACGCGATCGGCTGGCGCGCCGCCTTCGCCGCGCCGGCGCTGGTCTGCGCCGCCGTCGGCCTGTGGTGGCTGCGCACCCCGATCGTCGAGGCAACCGCACACCGCAACGCCCGCCCGTTCCCACCGATACCCCGCCATCTGGTGCGCCGCGCAGTGGTGGTGCTGATGCTGATCGCCATCGCCTCCGGCCTCGTGTTCAACGCCTTCACCTTGCTGCTGCCGAAACTGATGCAGGAGCGGCTGGCCGGCGGAAGCCTGCTGCCGCTGGTCGGTCTCGCGGCCTTCCTGGTGACGTTGTGCGGCGCGCTGACGCAGTTCTCGGTCGGGCGGATGATCGACCGGACGACGTTGAAGCGGGTCTTCCTGCCGGTCAGCCTGGTGCTCGCGCCGGCGATGGCGGCGTTGTCCTGGGCGCAGGGCTGGCAAGTGCTGCCGTTGTCGGCACTCGTCGCGGCCTCGATCTTCGGCCAGGTGACGGTGAACGAGACGATGGCGGCGCGCTACATCTCCCCCGAGTTGCGGGCGCGGATCTATTCGGTGCGCTTCTTCGTGGGTTTCCTGGGCGCGGCGGCCGCGGCGCCGGTCGTGTCGGTGCTGTATGAACGCACCGGCAGCCTGGCCGCGGTCACCCTGGTGCTGTCGGCGTTCTCGGTCGTGACCCTGGGCTGCGCGCTGTTCTTCCCCGACCGGCGGGAGGAGTTGCGGCCGGAGCTCTGGGCCCGCGCCGAACCGGTCGCCGCCGAATAGCGCCATTTGCAAACCGGGCGCAGAATCGCCACATCGGCGGCATGGTTCATCGCCGCACACTTCTGCTGTCCCTGCTGCCCGCCCTGGCCGCCGCCGGCGCCGCCGCGCAGACCGGGATCGCGCTCACCCCGCAGGATCGTTCCGATCAGGGTCGGATCGAGGCCTATCTCAATGGCCTGAAGACCCTGCAGGCGCATTTCCTGCAAGTCGCGCCGGAGGGCCAGATCAGCCAGGGGACGGTGTGGCTGGACCGGCCCGGGCGGATGCGCTTCCAGTATGACCCGCCGGCGCCCTTCCTGCTGGTGGCCTCGCACGGGGTGCTGGTGTTTCGCGACTCGCAACTTGCCCAAACCAGCAACATCCCCCTCAGCCGCACCCCGCTCGGCATGTTGCTGGCCGATCGCGTGTCCTTGTCCGGCGATGTGACGGTGACGGGGATCCAGCGGCTGCCCGGGCAGATTCAGGTCTCGCTGGTGCGGACCGCATCGCCGGGGGACGGCACCCTGACCCTGGTGTTCGCCGACAATCCGCTGGCGCTGCGGCAATGGACCGTGGTGGACGCCCAGCAGAAGGAGACTCGGGTGACGCTGTACAACGTCGAACTCGGCGGCACCCCGGATCCGAAGCTGTTCGAGATGGTCGGGTCCGCCCCCGCTGGCGGCGGCTGACGGCTGGCTCGCGATTTCGCCGACGGTGAAAGATTTGTCTTCTTTCTGCCGCAAAACTGGGGAATGATCATTCCCGACATGAGATCCCCCCGGGTCATGAAGCCGCTGATCGGCATCAGTTGCTGCACCAAGCAGTTTGGCGTTTTCGGCATGCCGAATCACGCCGCCTCCGACACGTACATCCGCGCAACCGATCTGGTGGTGGGTGGGGTGCCGGTGCTGCTGCCGGCGAACGGACCGACCGCGGATATCGAAACCCTGCTCGATCGGCTGGACGGCATTATCCTGACCGGCAGCCGGTCCAACGTGCAGCCAACCTTGTATGACGGCCCGCCGCATGCGGAAGGCACGCCGGAGGACCCGGCCCGCGACGGCATCACTCTGCCATTGATCCGAGCGGCTGTGGCGCGCGGGGTTCCCGTGCTGGCAATCTGCCGCGGCTTTCAGGAGCTGAACGTGGCGCTGGGCGGGTCGCTGCACCAGCGGCTGCAGGACCTGCCGGACCGGATCGACCATTCCACCCCGATGCAGCCGTCATCGAAGGTGCGGCAGGGCAAGGCGCACAGCATCCGGGTCACGCCGGGCGGCTGGCTCCACCGGCTGGCGGGCGCGACTGAGATCGCGGTGAACTCGCTGCACAACCAGGGTGTCGATCGTCTGGCGCCGGGCGTGGTGGTGGAGGGTGTCGCGCCCGATGGCACGATCGAGGCGGTTCGGGTGATCGCCTCGCAGGCTGGGCCGGCGCCGGGGTTTGCGGTGGGCGTGCAGTGGCACCCGGAATATGACTGGCCGACCGACGGGCTGTCGCGGCGCATCTTCGAACAGTTCGGCGCGCATGTGCGGGCTTATGCCGAGGAGGCTCGGCTGGGCGGTGGGGTGTCTGTCGCGGCGGATTAGCGGCGGTCCAAATCGCTCCCCACGACTTCCCGGGCAAGCCGATCAGCCCAACATGGCCTGCGGTTTTTGGTGCTTGATTGGAATGACCGAGCCGGCCAGGTTCATCGTTGCGATGAGAAACTGAGGCCCCGCCCGACACATCGCATAACCGTGCCGGGTTCCGGAAGACCGCAATCACAGCGCCGGTCAGGCGACGCGGAGCATGGTCTTTCGGACCCTCGCACGCTGCCGAACCTTGCCAATGTGTGGGGATACGGCGTTGCGATCGCCCCCAGGATATCAGGTCGATCCACGAAGGTCACCACGGGCCTTACAATTCCGGTTGCCCCGACGCGCCGCGAATCGCGCTGTGATCGAATGCATCCACCCTCGCTTCGGCGTGGACGGCCAGGGCAAGGGCGACGATTATTTGCAAATGGCAAGAAAGGCGCGCCTCCGCAGAAAATGATAGCAGTAAATATTGACTTTTCGTTTTGTCGAGAAAATTTACAGATCTGAAACTTCGGCTATTATTTCAAAATAATTCGTTTGAATCTGCTAGGAAATTCGAACTGGTACGGAGTTTGCTTGTATCGATATGTCACAACGGGGGACGCGCTATGTTGGATTTAGAAATTATACGGGCACCCACTCATGGAAGCCGGACGCGAAGGACGCTTCGCTTCGGCGCCCTGGCGGGCAGCCTGTTGGTCGCCTGCGGCGTCACGGCACACGCTGCCGATATACCGATCACCAATCCGGGCTTCGACACCGACCTGACCGGGTGGACGACGATCGCCGATTACGCAGCCAGCAGTTCGACGGCTGCCACCTACTACGCCTATCCGGATGGAAACATGCTCGACCTCAACGCCCCGGACAACACCCCGACGGACGGTCAGGGTTCCATCTCGCAAACGCTTGGTACGACCTGGGCCGCGGGAACCTACGAGCTCTCACTGTCTGTCTGGGAGCGTTATTTCGGCCTCACGGACCACGATGGGACACCGGGTGCGTTGGACGGCGGAGTGCAGATCCAACTACTCGACGGGTCGACCCAAGATGTGGTGGCGTCCACCACCTGGTCGTCCACCGACACGAATTTGTACAACATCGCGTTGTACGCCACCGTTAATCCCGGCGACCCTGAGGTTGGCGACCCGATCGAGATCGTCCTCACCCATACGCTGAATGGTGATGTGTGGATCGACAACCTCGATCTCAGCAGCCCCCCGAACGACGCCCCGGAGCCCGGTTCCCTGAGCCTGCTCGCGGTCGGCCTGCTCGGGATTGCACGGCGGTTTCGCCGCAAGTCACGGTAACGATCACGATCTCATCGTTTCACCGCATCGTCGGTACGCATGGCAGAATGATCTGGAGTTGCATAGAGATTGGAGGCTGACACCAACTCCGGCACCCGGACGGAATCTGCCATGCCACCGACGTTGACGCTGCCCTTGTCCCATTCACTTGGCCATGGACGGCAAGAAGAAGGTCACTACCCGTTGGATGCCGGCCGGTCAAACCGCCGCGCGGGATCCAACCCCTGACGGGCCTGACGTTGACAGCGCCGCGTGCTGAGCTTGGCCGCCGAACGTGACAGCCAGATGGCCATCCTGCTCGTGACCATGACTGCCGAGCAGGTCACCAACCTGCATGACCTGATGGGCCCCGCCTATGATGACGCGGCGATCGACCGGCGTCGCCGTAGCCTCAATCATCACAACCTTGGCCTTGCATCAAAGGGTGAGGCAGAGGCGGGCCTCCCTGAACGGATGGAACAGCGGCCATTTGTTGATGGAGTCAGAACAAATCCGGAAAAAAGCCCGAATTCCAGCGGGGGCGGAGTTTTTCGGCCGGGTTTTGCGAGTGACTCGATCGCATGGCAGGGTGTGCGGCCTGCCGACTCGCCGGCGGACAACCATTTGGCCTGACCCCCGGTCGATCCCATGTCGGACCGTCGGCTGGAACCGGCCTCACGGTCCCCGACCCCCTCGATTGGATCGCCAAACCTGGCATGAAAAGGCGGCCATTCAGTTGACGATCGTGGTCGCGCGACACACGTCTTTCGTGGGCACCGCGTTGCACCAGCGCCCCACAAGCCCACTGCGCCTGAACCGCCGCGATGCCAGTCGATACGGGGATCAAAGCCTGGGGCGTGGTACCGGCCCATGGCGAGGCTCGCTCTCGCTTTTGCAGTGCCACTTTCACTTGGGTTTCCGTCTGATAGCGGTACCCCGGCGGAAACCGGGGAGGCGCGCAATTGGACAGGACGTGATCGGCCGTCGAACCACCACACCGTGCGGTGCCGAGCCGAGCAGGTGGGGACGGCGATACGCCACCGGTTCCCGCCGGCCGGAATTTGGTCTAGCACGCCGCAAATGACCCCACGTCCCCTGATCGGCGTAACCCTCGACGCCGAGGAACCCGGCGGCTACTCGAAATTCCCCTGGTATGCCATGCGGCAGAACTATGCCGAGGCGATCATCGCCGCCGGTGGCCTGCCGGTCGCCTTGCCACATGATGCGTCCCTGGCGGCGGACTGGCTGGACCGCATCGCCGGCCTGGTGGTGACCGGCGGCGCCTTCGACGTCGATCCCGCCCTGTATGGTGCGGACGACCGCCACCCCAGCGTGACCCTGAAGGCCAACCGCACCGCGGCGGAACTGGCCCTGACGCAGGCGGCGCTGGCGCTGAACCGGCCGGTGCTGGGCATCTGCGGCGGCGAGCAGCTTCTCGCGGTCGCCCTCGGCGGCAGCCTGATCCAGCACATTCCTGACGCCATCCCGGACGCGCTGGCGCACGAACAGCCCAACCCGCGCGATGAACCCGGCCACACCGTCCGCATCCGCCCGGGCACCCGGCTGCACCGGATCGTCGGCGCGGACCGCATGGCGGTGAACTCGTCGCACCACCAGGCGGTGCGCGACCCCGGCCCGCACGCGGTGGTCAACGCCGTCGCCGACGACAGCGTCATCGAGGGGATCGAGGACCCGCGCTTCCGCTTCTGCCTTGGTGTCCA
>Ga0302279_10006553_pt1 | contig 12281 bp, 11 predicted proteins | sample III_Bog_N3_3_FD_194541 | JGI IMG/M metagenome (GOLD analysis project Ga0302279, IMG submission 194541) | Peat permafrost microbial communities from Stordalen Mire near Abisko, Sweden - III_Bog_N3_3 | ecosystem: Environmental > Terrestrial > Soil > Wetlands > Peat | place: Sweden: Abisko...
TTCCGATCTCAGGTAGTCCATCAAATCGAGGACGTGCGAACCCTGGTCGACGAAGAGGCCGCCGGCCGCCGCCGCAGCGTCGAAGCGCCAGCCCGAGGGCGCGATATGCTGGGGCGCCGCCAGGCGATAGTTCACGCCAGTGATCTGTCCCAGGGCGCCGCTCCGGATGATTTCCTCCACCTTGAGAAACCGCGGCATGCGCCGCCGGTAGTAGGCGACGAAAAGCGGCAGCCGGGCGGCGGTAAACGCCTCCATCATCTGGTCGCATTCCGGGGTGTTCCGGGCCATCGGCTTCTCCACATAGGCAGGCTTGCCCGCCGCCGCCACCTTCAGGGCGTAGTCGGCGTGGCTGTCCGGATGTGTCGCAATGTAGACGGCGTCGACTTCCTTGTCGGCCAAGAGGGCGTCCGCGTCGTCGTAGAATCGCGGAACTCCATGGCGGCTGGCATAATCCGCCGCTTTGGCGCGATCGCGCCGCATTACCGCGACCAAAGCCGAACCGGAAGCTTGCTGAAATCCCGGCCCACTCTTTACCTCGGTGACGTTGCCGCAGCCGATAATTCCCCAACGCACGATCTTCCGATCCGAGAAATGGGGTAAAGCCGGCATCGCCTCGATCTAGGGCGATTTTTCTCCACGGCACAATCTTATGAATCCATCACCTGCGCAAAAGCCCCGCGTCGCCTTTCTCGGCCTGGGCGCCATGGGCGAGGGCATGGCCCGCCGCCTCCTCAGGGCCGGCTTTCCCCTGACGGTCTACAACCGCAGCCCAGCCAAGGCCCAGGCCTTAGCGAAGTTGGGGGCGGTCGCCGCCGCCTCGCCGCGGGAGGCCGTGGCGAGCGCGGCGGTGATTTTGGCCATGGTCTCGGACGATCCGGCTTCGCGCGAACTCTGGCTCGGGCCCCAGGGCGCCCTGGCCGGCGCCGCCCGCGGGACGGTCGCGATCGAATCCAGCACGATCACCGTCGGTTGGATTCAGGAACTGGGAAAAACCGCCGCCCAGGCGGGCGTGGATTTTCTCGACGCCCCCGTGACCGGCAGCAAGCCCCAGGCGCAGGCCGGCGAACTGCGCTTCCTCGTCGGCGGCTCGGCCGCCGTCTTGGACCGAGTCCGGCCGGTCCTGGCGGCCATGAGCAAGGAAATTGTCCATCTCGGACCGCTCGGCAGCGGCGGCCGGATGAAGCTCATCAACAATTTCATGGTCGGAGTCCAGGTCGCCGCCATGGCCGAAGCCATGGCCGTGATCGAGCGCAGCGGCTTGGATCGGGCCCAGGCCCTCGACATCCTCACCAACGGAGCGCCGGGCAGCCCGATGATCAAGACCATGGCTGGCCGGATGACGGCGCGCGAATTCGTCCCGCCTAATTTCATGCTCCGGCTCATGACCAAGGATCTGGGCTATGCCAGCCTCGAGGGCCAGACCCACGGCGTGCCCATGGCGGTCGCCACCGCCGCCGCCGGCGTGTTCAAAAACGGCATCGCCGGCGGCTGGGGCGATCAGGATATTTCCGCCTTGGTGGAGCAATTTCGCGCCAAACCATGAGTCCGGCCAAACCCGTCGTGCTGGATCTCGGCCACCTGGCCGAAATCCGGGAGATGCCCGGGATGAAGGGCGGTTCGCTGCTCCAGGAATTGATCGGCCTCTTCCTGCGCGATGAGCCCGGCCGTCTGGCCGAGCTCAAGGTCCTCGCCCGCGATGGCAGCCAGCGGGCAGAGATCAAACGCCTGGCCCATGCGCTCGCCGGCGGCTGCGCCATGCTCGGCGCAATCCAGATGCAGCACACCGCCCTGGCGCTGCAGGCCGCCGCCGCCGCCGCAGCGCCCGCCGAGCTTTCGGCCCGGCTGGCGGCGGTGGACGCGGCTTGGACGCGGCTGCGAGCCGAGCTCGGCCGCCACGGCCTGCTGCCGACGGCTTAGGGCGCTGCCGGCGTCTCGTCGACGACCACGTAGCGGCTGGTGCCGCCGCGCCAGAGGCGCACCAGGACCTTGGGGCCCTTGATCTCGTCGCTGAGTTTGACCGCTTCGTCGGCGTTGTGCACCGACTTGCGATCCAGCTCCAAAATGATGTCGCCCCGGGCCAGGCCGGCCTTAGCCGAAGCGCTTTCCGGATCGACCTCGGTGACGACGGCACCCTTGACCTCGGCCGGCAGCTGCAGCTGCTCGCGTATTTCCGCGGTGATGTCGCCGACCGTGACGCCGTTCAGGACCCCTTGGTCGGTGCCCCCGCCGACCGGATGGTCGTTTCCAGCCAGGGACTTGGTCGGGCGCTGGTCCAGCTTGGCCTTGATCGCTAGGGGCTTGCCGTCGCGGACGATGTCGAGTGTCACCTCGGTGCCGGGGATCATTTCACTCACGGCCAGGCGCAACTGGCTGAAGTCCTCGACCGTCTTGCCGTCCATCCGCGTGATGATGTCGCCCGCCTTGAGGCCGGCCCGGGAGGCCGGGGTGTCCGGACTGACGTCGGAAACCAAGGCGCCCGTCGTGACTCCGAACTGGCTGGCCAGATCGGGGGTGAGCGGCTGGAGGGCGACGCCCAGGAAGCCGCGGGCCACCTTGCCGCTATGAATCAGCTGCTCCGCCAAAGACTTGACCAGATTGATCGGGATGGCGAAGCCGACGCCGTTGGAACCTCCGCTGTGGCTCAGGATCGCCGTGTTGATCCCGACCAGCCGGCCTTCGGAATCGAAGAGGCCGCCGCCGGAATTGCCCGGATTGATCGGGGCGTCGGTCTGGATGAAGTCTTCATAGGCCTCGATCCCGAGGCTGTTGCGCCCGAGGGCGCTGACGATGCCGTGGGTCACGGTCAGGCCGATGCCGAACGGATCGCCCATGGCCAAGACGGTGTCGCCGACTTGCAGTTGGTCGCTGTCGCCCAGGCGGGCGGCGGGCAGCCCGGTCGCGTCGATCTTCAGGACCGCCACGTCGCCCTCGGGGTCTCGGCCTACGACCGTCGCCTTGTATTCCCGCTCGGGCTGGCCGAATTTGATCTTCACGTCGTCGGCACCGTCCACCACGTGGTTGTTGGTGATGACATAGCCATCAGAAGTCACGATCACGCCCGAGCCCAGGCTCTGCTGGATCGACTCGCGCGGATGGCGGCCGTTGCCCGGGATGTTCCCGTTGCCGTTTTCGCCGTTATCATCCTCGCCGCCCTGGCCCGGCACGCCGAAGAAGTGGCGGAAGACCGGATCGTTAAAGAGCTGGTTCATGTCCTGCTGGCGGACCTTCTTGCTCGAGTACACCGCCACCACGCTGGTGGAGACTCGCTTCACCACCGGGGCGAAGCTGTTGTGCGCGGCCGGCGATCGATCGATCGCAGTGCCGTCTACCTGGAGCCGAAGCGGCGGCCGGTCCGCCGGCTTCGCCTCCGCTGTCTTGTCTTTTGCAGCCAGGGCGAGTCCGCCATTGGCCAATAGCAACACGCCCGCCAGCGCCGCCGTGCGGGTAAGGATCCTGAGTTTCATATATCTTATATATTCTGATTTATAGCTTTGGAAAGCTGTGACACGTCATTGCCCGGCAGGTTTCGCCTTTTTCGGCACAGCCCCAAGAGGGCTATCTTAAGCCCAAAACCGCGCGGGTTCAAATCGCCCCAGCGGCTGCCCGGCCGGGGCGCCGCGCCCGGGGTTGACCCCCGCAGGCCTATCCTATTCAGTGGTCGCCTTTTCTATGTCCGACTCGATCAATCTCATGGAGGCCATCGTCTCCCTGGCCAAGCGCCGCGGCTTTGTCTTTCCCTCCTCCGAAATCTACGGGGGCCTAAACGGATTCTTCGACTACGGGCCCCTCGGCGCGGAGCTGAAAAAGAACATCCGCGACTGCTGGTGGAATGACATGGTCCGCCGCCGCGATGACATCGTCGGGATCGAGACCTCGATCATCATGCATCCCAAGGTCTGGCAGGCCTCCGGCCACGTCGCCGGCTTCACCGATCCTCTGGTCGACTGCAAGGTCTCCAAACAGCGCTTCCGCGCCGACCAGCTGTTTTTCGCGCCCGTTGTCGTCGACGGGCAGACCGTCGGCTACGTCAGCGCCCTGGAAGGCGACCGCACCGCCGCCGACCTCCAGGAGCAGGCGGAAACTTTCAAGCGCAAGAAGGCGATCCAGGGCAAGCTGGAGCCGGTGGCCCCGCGGGACATGACCGAGGCCAAGCCGGAGGAGATCGTCCTGATCCCCTCCCCCGCCACGGGCGAACCTGGCAGCCTGACCCCGCCCCGGGCCTTCAACATGATGTTCGAGACCTACGTCGGCGCCCTGCGCGACGATTCGGCCATCTCCTACCTCCGCCCGGAGACGGCCCAGGGCATGTTCGTCGACTTCAAGAGCGTGGTCGACACCGGCCGGGTCAAGCTGCCCTTCGGCATCGCCCAGATCGGAAAATCCTTCCGCAACGAGATCACCCCGCGCAATTTCATCTTCCGCTCCCGCGAGTTCGAACAGATGGAAATGGAGTACTTCCTCCACGAGGACGCGGACTGGGCCGCCTCCCACCGCGAGTGGATCAACTGGTGCACCGACTGGCTGCGCTCGATCGGCCTGCCCGACAGCCACCTCTCGGAATACAACCATCCGAAGGAGAAGCTGGCGTTTTACTCCAAGGGCACGACCGACATCATGTTCAAGTATCCCTTCGGGGTGCAGGAGCTCTGGGGCGTCGCCGCCCGCGGCAACTACGATTTGACCCAGCACGCCACCGCCTCCGGCGTCCCGCAGGTGATTTTCGACGAGGCCACGAAGAAGAAGTTCACCCCCCACGTGATCGAGCCGGCGGTCGGGGTCGACCGGATCTTCCTCGCCGTCCTCTGCGCCGGCTACGCCGAGGAGGAGGTGAAGGACGACAAGGGGAATGTGGAGAAACGCACCGTCCTGCGCCTGAGCCCCCGCATCGCCCCGGTCAAAGTCGCCGTTCTGCCCCTGCTCAAGAACAAGCCGGAATTGGTCGCCCGCGCCCAGGCGCTCCACCGCAAGCTCCAGCGCCGCTACGCCGTCTTCTACGACGAGGGCGGGGCCATCGGCCGGCGCTACCGCCGGCAGGACGAGATCGGCACCCCCTGGTGCGTCACGATCGACTTCGACACGATTGAGAAGGACGGCAGCTTCACCCTGCGCGAGCGCGATTCCATGGCGCAGCGGCGCATCCAGGAACCCGAGCTGTTCGCCCTGCTCGACGAGAAGGTTTACTGACGCCCCGGCCATGAGCGATCCCGCCCGCGCCCGGCAGCTGATCGACGAGGCCCACGCCCGCGATCCCGCCCGCGCCGCCGATGGCCGGCCGGCGGAACTCGTTTACGCCGACCGGCTCGAGGCCTGGGTGATCCGCCTGGTGGCGGACGCCAGCCCGCTCTTGCGCCTGGCCGCGCGCTGCCAGCATCTGGAGCGCTTCACCGTGCCGCGCGACAGCTTTCCGCCCGGCAAAGTCGGGTACCTGACGTGGCGGCGCTCGCTTTATCGGCAACAGGCGGAGAAAGCCCGGCAGATCCTGCTCGCCGCCGGCTTTCCGGCGGCGGAGGCGGGCGAAGCCGCCGCCTGGGTGGCCAAGGAAGGCCTGAAGACCAATCCGGGCGCCCAGGCCTTGGAAGATGCCGCCTGCCTCGTGTTTCTGGAAAACGAGATCGAGGCATTTGCCGCCCAGCACGCCGATTACCGCCGGGAGAAATTTGTCGAGATTTTGCGCAAGACCTGGCGGAAAATGAGCCCGGCCGCCCAGGCCTTCGCCCTCGCCCTCGATCTGCCGCCGGCCATCGGCGCTCTGGTTCAGGAAGCGGTCGCCGGCTGAGGGGATCGCTCGCGGGGCACCAGCTGCAATTCCGCGCGGAAGAGTTCGAGCGCCAGCCCGCGGAAGACGATCAGGTCCGACGGCTCGGCCGCCGTGGCCGAGCAGGACCACTTGCCGTCCCCGTCGAGCCAGTTTCCGTCGATCACGGCGCCGGCTCCGACGGTCTCGGCCGGCCCCGCGGCCGGGCTCAGGACCACCGCTCCTTTCCGGAGATAAAACAGCACCCGGCATTGATCGCCCAGCGCAAACAGCGGATCGCCCCGGTCCAGATGGACGGCCCGCAGGACTTCGTTCGCCGGCGGCATGACCAGGCTGGTGTCGCGCGGAAAGAACAGATCGAAGGTCCAATCGATCGTCACCCGCAGCCGGCGCGCGGCGCCCGGCAGTTTGGAGAGATAGATCGTCCGCCACAGCCACCACGCGATCAGCCCGCGAAAATGCCAGCCCATCACCTCAGCCACGGCGTGGCGCTTGCCCACCACCGCCAATTGGCCCATGTAGCGGTGGCGGAACGGACGCAGCGGCTGCTCCCGGTCCGCCCGCAAAATATTCTTCGCCAGCTGGACGCCCTGCCGCACCGCGAACTGGGCCGTGGGCGGGCTAACCTTGGCCTGGCCGCGGTCGTCCCACGGGACGGAAGCGCCGTCGCCCGCCGCCCACAAGTCGTCATGCCCCGGCACGCGTAAAGTCGGCCTCACCCGCACCCGGCCCTTAGGCGCCTCGAGCCCGAGCTGGCGGCACAGATCCAGCACGACGGGATTGGGGCCGGAGCCTATCGTCGTGACGACGGTGTTGGCCTCAACCGCCATCCCGTCCTCCAGGTGCACCCGCCGGGCCGTGACCGCCACCACTTTCGTGTTCAGCCGCACCTCGGTCCCGCGCTCGACCAGGACTTCCCGGGCGTACTTCCCCAGTGCGGGGCCGATCTCAGGCAGCAATTCCGTCCCGGCATGGACCAACAGGATCTGGGGCGGAGTCTCCTTCAGATTATTATAATAACGATAGGCTTCACGCAGGAAGTCGCCGATCTGCCCGGCGGTTTCGACTCCGGTGTAGCCGCCGCCCACGACGACGTAGGTCATGAGCCGGGTGCGGTCCTCCGCGTTTTCCGTCAGGTTGGCCTCTTCCAGGCGATTGATCAGGACAGAGCGCAGCCGCACCGCATCGGCCAGGTCCTTCATCGGCCGGCCGTAGTCGGCCATGCCCGGAATCCCCCGCAAATCGGTCGCGCTTCCCAGGGTGAGGACGAGCTGATTGAACCCGATCTCCCGGTGGCGGGTGAAGGGCCCGCCGTCGACCACCACCGCCTTCTTTTCCCAGTCGATCCGCTGGATCGCGCCCTGAAAGACGCTGACCCCCCGGCAAAAATGGCGGAGCGGGTTGACGACATCGAGGGGAGCGAGGGTTGAGCCCGCCACCTCGGCCAGCATGGGCTGAAACACCAGCACGTTGCGCTCCGCGATCAACGCCACCCGCTGGGGGCCCGCCTTCCCCCACGCTCGACCCAGGGTCCGGGCGCAGTAAGCCCCCGCAAACCCGCCGCCAGCGATGACGATATCGTAGTGCACTCGCGCAAAGTGAGTGCGCGAGAGAATTTCGCAACCCGGTTACTGGTACTTGGCGCTGCGCCCGAGGTAATTCAAAGTCCAGATCTCCTTCCACACCCGATATCTGCCCTCCTGGGTGATCTTGCCCAAGTCTTCCCGCTCGTGATGGGGGTGGAGGAAGCCCAGCTCGGTATTGAGCCGGTCCAGCTCGTGCTGGGATGTGTTGAGATCGGCCATGGGCTCGCCCGCGAAAGGGACCGCCGCAAACTGCGCCAGCCGGGCCCGGTGCCGGGCGAGCAGGCGCGGCAGGGACCGCCGCCACGGGCGGCGCTCCACCAGCCAGTTTTCCGGATAGAAGCCGCCGAAGGGGATGTAGAGATTGTCCGTCACCAGCCGGCTGCCCTCGGCATCGATCGAACTGATCGAATAGCAGACGACGATGGCGCCGTTGGCCTGGGGCAGAAAGGTCGCCTGCACCCGGATCAGGGCGGCCGCGTCCTGATAGACCGAGACCCGCAGGTAGATGCCGCCGCCGATTTCGGCCTTGAGAGCCTGCGCCGGCTGGAAGCCCTGCGCCCGCAGCCAGCTGCGGACCTTGAGCAGGCGGGCCTGCACCGGCCATTCCTCGCCGCTTTGGTTGAGCCCGTAGCGCGGGAAAAGGGGCAAGGGGCTGATGCTTAGGGCGGAGATGGCCAGCCAGTTGTAGAGGGTCTCGCCCAGAAACCAGAAAAGGAAGAAGGCCGTGACCAGGACCCAGTAGGGCCGGTCGATCAGGTCAAAGCTCCGGCAGACCAGGGCCCCGCCCAAAGCAAAGCCAAACCACCGCAGCCACCGGTCCACGATCGCCAGGACCGGCGAGCCGGCCCGCTGGTTCAGCTGCACCACCAGGAGGGAAGCGCCAACCGAGATTAAAAGGAGGTACGACGGATGCACCGCCGCCATTATACCGCGAATTTCCCCGAAGACCAGAAGAACGGCTAAGCGGAAATGCTTAGCTCAGGCGGACCGGCATGATCACGCAAATGAAGCTGTCCAGGGTCTTGAACACCCCCGGGCTGACATCGTCCTTCACCTCGAAGAAGACTTCGTCCTTGGTCAGCGCCTTGAGCGGATCCATCAGGAAAGCGGGGTTAAAGGCCACCTGGAGGTCGGGGCCGCTGTAGCCGATCGCCATCGATTCGTGGGCTTCGCCGAAGTCCGGGCTCTGGGCCGTGATCTCCAGCAGGTTGCTGCTCAATTTGATCCGGATGGAATTGGACTTTTCCGAGCAGACCAGGGCCGCCCGGTGGATGCACTGGAGGAACAGCTCGCGCTCCAGCTTGATCCGCTGGTGGGTCTCCTTCGGGACCACCTGCTGGTAGTTCGGATAGGAGCCCTCCACCACCTTGGAATAGAGGTAGACGTTGTCGATCAGGCCACTTTGGTCCTTGTCCGTCCCGATCTGGAAGGCGCAGCGCCGGTCGTTGAAGTTGATTTTGACCTTCTCGCCTTTGTCCAAAAGCCGGGCCAGTTCCGCCACGGTCTTGGCCGGCAGGATGATGGCCCCGGCCGCCGTCCCGGGAATGTCCATTTCCCGGGCCATCACGGCCAGGCGACGGCCATCGGTGGCGACGAGCGAGAGCTTGCCGTCGCGAAAGTTGAAATAGACCCCGTTGAGGATGTAGCGGGTCTCGTCGGTCGACTGGGCGTAGGCGACGTTGCGCAGCATCGCGCTCAATTCCGCTTGGTCCAGCGTGTGGGCCTTCTCATCGCCGAACTCCGGCAGCGGGGGAAATTCCTCCCGGCCGATGCCCATGATCCGGAAGGTGGACCCGCCGGAGGAAAGTTTGACCTGGTGGTTGGGCGAGGCGTCCACCACCACGTCCACATTGGGCATTTCCCGGACAATGCTGGCCAAGCGCTTGACCGGAAGGGTCACGGCCCCGGTTTCCTTCACCTCGGCCTTAATGCGGCAGCGAATGCCCAAATCGAGATTGGTGGTCGTGACGGTGATGGCGTCCTTTTCGGCTTCGATCAGAACGTTGCTCAAGATCGGCATCGTCGCCTTCGACCCGACGACGTTGAGCACTTGGGACAAGCCATTGGCAAAATGGTCGCGGTTGATTTTAAATTTCATGAGGCGGTTCGATGAGGCTGGGGCTACTCATTAACAAAGGGTAAGAGACTATGGGTTCAATAAGTAATTAAAGCAGTAGTCTTATAGGCTGCGAACAAGCCTAGTAACCCGGCCCGTTCACTTGGAAAAGAAGGCCAAAACCGTTGTGAAGAACTTCGGACCGGATGCGGGCAACCGGGTACTTTTTCGACGGGTGGAAGTTGCCGGCAGGCGGCGCGCAGCTTCCTCACAAAGAGCTGGCCTCCGCGTTCGGCGGGGTGCCAAGCGCCGATCGGCTGCGGCGCGCCCGGCGCCAGTGCCGGATCAGCCCGTAGAAAATGTAGCAAAGACTGATGCCGAGCATGGCCACCTCACGGTAAAGGACGAGCAGGCCGCCCAGAATGATGAACAAGACCAGGCCGCGAAAACGGGTGCGGGTCTGGAGGTCGACTTTCTTGCCGCTCGGGTAGCGGATCGTGCTCATCATCAGGATGCCGACGAGAAGCATCAAAAAGGGGAGGCCCAAAGCGGTTCAAGGACTTGTCCGAATCCGCCAGTTTGAGGAGAAAAAGGACGACGGAAGCGACCGTGCCGGCGGCCGCCGGCACCGGCAGGCCGACGAAGTCGCTGCTCGACTGCTTCTTGTCCGGGTGCAGCAGCGGATTGGTGATGACATTATACCGGGCGAGCCGCATGGCGGCGCACAGCAGATAGACGAAGCCGATGAACCAGCCGATCTCGCGAAACCAGGGGATGCCCTGAGTGGGAGAGAGGATGAGAAAGAACATGAGCAGCGTGGGGGCCACGCCGAAGGACACCACGTCGGCCAGCGAGTCGAATTCGGCCCCGAAGAGAGACTCGCGGCCGCCCAGGCGGGCCAAGCGGCCGTCCAGGGAATCGAAGGCCGCCGCCCCGAAGATGAAATAGACGGCGTAGCGGTAATGGTCCGCGGCATTGGCTCCCAGGTATTCCCCGGTGAAGGCCGTCTCCGCCAAACGGGCGTGGATGCAGTTGACCACGGCCATGAACCCGCAGAACAGGTTCGCTGCCGTCATGAGGTTGGGCAGGATGTAGATCCGGCTCGCCTGGCGGATATTGTAGGGGTCCTCCCGGGCGGCGAGATCGTCGTGAGTGTGCTCGGGCTCCGGCGGGGTGCGGAAACTCATTTGGTCAGGCTTTCGAGGTATTTCCAGAACTTGGAATGCTGCTCCACCAGCTGCTGCTCAGAAACCGGCAGACTGTTTCGCAGCAGGAAATCCTCCAGCGTATTCTTATGCAGCATGTAGTGGACGTGGAACGAATCCGGCTGCGCTTCGAAATAGAACCGAAAGTCCCCGGAGCGCATCCGAAAATAGGTTTTTCCCGCGCGATGAAACTTGCCCAAAGGCTCGCGGGGGTGGGCCAGGTCGGAGGCCTTAAGGCTCACAATGGGCTCCACCACAGTCAATTGCGACAACTTGTCTAGTTGGTTGAGTTCGCCGATGGCCTGCTCGGAAAAGGTTACCTGATACATGGATGAAGCGTCATGAAGACCAAGGCGGCTATGAACCTCAAAACTCTGTCCTCTCTCCTTTTTTCGGCAACGCTATTTCTGGCTTTATCCCAGGGCCGGGCGGAGTCGGCGGGGCCATCGGCTCCAGGGCCGGCGCCCGCCGCTTCGCCCGCCCCGGGTTTACCGGAAAATCCGCTGTTGGCCCCCCCTCCCACCCACGTTGAGCTCACCTTGGAGGAAGCCGAGATCTTGCAGCGCTACGACAAGAACGGCGACGGCCGGCTGGATGAGAATGAGCGCATGGCCGCCCACATGACGGCGACCAAGGTGCCAATCGGCGCCCGGATCGGGCAAGTGGTCTACACCCGGCTGTTGGCGACCTTTGATCGCGACCATCGCGGCTACCTCACGCCGGAGGAGCAGGCCCAGGCGATCGTCTATCTCCGCTTCGAGCGGCCGATTCTCTACCAGGCCCTGCTCCGACGCTTCGACCGCGATCACAACGGCGAATTGGACGACGCGGAAACGGCCAAGCTCTTCGGCGCCCTGCAGCGCCTGGCCAGCCGGCAGGGCAAGGGTGTGAAGCAATAGCGTTTGCCCGCCGCCGTCGCCGCCGCCTAAGGTGAGCGCGCGTTGAAACGGCTTCTCCTCGTCTGGCTCTTGCTCGCCTCCTCCCTTGGGGCGGTCGAACTCGACATCCCGGTTTTTGCCGGAGCCTACGGGACCGCCTTTTACGCTGACTCGGCCCGCCGCTTTGAGGCGCTGCGCCCGGGGGTCAAAATTCGGATCTACGGGGATCCGCGGATCCAGGACCAGATTTCGGTCCGGGTGGTCGGGGGCGACTATCCCGACGCGGCCTCGGCCGCCTACGTCCTGTGGCCGGAATTGATCCGCGCCGGCAAAGTGCTGGATCTGCGCCCCTGGCTGGCCGGTCCGAATTGGGAGGGCGACGCCCGCTGGTCCGACACCTTCTATCCCAGCGCCCTGGACACCTGGAAGATCGACGGCCGGGTGGGCGGTCTGCCCGTCTCGTTCTCGGCCTGGTCGATCTTTTACAACCGGGCCATGTTTCGGGCCCACGGCTGGACCGAGCCGCGGACCTGGGACGAGTTTTACGCCCTGTGCGAAAAGATCCAGGCCTCCGGGGTGGCCCCGCTCAGCCTGCCGGGGATCAGCTGGCTGTATCCGGATGCATTTCTGCGCTCGGCGGCGTACAATCTGCTCGGGGCCCGGGGCTGGGCGGCGCTCGCCGCCCTCGCGCCGGGGGCCCGGCTCGATCCGCGCTACGGGCGGGCGGCGGCGGTCGAGCAGCGGATCATGCAGCGCTACGTCCAGCGGGGCTGGGAGGGCGAATCGCACACCGGGGCCGAA
>Ga0302279_10006555_pt1 | contig 12280 bp, 9 predicted proteins | sample III_Bog_N3_3_FD_194541 | JGI IMG/M metagenome (GOLD analysis project Ga0302279, IMG submission 194541) | Peat permafrost microbial communities from Stordalen Mire near Abisko, Sweden - III_Bog_N3_3 | ecosystem: Environmental > Terrestrial > Soil > Wetlands > Peat | place: Sweden: Abisko...
AACTGGTCAAGGCGTATATCGAGAGCCTCGCAGGGAAGTTGCGCTTGTTCTTCCTACCGCCGTATTCTCCTGAACTGAATCCCGACGAACTGGTCTGGAACGACGTGAAGAACAATGCCGTCGGCCGATCCCGTCATGATGGGCCAGAAGATCTGCGTCGCGCCGTCCGCGGCAGGCTTCGTTTCCTGCAGAAGCGGCCCGACCGCGTCCGCAGCTTCTTCCAGGCCCCGGAGACTCGCTACGCCGCTTAAAGCATGAAGATACTTATGAACTGGTTAGTATATGCTGCTAGGTTTTTTCGGAATAGCCGTTCCGTCTATTGTGCTCAGCATAATTCGGTGGTCAGAGAAGTATAACTCGGTTGAGGTGTCCTTTTCGATTGGATATTTGGGTCTTTTGGGCGCTTCCATCGGTTTGATTTTTTGGTTCGCGGCACGCCCTGATAAAACCGCTGAAACAAGCTAGTGGCCTTCCCCGGATAGTTCAAACGGTACCACAAGCCATCCGGCACGCCGCCTTGTTGCCCGCCCGCTTGTATGGTTAGGCTTTTCGGCCCTCGCGCGCGCCCCGGAAGCACATGCTCTTCAACTCCTACCCCTTCATCTTCCTGTTCCTGCCGGTCGCGCTGGCCGGCTATTTTGCGCTGGGCCGGCTCGGCAACCTGGCCGCCGTGATCTGGCTGGCGCTGGCGTCGCTGGCGTTTTATTCGTTCAGCAACTGGCCCTTCGTGGCTCTGCTGCTGGCGTCGATCGCGTTCAATTACGGCATCGGGTGGCTGCTGATTGAGCGGCGGCTGCGCGACCGGACGCGCCTCGCCGTGGCCACCGTCGGCATTGCCGGCGACCTCGTGGTGCTCGGCATCTTCAAATATGGCGGCTTTCTCGCCGCCAATCTCAACGCGGTGTTTTCGATCCGGTTCACGGTCGACATCCTGCTCCCCGTCGGGATCTCCTTCTACACCTTCACCCAGATCGCCTTCCTGGTGGACGCCTTCAGGGGCAAGGTCGCGCGCTACCGGCTGCCGCATTACGCGCTGTTCGTCACCTATTTTCCGCATCTGATCGCGGGGCCGATCCTGCACCACCGCGACATGATTCCGCAATTCGAGAGCGCGCAAGCCAAACGGCCGGATCCGCATCTGATCCTGTGCGGCCTGATCATCTTCGCCATCGGCCTGTTCAAGAAGACCTGCCTCGCCGACGGCATCCAGCCGATGGTGTCGCTTGCTTTCGGCGCCAATACGCCGTCGTTCGACCAGGCCTGGATCGGGGCGCTGGCCTACACCTTCCAGCTCTATTTCGATTTCTCCGGCTATTCCGACATGGCGATCGGCATATCCCTGATGTTCGGCGTGTTCCTGCCGCTCAATTTCAATTCGCCGTACCAGGCCCGTAACATCATCGATTTCTGGCGGCGCTGGCACATGACGCTGTCGCAATTCCTGCGCGACTATCTCTACGTGCCGCTCGGCGGCAACCGGCATGGCCGCATCCTGCGCTACGTCAACCTGATGCTGACCATGGCGCTCGGCGGCCTCTGGCATGGTGCTGCCTGGACGTTTGTCATTTGGGGCGTGCTGCACGGCGCCTATCTCTGCATCAACCACGCCTGGAACCATTTTGGGCCGGCGGTCGCGCCGCGCTTCGCGCCGGCGGCGAATGGTGCCGCCTTCGTCCTGACCTTCCTGTCCGTCGTGGTCGCCTGGGTGTTCTTCCGCGCCGACAGTCTCGCCTCGGCGATGTATGTGCTGGCGAGGATGGCCGATCCGACCCAGGTCACTTTCGGCCGTGTCGAAATGCTCGATACCGGATTGATCCTGATCTATGCCGCCATCGCCTGGTTCGCGCCAAACACGCAAGCCATCATGGGATACGACCACCAGAACCGGAGCGTTGGCGAGGCGCTCGGCGCGTGGCGGATCCGCCCGGCGCTGCTCTATGCCTCCGCGGCGGTGCTGGCGTTCGGGATCCTGGGAATCCAGCAGCACAGCGAATTCATCTATTTCAGGTTTTGATGAGCAGCAGAACCACCATGAATGTTGTTCGTCTATTGGGCGTGAGCGCGCTCATCGTGCTGATGGCGGCGGCGCTCAATTTCATCGTCGATCCCCTGCAGCTGTTCCGGCCCGCAGCGCTGTTTCCGGCTGTCTATTCGCAGGACAGCCGGCTGCAGAACGCCGGGCTGATCCGCAGCCAGGATTTCGACACCCTGTTCATGGGCACCTCGCTCGCTATCCACTTCCGGCAGAGCGACATCAACCGGGTGCTCGGCGTCAAATCCCTGAAGCTGGCAATGCCCGGATCGAATTCGCACGAGCAGGGGTTTGTGCTGGCCGCGGGGCTGGCGCGCGGCGCCCGGCGGGTGATCTGGGAAGTGGACGACTGGATTTTTCACGACGCGCCGGACATCGATCAAAATGCCTACCTGCCCGCCGATCTTTATCGTGGCAACGCCAGCGGCATTGCGGGTTACCTTCTCAGCGGCGCCATGGCGCGGGAATCGGCGTTGATCCTGGCGCGGTCGGTTCCGGAGGTCGAGCCGGTGGTGGCGCGCCTGAGTCCGGACGAACTGACCAAATTCCCGATTTCCCGCGTCGATGACATCAATGTCCTTGGCGCCGATACCAATGTGCCCGAGGCCTACAACGCCAGGCTGGCGATGGCCGCGTTCGCGCATATCACCAACCCCGTGCGCAGCCGCTATCTCGCGGAAGGATGCGACACCGACGCCATGGTCCGCAATTTCGAGCGCGACGCGGTTGCCCTGATCGCGCAGCATCCGGACGTGCAGTTCGACATCTATCTTCCGCCCTATTCGATCCTGCAATGGGTGGCGATGCGCGACGCCTCGCCGGCGACGCTGGGAATCGTCTATGATTTCACCGCCTATCTGGCGCGGCGGCTGACGGCGTTCTCCAACGTCCGGCTCTTTGATTTTCGCGCGGTCCGGGATGTCACGCACGATCTCGGCAATTATGGCGACGTGATCCACCACTCGCCCGCGGTCGATCTCAAGGTGCTGTCGTGGCTGGCCAGCGGCGATCACACCGTCGACCGCGCCGCGCCCGAGGCCTCGCTGGCGCAACTCAAGGCGCAGGCGGAAGCGTATCGGGTGGAAGGTGTGGAGCGGTAGGCGCGCCGTGCGATCAAAGCCGTCATGGCCGGGCTTGTCCCGGCCATCCACGTCTTTCTTTCCGCAAGCAAGGACGTGGATGCCCGGGACAAGCCCGGGCATGACGAACCTGGGCAACGCGTTGTCGTCGCTTACGGCAGCGCCGCCTAGTTCCGCAACCGTGTCCCGGCATTGGCGCCGAATACCGGGATGCGGTTGACGGCCAGCACCACCGCGAAGGTGATGACCAGCATCGCGATGCCCAGCACCGAGATCGCGGCGAGATCGCCGCTTTCGTTGAGGTCGTAGATCAGCACGCTCAGCACCTTGGTCTGCGAGGTGAACAGCACGATGGCGGCCGAAAGCTCCCGCATCACGCCGATAAAGATAAAACACCAGGTCGCGATCACGCCGGTGCGCAGCAGCGGCGCGGTGATCCTGATCAGCGACTGCAGCCGCGTCGCGCCGAGGATGCGGCTGGCGTCTTCCAGTTCGGGATGGATGGTGGAAAACGCCGCCTGCAATTGCTGATAGGCCGAGGGCAGGTTGATGGTAAGGAACGCAATCAGCAGGATCCACAGCGTGCCGTAGAGTACGAAGGGCGGCCGTGTGTAGCTGAGGAACAGGCCGACGCCGAGCACGATGCCGGGCACGGCGACGGGGGCGGTGGCGAGGAAGCCGAGCATGCGATGCCCGGCGATGACGCGGCGGGTGGTGACATAGGCGATCACCAGCGCCAGGATGGTGCCGACGGTCGCGGTCGCGGTGCCGAGGATCACGGTGTTCTTCAGCGCCAGCTGTGTCGAGGACAATTCGGTGAACACGAACACGACGTTCTTGATCGTCATGGTCGACGGCGTCACCAGCGTGGTGGCGTTCGGCGAGAGTGCCCCGTTGAGCAGCGCGAGCTAGCGCAGGAACACCGGATTGAGCAGCACCACCAGGCAGAACGCCAGCGCCGCCCAGCGCCATTTTCCCATCTCGACCTTGCGCGGGGCGCCGTATTTGCCGCCGACCACCGAAAAGCCGCGACGGCCGAGGATGAATTTCTGCGCCTCCAGCAGCAGGATGGTGAGCAGCAACAGCGGCACCGCGGCCGCGGCCGCCAGTTCGAGTTTCGGCGGATACTGGAACAGGCTCCAGATCTTCGTGGTCATGGTGTGGAAGCCGGCCGGCAGCGCCAGGATCGCCGGCGAACCGAACAGGGTCATGGCCTGCAGGAAGGCGATCAGCGATCCCGCCACCAGCGCGGGCAGCGCCAGCGGAATGGTGATGCGCCGCGCCGTGGTCCAGGCCTTGCCGCCGAGGATCGCGGAGGCGTCTTCCAGTTCACCCGGCATGTTGTCGAGCGCGTTGGCGACCAGCACGAACACGAAGGGAAAGGTGTAGCAGGAGATCACGAAGATGATCCCGGGCATCGAATAGATGTTGAACAGGTGGTCGTCGGATTCCGCGCCGGTGAGATGGCGGAACAGCTGGTTCAGCAGTCCGCTGTTGGGCGCCGCCAGCAGTTCCCAGGCCACCGCGCCCAGAAACGGCGGCGTCACGAACGAGGCGGTGACCAGCGCGCGGATGAACTGCCGCCCGGGCATGTCGGTGCGCGACACCAGCCATCCCATCGGGGCGGCGACCGCGCAACAGATCGCGGCGGAGGAGGTGGCGATGATGGCGGTGGTCAGCAGCGGATCGAGGAAATCCGGATTGGTGAACAGCGTGACGAAATTCATCAGCGTCACATGGCCGGCCTTGTCGGTGAAGGCGTAGACCGCAAGCCAGGACAGCGGCAGAGCGATCAGCAGTATCAGCAACGCCGCGAACAGCCCCAGCACCGGCTTGGTCCAGTCGAATGTGCCGCGGGTGCCGTCGATGGGAGTGGTCGCGATGATGGTCATGTTGTTTGCCGGTCCGGGTTATTTCGTCATTCCGGGGCGATGCGTAGCATCGAACCCGGAATCTCGAGATTCCGGGTCTGGTCCTGCGGACCATCCCGGAATGACAACGGGGAAATTTCACGACAACGGGCCAAATCTACACCCTGAACAGCTTGGCATAGCGCGTTTTGATCTCTTCGGTCATCTGCTCGACGCCGGCCGGATCTTCCTTCATCAGCTTGATGTCGGAAAGTTTCCGCCGGCCCGGTTTCGATTGCACCTGGGCATGCACGGAATATTGCGCGGTGAAGTCGATGAAGAATTGCTGGGTCTCGCGGCTGTGCAGCCAGTCCTGGAACAGTCTTGCGGCATTGGGATGCGGCGCGGACGCAAAAATCCCGGTCGGGCCGGAAATGGTCGGCGTGCCCTCGGCCGGATACACCGGCTCGACCGGCTGGCCGGCTTCCTTCAACAGCACGATGCCGTACTCGTTGCCATCGGCCATCACGGCGCGCTCGCCGAGCGACAGCTTCTTCGGTGGATCGGTCGAGGACTGCACCTGCATCACGCGCTGCTTCGACAACTTGTCGAGATAGTCCCAGCCCAGTTCGCGTACGGTCTCGAAGGTCGCGGTCATGATGGTGCCGCTATAGGCGGGATGGCCCTTGACCATTTTGCCGGCCCACCGGGGACCGAGCAGATCCGCAAAACTCTTGGGCGCGTCTTCAGGTTTTACCAGGTTGGTGTTGTAGGCGATCGACGACAGCCAGATCCGTGAAGTTGCGAACAGGCCGTCGGGATCGCGGAATTCGGCCGGGAAGTACCGGGCGATGTCCTCCGAGACGAACGGCGCCAGCCAGCCGTTCTTCTTCCACGATATGAAGTGCGAGGCGTCCGAGCTGTTGATGACGTCGGCGGCGCGGATGTTGCTGGAAAATTCCTGCGCGACCCGCTGGAACAGCCGCTCGGAGCCGGAGCGCTCGACCTGCACGGCAATCCCGGGATAGTGCGCCTCGAACGCTTTGGCGAGTTTCTCGCCGACCGGCAGGTCCATCGAGGAATACAGCACCACCGTGCCTTCCTTCTTCGCCGCCTCGATCAGTTGCGGCGTGATCGCTTCGGGCGGCGGCGCCTCGGCGCGCGCGGGGCCGGCGAACATCGTGGCAAACGCCAACGCGGCCGGGCCTTGCAGCAGATCGCGTCTGGAAATTCCCCGTCGCTTCATCGCGCTCTCATTTCGGTTGACCCTACCGGCTCAGCGCGCGGCAGCGCTCGGGCGGCAGCGTCAGCCAGACTTCGGTGCCCTGCGGCACCGGGTTCTCGGTCGAGGTGACGACGCGCAGGGTGGTGCCGTCGGCCGTCTCCACCATGTAATCGCGGCTGGCGCCGAGGAACACCTGACGCGTCACGGTCGCCCTGACCGCATTGTCGGATGTTGCCGGCGCCTGCGTCGAAAGCTGGATGTCGTGCTGGCGGATCGCGACCACGGCCTGCAGTCCGGTGGTGAGTTTCGTCCCCACCACCCGCAGGGTGGCGCCGGCAAAGGCGATGTGGTCGTCGTCGCGGGCGATCCCGTTGATCACGTTGCTGGCGCCGATGAAGCGCGCGACGAATTCCGATTGCGGCCGGTCGTAGATGTCTTCAGGGCTTCCGAGCTGATCGATCCGGCCGCCGTTCATGACCGCGATCAGATCGGCCGTTGTCATCGCCTCGGACTGGTCGTGGGTGACATAGACGGTGGTGTAGCGATATTCGTCGTGCAGCCGGCGGATTTCGAACCGCATCTCCTCGCGCAGATTGGCGTCGAGATTGGACAGCGGCTCGTCGAGCAGCAGGGTCTCCGGCTCGACGATCAGCGCGCGCGCCAGCGCCACCCGCTGCTGCTGGCCGCCCGACAATTCGCCGGGATAGCGCTGCGCGAGAATCTCCAGTTTCGTCGTCGCCAGGATCGCCTTGAGCTTGCTGGCGATAGTGTCGCGGTCGAGCTTGCGCAGGCGCAGGCCATAGACGATGTTTTCCGCGACCGTCATGTGCGGCCACAGCGCGTAGCTCTGGAAGATCATCGACATCTTGCGCTGCTCGGGCGGCAAGGTCCGCACGCGCGAGGACACCACGCGGTCGCCGACATGGATCTCGCCGTCCGAGGGTTCCAGGAACCCGGCGATCAGCCGCAACGTCGTGGTCTTGCCGCAGCCGGAGGGGCCGAGCAGGCAGACCAGTTGGCCGTGATCGATCCGCAGCGAGACGTCATCGACCACCGCCAGCGATCCAAATCGCTTGGTCAGGCCGCGCAATTCAACGGACGCCAATCGAATTCCTCCCCAAATCCGCGCCGTTGTCGGCTGCTTATTTATCGTAAGATCAATATGGCACGAATACAGGGGCGCGGGGAAGGTGTGCGCAATCAAACTATCGTCGTCCCGGCCTTGAGCCGGGACCCATAATGACGGTGTCGATCGTTGCGAAAGCCGCCGCCCATCAGTGCCCGAGCCGAGGGGCCGCGGCGTATGGGTCCCGGCTCAAGGCCGGGACGACGTGCTGATGAAGTTCGCTCAACCCGCGCTGCGGCCCCTTGGCAGCCCTCACGCACTCACGCTTTCGCCGAGCCAGTCGATTGCGGCGGCGGTGCCGCCCTTGCCGTGGGGGATGGCGAGTGCATTGAGGCCGACTTCGATGACGCCGAGCGTGCCCAGGATCATCGGGGCGTTGACATGGCCCATATGGGCGATCCGGAACGCCTGGCCGTGCAACTCGCCGATTCCGACGCCGAGCACCACGCCGCATTTCTCCTTGCAGTACTGCTGCAGCGCGACCGGATCGTAGCCGCCGCCCATCGTCACGGTCGTGACCGTGTTGGAGCGTTCGCCGGCTTCGGCGATGTTGAAGCCGATCACCTGGCCCTCGGCCCAGACCGCGACCGCGCGGCGTACCGCTTCGGCCAGCAGGCGATGGCGCAGGAACACGGTTTCGAGCTTCTCCTCGAGGATCATGTCGATGGCCTGGCGCAGCGCGAACAAGTGATGCACCGGCGCGGTGCCGGCATATTTGCGGTAGTGCTCGGCGCCTTCGCGCTCGGTCCAGTCCCAATAGGGCGTGCGCATGTTCGCCTTCTTGTGCACCTCACGGGCGCGGTCGTTGGCGGCGACGAAGCCGAGGCCCGGCGGCGTCATCAGGCCCTTCTGCGATCCGGACATCGCCACATCGACGCCCCAGGCGTCCATCTCGAACGGCATGCAGCCGAGCGAGGCGACGGTGTCGACCATGAACAGCGCCGGGTGGCCGGCGGCCTTGATCGCCTTGCCGATGGCTTCGATGTCGTTATAGGCGCCCGACGCGGTATCGACCTGCACCGCGAGAATCGCCTTGATGGTGTGGTCCTTGTCCTGCCGCAGCCGGGCTTCGACCTCGGCGGGCCGGATCGCGCGGCGCCAGTCGCCCTTCAGCACCTCGACCTCGGCGCCCATCGCGGCCGCCGTGTTGCCCCAGCCGATGGCGAAACGGCCGCTCTCCAGCACCAGCACCTTGTCGCCGCGCGACAGTACGTTGGAGAGCACCGCTTCCCAGGCGCCGTGGCCGTTGGCGATATGGATGTAGGCGCGGCCCGAGGTGGCGAACAGCTTCGACAGATCGGCATGCAGGCTGTCGCTCAGGTCGATCATTTCCTGGGAATAGATGTCCAGCGCCGGACGATGCATCGCCCGCAGCACTTCGTCGGGCATGGTGGTGGGACCGGGGATCGCCAGGAATTCCCGGCCCGCGCGAACGACCATTTTGTTTTTCCTTGTGGTGTTGTTTGAAGGGAGGGATGCAGGGAAATGACGGGGAAAACAAGCTAGAACATGATGATAATAAATTGAACCCGTCATTCCGGGATGGTGCTTTGCACCAGACCCCAGATGCGCAATTGCGCATCGGGGAATCTCGAGATTCCGGGTTCGCGCTTACGCGCGCCCCGGAATGACGGAGTCTGGATTGCTTCGTCGCAAGCGCTCCTCGCAATGACGAGATAACCGCTACTTCCCCAGCGCGTCCGCGATGCCGTGCCAGATCTGGTCCTTGATCTCGGTGGCCGACGGGCTCGGAATGATGGTGGCGGGGCCTTGCCGCCTGGCGCAGGCCACCACCAGCCGCAGGATCCAGACCTCGCCGTCGGTGTAATAGGGATCGCCGCCGCCGTTGCGGCCGTCCATCGTCGGTCCGATTCCCGTCACCTGGTATTTCGCGTCCGCCAGCCCTGCTGCTTCGAGGTCGGCGGCGAGCAGCTTGCGCTCGGCGTCGATGTCGGCGCCGATATGGTGGGTGATGGCGCCGGTATAGTGGCTGACGCCGACGCTGCGGTCGAAGGTCACGGCGCCGAGCCAGACCGGGCGGGCTTCCTCGCCCTGGTCGAGCACCTTCCAGAACCGCACATGGTGGCGATGGTCGGCGCTGTTGCCGTCGGGCTTTTCGAAGGCGAGATCCTCGCGACGGCCGAGATAGACCAGCTTGCTCACCGGCGCGTCGCGATAGGGCCGGTCCAGCAGCACGCTGCCAGCGATCTCGATCGACGAGCGAAAGGTGACGGGATCGGCGGGGAACCAGCCGGCGGCCTGCATGGCGCAGAGCACGTCCTTTTCGTCGCCGACCAGCCCGACATTGATCGGATCGCCGGGAATGCCCTGCGCGGTGTGGGTCACCATCGGCAGGCCGGCGAGGTCCTTCTGGTGCTCGTAATGGGTCCACAGCGCCGGCAGCGCCAGATAGGCCAGGGCCGCATAGATGCTCAGGATCGCGAGCGCGAACGAGAGCACGCGCTCCAGCCGCGCATGATGGTACTGGTCGTGGATCGGTGCGCCGTCGGTGTCGGTCATGACAGGGGAGAGTCTAGCACGCCTGATCGCGGGGGGCCGTTACTTACCTCTCCCCGCAGGCGGGGAGAGGGAGAAGAGGCGGCTACTATCGCCGGGTCTCGCGGCAGCCGGCGGCTTCGGCTTCTTCCGCCGAGCAGAACCAGCGCGTGCCCTTGTTGATCTGCATCTTGATCTGGGCGTACCAGCGGCTGGTCGGCTTGTGATAGATGCATTCGCCGGAGCCGTTGACGTTGCCCTTGATGGTGCAGTCGGGCGAGGGCGCGACCGATCCCGAGGCCGACGCCAGCAGGATCGCATGCGCGTTCGGCGGCGCCTTGGCGGCGCCGAGGATGGTCGTCTTCTTGTTGCGGACGCGCCAGTCCCACGGTGCGATGAAGGCGCCCTGCCACATCCCGGCCTTGGCCTCGCGCGCGGCGGCCTCGTCGGCGTCGTAGTCATGCGACACCCGCACATAGGACAGGGCCCAGCCGTTCTTCACCATCCATTTCTGGATGTCCTCGCCGTCGACCTCGCAGCGCGCCACCACGCGGCCGCGGCGGTCCGCGGCCTGGCGCACATGGCAGGTCCAGTCCTTGCCGTCGGTGTGCTTGATCAGCTCGTCGCGCGCGGCCGCGCCGCAGGTCCAGCGTTCGCCTGAATTGTTCAGGCAGAGCTGGTCCACCGCCGGCGCGTCGATGCCGCCGAGCCGGATCTTGCTGGCGCCGATCTGGATCTGGTCGCCCTCGCGGACTTTTGCCGGCCCGGTGATATCGGCGGCTTGGGCGATCGCCGGCAGCAGCAACAAGGCGGCGATGGCGGGCAGGAATTTCATGAACATGCAATGCGGCCGTCTTCAATAAGGTTCTGGTAGGACCATGCGGCCGGATTGTGGTGCGGATGGGGCCGCCGCGCCAGCGGCTTGAGGCCCAATGGCTTTCAACTTTGCGCTATCGCCACGTCCCGGCGAACGCCGGGACCCATACCGCGTGATCTCTCGTTTTCGCGACGTGACAGAGACCTTCTGCAGCAATAGAGGCCGCGGATTATGGGTCCCGGCGTTCGCCGGGACGACGCAAGGATCGCGGGGGATGACGATTATGGCTACGCGCGCCCCAGCATCGCCTTGCGCGCCAGCGCCAGGCCCATCAGCACGAAGGCCGAGGTGACCTCGGGGCCGCCGACCAGGATGCGGGTCGGGGTCTTCATTTTGTTCCACTCATAGGCCTTGAACGGCCCGTGCCTGCCGCCTTCGCCCGATGCGCCGACGATGCAGTGCAGGGCGGCGGCGAAGGTTGCCGGCTCAGCACCGAGATGGCCGAGCGCGATCAGCGCCAGCGCGGCGTCGAAGGCGTTCATCTCGCAGGATGTCAGCTCGCTCTGCACATAGGCCAGCACCCGCGAGCGGATGAAATCGAACGCGCCGTCGGGGTCGATCGCGGCTTGCGCGGCCGGCGGCAGCGCGATGAACGCCGCATAGCAGCGGCCGAAATAGGCGCAATACAGCTCCGGCAGGTAATAGATGTGCGAGCGCGGATCGGCGAAGGCGCCGGATGCCGCCAGCCGCCGCTGGAAGCCGATGATGCGGTGCACGGTATCGAGCCGCTGCGGCGTCTCCAGCACCTTCCAGCGCGAAAGATTGCGGAACGACACCTCGAGGATGTCGAGGTTCAGGGTCGGATCGAGATCATTGCCGAAGGGCCGTTCGCCGGCGGCATTGTCGATCCAGGTGGCGACGCCGCCTTCATAGTCGATGCTGTCGTTGAGCGGCACCGTCACCAGCGGCTCGTTGGCGCCGCCGCGGACCTGGTAGCCGGCGTAGAAGTCCAGCAGCGGCTGCGCCAGGATCGGATCGTCGGAGCCGGCCTGGGTCGCGGCCGAGAACGAGCAGGCGGTGGTGTCGCAATCCGGCACGTAGACGCCGAAGCCGAGGTCCTGCTTGATCTGGGCGAAGAACCTGGAAAACCGGGGATGCGGCAGCGGCGCCAGCGCGGTGATGACGCTGAACGGCGTGCCGTCGGCGGCCACCACTTCCTCGCGGCTGGTGGTGAGGCAGAACGTCACCATCTCGTCGATCGCGCCGCGCGAGGCCTCGGTCTCGTCCTTCGAGGCGAGGCCGGTTTCGGCAAAACTCAACAGCGCTTCGGTGAAGAAGGCGTCGTAATAGGCCGAGCGGTGGCGGATCTGCACCGGCTCCCACATCGGCTCGGCGACCCCGCGCCAGGGCGGATTGATCAGCTCGCTGGCCGGCGAGCGCGCGATGAAGATCCGCGCCAGGTTGAACAAAAGCGTCGAATTCTTGTAGCCGCGCGAATTCAGCCCCGTCAGCGCCATCAGCAGTTCGCGACCCCCGAAATCGGGATCGCCGATCAGGTTGAACGCGGCATAGGTCGGGATAAAGCCGTTCTTGCGGAACGAGGCCAGCAGATGCGCGCCGCAGCGGCGGATCACGGTTTCGATCGCGGCCAGATC
>Ga0302279_10006558_pt1 | contig 12278 bp, 8 predicted proteins | sample III_Bog_N3_3_FD_194541 | JGI IMG/M metagenome (GOLD analysis project Ga0302279, IMG submission 194541) | Peat permafrost microbial communities from Stordalen Mire near Abisko, Sweden - III_Bog_N3_3 | ecosystem: Environmental > Terrestrial > Soil > Wetlands > Peat | place: Sweden: Abisko...
GCCGGCGCTTCGGAGGTGGCGGCGGCCAGCACGAGCAGCGGGTTGGTGGTGGCGGCGGCCAGGCGGATCGGCCTCTCCGTCGGCAGGCCGTATTTCAGCGCGAGCCGGCCGATCGGTTCGGCCAGGCCGGCGAGCGCGTGGTCCACCTCGTCGCGCAGTTTGGTCTGGCCGCGGGCGAAGCCGATGCCGGTTTGCCATTGCATGTCCTCCCCGGCGATGGGAACGACATGAAAGCGGTCGGCCAGCCCGCTGTGGTTGAGGTAGCCGGCGATCGGCCCCCACACGAAGGCGGCATCCAGGTCGCCATGCGCGAGTGCCGTCACCGCCGCGCCGGCATCCATGAACGTCACCGCCGTCACCGCCGGGCGGGTGGCCAGCAGGCTCTGCGGCGGCGTGCCGAACTGCACCCCGACGCGCTTGCCGTCGAGCCCGTCCAGGTCATGCACCGTCTGGCCCGCCGGCAGCACCAGCGCATAGCCCATGCTGAACAGCTTCTGCGTGTAGATCAGCCGCTTGCCCATGAAGTCCACGGTTTCCGGCAGCCCGACGCCCGTTTGCCGAAAACGGTCACCGTCCAGACCGGCTCCAGGGGCCGCCCGAGCGCGTCGGCCACCAGCTGGGCGATTTCCAGCGAAATCCCCCGCCCGCCCCCCTCGGCGCTGCTGAACGGCAGGTTGTCCGGGTCGGCGCAGACCCGCAACGGTTCGCCCGCCGCCGCTGCCATGGCCCGGCCGCCCGGCAGGGCGGTGGCCAGGGCTGCCGCGGCGGCCAGCAGCACCGGCCAGCCGCGCGACCGCACGGTCCGGCGTCGTCGGGAAGCAGGCCTGCCTGCCTTTGCCGGCGTTGCGCCAGCCATGCGATCGCGTCCCATTTTCGGTGCTCTCGGTTCAGGGGGGCGCTGGCGGCGCTACTGGGCGAACACGAACAGCGCGCCGCCCTCGGGCGTGGCGGCGACCATGCGGTTGCCGATCTCGCCGAGGAAGGCCGGGATCGAGGCGGTGCGCCCGACCACCACCGCGATATACTGCTTGCCGCCCACCGAGTAGGAAATCGGCGCCGCGCCGATACCGCTGCCGAGCTGCGTCTTCCACAGTTCCGCCCCGGTCTTCGCGTCCAGCGCCTTGAAGAACCCGTGCAGGTTTCCGTAGAACACCAGGCCTCCGGCGGTGCTCAGCGTGCCGCCATTGAACGGCAGGTCTTCCTTGATCCCCCATACCTTCTTCTGCGCCACCGGGTCCCAGGCCATGATTTCGCCGAGATAGCCGCCCGGCCCGCCATGGGTGGGGAACTCGGCGCCGAGATAGAACACGCCGCGGCGATAGTTCACCTCGCTGACCGACCAGTCCATGCAGACGTTGTTGGTAGGGATGTAAACAAAGCCGGTATCTGGACTGAAGGACATCGGCTGCCAGTTTTTGCCGCCGATCAGATTCGGGCAGACATCGGTGACCTTGTGGTCCGGGCGCGGGCGCTTGTCCGGGTCCTCGATCGGCCGGGTGGTGGCGATGTCGATGCCCTTGGCCCAGTTGAGCGGCACATAGGGCGTGGCCGAGAGCAGCTTGCCGGTTTCGCGGTTGGCCACATAGAAGAAGCCGTTGCGGTCGGCCTTCAGCAGTGTCGGCACCTTGGCGCCGCCGATCTTGAGGTCAACCAGCAGCAGTTCGTTCACCCCGTCATAGTCCCAGGCGTCCTGCGGGGTGGTCTGCAGGTACCACTTGATATGGCCGTTGGCGGGGTCGATCGCCAGCGTGCTCGCCGTATAGAGGTTGCTGAGCTTGCCGTAGTCGGACGTGCCGGTGCTGCGCACGGTGGAATTCCACGGACTTGGGTTGCTGGTGCCGTAGAACACCGTGTCGGTTTTCGGGTCGTAGGAACCGACCAGCCAGGCGACGCCGCCGCCATGCTGCCAGGAATCGCCCTTCCAGGTTTCGTTGCCGGGTTCGCCCGGGCCTGGCACCGTCCAGGTCTGCCAGACCTGCTTGCCGGTGGCGATATCGAACGCCTGCAGATTGCCACGGGCGCCATACTCGCCGCCGCCGAAGCCGGTGATGACGATGTTCTTCACCACCAGCGGTGGCGAGGTGATGATCGAACCCTGCTTGTAATCAACCACCTTGGTGGACCAAAGCTCGGCGCCGGTCTTGGCATCCAGCGCCACCAGATAGCCGTCGAGCCGGCCGACGAATATTTTGCCCTCGGCGTAGGTCACGCCGCGGTTATTTACGTCGCAACAGGCGAACTGAAGCACATCCTCGGGAATTTCCGGCTCGTATTTCCACTTCTGCGCGCCGGTGGCGGCGTCCAGCGCATAGACGTATTTCGGCCCCCACGACGTGGAGACATACAGCGTGTCGCCGATGACCAGCGGGGTGGATTCGTTGGAGCGCAGCGAGCCGAGCTGGAACGAATAGGCGAGCCGGAGCTTGCCGACATTGCCGGTGGTGATCTGGTTGAGCGGGCTGAACCGGGTGTTGTCGTAGGTGCGGCCGTTGATCGCCCAGGCATTCGGGTCGGCGGCGGCCTTGAGCAGCGCGTCATTGGCAGTGGCAACGCCGGGGCTGCCCGCAAGCCCGATGACGAGCGCCACGCCGCTCAACAGGCCAGCGGTGGTTGATCGCATTTCTTGGACCTCCTGTGCGACAGCTCTTTTTTGGTTGGCTGCCGGTTTTCTTGGCTATCGGTTTTGCTCGGTAACTTGGGCTGTCTTCTGGTATCGCACGCCGCCAGCGCCGGATCGGCCGGGCTGGCATGAGCGGTTATTAGTTGCTCAAACCGCCCCGGCGCCATGACCATTTGGTCGTAGAGAAGCCACCAAACCACGCCGGCATTGCGCGTGGGTCTGTTTTACGGCCTGATGGCCTGGATGACGCCGCCGGCGCACAGGGTCCGGCCGGAATAATAACGCAACGACAGGGAGGGCGGACGATTTATGCCCAAGGTGCTGATCGCCGACGATCACCCGCTGTTCCGCGAGGCGATCCGCGACGTGGTGGAAGGGCTGTTCGGCGTGGACGGCTGGAATTTGACCTGCATCGAGGCGTCCGGGGTGGAGGAGATGCTTGGGCTGGCCGCCGGGCACGAGGACCTCGACCTGATCCTGCTCGATCTGTTCATGCCGGGCGCGCACGGCCTGTCGCACCTGATGACCCTGCGCAGCCGCATGCCGCAGACCCCGGTGGTGGTGATCTCCTCGCTGAACGACACCGAGACGGTGCAGCAGGCGATCACCTGCGGCGCCGCCGGTTTCATTCCGAAATCATCCCCCAAGGATCTGATCGCGACGGCGCTGCAGGTGGTGTTCGCCGGCGGAATCTATCTTCCCCGCGAACTGCTCGGCGAGCCGGACCCGGCCAGGGACCGGCCGGCCGACCACCGCGGCACCGCGGACGACCCGTTCAGCGGCCCGCTGACCCCGCGCCAGGTCGAGGTGCTCAACCTGGTGGCGGAGGGCAAGTCCAACAAACGGATCGCCTATGAGCTGTCGATCAGCGAAATGACCGTCAAGGCGCATGTCACCGCCATCCTGCGCAAGCTGGGCGTGGTCAGCCGCGCGCAGGCGATCGTCAAGTTCCAGCGCTATCTGGTGTAAACCGGGTTCCTTCAGTTCAGCGTTGCCAGATAGGCGATCACGTTGGCCCGGTCCCTGGGGTCCTGGAGCCCCTGGAACAGCATCCGGGTTCCGTTCAGGACATGCCTTGGGTCGGCGAGGTACGCGTCGAGCGTCGCCGCGTCCCAGACCTTGTGGGCGTTCCGCAGCGCGGGCGAATAGGGATAATCCGGCACCGTCGCGGATTTGCGCCCCACCACGTTCCACAGGCTCGGGCCGACCTTGTTCACGCCGATCTCGCCGGAATGGCAGGTCTGGCATTTCTGAAACAGCACCCGTCCGGCCTCCGGGTCGCCGGCCAGGACCGGGCTGCCGGGGACCGGGCCGCCGGGGGCCGGGCCGGGCTGTGCCGGGCTGTTCTGGGCCGCCGCGGTGCCGCTGAACAGCAGCACCGCCAGCAACGCCGCCGCTTCGCCACGCATTCGCATCGTTCATCTCCTGATATGGTCTCGCGTCGGCGCGGACCCTCGCGCCAACCGGTTGCCCGCAGAACCCCTACTTTCGTCGCATGCGGTTTACCGCGGCCGGGCCTCGCTCAGCAGGTAGCTCAGCATGGCGCGCAGCTTCGCCGGCGCCACCGGCTTGCCCAGGAAGCCGTGCCCGAGCGCGCGAATATCGGCCTCCAGGGTTTCGGAACGATTGCTGGAGATGACCAGCGCCGGTACCGCCGCCCCGAACCGCCGGCGCAGGCTGTCGATCGCCGCGGTGCCGAGATTGCCGCCATCGAGGTGCCTGCCATCCAGATGGTAGTCGGCGACGATCAGATCGGGCGGGCGGCCGAGCGCGTCGAGTCGCTCGATCGCTTCGGCGGCGGAGGCGGCGATCGCCAGGGTGCAGCCCCAGCCTTGCAGCAGGGTGGCCATGGCCGCCTGCACCGCCTCGTCGTTGTCCACCACCACCACCACGCGCCCGCCCAGGTTGCTGGCCAGCAGATTGCCCGCCAGCAGCGGCGGCGCGGCCGGCGTTGCCGGGTCCTCGGCGCCGGCAACCCCGAGCGGCACCCGGACGGCGAAGCGCGACCCGCGTCCCGGCCGGGACTGCACGGCGATCGACAGTCCCAGCAGCCTGACGATGCGGTCAACGATGGCCAGGCCCAGCCCGACGCCCTTGTCGTCGCGCCGCGGATTGTTGCCGAGCTGGCGAAACTCCTCGAAGATGAGCTGGCGCTTTTCGTCGGGAATGCCGATGCCGGTATCGGCCACTTCCAGGCAGATATCGGCGCCACGCCGGCGGCAGCCCACCAGGATGCGCCCGGAGGCGGTGTAGCGGATGGCGTTGCTGATCAGGTTGCGCATCACCCGCTCCAGCAGCCGGCGATCGGTGTGCACCACCAGGCTGGACGGCACCACCCGCATCGCCAGCCCGAGCGCCTGCGCCTGTGGCAGGTATTCGCGGGCCAGGCGGGCCAGCAGCGGCGCCAGCGGGAACGATTCGGGGTGCACCGGCCAGACCCCGGCATCCAGCCGGGAGATGTCGAGCAGGGCGCTCAGCAGGTCGTCCACCGAATCCAGGGCGGCTTCGATCCGTTCGACCAGCTCGCGGGGCCGCTCGCCGCTCAGCTCGTCGGCGAGCGCGCCGAGGAACAGCCGGGCGGCGTTGAGCGGCTGGTGCAGGTCGTGGCTGGCCGCCAGCAGGAAGCGGGTTTTGCTGAGATTGGCCTGCTCGGCCTCCGCCTTGGCGATGCTCAGCGCCGCCTCGGCCTCGCGCCGCTCGGATATCTCGTGGCGCAGGGTCTGGGCCAGGGTGGACAGTTCCACCGTGCGCTGGCCGACCTTGCTCTCCAGGGTGATGGCCAGCTGAAACAGCGAGAAGGCGTTGCCGGTCGGGGTGTCCAAAGCGCGTTCCACCCGGTCCATCAGCACCCGGTTGATCTTGCGCAGCTTGCGGTTTTCGGCCTCCAGCAGGTCCGCGCGCGCCGCATCGCCGGCGGCCTCGGGTGCTGCCAGCGCAGTCATGCGCCGCCGTCCCGCGCCCGCCCGATGGCGACGCCGGTGAAGGTCTGGTTCACGTGCATGCCGGCGAACTGCTCGCCATAGGAGCTGAACCCGACCACGTTGTTTTCCGCCAGGATGCGCCCGGCCACCTGGCGAAGCTGGCGCTTTTCCACCTCCACGTTGCGCAGCACGCAGTCGAAGCCGATCACCAGTTCGGGCGGGCCGATTTCCGCGTGGATCGAGGCGAACAGCGCGCGCAGCCGCAACACGATGTCCTCGTGGCCGGCCAGCCGCAGCACCACGCCTTCGTCGATCGCGCAGAAAAAGGTGAGGCTGCCGTCGGCGTTGGCACGCTGGATCGAGCGGACGAAGAAGTCGCCGCCGACCTTCACCATGAGCGGGTGCTCGGCGAACACCGAGGGGGTCAGCTGCGCCACCTCCAGGCCGACGATCCGCGCATATTCCGGCGCCGCCGGTTCGGCGTTGATCTCGTTCACGATCCGCCGCACCGGGTCGGCCTGGGTCACCACCATGCGGGTGTCGGTGCCATGAAAATGCTGCGACTGGAATATCTTGACCGGCTGGCGGAGGCGCACGAGGGTAAGCAGCGCCGCGTCGGCGTGGAAGCACCCCTGGTGGTAGACATGGGTGCGCTGAAGCCGCAGATCGTCGCCCGCCGACCCGCCGACGATCGGAATCGGGTGCATGCGGCCATGGATCGCGCTCAGCACCGTCTCCTGGCTGGTGGACATGCCGTCGATCAGCAGCATGGCGAAGCTGTGCGCCAGCCGGGCGCCCTGGCCGCATTGCGACATCCGGGTGATCAGCCGGTCGGCCACCCCCTGACCGTCGGCGATCTGGAACCCGGAAAGCCCGTCGATGCGGGCGATGACGGCGCTGCAATCGGCGGCGGCGATACTGAACCCGGTGATGGCGCCGTCGCGGTAGCCGACCGGGGTGATCTCGCCGGCGGTGGTGCAGCCGATGATCTCGACGCCGGCGAACCGCCGGCCGATCTCCGCCGCCAGCCGGTCCAGGTCATAGCCGGCCGAACAGAAGAACACCGCCAGGCCCATATCCGGCTGGACGATGCCGTCATGCAGTTCACGGACCGCCGTGGCCGGGTCGCGCGCCAGCGAGAACCCGCGCCTGATGCCGCCGCGACTTCCGGTCACGATGTGGACGTCCTTCCGCTCCCCGGCAGCGCCGCCGTTACGCCATCGCCGTTGTCATATCCGCCGGGAGGATGCAAGCGGGAAGGGCCGTCACTCGTTTTCGCCGGCGGGCGGGGCACCGCCGGCGCGGCGCAGCGCGTGGGCAACCCCGGCCCAGAGCACGGCGGCGGGCAGCAGCGCCGGCTTCTTCAGGATTGTCACCGTCATCTCCGCCCGCCCGCCGTCGTGCTCGAAGCGCATCAGGGCGTTGCCGAACGGCGTGGGTTTGCTGACGGTGCCGGCAACGCCGCTGGCATCCAGTTCAACAGCGTAGTCGCGGTTGCTGTCATCCCGCATGCGGCTGAGCGCCTCAAGGGTGATCCCCGAATAGATCCGCGTCCTGGACATTTTCTGCTTTCCACCGCTGGGGGGTTCCCTGCGTGTCAGGGCGCGTTGTCTCGCCGCCGAGAGTAGCGTCGCCCGGCGCCGCCGGGCAACCGGCCGATCCGCGCCCCGTTGGCATGCTTGCACCTGGCCTCCTTGCGCCGGGCCATGACGTGACCGATGCTGGCTGCCTGCACCGACGGACCGCCGATGGAACACCGCTCAGCGCCGCCGGAACGGCGGGAAGACAAGCTGACCGGGCCGGCGGACGTGCCCGCGACTGCCGCCGGCCGGCTGGCCGGCTGGCGCCAACGGCTGCTCGACCTCTCCGGGCGCAACCGGCTGCTCAATCTGCGGCCCGGCGGCCAGCAGGCCCTCGCCATCGACGGCCCGGAGCCGGCCCGGCTGGAAAACCTGCTGGCGCGGCAGCGTGGCCAGGCCGGCGCGCCGCCGCTGCGCTTCCGGCCCTGGCCGGAGCCGATGACCGGCGCCGATCCGGGCGGCGAGGCCCTGCAACGGCACGAACTGCTGGCCGGGCGGGACGAGGCCTCCCTGAGCGCGGCGCTGACCGCGATTTACCGTACCGCTCGGGCCGCCTGGCGGGAAGGCGGCGCCAACACGCTGTTCCTGACCCTCGGCATGCTGCGCTGGGGCCAGAAAAGCGGAGACATCGCCTGCCGCGCTCCCGTCATCCTGGTGCCGGTGGTGCTGGAGCGGCCCAGCGTGCGGGCCGGCTTCTCGCTGCGGGTCCATGACGACGACAGCCACGTCAACACCACCCTGCTGGAGATGCTCCGGCAGGATTTTGATCTTCGCTTCCCGGCGCTGGAAGCCGAGGCGCCGCGCGAGGACGGTTCGGGCCTGGACGTGCCGGGCGTGTTCGACACTTTGCGCGCCGGGCTGCGGGACCTGCCGGGCTGGGAGGTGACCGGCGATGTGGTCCTGACCAACCTGTCATTCACCAAACACCTGATGTGGAAGGATCTCGGCGATCGCGCCGAGGCGCTCCGCGACAGCGATCTGGCCCGCCGGCTGCTGGACGGCCCGGCCGGGGCGCCGCCGCCGGCGCCCGATGCCAGGGCGGCGATGGAGGAACTGGTCTGCCCGCTGGAGGCCGACAGCTCGCAACTGCGCGCCATCGCCGCGGCGGCCTCGGGGCAAAGCTTCGTGCTGATCGGCCCGCCCGGCACCGGCAAAAGCCAGACCATCGCCAACATCATCGTCAACACCATGGCGCAAGGCCGCAGCGTGCTGTTCGTCGCCGAGAAACGGGCGGCGCTGGAGGTGGTGCAGCGGCGGCTGCGGGAGGTGGACCTGGACAGCTGCTGCCTCGACCTGTTCTCCGCCCGCACCAGCAAGACGGCGGTGCTGGAGCAGTTGAACCGCGTCCGGCTGGAACAGGAGGCGTCCGACCCGCGGGATTGGCATACCGCCAACGCCGAAGCCGCCGTCCTGCGTGGCGAGCTGGATGGCTATGTGGAGGCGCTGCACCGAAAGGCCGGCAACGGCTGGACGCCGTTCCAGGCTATCGGCCGGGTGCTGCGCGCCGATCTCGACGGGGTGCCGGAACTTGCCTTCGCCTGGCCAGATGCCGGCGCTTACAATGAAGCGGACTGCCGGCGGCTGGCCGAGCAGGTCGAGCAGGCCGCGGCCACCCTGCTGCAGATCGGCGATGTGGCGCGCGCGCCGGCGCTGGCGGGCATCGAGGCCGGCGCCTGGACCCCGTCCTGGCAGGACCGGCTGTTGGCGGCCGCGGCCGCCGCCGCCGGGTGCCTCGCCGCGCTGCCCGAGGCCGCCGGCGCGGCGGCGCGGGTGCTTGGGCTGGCGCCGCCGCCGTTGTCGCAACCGGCGATCGCCGCGCTCGACGTGCTGGCGGCGGCGCTGCTGAAGCCGCCGCCGGGCGACGCCGCCTGGGCGCTGGCGGCGGACGCGGATACGATTCTTGAGGCGGTGCGGATACAGATGGCGCGCGCCCGGCGTCACCGCGACCTGCGTGACGCGCTGGAAACCGCCTGGCAGCCGGGCGTGATGGCGTTGCCGCTGGCGGCGTTGCAGGCGGCCTGGCAAGCCGCGTCGGCCAGCCGGGGGCTTCGCCGCATCCTGCGGCGCCGGGCGCTGCGCCGGCGGCTTGCCGCCGAGGCGGCCGGCCCGCTGCCGAGGGATTGCGCCGCCGATCTGGCGCGGCTGGCCGGGATGCAGCAGATCGCGGCGGCGGTGGCGCAAGCGGGGGGGCGGCTGGAAGCCGCGCTGGGGCCGCGCTGGGCTGGATTGGAGACGGATTTCGTCCGCCTCGAGGCCGGGCATGCCTGGGGACGGCGGGTGCGCGCCGCCGCCGCCGCCTGCGTCGCCGATCCGGCGGCGCTGGCGGCGTTGCGGGCGCATCTGCGCGATCTCGCCGGCGACGGCGCCGACCTGCTGGGCGCCACCGGCGCGGCCGGCATGGCGCTGCGCCGGCTGCGCAAGGCGTGGGCCGACACGCGGACCGCCCTCGCCGCGCTGGCGCCGCTCTGCGGGTCGGACCCGGCGGCCATCCTGCTCCCCTCCGGTCCGGACTGGGCGCCGGCGCTGGCCGCGCATCTGCGGGGATGGGCCGGCGCTGCCCGGATGCTGCGGGAATGGTGCCACTGGCGCGGCCTGGCCCAGCGGATGGACGAGGCCGGCCTGACCCCGCTGCTGCGGGCGCTGGAATCCGGGCTTGTGGCGCCGGCCGAGGCGATGCGGGTGTTCGAGGCCAATTACGCGCGCTGGTGGCTCGGCCACGCGATCGCCGCCGCGCCGCCTTTGCGTGGCTTCCTGGCCGCCCGGCACGCAACCCGCATCGACCGCTTCCGGGCGCTGGATGCCCGGCTGCCGGCCCTGGCGTCGCGGCTGGCGCGCGCCCGGATCGGCGGTTTCCTGCCGGACGCGGCGCGGCGCCAGCGCGACCCGGAATACGCCGTGCTGGCGCGCGAACTGGCCAAGCGCCAGCGCCATCTGCCGGTGCGCGAACTGGCCGCGCGGATGCCCCGGGCGCTGCGCCGGCTGACCCCGTGCCTGATGATGAGTCCGCTTTCGGTGGCGCAATATCTTCCGGCCGAGGCGGCGCCGTTCGATCTGGTAATCTTCGACGAGGCATCGCAGATCACCACCTGGGACGCGATCGGGGCGATCGGGCGTGGCCGGCAGGTGGTGGTTGGCGATCCGATGCAGTTGCCGCCGACCCGCTTCTTTGAGCGCCAGCTGAACGACCCGGCCGGTGGCGAGCCGGCCGAACCCGGGGATCTCGACTCCATCCTGGACGAATGCCTCGCTGCCGGCATTCCGGCGATCGAGCTGAGCTGGCATTACCGCAGCCGCCACGAGAGCCTGATCGCCTTCGCCAACCAGGCCTGTTACGGCGGCCGGCTGGTGACTTTCCCCTCGCCGGTCACCCGCGACAGCGCGGTGTCGCTGCGCCATGTGGCCGACGGCGTCTATGCCCGCGCCGGGGCGCGCACCAACCCGGCCGAGGCGCGCGCGGTGGTGGCCGAGACTCTGGCGGTGCTGCGCGACCGCCTTGCCGGCGGGGCGGCCCGCTCGGTGGGCATCGTCACCTTCAACGCCGAACAGCAGGGGCTGATCGAGGACCTGCTGGACGCCGCCCGGCGCGAGGACCCGGCGCTGGAGCCGTTCTTCGCCGAGGCCGCGGCCGAGCCGGTGCTGGTGCGCAACCTTGAGGGCGTGCAGGGCGAGGAACGCGATATCATATTGTTCTCGCTCACCTATGGGCCGGATGCGACCGGGCGGGTGGCGATGAATTTCGGCCCGCTGAACCAGGCGGGCGGCGAGCGGCGACTGAACGTGGCGGTGACCCGCGCCCGGCAGTCGCTGGTGGTGTTCGCCAGCCTGCGGGCGGAACAGCTCGATCTGGCGCGGACAGCCGCCCTCGGCGTTGCCCATCTGAAGCGATTCCTGGCTTTCGCCGAACAGGGCCTGCCGGCCGGCGCCAGCCTGCCGCCCGGTGGCCCGGAAAGCCTGTTCGAGGCGGCGGTGGCGGAATGTCTGCGGGCGCGCGGCTGGGACGTGCGGGCGCGGATCGGCGCCTCCGCCGTGCGGATCGACCTCGCCGTGGTGGACCCGGACGTGCCCGGCCGCTTTCTGGCCGGCCTGGTCTGCGACGGCGTCAGCTACCGCGGCGGCGCCTGCGCGCGTGACCGCGACCGGCTGCGGCCGGCGGTGCTGGAGGGGCTGGGCTGGCGCCTGTTGCGGGTCTGGTCGCCCGACTGGTGGACCCACCCGGCGCGCGAGGCGGACCGGCTGCACGCGGCCCTGCGGGCGGTGCTGGCCGAGGCCCGTGCCCGCCGCCGCGCGGCGGCGTCGTGATCGTTTATCCTGTTTGCTGGCGCCGCAGCAGGCGCTTGCCCTCGGCCCATTGCCACGCCACCAGCCCGGGCAGCCCCACCGCCAGTTCCCGCGCGCGCTTGACCATGGACAGGGCGATCGCCGTGTCGGGGTGGATGCCGAACAGGCCGCCGACCAGGATGAACCCGGCCTCCTGCACCCCCAGCGCGCCCGGCACGGCAAAGCCGGCGCCGCGGGCGGCCTGGCCGAGGCTTTCGATGACGAAGGCCTGTTCCCAGCCGACCGGCACGCCCATGGCATACAGCGCCAGCCAGGTTTCGGCGGTGCCCAGCAGCCAGGCCAGCAGATGCAGGGCGGCGGCCTTGCCGATCGCCAGATGGTTGCCCTGAAGGCGCATCAACTCGGTGTGCAGCCCCTGCACGATCTGGATGGGAAGGGTCGGGAACCACTGTTGCAGCAGCCCGGCGCCGCCCTCGACCAGCCGCAGCAGCCCGGCCCGCTGCGCCACGACGAATCCGCCGATGCCGAGGATGCCGGTGATGATCCCGCCCTGCACCCACCCGACCCAGTGCTGGTCGGGTTTGATCATCGCCAGCGCGGCGAAGCCGGCGATGGTGAACAGCAACTGGGTGGCCGCCTCGATGGTCACGTCCAGCGTGGTGCCGGCGCCGGCCTGCGGCCCCGGCACGCCGCGATGCATCAGCAGCCGGATGCCGACGATGTTGCCGCCCAGCTGCGCCACCGGCAGCATCGAGTTCACCGCTTCGCGAATCCAGCGGATGCGGAACCAGCGCCCCAGCCGTGGCCGGTCCGACCCCACCGACAACCGCCAGGCCACCGCGGAAAGCCACAGCAGCAGGAACGCAAGCGTGGTGGTGA
>Ga0302279_10006561_pt1 | contig 12273 bp, 10 predicted proteins | sample III_Bog_N3_3_FD_194541 | JGI IMG/M metagenome (GOLD analysis project Ga0302279, IMG submission 194541) | Peat permafrost microbial communities from Stordalen Mire near Abisko, Sweden - III_Bog_N3_3 | ecosystem: Environmental > Terrestrial > Soil > Wetlands > Peat | place: Sweden: Abisko...
GCCCGCCACCCCGCCCCGCCCACCGGAACAGTCCACCTCCTCGTCCTGGGCGGCTCGCTCGGCGATCCCTTCCTCAATGCGCGCGCTCCCGGACTGGCCCGCCGGCTGGCCGCGAGCGGGGTCGATCTGCGCGTCACGCACCAGTGCGGCCGGGGCATCGCGGCCACGGCCGTGCAGGAAGCTTACGCCCAGCTCGGGCTCCGGGCTACCGTCGCGCCGTTTCTCGATCCGATCGCGCCAGTTCTAGCCTCGGCCCAGTTCGTCCTGACGGCCGGCGGCGCTGTTACTCTGCACGAAGTCGCGGCCGCCGGCGTCCCCCTGCTCGTCGTCCCGCTCGGCGGCGCGGCCGCCGTGCATCAGCGCGGCAATGCCGCCGCCTTCGGCCAGGCGACGGGCTGCCTGTGCCGCACCGAGGAAACTTGGGATGAATCCGAGGCGGCGGCAGCCATCGCCGCGGTTCTGCGCGACCCCGCGCGCTGGCAGCAGCAGAGCCACGCCCTACAAGGCTTCGTCTCGAGCGATGCCCGCGCGGCAGCGGTGGCTCGGATCGTCGCCACCTTGCGGGCCGCGGCTCGCCGGCCGTGAGCCTGCCGCCCGCCAGTGCGCCAGCCCGCCTTCCGGCGCGGCAGCCCGGCATGATCGTGGCGGCCCTGATGATCCTCGTCGTCGTCCTCCGGATCTTCCCCGGTTGGTTCTACCTCGTGCTGCCCGACCGGGAGCCCCGCCTGCCGGATCCGGACGCCTACTATCATTTCCGCCAGGCAGCCTACACGCTGCAGCATTTCCCGCAACTTCTGCGCTGGGACGATCTCAGCTTTTATCCGGCCGTCCTGCGCAACGATGCCGCCGGCCTCTACGATCTCACTCTCGCCGGACTGGCCAAGGTGGTCGCCGCGTTCGGCCTGCCGCCGCTGCGCGCCCTGTGGTGGGTCTGCCTGTGGTTTCCGCCGCTGGCCGTGGCCGCGATTCTGCCCTTCGTCTATCTGCTCGTGCGGCGGTCGGCCACGGTCGGGATCGGCCTCCTCATGGCGTTGTGGTATTTGCTCCTGCCGGGGGCGACCTTATCCCACATGACCTTAGGCGTCTGCGACCATCACGTCGTGGAAATGCTGATCAGCGTCCTGAGCATTTTTCTGCTGCAGCGTCTGGTGACGCGCGAGCGCGAACAGCCATCCGCCTGGTGGAAGCCGGCCTGGGGGGCCGCCTTGCCCGTGGTCATTCTGCAGTTCACCTGGCTGGGAGGCCCGCTCTTTCTTCCCATCTTCGGACTGGCCGGCTTGGGCCAGCTCGCGGCCGATATCCTCGCGGGCGTGGGCGCCCGCCCCTTGGTGCGGGCGGGCCTGCGTTACTGGCTGGCATTTTTTCTCCTGTCCGGCGCGACGGGTCTCCTCTGCCCCAGCCTGATTCTCCTGCCGGGCTTGTGGATGGCCACCTTAGCCGGCGCCGGCACCGTCCTGGTCGCCCTCGCCGCCGCCGGGTGGTTCTTCGCAACCCCGCGACTGCTTTACCGGCCCGGCGAGCGCCTGGCCCTCGGCGCCGGCGTGCTCGTCGCCCTCACCGGGCTAGTCCTCGTCCTTTCGCCGACCGCCCGTGGCTTACTCGCCGCCGGCCTGAGCCACAAATCGACCCTGGTGGCGGAAAACCAACCGGTCACGCCGCGGTTTTATTGGACGGTCACCGGCCTCGCCGGCGTCCTCGGTTTGTTCGCCCCGGTGGCCGGCGTCCTCGCCGGCGCCTGGCGGCGGCCGGCCTGGTGGATCGCAGTTTTGCCCAGTCTCTTCTTTCTCGCGCTGTGGTGGCGCACGTACGACTACGTGTATCAGGGGGCTCTCCATGCCATCCTGCTGACCGGATATTTTTTCGGCGCCGCCGTGAACCCTCCCACCCCTGGCGGCAACCGCGCGCGCTGGTGGGGCGGCCCGAAGGCGTTGGCCGCCTGCACGGCCCTCGTCATCCTCGGCGTCTGGCCCGCCGGTTCGACCGTGCCGTGGTGGATGCCGGGCTCCTGGTACCGCGACGAAGCGGAGATCCCGAGCGACGGATGGATCGCAGCGATGCGCTGGCTGCGCCTGGCAACCCCCCAGCCGCCGCCCCTGCCGCCTCAGCCCCCGGCGGACCGGCCGCCGCGCGGGCGCGTCGGGGTCATGACCGACTGGAGCACCGGCCAATTCGTTAACACCCTGGCCCTCCGTCCCGCCACCAGCTCACGCTATCCGGAGGCGGAGGGCATTGCGCCCTTCTTCCTGCGCAACGAGGACGAGGTGCGCGCAGCCCCGCTCCGGGGCTTCACCGTCGCCACCGCTGTGCGCTACATCGCGCTCGAGCCCAAGATCATTGGCGACTACTGCGGCGCCCATCTGTCCACGATCGGGCTAAGGCTCGAGGACTATTATGGGCGCGGCACCTTCGTGGACGGGCGCCATCACACGATGAGCGTGCCAACCCTGGGTCCGCTCTATGACCAGGCCTTCGCCACCCGCCTTCTCCTCCATGACGGCGACGGCTTCGCCCATTTCCGCCTGATCTTTGAAAGCCGCGAGCAGAGCTTTTTGCGCATGACCTACGATGCGAACGGCCGCCACCTCATGGCGCACGCTAGCTTGCTCCGCACCGCGGAGGATCTGGCCGTGGCCCGCGAGGACTTGCGGCGGGGACTGTGGAAGGAAGGAGAGGCTGACGCCTATCTCGGCCATGTGCTGGCGGCGGTGAAGATCTTCGAACAGGTCGAGGGAGCGAAAATCGCCGGGACCGCGCCCGCGGGAAGCACGGTCACGCTGGAAATTCCGCTGCGCCTGCGCAGCTCGGGCCGCACTTGGCAGTATCATCAGTCGGTGACGACGAATGCCGCGGGGCGCTTTAAATTGGTCGTGCCCTACGCGACTGAAATCGCGGCGGGCACTGACCTTATCCCGATCGGGCGAGCGGCACTTTTTCTCGGACCGGGCGCGCCAACGACCCAGCGGAACCTCAGCATTCCTGAAGCGGCCGTCCAAAGCGGCGCCGAGGTCGCGTGGGCGGGGCACCTGGAATCTTCGCCTTAGGCGACCGTCGGCGTTGGCGTCATCCGAAAATCAAGCGGTTTCTCCTCTCAAAAACCGAGCCTTCGCGCTGCTGACCGCGAGCCAGGACGCGGCCCTCATCGTGACATTGCCACCGGGCGCCTCCACGGCCGAGGTGACCAACGCCAGCGGCACACCCGGGATGGGCTTGGTTGAAGACTACGAAATCCCACAGTAATTTCTCTCGGCGCCAATCGCGCTAAAGTTGTCGACTCTGTGACGTTTCAGGTCCATAGTTATCAGACCTCCCAAGCGGGAAGAGTGCCGCGGCCCGTTGCGCAGCATGAAAGTTTGATGACGTTGCGCGCTGCGCGAGGGCATTCCGCCCGAGTTCGGCGCGCGGCACTAACCAAGGAATAAGATGGCTAAGACGAAAAACTCGAAGAAGCAGACCAAGAAGAAACCGTTGAAGACCGCCAGCGCGAAGCGTGCGGCCAAGCGCGCCAAGAAGTCCAAGTAGGCGATCCTCCTTGCGTTCCGCACGGGCCCGAGCGACGTTCGGGCCTCGTAGTAGCGTAAGATGACAGTGGTTGGTGAGTCTTCAGGTGAGCTTTAGGTTCAGGTGATGATTCGAAACCCGATTTCCGGGAACACGCTGACAGCAGACGTAGCTTACGAATATCATCCCGATGAACTCCAAACTCTACGTTGGTAATATGTCGTTCAAAACCACCGAAGACGGTCTCCGGACCACCTTCGGCCAGTACGGCACCGTTACCGATGTGTACATCGCCAACGATCGCGAGACGGGCCGCCCGCGCGGTTTCGCCTTTGTGACCTTCGCCTCGGAAGCGGAAAGCAAGCTCGCGACGGAAAAGCTGAACGGCTTCGACCTCGATGGCCGTCAGCTCACCGTTAACGAGGCCCGTCCGAAACAGGAAATGGGCGGCGGCGGTGGCGGCGGCGGTCGCGGCTACGGCGGTCGTTCCTAATTCTTAGGATTCTTTCTGCCTTTCAGGCGAAGCGCTTCGGCGCTTCGCCTTTTTTGTGCCCGCGGCGCCCGCACAAAAACCCGCCGGAAAAAGCCTTTGACAAACCGGCGTCCTTATTTAACCTATTGGTTAAATACGGACGATTCAGCGCGCATGACCGCCGACCAACTCAGCCTCACCTTCGCCGCTCTGGCCGATCCCACCCGACGCTCGATTCTGGCCCGGCTGGCTTCGGGCCAGACCTCCGTCACGGAATTGGCCGCCCCGTTCAAGATCAGTCTGCCCGCCGTCTCCCGGCATCTCAAAGTCCTGGCCAAGGCCGGCCTGATCGGACGCAGTCGCGAGGCCCAGGTCCGGCCCTGTCGGCTCGAAGCCGAGCCGCTCAAGGAAGCGGCGGCCTGGGTCGAGCACTACCGGAAATTCTGGGAGCAGAGTTTCGACCGCCTGGACGAATATCTCATCGAAGTGCAAAAAAAGGAGAAAAATCATGGCCGCAAAAAATAAGCCGGGCGCGGGCAAATTTCCCGCGCGCGAAGTCGTCATCACTCGAATCTGCAACGCGCCGCGCGAACTGGTGTTCCGCGCCTGGACCGAGCCGCAGCAGCTCGCGCGCTGGTGGGGTCCGAAAAGCTTCACCAATCCGGTCTGCGAGGTCGATGCCCGGCCGGGCGGGGCCTGGCGGATCGTCATGCGCGGCCCGGATGGCGGGGAATATCCCTGTCATGGCGTCTACCAAGAGATCGTGGCGCCGGAACGACTGGTTTTCACCAACGATGCGGTCGACGCCGACGGCCGGGACCTGATCAAGGGGATCACCACCGTCATTTTCGAGGCTCTGGGCGACAAAACCAAAGTCACCCTCCGCACTCGCGCCACCCCGATGAGCGCGCTGGCCGCCCAAATGATCGAAGGCATGAAGGAGGGCTGGACGCAAAGCCTGGAGAAACTGGAATCGGACACCGACCGGGAAAACCCGGTCCCATCGGACCGGGAACTGGTGTCGACCCGCCTCTACGCCGCCCCGCGCGAACTCGTCTACCAGATGTGGATCGACCGCGATCATGTGGGCAAATGGTGGGGCCCGAAGGGCTTCTCCCTCACGATCGAAACCATGGAGGTGCGCCCGGGCGGCGTCTGGCAGTTCGTCATGCACGGTCCCGACCGCGTCGACTATCCCAACAAGAAAATCTATGCCGTGATCGCGAAGCCGGAGCGCCTGGTCTTTGACCATGTCTCCAACCCCACCCATCGCATGGACGTCACCTTCATGGCCGAGGGCGCCCAGACCCGGGTGACGGCGCGGCTGACCTTCCCCTCCGCCGCGGTGCGGGAGCAGACCGTCCAGAAGTACGACGCGGCCGAAGGGCTGAAGCAGACCTTGGGGCGGCTGGGCGATCTCTTGGCCACGCGCTGAGGGCCGCGGCGGTTCCGTGCTCGCCAAGGAGCGGGGCGCGGCGTGAAATCTTCCTCCGGGAGGGGCTCAGCCTGGCGCCAGATGGCGGCCAGGGCTGCGCCTTTCCCTCCTCATGCCCGCCGCCTTTCCTCCGCCCGCCCCGCCCCCGGCCGAAAACTATTCTTTCGGCCGGACGGTGCTGCATTCTCTCCAGGGTAAAAGCTGGGACTATACCACCGCGCCGCTCAACCGCGCGGTTCTCCTCCTCGCCGTGCCGATGGTGCTGGAAATGATGATGGAGTCACTCTTTGCCCTGGCGGATGTCTTCTGGGTTTCGCATCTGGGCCGAAATGCCATCGCGGTCGTGGGACTGACCGAGTCGGTCATGTCCCTGATCTACGCCGTGGCCATCGGCATGTGCTTCGCCTCGACGGCGGTGGTGGCGCGCCGCATCGGAGAGAAGGACCCGGAAGGGGCCGCCCGCTCCGCCGGCCAGATCATCCTGCTGGGCGCCGCGGCCGCCGCCCTGATCGGCGCTGTGCTCGGCTCGCTCGCTCCCGACATCCTGCGCTGGATGGGGGCCGACGCGGCCACAATCGCGGTCGGCGCGGGCTTTACCCGCATCATGCTCGGCGGCAACGCCACCGTCTTCCTCATCTTCCTGATCAACGCGATTTTTCGGGGGGCGGGCGACCCGGTGCTGGCCATGCGCACCCTCGGGTTCGCCAATCTCCTCAACATCGCGCTCGGGCCCTGCTTCATCTTCGGCCTCGGGCCCTTTCCCCACTGGGGAGTGGCCGGGGCGGCGGTGGCGACGAACATTGGGCGCGGCACGGGCGTCCTCTTCCAGCTCTGGCAGCTCTTCGGCCAGCGCAGCCGCCTGCGAGTGCGTCTCCGGCATTTCCGGCCCGACCGGAAAATCATGGGTACGATCCTGCGCCCGGCCTGGAACGGCATCGGCCAGCTCCTGATCAGCACCACCAGCTGGGTCGGCCTGTACAAAATCCTGGCGCTTTTCGGCAGTTCGGCCCTGGCCGGCTATACCATCGCCCTGCGGCTAATCATGTCGGTCCTGATGCCGTCCTGGGGCCTGGCCAACGCCGGCGCCACCCTGGTGGGCCAGAATTTGGGCGCCAACCAGCCCGACCGCGCCGAAGCCTCGGTGAAGATCGCGCTGCGCTTCAACGTCTTTTTCCTAGGGATCGTGGGCGCCTTTTTCGTGATCTTGGCCCACCCCATCGTCGGCTGCTTCACCAAGGATCCCGAAGTCCGGCATCTCGGGGCCCAGGCCCTCTGGATCGTGGCCCTCGGTCTGCCGCTCTTCGCCGCCGGCATGTGCTTCGAAGGCGCCTTCAACGGCGCCGGCGACACCGGCACGCCGACCCGCCTGAATTTCTACTGCCTCTGGCTGGTGCAGATTCCGGTCGGCTGGATTCTGGCCAAAACCTGCGGCCTCGGTCCGATCGGCGTCTTTATCGCCGTGCCGGTTTCCTACTCGGCTTTGGCCATTTCCGGCGGCGTCTTTTTCCGCCGCGGGAAATGGAAACTGCAAAAGATCTAGCTCACCGGCGGGCGGCGGCTATGATCTGATCCGCATGAGCACCCCGAAGACGCTCGCCCGCTGCGCTTGGGCGCAGAACGACCCCCTACTCCAGTCCTACCACGACGAGGAATGGGGCGTGCCCGAGCGCGACAGCCGGGCCCTGTGGGAAAAGCTCATGCTCGACGGCTTCCAGGCCGGCTTGTCCTGGCTCATCATCCTGCGCAAGCGCGAAGCCTTCCGCCGCGCCTTCAAGGGCTTCGATCCCCGGGTGGTGGCGCGCTTCGGCCCGGCCGACGTCCGGCGGATGCTGCAGGACGAGGGCATCGTCCGCTCCCGGGCCAAGATCGAGGCGGTGATCGGCAATGCCCGCGCCTACCTGGCGATGGCGGCGGCCGGCGATGATTTTTCGGAGTTCGTCTGGGGGTTGGCGGGCGGCAAGCCCATCCGCCATACCTGGAAAAAGCCCGGCCAGGTGCCGGCCAAGACTCCGCTTTCGGAAAAGATGTCGGCGGAACTGAAAAAGCGCGGCTTCAAGTTCGTCGGGCCGGTCATCGTCTACGCCTGGATGCAGGCTACCGGGATCGTCGACGACCACCTGGCCGGCTGTTTCCGGCGGGCCCGGAAAAGGGGCTGACCGCCCCCTCCTTTTAGCTCCAGAGCTGCTCGCTTGCCAGCCGCGCGCCGTCGCGCATGGCCGCAAACTTGGCCCAGATCACGGTGGGATGGACCTCGGTGTGGTGGGTCGCCTGGGAGGAGAAGCCGCAGTCGGCGCTGGCCGTGACGTTGTCCCGGCCGACCAGCTTGGCGAAACGGACGAGGCGCTCGGCGATCAGCTTGGGGTGCTCGACGATGTTGCTTGCGTGGGTAATGACGCCGGGGATCAGCACCTTGCCCTCGGGCAGTTTGACCTTCTCCCAGAGATGATACTCGTGCTCGTGGCGGGGATTGGCCGCCTCGATGCTGTAGCCACCGGCATTGACCTTGAGCATGTACTCGACCACCTCCTCCAGGTCGGCATCGTGCACCCGCGGGCCTTCGTTGATCCCGTGGCAGGTGTGGAGGCGGATTTTTTCCGGAGGAATGCCGCGCAGGCTCTCATTGACCGTCGCGACGAACATTTCCGCCCGCGCCCGCTTCTTCTTCGCGTCGAAGGTGGGGTGGGTGAAGATATTGGTGAGGAAGGGGTCGTCGATCTGGAGCAGGAGCCCGGCCTTGACGATTTCCTGGTATTCGACCCGGAGGGCGGCGCCGACCGCGTGGAAATACTCCTCTTCGCTGCGGTAGTATTCGTTGGAGCCGACGCCGCTCGGCGCCACCGACGGCATGAAAAGGGCGTGCGGCTTCACCTTCGCCGCCGCCGCCTTGAGATTGGCGATGTCCTGGCGCAGGCCGTCCAGGCCCTTGTAGCTGATCGGGCCGACGCAGACCAGGGGCACGACCGGGGCGATGGAGCCGCCGGACATCGCGACCTTGAAATATTCCTCATAGTATTCGGGGAAGGCGGCGATCTCGGCCTCGAACTCGACCACCTTGCTGTTGGGCCGGGATTCGAATCCGTCCAGCCGCTCGCGGACGTAGAGGAAGAAGCCGGTCTTGGACTGTTCCCCGTCGTTGACGACGTCGATGCCGTTGGCCGCCTGCTGGGCGACGCAATCGTCCACGGCTTTTCGCACCCGTTCATCGTAGGCGGCGGGATTGAAGCCGACGCCGGAGACCTTGGTAGCCATCAGGTCGAGCAGGTCGTCGGGACGGGGCAGGCTGCCGACATGGGTCGTCAGGATGCGGCCGGGATTTTGCTGAATATTCATGGGAAAGGCCGCGGCAGGGGTCAGGCCGGGAGGGGTCGGTCCTTGGTTTCGGGCACGAACCAGATCAGGAAGAGGCCGAGGGCGTAGACCAGGGTGATGACCGCGCCGGCCCGGGCATAGCTGCCGCGGAAGACCTGCATGAGCGAGCCCATCTCGATCGCGCCGATCGCGGCGAAGATCCGGCCGGAGTTGAGCACGATGCCCTGGCCGGTGGCGCGCACCCGGGTGGGGAAGAGTTCGGGCAGATAGAGGGGCAGCCAGCCGTAAAAGGCGGTGGTGAGGACGCCCACCACAAAGGTCAGGAGGAGGAAAAAGCCGCCATACTGGCTCACGCCGCGGAAGAGCCATCCGCAGGTGAGGAGGGAGCCGACGCAAAAGACGAAGTAGGCCGGCCGCCGGCCGATCGACTTGCCGACCCAGGCGCCAAGCAGGGCGCCGACAATCGCCCCGACGGCGGTCAGGGCCTGGGTGTAGGCCTTGGCCTGGGGCACCCCGGGTCCCGCCATCTTGTCGGCCCACAGCGGCAGCCATTGCACCGAACCCCAGGAGCCAATGAGGGCGATGCCGACCAGCAGCGAGGCGATCAGGGTGGTCTTGAGCAGGGGCGAGTGCGCGATTTCGCGCAGGGGCTGGACCTTGCCGGTGGCGGCGGCGGCTTTCCAGCGCTCCGACTCGGGCACATAGCGAATGATCCAGAAGACGAGCAAGGCGGGCAGGGCGCCAATGACGGCCATCCACCGCCAGGTGTCCTGGGTGACGGAGAAGGACATGCCGACCAGGGCGATGAGGAGAAAACCCACGTTATTGGCCGCCCCGATCAGGCCGGCGAGCATGGAGCGATGACGCTCCGGCCAGATTTCCATGACAAGGGCGACGCCGAGCGACCACTCCCCGCCCATGCCGAAGGCCGCGATGAAGCGGAGGATGCCGAGCTGCAGCGGCGTGCGCGTGAAGATGATGGCGCCGGTGAAGAGGGAATAGCACAGGATCGACATGCTCATGGCGCGAACCCGCCCGATCCGGTCGCCCAGCCAACCAAAGAGTCCGCCCCCGAGGGCGGCACCGACCAGAAACAGGGCCGTGATGATTCCCATCCAGCGGCCGATGAACATTTCCGTCATTACCCCCCCGTGGATCTGCATTTGCCCGAGCGCCGGCCGGGCGATGAGGGGGAACATGCCCATCTCCATGCCGTCGAACATCCAGCCGAGGAAGGCCGCGATCAGCACGAGGCGATACTGCGAGGATTTTAGCGGGGGCGAAGACATGCGCGGCGAAACTCCGGGCGGGGTTCATCACCTCAGATCGATCATATCGATCTTGACAAGGGAAAAACGCGGGGTGACTTCATTTCACCCCCTTAAAACCCCGTGAATAATTCTCTTCGTCTGGATCGCCGCATGTTCTTGAAAACCGGGCTGCTGGCCTCCGCCGCGGCAGCGACGGGCCGGCTCTGGGCCGATGGCCTGACCGCTTTCAATCTCCGCTATGTCGTGGGCTCGAGCATCTACGGCAACTTGCCCCTCTCCGTCATCTTGCCCGAAGTGCGGAAAACCGGCGCCGACTACATCGACCTCTGGCCAAGAAAATGGGGCACGCAGCGCGAACAGGTCGACGAGATGGGCTACGAGAAATTCGGCGAGCTGCTGGAGCAGAACCGGGTGAAGGTGGCAATCAGCACCCGCTTCGACCTCGGGCCCTTCAAACTGGAGCCGGAGATGACGTTTCTGCAGCGCTTCGGCGGCAATGTCCTCGTGGTCGGCTGCAAGGGGCCGGTGGGATTGCAGGGCGACGCCCTGCGCTCCGAGGTGAAAAAGTTCGCCGGGCAGATGCGGCCGCACCTGGCGGCGGCGGAGAAGATGGGGATGACGATCGCGCTCGAGAACCACGCCGGCACGATCATCGAGACGCCCGATGCGATCCGGTGGCTGGCCGAATTCACCGCCGGGCAGCCGATGGGCATCGCCCTCGCGCCCTACCATCTGGAACAGAATGCGCCAATGCTGGCCGGCTTGATCCGCGACCTCGGGCCCAAACTCGCTCTCTTCTACGGCTGGCAGTACGGCGTCGGCTGCATGAAAGTGATGCCGGAGGACCAGGAAACGCTCCAATTGCCCGGCCGGGGCAATCTGGACTTCACTCCCCTCCTCCAGGCCCTCAAGGACATCCGCTTCGCCGGCTGGACCGAGATCTTCATGCACCACACCCCGCGCGGCCTCCCGCCCTTTCCGACCGTGCCTCCGATCACGGCCGAACTGGTCCGCGCGCACGACTATCTCACCGCGCGCCTGGCGACGTTGCAAACTTAAGGGCCCCCCGACTTCCGCCATGCCGGCCGACCGCCACTACGACGTCGTCATCGTCGGCTCCGGGGCCGGGGGCGGCCAGGCCGCCTACACCCTGACCATGGCGGGGGCCAAGGTCCTGATGATCGAGGCCGGCCGGCATTTCGATCCGGCGACGACCCCGATGTTTCAGATCAATGGCCACGCCCCCTCCGCGGGGCGCCGACCCCGGACAAACAACTGGGCTTTTACGACGGCACGGCCGGCGGCGGCTGGACCATCCCCGGCGAACCCTACGTCAACGACTCTGCCGATCCCCGGCGGCAGTTCATGTGGTGGCGCTCGCGCATGCTCGGCGGCCGGACCAACCATTGGGGGCGGATTGCGCTGCGCTTCGGGCCCTACGATTTCAAGCCCTACAGCCGCGACGGGCTGGGAGTGGACTGGCCGGTCTCCTATGCGGAGGTCGCCCCCTACTACGACAAAGTCGAGATGCTCATCGGGGTCTTCGGCGCGGCCGAGGGCATCGAGAACAGCCCGGACTCTCCCCCCGGCGTGCTGCTGCCCCCGCCCCCCTTGCGGGCGGGCGAACGCCTGGTGGCGCAGCGGGGCAAGAAGTTGGGCCTGACCGTGGCGCCCATCCATCGCGCCGTCCTGAGCGTCCGGCAGGATGCCGACACGCTGCCGGCCAAGCTCCATCCGCAAAATCCCAAAGCCCAGCGCATCCTGGCCGAGTCGATGCGCCAGCGGGCCGCCTGCTTCTGGGCGACGGATTGCCACCGGGGCTGCTCGATCAAGGCAAACTACCAATCGACCACCGTCCACCTGCCGCCGGCCCTGGCCACCGGCAATCTCGAGATCGTGACCGACGCCATGGTCCGCGAAGTCACGCTCAATGCCGCCGGCCAGGCGACCGGTGTCCTCTACATTGACAAAAAGACCGGCGAGGAGCGTCGGGCCCAGGGCCGCGTGGTCGTGCTGGCGGCCGGCTCGCAGGAGTCCGTCCGCATCCTCTTCAATTCGAAATCGGCCCTCTTTCCCCAGGGGCTGGCCAACTCCAGCGGGATCCTTGGGCGCTACATCATGGACACGCCGCAAAGCTCCTTCCACGGGCAGGTGCCGCTCCTGGAGGAATTACCCCGGCACAGCGAGGACGGCGCCGGCATTCACGCCTATGTCCCCTGGGGGTTCTACCGGGAGCAGCGCACCGGCCAGTTGGATTTTCCCCGCGGCTACCACATTCAATTTGTGAC
>Ga0302279_10006564_pt1 | contig 12268 bp, 10 predicted proteins | sample III_Bog_N3_3_FD_194541 | JGI IMG/M metagenome (GOLD analysis project Ga0302279, IMG submission 194541) | Peat permafrost microbial communities from Stordalen Mire near Abisko, Sweden - III_Bog_N3_3 | ecosystem: Environmental > Terrestrial > Soil > Wetlands > Peat | place: Sweden: Abisko...
GTCGATCTGCGGCACGTAAGGGGCTGTCATCATCAGGTTCGGATCGTGTTTGCGCGGCGATGACGTCTAGCACGGCCGGGCGAGCCCGGGAATGCAGTTGTCCGCGCATCTTGCCTGTGGCGGCCGGGTCCGACCGGGATCCGCGCGGCCGCGCACGTTCGCCGCCATCATCCTGCAGCTGCTTTAGCCGAAGACGCCCAGGTCCCGGCGTGACGAGATTCCCGCTGCAAGGTGCGGCCGGCCGGGGATTGCGGGATCGGACCTCCACACGAAGGTCCGCCTGGTTGCGACTCTGACGGCAAGTGTCATGTCGCAACCCTGTGCGTCAGCAGGCAGTCGCTGACTCAGTGCGCAATCAGCAGCGGAACGGCGGCGTCGCGCAGCAGCGACCGGGTCACGCCGCCAAATATCACCTGCGTCGTTCGCGCATGGCTGTAGGCGCCGACAACGATGAGGTCGGTGGCGTGGCGTCGGGCATAGGCCAAAATGACATCGGCGATGGCCTCGCCGCGCGACTGCACCGGTTCGACGACGACCCTGGCGCCGTGACGTGTCAGGTAGTGCGCCACATCGGCACCGGGCTCCTCGCCGTGTCGCGGATTTTTCTGCGGATCGACCACCAGGATGGTAACGGTCTCGGCGCCGACGAGAAACGGAAGCGCATCCGTGATCGCGCGCCGCGCCTCGCGGCTGGCATTCCAGGCGACGACGACGCGCTCGGGCCAGCATCCGGACCAGTTCTCCGGCACGATGAGGAAGGGGACGCCGGTGGCGAGCAGAAGCTCTTCGGCCGACCACTCGCGGGGCAATCCACCGGCCCGAGGACCCCCGACGATCACCAGATCGGCATGCAGGGAATTCAGCCTGGCGCTGTCGTCGATGGTGCCTTGGTGGAAAAAGCGGAACTCGAAGCTGATGCCTTCGCGTGCGCAGCCCGCCGAGAAATCCCGCCTCGCGGCTTCTATCGCGGCGGTCTCGATCGAGCGGGTATTGGCGATGACCTGCCGAACAGCCTGCTGCCCGCGAACGAACGATTCTGCGGGGCTGCCCGAAACCGGTGGCACCGCGAAAATCCCGATCAGGTGGGCGCCATGGCGCAGCGCCATCCTGACCGCATAGGAGGTACGCGCCAGACCTGCCGGCGAGGGGTCGACGAAGACAGCTATGCTCTTCAACGGCATTGAAAGGCTTTCCAGGCGCCTCTGTCGTTTCCGGATCGAGGCTCGCTCCAAACTTGATCTAAATGGCCGGTCACCCCCGGCCACATTGATCGAGCTCAAAAGTGTCGCGGGAATAATGCGATCCGCCGAAGAAGAGCTCCGTACGGGATGGGTGTGCGGCGACAGGCCCGGGTAGCCGCGGTGGTGAAGGCGAAAAGCCGTAACCCGGCATCTCAGCGAATGACGCGTCAGGATTTGTCGATTTTTGGGGGATGGACGATCCATCGTGTCGCCGGACGGCGGATTGCGCCTCCGTCTTCGCCGTAGCAGCTACGCCGCGCAGGGGCGGCTTCAATCCGCCCCGCGGATCGCTGGCGCAAACCCATGCCGCGATCATCAACAGATGCAGCTGATTTGCCCGACATGTCAAAATGTCCGGCGGGATCGGTCAAGGCATCCCTGCCGGCGGTATTCGGCTACTTTGCATGGGGTTGTTTTCGATATTTTGGCGGCGGCGCCGGGATGGCCGAAGCGAAAGCCGGGTTCGGGGCCCCGCCTGCAGGAGAGGGGCGGCCGATTGCCGTCGCGGCTTCAGAAAATTCCGGTGTAAAATCAGGATGGTTGGCTCTGTTCGGCCGCCCCGCGAAGATCGGCCTTGACTTTTTTCGCAAATCTGTTCATGATTTGTTCTAGATTTACCGAATTTTTCAACAAGCAGATAAAAATCGCGGTCGCAGCCATGCCGTCGAAAGCGGCCGAGATCAGGCAAATTGGCGCCAAGGTCAACCTCGCCCTGAGCGGGGCTTGCGCCGATACGATCAATCTGGCGAACTCCGCCAGGGTGGAAGACAAAAACCGCGCCGCGACCCACATGCATGAGACATGCGATCCGACCCTCAACGAATCGATGGACGAGATCGCGAGCCTCACCAACCAGATCCTGAAAATAAACGACAAGGCCTCGGAAGACGCGCAGGAGGTGACCAATGCCACGATCAGGAACGCCTACATCCTGATCCTCGGCGGCCTGGCCATCGTCATGCTGCTGGTCGCGACGCTGGTCGTGCGCTGGATCACACGGCCGATCCGCCAACTTGTTGCCGACGCAACACGGCTGGCAAGCGGCGACACCACGGTGGATCTCGCTGCCGCCGCGCGTGGCGACGAGATCGGCGAAATGGCCGCCGCCATCAAGATATTCAGGGAAACCGCGATCGAGAAGGGCCGCCTTGAAGGGGAGCATCTCCTCGCCCAGGAGAAGGCGCAGCGCGAGCGCTTGCTGGCCTTGCGTAACATGGCAGAGACGGTCGAACGCGAAACGGCGGCGGCGGTCGGCCAGATTGCTGCGAGAACGGAGCGCATGGCCAGGAATGCCGCTCAAATGAACGACGGCGCCGTGATACTTGGCACCAACAGCACCAATGTCGCCACGGCCGCGGAAGAAGCGGTGTTGAATGCCGAAATCATGTCCGCGGCGTCAACCGAGCTGAGCAGATCGATTACCGAGGTAGCCTCTCAGGTAAGTGCATCCAGGGCGTTGACGGTGGAAGCGGTTGCCGCCTCGAGCAAAGCCCAGTCGACGATCGGAAAATTGTCGGACGCAGCCAGCAAAGTCGGTGCGGTTACAAATCTTATCAGCGAAATAGCCAATCAGACCAACCTTTTGGCGCTCAACGCGACGATCGAAGCCGCACGTGCCGGACCGGCCGGCCGGGGGTTTGCGGTGGTTGCCGCCGAAGTAAAGTCCCTGGCGGAGCAGACGGCCAGCGCAACCAACGAAATCGCGCAACAGATCCTGGAAATCCAGCAGGCGACGGAAGAGTCGGTCGGCTCCATCAGCGCCATCGGGGAAGTTATCCGGAAAGTGGAATCCGTGTCATCGATGATTTCGTCGGCGGTCGCGGAACAAAGCGCCGTTACGGGTGAAATTGCCCGGACCGTCGAGCAGACGTCGCAGGCGGCGCGCGAGGTCGCGGCCCAGATTGTGGTCGTATCGACCGAAGCCGTCGAGACCAGCCGTCGCGCCTCCGAAATTCGCGATGGATCTTCCGACATCGCGGGCAAGGTCGATAGTCTTCGCTCGGTGCTGGTCCGCGTCATTCGTACTTCGACGGCAGACGTCAATCGCCGGATGTCCGAGCGCAAAGAGATGAACCAGCCCGGAACGCTGGAGTCGCAGGGCATCTCGCACCGGATTGTCGTGCTTGACCTGTCTGAAGGCGGGGCGCGACTGGGTAGTCTGGAGGCTGAGATCGGCGTAGACGCGGCACTAAGCCTGGCGATTGACGGCTTTCCGACAAAGCTCGCCGGCTTTGTCGTAGCAAAGGACCCGACCGGGGTTTCGTTGCGCTTTGAGTTGACGGAAATCGCTCGGCAAGCGATCAGGGATTTCATGACCGGTCGCAAAGCGGCCTGACCCGAAGCGCCGGGCGTTGCTGCCTTGGCGGTTACCGCGTCTCGGCTTGCAACAGCGGCGTCAACGATTACCCGAAGCGCGGCATGCGGTGCCGGATTGATAGACCCGGGATCATGCTGTTAGCGTGCGCCGCCGGTGGGTTGATCGCCTGGCGTTGTTTTTGCTTTGCCTTCAAGGGAAAAATCCTGATGCGCATCGTGGTTCTGCCGGGAGACGGCATCGGGCCGGAGATCGCGGCGGCGACGTCGGACGTGCTGCGCGTGGCTTCGGAACGTTTCCAGCTCGATGTCGAGCTGGAACAGCACGCGGTGGGGCACGCCGGCCTGCGCGAGTTCGGCGCCACGGTTCGGCCCGGGCTTCTGGAAACCGTGCGTGCGGCCGACGGGCTGATCCTCGGGCCGACCGCGACCTTCGATTTCAAGGACGAGGCGGCCGGCGAAATCAACCCATCGAGATATTTCCGCAAAAATCTCGACCTGTTCGCCAATCTGCGGCCGGCCCGAACCTATCCGGGCCTGCGCAACCGGTTCGGCGACTTCGACCTGGTGGTGGTGCGGGAAAACACAGAAGGGTTTTATGCCGACCGCAACATGGAGCAGGGCAATGGCGAACTTCTGGTGACGCCGGATGTCGTGGTCTCGCTGCGCCGCATCACCCGAGGCTGCTGCGCGCGGATCGCCGAGGCTGCCTGCAGGCTGGCGATGCGGCGGCGCCGGCAGCTCACCATCGTGCACAAGGCCAATGTGCTGAAGATCGGCGACGGCCTGTTCCTGGATGTCTGCCGCGAGACCGCGCGCGCTTATCCCGGCCTTGCCGTCGACGATATCCTGGTCGACGCCATGATGGCGCATGTGGTGCGCCAGCCGGAGCGCTTCGACGTCATCGTCACCACCAATATGTTCGGCGACATCCTGTCGGACCTGACCGCGGAGCTGTCGGGTAGCCTCGGCCTCGGCGGCTCGCTCAATGTCGGGGCCGACTACGCCATGGCCCAGGCCGCGCACGGCTCGGCGCCCGACATCGCCGGCCGCGACCTCGCCAATCCGATCTCGCTGATCCTGTCGGCGGCGCTGCTGCTGGCCTGGCACGGCGAGCGCACGGGTGCTGCAAGATACCAGTCCGCGGCGCGAGCGATCGAGGATGCCGTCGCGGTGGCGATGCGCGAGGGGCGTGCCACCCAGGATGTCGGCGGCGATCTCGGCACCGCGGCGGCCGGCCGCGCCATCATGGACATCCTGCAGTCGGATGAAACTTCGGCGCCGTTCCCGTAGGAGATCGGCCAACACTCGCCGACCGAGCCTTGCTTCAATGACACAATCAATCGGTGTGGCAACGAGATGTTCTCCGCGCGAATTAGTCTAATTTTATTGCATAATGCTCAAATAAATGCCTTTATGTGAACAATGTTTACCCTAAGCTGCTTATTTGATCATCAAGCCAGCGCCTGAATTCCTGGGAGTCTCATGATGCGGAATCGCCAGGGTGCAGCGGCGTCGAACGGGGCCGGACGCCGGCCTCCGACGCTCGCTCCCAGCCAACTCGCGGACGATGGTGCCTGGTATGTCGACGTTCGTTTCCCCGACGGACGCAGCGAAGAGGTGGGAACGTTTCGCGACGAATCCGAAACCAGCGACTGGATCGCGCACAAGTCCGACGCCTGGCTCGCCGACTACGAGCGGCGAAGAATCAGCGAACGCTGGGATCAGCGCGCGCCCGCGAGCAGGCTGCGGATCGTTCGCTAGCCGGCTTGCGCAGGCTCCGAGCCGGTCGCGCTGGCGGCGCAAAATCCGATGACCCGGGATGCGCTGCCGCCTTTGTTGCCGTGGCCTGACGGCCTCCCGGCATCGGTATCGACAGCGAGGTCGGTGAGCATCGAGGCGCCGAGATGTTTTTCCGACCGATCGCCGCCTGATTTGTCACCGGCGTAAATCCCGGCGGGGCGCGAACACAAAAGAGGATGCTCTTTTCCAGTCAGTGCCGACGTCTCCGATGGCTGCTGTGAGCTGGGTCACGAGCGCATCTCGGGAGGCATGCTGACGATGCTGCATGCGCTCCTCGTCCGCGAGGTTCGGCTCATCGATCGGGAAAGCAGCCATGGGCTGCGGATCAATTTGATCCGTTATTTTTCCGGCGCAAAATCCTGATTGCTCAGCGGCGGCGAGGTCGGACGCTGGATGCGAATGAACGGCTTGCTGGCGCCGGCGTGGCAGGCATTGCAGGCGGCGGTCAGATTGTCGAAGGCGGCGGTGAATTTCGCGCTGCTGCGGGCTTCGACCGCCTTCCTGAGCTCCGCGACCGCCGGATCGATCACCGCCTTGATCATGTCGGCGACCGGAATGCCGTCGTGGGTCGGAAACTGCTGTTCGGCGTCGGCGAGGCCTTCCGCGATCTCGTCGATCTCATAGGCGGCAAGGTCCCAGTTGTTCTCCTTGCCTGCGAACCAGAGCTTGGCATGGCGAAGCTGCGTCGCGGTCATGAATTCGCCGAGGCCCGGCGCATAGGGCGGCGGCTTGGCCGGTTCTGTGGCGGCGGCGAACCGGACCGAGGCCAGCAGCATAAGGGCGGTAGCGCTGATGCGTTTCATTTCGCCGGGCTCCCGAGGGGGCGTTGATGCGTTGCTTGATACAGCAAGTTTCTGCATCGCGCGGCGCCTTGGCAAGCGATCTCCAAGCCGGCGATAATTACGCCGCCTTACGGATGTGCGGCGGCCGTGGTCGGGTTTGCCTGGTCGTCCGCCAGGCATCGCGTCAGGAAAGCCGTTCGGTCCCTCGGCAAGACCTTGGCAAGATCGGCCTTGTGGGCGCATTCGCGCTGCCTGATCTGCTCGGCACGGCGCTTCTCCGCGGCCTCGCGATACTCGGGCGCGACCGCATTGGGGTCGACCAGCTTTTGCGCGAAGCTTGCCCCGCTGAGCAGGCAGGCTGCCACCAGGCCGACGTGCCATAATGACTTCATGACAAAAACCCCCGAACGAATTTCAAAAAAAGCCCGGACTCACGTCCAGTCCGCAGGATGCCAGCAGCAGTGACAGCGTCAGGCCGACACCGCAAAACATCGCCACGGTTCTGAGGATTTCGACATCGACCTGAAGTCCGGCAGCCGGGGAAAGCACTGTTGCGATGGCAGCCATTGGGTGATCTCCGAAAATTGACCTCGGCGACGCGGCGATGTTGCGATAGTGGCCGGGCCGGCGTCCGGCGCCTATGAACCAGGTCACATTCCTGCCGGCCGCATCGCCCTTTCCCGCTGCCGATGCAGCGGCGGCCGCCGCGGCCGCAAAGCGCGGCGGCGAGGGTTTGAAGCAGCCGGAGCGGAAGCCGGGATGGACCAGCTTTCATCGGGCGGTAGGCAGATTTTGGGCCAGCCGAACCGGCGCCGGCTCAGATCGCCGATCGCGTTTACCGGCAAGCCTCGTCGGAACGGCAAGTCCGACCGGATCAAGCCTGCTGGCTGTTGGCTTGCCCGGCGGTCTCCGGCTGGCTTGAGCGGTGACGCCGCCGCCTCAGCGCGGCTGCCATCCTGTCCAGATAGAGGTAGACCACCGGCGTCGTGTACAAAGTGAGGAGTTGTGAAACCATCAAGCCGCCGACGATGGTGTAGCCGAGCGGCTGGCGCAGCTCGGCGCCGTTGCCGGTGCCCAGCATCAGCGGCACCCCGCCCAGCAGCGCCGCCATCGTCGTCATCAGGATCGGCCGGAACCGCAGCGTGGCGGCACGGTAGATCGACTCCTCCGGGTCGAGCTTTTCCTCCCGCTCGGCCTGCAGCGCGAAATCGACCAGCATGATGCCGTTCTTCTTGACGATGCCGATCAGCAGGATGATGCCGATGATGGCGATGACGCTGAGATCCAGGTGGACCGCCATCAGCAGCAGGAGCGCGCCGATGCCCGCCGACGGCAAGGTCGACAGGATGGTGATCGGATGGATCGTGCTCTCATAGAGCACGCCCAGTATGATGTAGATCACCACCAGCGATGCCGCGATCAGGATCGGCGTGCTGGCGAGCGAGGCCTGGAACGCCTGCGCATTGCCCTGAAAGCTGGTGGCGACCGAGGCCGGCTTGCCGCTCTGCTGCTCGAAGCGGCGGATGGCATCGACGGCACTCCCGAGCGAGACGTTCGGCTTCAGGTTGAACGAGATCGTCGCCGAGGGGAACATGCCCTGGTGATTGATCACGATCGGCGCCGGCTGGATGTTGCTCTTGACCAGGGTGCTCAGCGGAACCTGCTGGTTGGTGGAGGAGCTGACGTAGATGTCCTTGAGCGCCTCCGGGCCGTACTGAAACTGCGGCGCGACCTCGAGGATCACGTGATACTGGTTCAGCTCGGTGTACATGGTGGAGACGATGCGCTGGCCGAACGCGTCATCGAGGGTGTTGTCGATCGTGGAGGGCAGGATGCCGAAGCTCGACGCCACCTCCCGGTTGGTCGTGACGTTGAGCATCGGCCCGGCATTTTCCTGGTCGGTCGCCACGTCGGTGATCTCCGGCATGCTCCGGAGCTTGTCCAGGAAGATCGCCGTCCAGTGTTCGAGCTCCCTGGAATCCGCGTCGTACAGCGTGTACTGGTACTGCGTCTTGGCGATGCGGGCGCCGATCGTGATGTCCTGCGCCGGCTGCAGATAGAGCTTGGCACCCTGGATCTTCGCCAGTTGCGGCCGCAGCCGCTCGATCACCTGCTCGGCGCTGACGTTGCGCTGGCTGAGCGGCTTCAGGACCACGAACCCGCGTCCCTGGTTGAGGGTGGGAGTCGAGCCGCCGGGCCCCATGAAGTCGCTGACGGATTGAACCGCCGGATCCTTCAGCACGACGTCCATCAGGGCCTGTTGGCGCTGGACCATCGCGTCAAATGAAATGTCCTGCGCAGCCTCGGCGATGCCGAACAGCATGCCGGTATCCTGCAGCGGGAAGAAGCCCTTCGGGATGACATAATACAGATAGCCGGTGAGCAGGATGGTTCCGAACATCACCATCAGCGTCGCAAAGCGGTGGAAAAGCGCGAATTTGAGGGTGCGCTCGTAAAAGCCCAGCAAGGCGTCGAAGCCGCGCTCGGACAGCCGATAGAGCCGGCCGTGCCTGACCCTGCGGTTGTCGTTGAGCAGGCGCGCGCACATCATCGGCGTCAAAGTGAGCGAGATGATCAGCGACAGCACCAGCGAGACGCTGACCGCGACGGCGAATTCGCGAAACATCTTGCCGACAAAGCCGCTCATGAAGAAGACCGGAATGAAAACCGCGATCAGCGACAGCGTGATGGAGACGATGGTGAAGCCGATTTCCCGCGAGCCCTTCAGCGCGGCTTCCATCGGGGCCATGCCCTGCTCGAGATGGCGGACGATATTCTCGATCACCACCACGGCGTCGTCGACGACGAAGCCGACGGCGATCGTCAGCGCCATCAGCGACAGGTTGTCGAGGCTGTAGCCGAATTCGTAGAGCACCGCGAAGGTGCCGATCAGGGACAGCGGCACGGTGACGGCGGGGATCACGGTGGCCCAGAAATCGCGCAGGAAGACGAAGATCACCATCACCACCAGCGCGATGGTGAGGATCAGGGTGAAGCGGACATCGGCGACCGACGCGCGGATCGTCGTGGTCCGGTCGGACGCGATCGATACCTTGATCGCCGGAGGAATCGAGGCCTCGAGCTGCGGCAGCAGCGCCTTGATGTTGTCGACGGTCGCGATCACGTTGGCGCCGGGCACGCGCAGGATGGCGAGAATGATGGCGCGCTGCTTGTCGTGCCAGCCGGCCAGCAGATTGTTTTCCGGGGCCTCGATCGCCTTTCCGATATCGCGAATCCGCACCGGCGCGCCGTTGCGATAGGCGATGATCAGGTTGTCATACGCCTCCGGCTTCAGGAGCTGGTCGTTGGTGTTGAGCGTGAAGGTCTGCCGCGGGCTGTTCAGGGTCCCCTTCGGCAAATCGACATTGGCACCGGTGAGCACCGTTCGGACGTCCTCCAGGCTGAGGCCGCGCGACGCCAGCGCCTGCGGATTGACCTGGATCCGGATCGCCGGCTTCTGCTGCCCGCCGATGCCGACCTGGCCCACACCGGCGATCTGCGAGATCTTCGGCAACAGGATGTTTTCCGCATAGGCATCGACCGTGGTCAGCGGCAGGGTGTCCGAGGTCAGGGCGAGAAGGATGATCGGGGTGTCTGCCGGGTTCACCTTCCGGATCGTCGGCGGATACGGCATGTTGGTCGGCAAGTACGGGCTTGCGGCGTTGATCGCGGCCAGCACGTCGACCGCGGCGCTGTCCACCGTGCGGCTGAGTTCGAACTGAACGGTCAGCTGCACGAACCCCAGCGCGCTGGATGAGGTGAGCTGCGCCAGCCCGGGTATCTGGCTCAACTGCTGTTCCAGCGGCGTCGCGACCGAGGATGCCATGGTCTGGGGATCGGCGCCGGGCAACTGGGCGCTGATCTGAATGGTCGGATAATCGACATTGGGCAGCGCCGCGACAGGCATCAGGCGGTAGGTCACCAGGCCGCACAACAGCAGGCCGATCATCAACAGCGAGGTTGCGACCGGCCGCTCGATGAAGGGCGCGGAAATGTTCACGGGATGGCCTGCTGGACCGCGCTCTGCATGTTGGCCTCTTGGGCGGCCTTGCCGTGCAGGAACCTGACATGGGTGCCGGGCTGCAGCCGGTACTGGCCATCGACCACGACCGTCTCCCCGGCCTTCAGGCCGGAATCGATCAGCGCCTGGCCTTCGCTGATCTGCGCAATCTTGACCGGGCGCACCTGCACCGCCTGATCAGGCATCACGACATAGACATAGGATCCCTGCGGGCCCTGTTGCACGGCCCCTGCCGCGATGGTCAGCCCGTCGGGCTCGGTCCTGAGCAGCAGCCGCGCATTCACCAACTCGCCGGGCCAGAGCAGGCGCCGTGCATTGGGGAAGGTGGCGCGCAAGCGGATGGTGCCCGTCGTCTGGTTGATCTGGTTGTCGATCACAAGCAGGTCGCCTTCGTCAAGCATGGTCTTGTCGTCCTGGCTGTAGGCGAAAACCTTGACCGGCCCCTTGGCCATTTGTTGCTGGATTTCGGGAAAGGTGGTCTGCGGCAAGGTGAAGATCAGCGAGATCGGCTGGATCTGGGTCAGATCGACCAGTCCGTTGGCGTCGGTCGGATGGATGATGTTGCCCTCGTCGATCTGCCGGATCCCGGTGACGCCGTCGATCGGGGCCGTCAGCCTGGTGTAGCCGAGATTGACCTGCGCATTCTCGATCACCGCCTGATCGCTCTTCACGCTGGCCTGCAGCTGGGCCACTTGCGCCTTCTGGGTATCGACCAGCTGGCCGGTGGCAAAGCCCTTGGCCTGAAGCGGCACATAGCGGTCGAGGTTGGCTTCGGCGTTGAGCAGCTGAGCCTGGTCGCGATCCCGGTTTGCGATCGCCTGATCGAGCTGGGCCTGGTAGGGGCGGGGGTCGATTTCGGCGAGAACGTCGCCCTTGTGCACGGTCTGCCCCTGCACGAAGCTCACCTTGATCAGCGGACCGGTGATCTGGCTGCGCAGGACGACGTTGTTGAACGCGATCACGGTGCCGACCCCGCGCAGGTAGATCGGCACCGGATGCGCGGCGACCTGCGCGGCCACGACGGGCGTTGGCGGCGGCGCGGCCTCCTTGGTGGGCTCCGCCTTCGACTGGCGCCACCAGGCCAAGCCGGCCGCGGCGATTCCGATCAGCACGACAGCCGTTAAAACCACAGGACCCTTGCGCATGGGCTGGTGAACCTTTTTGGAGATGGCCTAGCAACCGCCCGCGGAAGCGATCCCGTTGGAACCGGAGTTCGTCGATGTCCCCAGCGCCGAAGAGGTCGCCAATGGACAAGGTGCGACCGACGTGCCGGGGACAGTGATGGCCTGGCTCTCGCCCGGCGTCCCAAGATCGGTGGCGCCCAACGGAATGCCGGAGCCGCTTGCCGATCCCGTCGTCACTCCCGAGATCGAGCTGTCCGAACTGGCTCCCGTCGACGCCTGGGAGGAACTGCTCGCATTCGAGCAAGCAGAAGAAGCGGTCGAGCCACCGCCGTCGAACGCAGCGTTGGAGGTCGTATTCGGGCACGGCATCTGCAGCGGGCTCAATCCCGGCGGAATGAGTTCGGTCGCGCCGAGCGGGATTCCGCTGCCGATCGAAGAGGAGGAAGCGGAGGATGGCGAGGGCGCGGTTCCCAGCGGCGAGGTGGTGCCCATGCCTGGCGTCTGGCCTGTCTGCGCGCAGGCCCCGGCAATACTTGCAGACCACAAGATTGCCGCCAAGATGCATGTGCCGCGCATCGATATCCTCGCGCCGAATGCTGGGTAAAACCGCCGACCCCGATCGTCGATCCGGGTCGCGTTACGGTGCCTTTTCACAAACCCTCTTCGGACCAATGGGTTCCAGCAGCCGACGGCGAGGTGCCGCGACGGCGGTGCCCCGCAGGTGTGCTTTTTTTGTGCGTGATTCCAGCGGCTTTTGCGCGGATGTGCGCTGTCGGCCAAGCGCGCAGCGCTTGGGCCTTACGAAAATTTCACCTGTCGGCTGGCGTTAATTCCGGAAAAGGGAAGGCGGCGGCGATGCTAAAGCATGATGGGATTAAGTTCGATAGCCTGAATTTTTGAGGTAGTTTGCGCACTCCTCTGGGCTGAAGGCATCGAGTGCGTGGCCGATTGCGGCGCATACGGCGTCGACAGTTCGCGCGGAAG
>Ga0302279_10006565_pt1 | contig 12267 bp, 14 predicted proteins | sample III_Bog_N3_3_FD_194541 | JGI IMG/M metagenome (GOLD analysis project Ga0302279, IMG submission 194541) | Peat permafrost microbial communities from Stordalen Mire near Abisko, Sweden - III_Bog_N3_3 | ecosystem: Environmental > Terrestrial > Soil > Wetlands > Peat | place: Sweden: Abisko...
GTGCTACTTCCACAAGAAAAGTCTTTTACCACAAAGCATTTCTTTGGCATCGAGGACCTTCCTCCTGAGGAATGCCATGGCCGGCAGTGAACCGGTGCTGGCGGGATAACCGCGTCCTCCCCCGGATGCCGCCTGCCCAGGGGGGAGCCCCGTGGGCAGGTGCGATTGGTACTTGACATAATGATTTGTTAATATATAAACTATTGCTTCAACGGTTTTATCCCGGAGACACCATGTTGAATCAACGCATTGCCACCGCCATCAACCAGCAGATCATCGGCGAGTTCTCCTCCGCCTACCTCTACATGGCCATGGCCGCCCATTTCGAGAACGCCGATCTGCTGGGCTTCGCCAAGTGGATGCGGATCCAGGCCCAGGAGGAAGCTTCCCACGCGCTCATCTTCTTCAATTTCCTCACCGACCGTGAGGGCACGCCCCTGCTCACCCAGCTGGAGGTGCCCCCGTCGGAGTTCGGAACCCCCCAGGAGGTGTTCAAGAAGGTCAAGGAGCACGAGCGCAAGGTTTCTGAATCCATCAACAGCCTGGCGGACCTGGCCTTGGCGGAGAAGGACCATGCGACCCGGGCCCTGCTGGACTGGTTCGTCACTGAGCAGGTGGAGGAACAGTCGGTCTCATCCACTATCCACGCCCGGCTCAAGATGATCGCCGGGGATCCCTCCGGGCTGCTGATCCTGGACCAGGAACTGGGGGCCCGCACCTACGTGCTGCCACCGCCCCTGGCGGGCAGGTTATAATGTAATAATCAAAGTGGATCCTCGGGCCAGAGCTGCTTGGGGTAGCGCCGGGACAGTCCCGGCCGCAGATCCCGGTAGGTCCTTAGCCAGAACCCTTTCAGGTCGGTGGTCACCTGCAGGGCCCGCTGGTTGGGGGCCAGCAGGTGGAGCACCAGGGGCACGGCGCCGCCGCCGATGCTGGGACCCTCCTTGAGCTTGAAGAAGTCCTGGAGCCGGGAGGCGATCCAGGGGGCCTCGCCGTCGTAGTTCACCCGGATCTTCTTCTTGCGCAGCAGCACCCAATCCGGGGCCCAGGACTCCAGGAGGCCCGCGGCCGAGGGGCCCAGGGCCCGGCGCAGGGCGGCGGGCCAATCGGTGTCCTCCAGTTCCCGGAGGCTGGTGCGGCCTTCGCAAGCTGCGGTCACCAGGGCGTCGGTGAGGCCGGGGCGGTCGGGAATGGCCAGGTCCGACCTCAGCCCCGCCAGGAAGGCGGCACGGGCCAGGAGCCGGTCGACCGCCTCCTGGGCCTTGCCCAGGCCCCGGGCCAGGGCGGCCTGGGCCAGGCAGGCCGAGGCTCCCGGGTGGCCTGGGGGTGCGGGCCGCCGGCTTTCGTCCAGACAGAGGTCCTCGAACCAGATGTAAGAACGCAGGTCCACCCGGCCCGATCCGGGGTTGTAGACCAGCTCCTCGGTGTCCCTCAGCCGTTCCGGAAAGGCGTCCAGCAGCCAGTCCGGCTCAAGCCGGGAGGCGGTGCGCACCAGCACCTGGTTGCCGGTGCCCTGGCTCTGCACTTCGGCTTCCAGGGCCAGGATCCACTCCGCCCTGCGCACCCGGCAGGCCGGATCCAGCCGGGCGCCACCCCCGCCCACCAGGGTGCAGGTGCCGTTGCCGCCCACCCGGGCCACCCGATCCGGGTAGGCCCGGAGCAGGGCCTGGAGGAGCCGCAGCTCGGCATCGGCGGGTTCGGGCTGGTCGGGCTGGGTGGCGCCGCGCCGGTCCGGCAGCAGGGCCTTGAAGGCCAGGTTCGCCTGGCGCAGGGCGGCGGCGTCCAGTCCCGCCGCCCGGCAGGCGCCGCCATGGAACCGGGCCGCTTCGGCCTCCCGGTACTGGTCCAGACGCTGGAAAAGATCCGAATCCAGGGCGTGGGCCCCGGTCTCGCCGCGCCGGCCCAGGCCGGCCCGGGCGCCCAGGTCCCCGGTTTCCAGGAGTGCCGCTCCCAACCGGGCCAGATCGGCGATGCCCAGGTCCTCGCCGGCGGTCACCAGCCGGGCCAGACGGGGATGCAGGGGCAGGTGGGCCATGCGCCGGCCCATGGGTGTCAGGCGCAACTCGGCGTCCAGGGCGCCGAGGTTCACCAGCAGCCGGGAGCCGGCGGCCAAGGCCGCGGCCGGGGGCGGCTCGAACCAGCGGAGTGAGCCCCAGTCTTCAAGGCCCAGGTCCGCCAGGGACAGGAGGGTTTCCGCCAGGTCGGCCCGGAGGATCTCCGGGGTGTCGAAATCCGGGCGCGCCTGGAAATCGCTCTGGGGAAACAGCCGCAGGCAGAGGCCGGGGCCGGTGCGTCCGGCCCGGCCGGCCCGCTGGATGCACCGGGCCTGGCTGATCCGCGCCGTGCGCAGGCCGGGCAGGCCGGACCAGGGTGAATGCAGGGCCTCCCGCCCCAGGCCGGAGTCCACCACCGCCGCCACCCCTTCCAGGGTCACGGAGCTTTCGGCCACGTTGGTGCTGAGGATGACCTTGGACTGGGCCGAAGGGGCGACCGCCTCCTGCTGGGCCTCGAAGCCGAGGCTTCCATGCAGCGGCAGCAGGTTCAGACCGTAGCGTCCGGCAGCCTGGGCGCAGGAGGCCAGGCTGGCCCGGATCTCCGCCGCTCCGGGCAGGAACACCAGGGTGTGGCCCTTCAATCCGTCCCGGTAGAGGCCGTCCACGGCTTCGGCCACCTGGACCGCCAGAGGGCGGTCATCGGGGCGGGACAGATGGCGGATGGTCACCGGGAACGGGCGGCCTTCGCAGCGGATGACCTCGGCATCCAGGAACGCGGCGACCGGCCCGGCGTCGAGGGTGGCGCTCATGACGCCCAGGCGCAGATCCGGGCGCGGTCCGGCCTGGAGCCGGGCCAGCAGGGTGATGGCCAGGTCGGTTTGCAGATGCCGTTCATGGAACTCATCCAGCAGCACCGTGGAGATGCCCCGCAGCATGGGATCGGATTGCAGGCGCCTGAGCAGAAGGCCTTCGGTGACGAAACAGATGCGGGTGGCCTTGGAGACCTTCTGCTCGAACCGGACCGCGTAGCCCACGGTCTGGCCCAGGGGTTCGCCCAGTTCCGCGGCGACTCGTGCCGCGGCCAACCGCGCCGCCAGGCGCCTGGGTTCCAGCACCCAGCAGGCGCCCTGGTCAAGCAGCCCCCCGTCCAGCAGGGCCCGGGGCACCCGGGTGGTCTTGCCGGCGCCGGGCTCGGCGGCCAGCACCAGCCGCCCCGTGGCCCGGAGGGCTTCCAGGATCCGGGGCAGATGGGTGTCGATGGGCAGGGGGGACAAGGTCATGGGAAAAGCATCCCATGACCGAGCCAAGGACGCCCGTGGATCCGGATCAGCGTTTCGGCAGGCCGGCCAGGGCCGCGGCAAAGCCGTGGAAGATGCCTTGGGCCGCATGGCCCGTGGCGTTGTCCAGGCGCACCAGGTTCTCCGGGTGCCACTGGACGCCGACCACCCAGCGGCCCTCGGCCACCGCCTCGATCCCTTCCACCAGGTCCGGCCCCTGGGGGGAATCCCGGTGCCAGGCCACGGCCCGCAAGCCCGGCGCCACCCTCAGCACCGCCTGGTGGTGCCGGCTGTTGACCATCACCTCGGTGGCCCCCACCAGGCCGGCCAGCCTGGACCCGGGGGCGATGGCCACCCGGTGGGCCTCGTCGGCTTCATCGGAGGTGCCCCGGTTGTGCAGGCTGCCTTCCAGGTCGTAGCGGGAGGGGATGTCCTGGATCAGGGAGCCGCCCAGGGCGACGTTGAGCAGCTGCTCCCCCCGGCAGATGCCGAGGATGGGCAGGCCCAGCCGCCAGGCTTCCCGGGCCAACGGGATTTCGAGTTCATCCCGGGATTCATCGGGCTCCGCCGTATGGTGCAGGGGCTCGGCCTCATCCCAGCGGCGGGGATGGATGTCGTAGCCGCCCGGCATGAGCAGGCCGGCGATCCCGTCCAGGGAAGGGGCGGGGGCTCCCGCGGCGGCCAGTACGATCTCCCCGGTCCATCCGCCCAGACGCACGGCGGGAATGTAATGACGCTCGACAGCGGACTTGTTCTGGCAGGTAATGAGAAGACTTGACACGCGCACTCCAAGGAGGATCATGAACACCCTACCACCACCTCGGATAGGCTGAGACTGGGTGAGGCGGAGAGCTCCGTCGGTAACTTTGGGAGGAACCCTATGTCCGGATCGTTAAATAAAGTAATGCTGATAGGTAACCTGGGTCGCGACCCGGAACTGAAGGTTACCCCCTCCGGCCAGGCCTTGGCGCGCTTCTCGGTGGCCACCACCGAAACCTGGAAGAACCCCCAGGGTGAGAAGCAGTCCAAGACCGAATGGCACAACATCGTGGTGTGGGGCAAGCAGGCGGAAACCGCCGAGAAGTTCCTGCGCAAGGGCAAGCAGGTCCTCATTGAAGGCCGGATCCAGTATCGGGAATACACCGATCAGGCCGGCGTCAAGAAGACCGCCTGCGAGATCCGCTGCGATAACTTCGTGATGCTGGGCCGCATGGAAGAGGGCGGCAGCGGCGGTGGCGGTCGCTCCTCCGGGGCGGACGACTACGAGTCCTCGGGTCCGATCCCGCCGGTTTCCAGTGGCGGGGGCGGGTATGAGGATGACATTCCGTTCTGAGGCTCAACTGACACCAGCATTTAACCAAAAAGCCATCCTGTTGCAAGGATGGCTTTTTCTATGTCTGGATTGTGGTCTTGGCGGCTTATGGTCGCTCGTGCGGCGGACCAGACTTTTGATGGGGTCGAAATCAGGGGGAAGGACTAGCCTTCGACCTCCGGGGTCGAAAGTCCTGCCTCCAATTCTTCAATGGTTGGAAGGCTGCCCTTGAGGTCTTCCGGGAGGGACTGCACGAGTCGGGTCTGCCATTCGGCCACACCCATGGGTTTGTTGATGTCCTTGAGCGCGTATTCCGCCACGAAGCGATTCCTGTTCTTGCACAGAATAATCCCGATGTTTGGCGCATCCTGGGGGTGGCGGAGACTTCCGTCGACTGCTGAAAGATAGAAATTCATCTTCCCGGCGTATTCAGGCTTGAAGGCCTTGGTCTTAAGGTCGATGACCACGAACCAGATGCCACGGAGCACCCGTTCGGTCACCCTGCCGGGGTGGGTTTCGGCATAGGCCAAAGCGAGGGCCGAGCCCCAGGAGCCGCCGAACACCTGCCATTTGGAAATGCCCAAATGCATATTAAAAATTAATTGTTCCCGGGATGCTGTTTGGAGCGAAGCCCGGGACCAGCTCCACGAACAACGGGTCGGCCGGTGAAAGGCGGATCAACCCTTTTCGCGGATCGGCAGTGAAGGCTTTCCCGGGATCAGGTGGATCATCAGGACGGCACTGACCGCCCCAAGGCCGCCGCAGCCAAGCCAGAGCCATGCGGGACCGCCCTTGCCATAGACCGTCATTCCGAGCCAGCCTCCCAGCGCGAGGGCCGCCGTGTAGGCGAAGCTGTAGAGGCTCAGGTACTCACCCCTGCGATCGGTGGGCGCCATGGCGGCCACGGCGTCGCTAGAGGCGGGCACCATGGACAGAGCAATAGCAGGATCAGGCGGTGATCCCTCCAGGCGGACGCGCTGGGATGCCCTGGGGGGAGCGGAGTGGCGGGTACCCGGATACCCGTGAGGATGATGGCGAGGCCTCCGAGGGTTGTAATGGCGTCAATCTAGAACAGGGCGTGGAAAGAATGGTGGACGATGACCCCGCCCAGGGCGGGGCCAACGGCTATGCCCAGATTGGTGGCGAGACGATGCAGCACGAAGGCCTGTTTCCGGTTTTCAGGTGGAACCAGGTCCGTGATGAACGCCATGGACGCGGGCCAATAGGCCTGGGTGGCGGCGGAGAGAAGGGTGATCAGGGCGAGCAGAAGGTGCCTGGAATGGACATGGGGAATGAGGAGCAGGACTCCGGCCTCGATTCCGAGACTCCAGGCCAAGGTGAACCGGTGGCCAAAGCGATCCGCGAACCAGCCGCGGAAGGGCCCCGCCGCCAGGGCCCCGGCACCATGGAGGGCCAGGGCCGTGGCCGCCTCCCCCGCGCTCCACCCCCGAACCTGAACCAGGAACAGGGTGAAGAAGAAAATGACCATCGTGCCCATGCGGTTGATGAACGTGCTTAACGCCAGCATCCACATGTCACGAGGTAGACCTTTTAGGCCGTTCCATGGATTCATGGCCTGATAAAGCTCCAACGGGTTGCATTTCAAACAGAACGGCTTGGACCTGAACCTGACGGCTGCGGGCCTTGGGGCCATTGGGATAGCGGGGCTGGCCGGATGGCCGGTCAGATGCCCTGGAGGATGTGCCTCCGGAAACGGAGGCCACAGGTTAGCCTTTTTTGTGGCAAGGTCACGATCGGACTCGACTGCCTCACCTGGAGGAGTGATCCAGGGGGCGACCGGCGGCGGCTGTCCTTAAAAGGACTAAACAGCCTTGAAAAGTCCTGAATAGGACTTAAGCTGAAGCTTGGAGGTGCCCATGTCGCACCTGGATGTTCGAACCGCGGAACCCCCGGCACCCACTCCTGAAGACCTGGCCGGGGCCGGGCTGCGTGCCTTCTTCAATATCGCCAAGATCTGGCGGCTCACGGAAGCCCAGCAACTCCGCCTGCTCGGACTGACCGTGCGCAGCACCCTTTTTGCCTGGAAGAGCAAGGCCGCTGAAGGGCCGGTTAAGCTTGGCTCCGACAGCCTGGAGCGGCTCAGCAATCTCATGGGCATCTGGAAGGCCCTGGCCATCCTGTTTCCCCAGAATGAAGTCGCAGATCAGTGGCTCCATCGCCCCAACGACAATTTTCCGTTCATGGGGGAGCCCCCCCTCGCCCTCATGCAGTTCTCCTTGGAGGGCTTGGCGCAAGTCCGCCGTCACCTGGACGCCCGCCGAGGCGGTTGGGGATGAAGCTCAAGCCGGTCGACCTTACGGGCCAGAACGCTTGGCGGCTCATCCCCACCCGGGTGCCTTCCGCGGACCTCCTAGCCAGGGTCGCCGACCCAACCGACTATGACCTGATCAACGCGCTGGAGGCGAAAACCAACCGGCGCATCCAGGCTTTTGGCCACGCCAATGCCTATGTGGCAGCAGCTTTCGCCTACAGTCTGGGCGGCACCCCAAGCCGATTCAATGATGGCACCTGGGGCACCATCTACGTGGCCACGGAACCGGAGACCGCCCTGGAGGAGGTGCGCTTCTGGCAGGCCCGCTACCTCAAGGGCGACCGGGCCGATGCCACCCGCCTGGATTTCCGGATGCTCCAGGGCACCTTGATGGGAGCTTTCCTGGACCTTCGCCATGCCAAGATCCTTGGGCTATATGCTTCTGATGACTACCAGGCGTCCCAGCGGTTCGCCCGGGATCATCGGGGCTCGGAGCGAGGCTTGGTTTATGCCAGTGTGCGGCTCGCGGGCGGCACCTGCGTGGTGGGGTTCCGTACGGAGACGGTGGGGGACCTCAAGCATCACCACCAGGTGGTCATGAGCTGGGATGGTTCAGGAATGACGCTTTGAGTTCTCGCCCACATCCTTACCAGCTCCCCTGAGACTTGAAATCGGCGATTACCATCGCCAGAATGGGGCGAATTCGACGATTACGATCGCCGTACCAGGTGGAATTTGGCGGTCACGCTTGCCAAGTCTGGATGGTGTCCTGGATGGCCCGGCAAGCCGACAGGACCACCTCCGACCCGGCCTTGGGCCGGCTGAGGAATTCCACGAAAGCAATCAGCTCCATGAGTAGGGAAAGGGCTCTCCAGCCCGGGGGCAGTTTGCCGCCGGAGCCGGTGTATCCCGATATCAGACCCTGCTGGAAGCCGGGAACGGCTCCGGCTGGGGGGTGCAGGATGTGGCCCAGGTCCACCAGGGGCGAACCGCTGTGGGCGTATTCCCAATCCAGAATTCCGCTGACGCTCCAACCGTCGCCCGTACGGTGGACCCGGATATTGCCGGGGTCGAAATCGGAATGGACCAGGCAAGGGGACTCGTCCCGCAGGGTATCGAACCGGTGGGATTCCTGTTCCACCAGGGTCCGGTAGGCCGCGCCACCGTCCTGCATCACTGTGAACCGGCCACCCGGCGCCAACTGATCGGCCACGATCGGTTTCGTCCCTTGAAGCGCGAATTCCTCGGGTTCCCGATATCCCCGTCCATGTGATGGCCCCCAAGGCGCTGCTCGCCTTTGAACGGCCGTTCGGCACCCCTCCGGGGGGGGCGGCTGGCCTTTCGGCTAATCTGGATTGATATGAACATACCCACGGTTCCCCTCGCCGACCTCCACATCAAGCTCCTGGCCCTGGACATGGACGACACGCTCCTGGACCAGGACCTGCGGATTTCCGCCGAAAACCAGCGGGCCCTGACCGCCGCGGAAGAACAGGGGGTCCAGGTGGTGCTGGCCTCGGGCCGCGCCCCGGAGGCCCTCACCCCCTTCGCCAGGATCCTGGGCATGGACCGGCGCCCAGGCTACCTGATCGCCTTCAACGGCAGCCTGATCGTCGAATCGGACACCGGCAAGGTGGACTGGGAGATCAGGCTGGACCCGCAACTGCTGACCGAGATCTGGAACCTGGCCGGCAGCTTCAGGCAACCGATCCAGACCTATTCCGCCCAGGGCATCCTGGCCAGCGTCGACAATCCCTGGAGCCGCCTGGACAGCGAACTGACCGGGCTGGATTGGAAAGTGGTCGGCCGGGACGAATTCCTTTCCGAAGCCCGGGTCAAGGTGGTCCTGCCCAACGACCCCGAGGTCCTGGACCAGGTCGAAGCCCGCTTCAAGGATGTGTTCAAGGGCCGGGCCAACATGTACCGCTCCAAGCCCTACTTCTTCGAGGTCATGCACCCTGAGGCCGACAAGGGCCTGGCCCTGGAACGGGTCGCGACCATGAACGGCATCCGCCGGGAGGAGGTCATGGCCATCGGGGACTCCTGGAACGACGAGGGCATGCTGCGCTGGGCTGGGGTGGGGGTGGCCATGGCCAACGGTGCCGAGGAGATCCGCCGGCTCGCCCACTGGGTGACCACCCGGGGCCACAACGAGGATGGGGTCGCCGAGGCGGTGGACCGCTTCATCCTGAAGGTCTGAAGGCCAGCCCGGATACCAGCCGGACGGAACCGGGGCTGGTTTCCCGGCATACCATGGATGGGTGGCATTACCTGGAGTGCTTGATGCTGCATCTGGTCAGTGGGGACATGGGGCTGAAGGCATGGGACCGAGCCGGTTTGCCGGGGCAGGCCCTGGTTTGGCGGGATTCTCCGGCCATGGGCCCCTGGGAGCCCGACCCGGTCCGCCGGGCCGCCCTGCGGGCGCCGTTCTGGGGTCTGCCCGAGTCAACCGTCGCCTTTCGGGATGAGGAGGTCGCCCTCCAGGCCATCGGCCAGGCTGGAGCCGCCGTGCTCTGGTTCAGCGACGAGCCCTGGGACCAGATGGCCCAGTTGTGGGTGGTGGCCCGATTGACCCGGATGCCATCTCTGCCGGCCCTGGAACGAGCCCTGCTCCGGGAAGGGGGGAGCGGGGTGCCGCCCGCCGCCATGGGCGCGGCTTTGGCCGGGCGCCTTCCCCTGACCCTGGAGGATCGGGAGGAAGCGGCCAGGCTCTGGGACCGGTTCGAGGCCGGGGATTGGCCGGAACTGAGGCAATGGCTGGACCAGGGCCGGGCCCTGGACTCGCTGCCCTGGCTTGGTCCAGCCCTGACCCGGGTCCTGGAAGACCGGCCGCCCCATGTGCCTGGCCGCACCGAGCGGCAGGTGAGGGATCTCATGGCGGCGGGCGTCGCCGATCTCTCCGGAATGATGCGCGCCCTGGCCGCTCTGGAAGCCCCCTATGGCATGGCCTGGTATGGGGACCTGGTGGTCAGGAACCTCATGACCCGTATCAGGGCTCGGTCCACCTGACGGTCAGCGGCTCCAACCGTCTTCCCGAACAGCAAAGCACCCCCATGGAAGGGATGCTTTCCGTTTCCTGCGATCAGCAGGAAACGACCCTGGCGCAGGCGTGGAACCCGGGCCTAACCGCTACCTCGCCTTGCCCAGGTTGAGGCTGGCCAGATCGGCGGGCAGGGGGATCGCGCCGAAATTGGCCACGTCGGACTGGCCCTGGCGGGAAAGGATGAAGCGGATGAATTCCTTGATCAGGGGATCGGTGGGCTGCCCCGGGCGGATGTTTACGTAGATGTACAGGAACCGGGCCAGGGGATACTTGCCGTTGAGCACGTTCTCGACTGTGGGCAGGATCGGGGTGACGGCGTTGAAATCGACGATCGGCACCGCCTTGACCATCCGCACCGAGTGCTGGATGGGGCCGTAGGCGATGGCCGAGGCGTCGCTGGCGGCCGCTTCCACCAGGGCGAACTGATCATCCACGGACTTGACGTTGGGCTTGTACTCGCCGTTCTTCATGGCATGCTCCCGGAAGAACGCCCGGGTGCCGGAATTCTCGTCCCGGCCATAGGGCTGGATGGCGCGGTTGGACCATTCCAGGGTCAGGCCCAGATCGCCCCAGGTATCCAGGGACTTGGCGAATCCGCCCTTCCGGTCCTTGGAAAAGATGGCGTCGACCTGTTCCAGCCGCAGCTGGGTGATGGGGTTGTTGGCGTTGACATAGACCGCCAGGGCGTCCATGGCCACCACGAACCGGGTGGGGGGGTAGCCGTACTTGGCCTGGAAGGCCGCCAATTCCTCCGGGTTCATTTCCCGGCTCATCTGGCCCATGAGGGAAGTCCCGGCCACCAGGGCCCTGGGGGCGGTGGCGGATCCCTTGGAGATCAGGGTATGGGTAAGGCCCGGGTGGGCCGACTGGAAATCGTCGAACCAGAGCTGCATCAGGGGATCCATGGAATCGGAGCCGATGCTGGTGATGGACCCGGCCGCCGGGATGGCCGGGTCAGGGCTGAAGCTGGGCAGGCTCTCGTCCAGGAGCGCCGCCTTGGGCTGGACGACCAACGGGGTTTCGGCCGGGGCCGCCTGGGTCGCCACCGGGGGGGGCGCGGACTGGGGCCTGACCTCGGGCCGGTTGCAGGCCGTGAGGGCCAGAATCAAAAGCACAGGGATGAGCCGTCGCATGGGGAATTCTCCTCAGGCTAGAAGACGGCAGAAAAATGAAGAGTGAATGAACGCCCCGCGACAACGGTGTAAAACCTGGCGGCCGCCTCAAGCCCTCCGGTTCTTGCTCACCGTGATGATCACGACCGAAAGGATGATGATGGCGGTGGCCCAGACCGAGCGGGCGGTGAGCTGTTCGTTGGCGAGCAGCCAACCGAGGAAGACCGCGACGATGGGGTTGACGAAGGCATAGGTGGAAACCCAGGTGGGGTCCGCGTTTTTCAGCAGCCAGATGAATGCGTTGTAGGCGACGATCGAGCCGAACAGCACCAGGTAGCCCATGCCGAGCAGCGAGCGGACGGAAATCCTGGCGACCTCCAGCCTTGCCCACTCCCCGCAAAGGCCGGAAGTCATCAGCAGAAGCAGGCCCCCTACGATCATCTGCATGCCCACCGACAACAGCGGCGACCCCGGCAGCCTTGCCTTGCGCGAGTAGATGGAACCCAGGGACCAGAAGAAGGCCGCGGCCAGCAGCGCGAGGATGCCTACGAGCTTCACCTGCCCTGGGCCGGTGCCGGAGGGCAGCACCAGCACGGCGATACCCACGAAGCCGAGCAGCACTCCGGCCAGGGTGACGGCATCGGGCTTCGGGTTGCGCCGGTCCAGAAGACCGAGCAGGATCATCCACAGCGGCACGGTCGCGATCAATAGGGCGGCGATGCTGGAAGGCACCAGCTGCTCGGCCCAGGAGACGATGCCGTTGCCGCCCAGCAGCAGCAGTCCGCCGACGATGCCGGCGTCGAGCCAATGCTCCCTGGTGGGCCGGGTGGCGCCCTTCAGGATGGCGAACAGGTAGACCGCGACCCCGGCGATCAGGAACCGGGTTCCGGCCATCAGGAAGGGCGGAATGGTCTGGACGGCGATCCGGATGCCCAGGTAGGTGCCGCCCCAGAACAGGTACACGATCAACAGTGCGCCGATGATGGCGATCCGGCTGGCCTTCGGGTTGCCGCTGCTCAGGGTCATCGTCGCTCTCCAGGATCCAGGATCGCTGATCGCCAACCGGGCGGCGACCCGGTTCTTGCCGCCGATCCGGGGTTTGTTTTTTTTGAGGGGTTTTCCAGGGCCTTTTGTCGATCCGTGCCTATGTTTATGAATTGGACGAAGCCGCTTTCGCGGCAGGGGTGACCTGCGCCCGTCCAGCCTGATCGCCCAATAATTCTTGCGGAATCTACGGCTTGCAGTCTCCTTGAAAGT
>Ga0302279_10006567_pt1 | contig 12264 bp, 9 predicted proteins | sample III_Bog_N3_3_FD_194541 | JGI IMG/M metagenome (GOLD analysis project Ga0302279, IMG submission 194541) | Peat permafrost microbial communities from Stordalen Mire near Abisko, Sweden - III_Bog_N3_3 | ecosystem: Environmental > Terrestrial > Soil > Wetlands > Peat | place: Sweden: Abisko...
CGTCGGACCCGCGGGGTGCACCAGCCTCCCCGTGAGAAGCCGGAACATGATGGCGCCGAGCGAGAAAAGGTCAGTCCGTCCGTCGATATCCGATATGGCCCCGATCGCCTGCTCGGGTGACATGTAGGTAGGAGTGCCGACAACGGTCCCGGTGCGAGTAGTCTCGGTCGTGTTCGAGTCCCGGAGGCGCGCGACGCCGAAGTCGAGCACCTTGAGGTCGTGCTGCGTCGTCCAGAAGAGATTGTCGGGCTTGAGGTCGCGGTGGATGATCCCCTGCTCGTGAGCGTGCTCGAGGGTGAGCAGGACCTCGCGCGCGATCCAGAGGACGTCGGCAACGGGGAGCGTGCCCCCGATTCGCTGCGCGCGGACGTCGACGGGCTCCCCGCGCAGCAGGTCCATGACCAGGTACGGTGAGCCGTCGTCGTCGACGTCGTCGTCGATGACGCGAACGGCCCCGTGTCCGACCTTGTTCGCGATGTACGCCTCGCGAAGGAAACGCGTCCGCGCGTCGGCACGGCGCGCGAACTCGGCGTGCAGGATCTTGATCGCCCCCTCGGCGCCGTTGCGGTGCGAGGCCGCATAGACCGCGGCCATACCCCCCACGCCGATCAGCCGTTCGAGCTTCCATTTGCCGCGAAGCGTTCTGCCGAGTCGTCCTTCGAGCTCGTCCTTCTTGTTGCTTTCGGGCATGGTCCACCGAGGCGAGATACGCCTCGCGTCACTTAGCTCGACGATCCCACAGGCGCTCCGTCACGGCAAGCCGCCTCTCCGAGCATCGAAGGCCCCGAGCGCGACGCTCGCGGCCACCCGAACGCGCTCGCTCGTCTTCGTGCGGCTCTTCACGGCGCTCTCGAGCGCGTCTCGCGCCTCGCGGGAGCGGCCGCAGCGGCCCAGAATCTCACACGCCAATGCCCGCGTCGTCTCGTGGGCGTCCGTCGAGATGACGCGTTGGTCCCCGAGGAGCCCGGCCGCGATCGCCTCGGCGCGCGCCGGAGCAAGGATGCTCAGCGTCGCGAAGGCCTGGCGCCGTTCGTCCGGGGGCAGCTTGTCGAACGAGCCGGACCTGATCCGAGCGACGAGGGGGGAGGCTGCCGCGGCGGTCCCGTAGACGGCTACCTGCACGAGACGGTCGATGCGGTCGCGCGAGTCGCCCGTCGCGAGCGCGTCGCGCAGCTCGGCTTGCAGCGGTGCGCCGCTCGGGTCGAGCCGGGCAAGCGCCTCGATGCGCACGATGGCCGAAGGGTTCTCGGTCGCCGACCGCATCGCCTCACGTGAAGCCTCCGTGCCCAGCGTCGTGAGCACGCGGAGAAGGCTCACCCCGACCTCGGCGCCTGCCGTCGCGAGCGCGGAGCCGATCATGCCTTCGTACCCCGCCGCGATTCGCTCGAGCCGCTTGAGCAACGCCGCGCGGAGCGGCGGGTCGCTCGTCGGGAGGCCGTCGAGTATCGCCCGTAGGCTCGTCTCGTCCGGGAGCGACGCGTCACCGGCCAGGCTAGGGTGGTCGGGCACCTCCGGCCTCGTCGGGTCGAGGCGGTACACGAGGTGCGGGAGCTCCGACGATCGGATGAACGTCGCGTAGTCGGTGAACGGAGTGAGATCTCCCCGCATCATCCGGACGACCTGCTCGAGCTCCTCGAAGGCAAGCCCCGGCAGGAGACCGAGCATCCGTACGCCGCCTTCGAACATCGCAGCGGGGGTCGCGGCGAGTGGGGGAGAGGCGCCCCATAGAAGCCCGTGCCGGGTCGCGAACCCTTCCGGAAGCACGTTCCAGAACAGGCCGATGTGAGCGGCCGCGAGCGCGTTGACCGCGTGCCGATGGGCCAGATCGAGCTGTCGGAAGGAGCCCAGCTGCGCGGCCTCGATGCTCGCGGGGTCGTCGCGCGCCTCGAGCTCTCGTCGCGAGAGCATCGACAGCTCGATGAGGCGGAAAAGATGGCGCAGCGCGAGCGAGTCGTCGTCCGACATCCCCGTGGCGAGCCCAGAGCTCGAGACGTGTGCGACCTCGTTGCTCGGGTACGCCGTGTTCGCAACGGAATCGACCGCCGCGGATGGCGACGGCGACGCGAACCGGTACTGGCGAAGGGCGGCCTTGAGCTCCCCTTCGCGGGTGATCGCGGCGATCGCTTCGCGCATCGCGCGGGCCGTGGGATAGCGGTCCTTCTGCTCGAACTGCAGCGCGCAATCGATGATGTCGGCAACCTCGCGCGGGACCGTCGCATCGGCGGTCGCGATCGACCGGGCGGGCTGCGTCGCGGCCGCGACGAGCTCGTTCATCTTCCCCGTCGGATGCACGCTCCCGCCGATGAGGAGATGGAACATGATCGCACCGATGGCCCAGATGTCGGTGCGCGCGTCGATTTCGGCCGTGCGCCCCGTGGCCTGCTCGTGGGCCATGAACCCGAGGGTCCCCAGGATCGTGCCGGCCATCGTTCGCTCGCCGGTCTCTTGCTGGACGCGCGCGATCCCGAAGTCGAGGATCATCAGGCGGTCGTCGTGGGTCCAGAAAAGGTTCGCGGGCTTGAGATCGCGGTGGATGATCCCCTTGGAGTGGGCGATCTCGAGCGTCGCGAGCGTCTCCCCCGCGACCCAGAGGACCTCGAGGATGCTGAGACGCCCTCCCCTGCGCGCGGCGCGTGCCTCCACGGGCTCTCCCGACAAGAGATCCATGACCAGAAAAGGGGACCCGTCGTCGTCGACGTCGTCGTCGAGCACTCGGACCGCACCGGGCCCCGCGCGGTTCGCGAGGTATCCCTCGCGCATGAATCGCGAGCGCGGGTCGGCGCTGCGGGCGAACTCGGGGTGGAGGACCTTCACCGCGACGATCGCGCCGTTGCGGTGGGACGCCTCGTACACGGACGCCATGCCCCCGACACCGATGAGCCTTTCGAGCCTCCACTTGCCGGCGAGCACCGTCCCCAGCCGCTCGATGCCTCTGCGGGCCGGGTCGTTCACGTCTGCCATCCCATCGTGATTTGCGGCTCCGAGGTCGAGGTTGACTGCGCCCGCTGTCCGGAAGGCTATGGCGTTCCCCTCCGCGAGCCTAGGAGCACTACGTCGTATTCGTGGATCTCGTCCAGCGTGCCGTCGAAACGACTGGCATCGATTGAGCGCGTCCCAGTCAATTCGTGGCGCCGAAGCCGCACCATCCGAAGCCGCCGCCGGCGGGGCCGGTCAACGTCATGGCGTTCGCGGGGGAGACGCCGCTCGGCCCACCGAGGAAGATGGTGGCGGTCCCCGTGCCTGGACTACCCAGAACGACGTCGGCGAAACCGTCGCCGTTCAGGTCTCCGGCGCCCGCCACGAAGTGCAGACCGCCATGGCCGCCAGGCAAGACCGCGGCAGGCACGGCGGAGAGGCCCGTTGCACCGCCGAGATAGACGTATGCGTTCGATGGGTAGCCGTCCACGGTAGCGCCTACCGCGACGACCACGTCCGCGAAACCGTCGCCGTTCACATCACCCGCGCTCGCGAGCGGAAAGCCGGAGAAAGGGTTCGATTCGCTGAGGGCCGTTAGCGCCGATGTGGGCACGGCGGCCAGACCGGTCGCGCTGCCGAGGTAAACGCTCACGAGGCCCCACGTGCTGACGGCGACATCCGCATAGCCGTCACCGTTCACATCACCCGCACCGACAACAATCGTGCCGCAGAACTCCTCCCCGCTGCCCTTGGGACCGGCGATCGTGGCGGTGGGCGCGGGCGAGATGCCGGTCGCGCCGCCGAGGTAGAGGTAGGAAGGTTGCGACATGAAGCAATCGGTGAATTCGTCCACGACGACGTCCGCGTAGCCGTCACCGTTCACATCCCCCACGCCCGCCAGTGAAAAGGCGAAGCCACCATTGACGACGGACTCGACATTGCCCGCGGCGATGCCCGGCTCGACCAGGGTGATCACGGGCGTCGTCGCGGGGCCTGAGGCGCCACCGAGAAACACATACGCGTACCCCGAGACCGGGTCGGCGACGATGACGTCCGCGTACCCGTCACCGTTCACGTCCTCCGCGCCGGAGACGCTGTCGCCGAAGCCGTCGTGAGGCTGCGTGCTCTCGGGGCCGAACAGCGTGGCGCTCGGCGCGCTACCGAGACCGGACGCGCTGCCGAGATACACGACGACCATCCCAGGAGGTGTGTTGGCGCTCGTGGTCGACGCTTGGCCCACGATGAGGTCCGAGTATCCGTCGCCGTTCACGTCTCCGGCGCTGATCGAGGAACCACTTTGCACGTAGCCCTCCGTGCACGGGGAGCCGGGGATCGTGGTGGCTGGCGTGGTAGCGAGGCCGCTCGGACCCCCGAGGTAAACGTACCCCGCGGAACCGCTGCCCACGACGAGGTCGCCGTAACCGTCTCCGTTCACATCGAGCGTGGTTCCCCACGACGTGTCCACTGCGGCGTGTCCGGCCCCGACCGTGAGTTCCCACGTGGCGCTCGTCACGCACGCCGTCGACGGATGCACGCGCCAGAACACGACGCCGACGGGCAGGTCGTTCGCGGGTGTGAAGCTCGACCCCGTGACCTGCGTCGGAGCGCCGATCGGCCGCCTGCACGCGCGATCGAAGCAGAGGTCGACTGTGACGTCGGTAACGCCGTCCGGCAACGACCACCGCAGCGTCGGCCTTCGGCGGGTCACCCGCGACGTAGACAGCGGCGCGATCAGGCGAGGAGCCAGCATACCTCGGCCCGCATCGCATGCAGCGTCGACGCCCGCGTCGTAGGCCGTGTCCGCGCCAACGTACCCGGCCTCGCCGTCGGTGGTCCGTCCGCCGTCCAGAGGTTCCGCGTCGATCAGCCCGCAGCAGGACAGTGCGCTGGCGATGACGATGGTGACGCCCCGGGTCCATCGGGCGCGAGGTCGCTTGCTCATGATGGGATTGACCCTTCCTTCGATACCCGCGGACACACGGAGGCCCATCGCAAGCGACGACTTCGTCGTCGGCGCCGCAAGGATGCCCCCTGGAGTTTGCGTACTGCACGATGGGTGCCATCCGCTGTTGAAGACGGTTTCCTAAGGGGAGGCACGCGCGACGTTCCCCATCCGAGCCACCGATCGACCGCGTCCCGTTCGTGATCATCGACACGCCGCGCGTGGACCGCCGGAGGCGCGCGCCTTGTCGCAAGGGGGATCGTCAGGACAACAATTGTCACCTCGGGGACCGCAGGCGCCGATATTCGTCCACTTGGAGCGCCGCCGCGGGGGCGACCGGCAGCACGCCACTGGCACCCGCGAGAACCGCCGGTCGTCGTTGCGCGGGACGGGCTTGCCCCATCGGTTGCCGGGAGGTGAGCCCGTATGCGCCGCGGGCAGTGCCCTTTGCGACTATTGTTCGCACCGATGGTCATGACGAAGCCGGACACGGGCGAACCAGTCCGAAAGGGGCAGCATCCCGAGAGCCGCGACGGGCCAGCACCTCCGACGCCGGTAGATCGCTCCGAGGGCCAGACGCACGGGCCCGCTCCTGCGCTGGGACTTCACGAGGCGACCGCTGCCGCCGAGAAAATCATCGTCTGCGTTAGCCCGAGCCCGCTCTCTGCGCGCCTCATACACCGCGCGAAGCGCATGGCGGACGCCGCGCATGCACCGCTCATCGCCGTCTACGTCGAAACCCCCTTCAAACAGTTGTCGACCGCGTCGAACGCGGTGCTCGGCGAGAACCTCGCGCTCGCAGAGCGCGTCGACGCTGAAGTGGTGCGGCTCGTCGCAGCGCGAGCCGGAGACGCTATCGTCGCGTTCGCACGGTCGTGCGCAGCGACGCGTATTGTTGTCGGGAGGCCCACGCACCCGCGGTGGCGGGACGTCCTTCGCCAAACGTTTCTCGATGACATTGTGCGCGCGAGCGACGACATCGACGTCTCCGTCGTGGCCGGGGAGACAATCGGCGACCGACGTCCTTCCGGGCGCCCCTCGCGCAAGATTACTCGGCCACGGGTTACAGACCAACTGGTTCTTCGTCCGTACATACTCGCAACGGCCATCGTTGCCGTCTCGACCATAGTGGCTCTCCTTGCCCGCCCATACCTGGAGCTTGCCGATGTCGTTATGATTTACCTGGTGGGCATCATCTTCGTCTCGACCCGTGTCGCATACCTTCCCTCGCTGGTCGCCGGGGCTCTCAGCGTCTTGTCTCTCGATTTCTTCTGCGTGCAGCCATATCTGAGCTTCGCCGTCTCGGACCTGGCGCACGTCCCAACCTTCGCCGTCATGCTGCTTGTTGCAGCAATCATGACGACGCTCACCAATCGTATGCGAGTGCTCGCTGTAGACGCGACGGACCGCGAACGTCAGACAACTGCACTCTATGGGATAAGTCGAGACCTGGCGAGCAGGCGGGGAGACACTGGCCTGGCGTCGGTGGTGGTACGGCACGTCATGAGGGTCTTCGATGCGAAGGCCGCCATCTTCCTGCCACGCGATGGGCGCGGTCTGGAGCATGTGGCAACCACGGACCGGGACGATCAACTCGACGACGATGAGCTCGAGATCGCACGCTGGGCGTATGCGCATGCGCAACCCGCGGGATTTGGTACTGCCACGCGGTCCGCGGCCCGTGCTCTGTATCTGCCCCTCATTGCGTCTGGCGATGCCGTGGGAGTCTTGGGGGTCGCCCAGGGCTCCGGACAACCATTCCCCCGCGACGAGCGCACTTTCCTCGATGCGTTCGTGACCCAGGTGGCCGTTGCCGTCGAGAGCACCGTACGGGCCGCAGAGGCTGAGCGCGCGCGCATGGATGCCGAATCCGAAAAACTACGAAACATTCTATTCTCATCCGTGTCGCATGACCTGCGTACGCCGCTCGCCGCCATCACGGGTGCCGCAGGCGTGCTCAGAGACGACCGGACCGAGCTCTCGAAGACGCAGGTAGAGCTGGTTGACACCATCTACGTGCAAGCCGAACGGCTAGCGCGGTTGCTCACGAATCTCCTCGAGATGGCGCGGCTCGAGTCTGGCGCTCTGCATCTTCGGCTCGAGTGGCAGTCGATCGAGGAAGTTGTCGGTTCCTCGCTCTACAGGATCAGAGAGAAACTCGCGGGTAGACCCGTCACCACGGACGTGCCCCGCAATCTGCCGCTGGTCAACGTCGATGCAGCACTCATGGAAGTCGCACTCCTGAATCTCCTCGAGAACGCCGTCAAGTACACGCCATCCGGGTCTCCAATCGAGGTGACTGCACGATGCGAAGCGACCAGTACCCTGACGATCGACGTCCTGGATCGCGGCGCAGGCATTCCACGCGGCGAGGAAGAGCGCATCTTTGCCAAGTTTCATCGTGCGGACGCCGGAAGCGTCCCTGGCTTTGGCTTGGGGCTAACAATCTGTCGTGGCATCGTGGAGGCGCACGGAGGGACGGTTCAAGCGACAAACCGTCCGGGCGGTGGTGCCGGTTTTCGGATATCGCTTCCGGTCCAGGGCACTCCACCAATGCTTGGGGATGGCGAGGTCGATGGCAGCGAAGATGAAGTGCTCGCGCAGTAGGCGGCCTGTCGTGCGCAGGAGCCTACTCGTCCTCGCAGAGGATTCGGTACCCCACCCCAGGATCGGTCATGATGTACTTCGGGGACGCCGCATTCACCTCGAGCTTGTGTCGCAGTTGCCCCATGTATATTCGCAAGTAGTGCGCATCCCGCGCGTGTGCGGGACCCCACACAGCGAGCAGTAGCTGGCGCATGAGCTCCACGAGAAGCTTGAATTGCAGCGGCGTGAGGTGAACGACCTCACCGGCCCGCAGCACGATGCGGCGGTCGAGGTCGACGCTGAGATCGCTCGCGCGAAGTAGGGTCGCCCCCCCGGGAGTGGCAGCCCGAGCCGCGTGGCGCAGGGCAACCCGGAGCCGAGCGAGCAGCTCCTCGGCGCCGAAGGGTTTGGTGACGTAGTCGTCCGCCCCAGCGTCGAGTGCGTTGACCTTGTCCTGCTCTTGGCCGCGCGCAGACACGATGAGTATTGGCGTCGAGCACCACTCGCGGAGTGACTTCGTAACATCGAGACCGTCCATATCCGGCAGTCCCAGGTCGAGAATGACCGCATCTGGGTTGTACGCTCGGGCATGTTCGAGACCAGCTCTCCCCGTGTCGGCTTCGACGACGCGGTAGCCATGTTTCCCGAGCTTCGCTCGAACGAAAGTCCGTACGGGCAGCTCGTCCTCGATCAAGAGGATCAGCGGACCGGGGGTGGAAGCAGCTCGTGGAAGGTTGGTCACAGCGGGTGGGAAGCTACAGGCGGCAGATTCGCCGAGCAACGCGAGGTCACTCCGAGTCCGCAGGCACCATTTTAGCGACTTTTTTACGCGGTGGAGCTTCATGTTGGGGGCCATGGAAACCATGCAGGATCTGTCGCTAGCGCGAAAAGCAGCCGAGAGGTATCTGCTGCTCGGCGCACTTGGCGTGCTGGGCGGATGCGCAACACAGGCGCCGGTACAGTCGGCGAACGAGTCGCAGTCGGCTGCGGCGCGCCAGGAGCAGGCATCGTGTGTCGGCCAACAAGTGGACTCGCGCCTCTACGGCGCCGGCATCGTGCAGAGCGTCGCGCCTCTCTACGAGTACGCCGCGGGCGGGCCGAACGACCGCGAAGCACGTCTTTGGGGGGCGGAGCTGCAGGTGCGCCCGCTCGAAGGTGTGACGATGGAGTTTCTCGCCAGGACGCTCATGTGCCGCTCCGCCCAGCTGACGCTGGGTCGCGCGACGCCAGCTTCGAATGAGCCATACTTCCTTCCGGATGGTTGGCTGACACTGAGCGTCCGGTCCGGCGCTGGCACCTTTGTCGTCAGCCTTGCATCCAGCGATCCAGCGCACGGCCGCGAGATTCTCGAGCGGGCACGCGCCTTCGTGGCCGCTGGCAGCGCGCCTTCTGCCCACGGCCCCCCCTGATCTGTCCGAGGCGACACCGCGCCGTGGCTCGCGGCGTGAACCAGTGATGTCTTTTGCGGTCCCTTCGAGAGCAACAACGCTCGCGCACGGGACCTGGAGGTTGATCGTGATGTTCTCGGATTCCACATTTGCGCGCGGCGCCTGCATTGCGCTCCTGACGGTCCTCGCTGCCGCCTGCGACTCCTTGACGGCGGGTAACAACGAGGGAAATACCTGCGACCCAAGCGCATCGGGCGTGTGCGGTGCGGGGCTCGCTTGCTTCGTCCCGCCGAACTGCGCGGTCGCGGTCTGCTGCCCGCCGCAGGACGCGGCAGACCCGGTTTGCTACTGCCCCGCTCCGCCAGACGCGGGGACCGACGCGGCTGCCGCGATCGATGGGTCGTTTTCGGATGCGTCGTCCCTCAGTGACGGATCGCCTGCCGATCGACGCGCCGACTGACTTGATTGAACCTCTTTGGAGAGTGCTGACCATGTTTTCCGCATCGTTTCAGCGCCGCGCTTGCGGCGTTCTGGTGGGGCTTGCCGTCGTGGCACCCGCTTTCGCGTTCGCGCAGGGCCCCGACGCGCCCCCGTCCGCATCCGCGGGCGCAAGTCCAGCGCCCGCCTCGGCGCCTTCTGCGCCGGCATCGCCGATCCCTCCAGCCTGGCCGGTCACCGCCGCACCTTCGAGCGTCCCACCGGTGGCGACCGAGCTGACCGTCGCGCCCCCGAAGCCGCCCGAGCCGGAGGTGCCGCCGCCGAACGATCGATCCATGGGGTTCTTCTCGCGATTCCTTGACGGCTACACGTCCGACTATGCCTATGTCTCGAGCCTCCCCGTGCCCGCGCGACGCTCATTGCCGGACGCTCTTGATTCTCCGCCGTTCCCGGCGGCGCACTGGAGCCTGAACGGCACTCCGGATATCGGGATTCCAGACACGACCATCTATCCGTTGATGGGCGCCATCTACGGGAGCGGCGACGTCGGCAAAGCGATCGAGAAGAGCCGCATCAAGCTCTATGGCTGGTCCGATCAGACGCTGAACGTGAGTACGTCCTCGTCTCCTCGTGGCAATTACCCGGCTGCATACCAGCTCCAACCGAACACCATTCAGCTTCAGCAGGCGTTCGCGCGCCTCGAGCGTATCCCGGATACAGTCCAGACCGATCACCTCGACTGGGGGTTTCGTGTCGATGCGCTGTATGGCATCGACTATCGGTACACCGAAATGAACGGAATCTTCGGCAACCAACTACGGAACAACAATCTGTACGGTTACGACCTCAACGAGTTCTACCTTGACCTCTACGTCCCATGGGTCGCAGATGGTCTCGACATCCGAGTAGGGCGGTACATCTCGATCCCGGACATCGAGGCCAACCTCACGGTCGATCAGCCGTTCAGCTCGCACTCGCTCACGTACACGTACGACCCGTTCTCGCAGATGGGCATCGAGCTATCGCTCAAGATCAACAAGAATTGGTGGGCGCAGCTCGGATTGATCGCCGGTGATGACGTCGCCGTCTGGGGGAGCAACGCGACTCCGACGGTGAACGGCTGTATCCGCTGGGAGTCGACCGATCAGCGGGACTCCTGGTACCCGTGCGTCAACTCGCTCTCGACCCAGAGCTACAAGCCGGAGACCACGGGCCCCACGCCGGGCTCGTCGCCGCTGCCGTTCCCAAGCAACAACCTCAACGCGCTGTCGGTGACCTGGGGTCACCGCTTCACGAAGGAGTGGACGATGCAAACCGAGTCCTGGTTCATGTGGATGCCCAACGCGCCCGAGTTCGCGAACGGTAGCCCGACCGGGCGGACGATCGCGGAGAACTGGGAGTGGACCTTCCTCAACTTCCAGTTCTACCAGTTCGCGCCGAAGGACTTCCTCGGCTGGCGGAACGAGTTCTTCGACGACACGTTCGGGCAGCGCACCGGATTCAAGGGGGCAATCTACGAGTCGACCCTGAGCTGGAACCACTGGTTTGCGAACAACAACATCGGCATTCGCCCCGAGGTCAGGCTCGACCAAGACCTGTCTGGCGAGACGCCTTACGACAACGGGACGAAGAAGACACAGATCATGGCCCAGATGGACCTGGTCTGGCGTTACTGACATGCGGTCGGTTCGAGAGTTCGGATACCTCTGGAGCCTTACGTGCGACGGACCTCACGAAACAGCTTCTCGCTTTCAGCCGGCAGCAAGTTCTGGAAGCGAAGGTGCTGGACATCAACCAGAGCATCTTCGCGATGGAGAAGATGCTCCGCCGGGTGCTCGGCGCCGACGTTGAGCTCAACGTGCTCCCGGCGAGTGGCCTCTGGAACGTGAACGTCGACCCGGGCCAGTTTGAGCAGATCCTGATGAACCTCGCGGTCAACGCGCGGGACGCGATGCCCAGGGGTGGCAAGCTGACCATCGAGACGGACAACGTCGAGCTGGATGGCGAGTACGCCCGCGTCCACCACGAGGTTCGCCCGGGCGCCTACGTGCTGCTCGCCGTAAGCGACACCGGCATCGGAATCGATCCGGAGACGCAACAACGGATCTTCGAACCCTTCTTCACGACCAAGGAGAAGGGGAAGGGCACGGGCCTTGGGCTGGCCACCGTCTTCGGCATCGTCAAGGAGAGCCAAGGTCACATCTGGGTCTACAGCGAGCCGGATCAGGGAACGACCTTCAAGGTATACCTCCCGAGGGTCAGCGGTGTTGCCGATGTCCGCCCTTCCGAGCGACCGGAGCCGGATGCCGGTCGTGGTACGGAAACGATCCTGCTCGTCGAGGACGACGACCACGTGCGGACCCTGGCCCGGACCATTCTTCGTCGCAACGGCTACGTCGTGCTGGAAGCCCCCAATGGCGGGGAGGCACTCCTCATCTGCGAGCAGCACGGCTCGAAGATCGACCTGCTCCTGACCGACGTTGTCCTACCCCGGATGAGCGGCCGACAGCTCGCCGAGCGCCTCGCGCCGCAGCGCCCGCACATGAAGGTTCTTTTCATGTCGGGCTACACGGATGACGCGATCTTGCAGCACGGCGTCCTCGATTCCGGTGTGGCGTACCTCCAGAAGCCGCTCACGCCGACATCATTGACGAGAAAGGTGCGGGAAGTACTTCAAAGATCGACCGGGAGGTGATGCATGGCTCGGCGCGCGCTCGGACGAGGTACTCGACCCGCGCGACGTGACGACCGACGCGGAAGACGTGACGATCGGCCCGCGAGACACGACGATCGAGGCGCATCCGTCGACGATCGACGGGTAAGGCTCGACGATCCCACGGCGACTTTCATCGAGGCGGTCGCGCGACTCCGAGATCGATCCGCTTGACCCGCCCTCCTCCTCGCGCCGAGTGACGATCGAGCCGCGACGAACGGGGAGCGCGCCGCGAGCTGGCACCTGCGTCCCGCGCGTTTCGTAAATCGACGCCCAAGTCG